>Ga0315899_10008092_pt1 | contig 11274 bp, 3 predicted proteins | sample LakEriMetagenome_2_FD_203518 | JGI IMG/M metagenome (GOLD analysis project Ga0315899, IMG submission 203518) | Freshwater fungal communities from buoy surface, Lake Erie, Ohio, United States - Buoy 4 MA112 | ecosystem: Environmental > Aquatic > Freshwater > Lake | place: USA: Lake Erie, Ohio...
TGGCGAACGTGCTTGTTTCATCGAACGGTGTTCACCTGGCTGGAGGATTTGGTTCGTATGGATACGCAAACTGGAGTCCTTCGGGTATTGTAATGACCGATCCGGATGGCAATGGTGTTTATACGGCTGTATTGACACTTCCTGCGGGTCAGACGTTTGAGTACAAATTCATCAATGGCAACGATTGGCCTGGAGCTGAAGGAGTGCCTGCCGAGTGCAACACGTTCAGTAACCGCGTTTATACAGTGCCCACTTATGACGCGATAGCTGGCGGAGTAGCTGTTTGCTTTGGAGCATGTTCAGCTTGCTTAGCTTCAGTCAACAACGATTCGCCTTATTCAGCAACAAATGTTTTGTTTAGTTCGAATAATTCATTCCCGAACTGTTATGCTATCAATGGTTCTACAGCGTCGGCAGGTGACTCTCCACAATCACCGGAATACAATGGTAATGACGTATGGTACCGATTCACAGCGCAAAGTACAGGTGTGAGTATTACGCTTAGCAGTACTTCACAAGACGATGCGTTGGCTCTTTACAGTAAGTCAGGCGAGGTGTTTAACCTTGTGCCCAGTTCATCAGAAAATGCAGCGAGTGGGGCAGGAGATTTTGAGCGATTGAATTTCTCGGGACTTACACCCGGTCAGGTTTATTTTGTGTCGGTTGGTTCGGCTTCATCGGCCTCAAGCGGGGCGTTCTCGCTGTGCATCCAGCACTTGATGCCGAGCACCTGCGCGACAATTGTACCTGCCCTAGGATTTAACCTTTGTGACTCTTACAAGGCTAGCTTCCGTGGCGCTCCTTCACAAGGTGTTACTTACACGTTCAACTTCACACCGACAGGTGTGACGGGTGGCAGCGCAACCTCGCTTTCAGGAACGAATGGTTTGATAACGCTTTCTAATCCTACACTTGCCTTGCGATATGCGGGCACCTATGCAGCTTCTGTAGATGTTCGCTACAATCTTCTTAACGGAGCGGGAACAGCTCAACCGGTTGATGTGCTTGGTTCTGCGGGTGGTAATTGTGCGAACGTAGTGATGCGCGCGCAGCCCAACAATGAGGTTCGCGGCACCCAGCGTTGCAATGCATCTTTGCTGCGCAGCAACTGGCTGGTCGGTAATTCGGTTACGGGAGATCCCAAGGCTTGCGGTGTTCAGAGCTACACCTATGAGTTTACTCAGGTGGTGAGTTGTGCCGATGGTACCACGATTTCCGTATTGCCTAGCCTCTATAACACAACTGGTGCAACTCCATATTTGCAATTGGGCGTGCTTCCTAACCTTGGCAACACAGGTGCATGGAACGTGCGCATTCGTCCGAACTTTAGCTACGGCGAGGGTACATTCGGTCCGGTTCAACGCATACAGGTAGCGGGTACCACTGCATCCGGTGAGTTGGAATATGAGTTAGCAGATGCAGAGAAGGAATTGGAAGTTGATATGGCAACTGCAACGATTTATCCTAATCCGTCTAATGGTGAATTCATGAACGTGACTTTGAGCGACCTTGAGAAAGGCGAGCTTCAGGTGCGCGTGTTGGATGCTGCAGGTCGCTCGGTAACCTCTCGCGTCTTTGCAGTGGAAGGCTCATTTTACACCACACTTACATTCGACGAGAAGTTGAATGCGGGTGTTTACATGATTGAAACACGCAACGCCGGCCGTGTGCAAACGCAGCGATTGGTGGTGCAGTAAAATTGATACGGCTATTCAATAAAAAAGCCCCGCATTGCGGGGCTTTTTTAATTCTGAAAGGTGTTTATTTTTTTATGAAGGTCGATTCGACTTTTTCCAATTCCGAATAAATAGACACGTTGTATTGACCAACAGGCAAAAACCCAATTTCCAAAGCGATGTTGTTTTCACCTGCAGATAATACGTATTCCTGCTGCACGCAAATTTTGCCATTCGAATCGGTAATGATACAATTCGCCTTGCCACTGTTGAATGTGTTGAACTGAAAAGTAACTTTTTCTGTTGCAGGGTTAGGGAAGCACTTGATGGAGTACTTCAATTCGCGTTCGCTTACATCATTTACAATGCCTTCGCATAGACAAGAAGAGTTGATGACGTCGTTTAAAGTTTCTGTATTACCATCATCGCAAGGGCTTCCGACATATAGGCATGAGTTGTCTTCTACGTTCGCCTCCAACGAAAAATTGCAGGCATCGATATCGGTGCAACCCAGCACAGCGATTGCTCCTATACACTCGCAGCTAATGTTAACGGCATCATTGATTGTGTTCGCATCACCATCATCGCAAGGGTTAGCAATGAAGAGGCATGAACCGTCTTCAATAGTTGCTACGCTATTGAAATTGCAAGCGCTTGCATCGGTGCAACCGGCTATAGGTTCGAAGGTAATGAGTGAAATGAACTCCTGATAGTATTGATTGGCGATGTTCGGATCATGAATTACCAGTGTGTTTTCATCGTTGCGTGTATTGGCATTGGTGCTCCAATTGTGCGAACCAACCCAAAGAAGCGGATCGTTGTTTAGCGCATTGTGATCTACGATTAAATGTTTGTGGTGCATGATAATAGAGGTGTCCGAATTCACAAAAAGGTCTGCGCCCAATTCTGCCGATAGAATATTGTATTGTGAAGTGGAGCTTGGATCATTGATGATTCCTTGCACTGCTAAACCTGCGGCGTGCTTATCGATGAGTGCTTGTGCAACATCATTGCGCGTAATAAGCATCGAAGCGAAGTAGGCATTTGAATCTGCCGTGTTGATAGTTTCAATGAGCTTGCTGTTCACATTGTCACTGGGGCTGAAATAACTCTCCACGCGTTTATTCGCAATGAGGAATTCATGCGGCGTATTATCAAGCTTGAAAGAACCAAAACGACTTTGCGTGGTGTCGGGCAGTGGACCTGAAGATCCCCACATTTCATTAAACTCCATGGTGTAGGCACGAGCAAGGGTCTGGTCTTGCACAATGATCACAGAGTTGTTGTCGGTATAAAGTTGTCTTTCTGTCCAATTCGTACTGCCTGTCCATACAAGTGGTTTCATGGGGTCGCTATGGTTGGCATCGATGATCACAAATTTGTTGTGCATGATGTTGTAAGCACCACCCACGGGACTGTAGAGGTGAGCCACAGATGCATTCAATTCACCAATTGCGGTATTTGTTGCGGCCAGTGTTCCATCGGAAATGAAACGCACTTGCACTCCGCGGTCAGCGGCTGCGTTGATTGCATTGCTGATGTTGCTGGCCCCGTCGTTGATGAAGTCATAAATGGTAAGATCTAATGAAACTTCAGCGCGATTGATGTAGGCTATGAGTGTGTCGTCGATGGCTTCGAAAAGTTGAACTGCGTTTTGATCGGTGGCCACGGAATTATCGACCGCAGTATTGAAGTAGCTAAGAATGGTGCCGCTGGAATTCGATACAACACCAAATGGACGCACTGGCGAAAAGGCGGTATCACTTCCGGCAACAGAGAAGGCTCTGCAGTAATAAATCTGTCCGGCCTCAACTCCTGAAAGTGGAAAGGTGTGGTCGATAGTGGAGCTGCCATTCGATTGCTCACCCATTTCAAGTGTTGGTGTCAATCCATACTGTACTCCCGTGCTTCCCGCAATGTCGGTTGTCCAGTTGAGTGTAAAGCCAGCGTTGGTCAAATCGGTTTGGGTTACTGCCGAGGTAATGTTGATGCCCGGACTGCTGACGAAATCGTTCATGTCGCGGGGAAGTATTTGGTAATTGGCATTATACTGAGAGCTTATACCGATCATATCGGTCTGGCCGGCGGGAATGGTTTGTCCGATGAGTGGCGAACCATTGCGAACATAGATGCTTAGCGACTCAGCACCTGATTGAAATATGTAACTTGTATTACCGGCGAACGTGCCACCTGCATTGGTGAACGATACCTGATTAATTCGAACCAATGTTCCTTCGGTTGATTCAACGATTTGAGAAGGTGTATAGACAATCGGTTCGGGCAAGGTATTGCCGGAGTTTAACACAATCAGATTACTTGCTTGGGTAATTTCGAGTAAGCCGTTAAAGTCTGCGAGTACTCCGGTGACCAGCACGCTGTCGCCACGATTGATTGTTGAAGCAAAGGCCGGATCATAAATGGCCAGGCCGCCGGTTTGGTCTTGGAGGTAACGAATTAAGCCTAATTCCGAACCATTGGTTACGATACCCTTTGTGGTAATTGTAGCGCCGGCTCCTGCGGCTCTTGCTTCTATGATTGTGGATTGAGCAACGATTGTGTTGCAAGCAAGCATGAGCAGGATAACGATGGATGAGAGTGTTTTCATTTGGTAAATGTGTTACAGGTGCGCAAGAGGTGTATTAGGTGATTGTTAAAGTTTAAGCAATTACGCGACAAACCTAGTAGGATGCGCGAATATCCTGAGCGTTAATCGAAGATTTTCAAACGTTATTCTTCCAGATGAATGTCGCTACGGAAGTAACGATGTAGAGCAGTATGAGCAGCGGAATGATGAACAGCCAATTCGCAAACAAGGCGTAAACAGATATCGAAAGAATTGCTCCGATAACGACAAAAGCTGTTTGTGTTTTATTCGCCGCAATACCTCCGGGTTTGAACTTGAATGAAAACATCTCTACCTGAGAGACCATGAGGAGAGTAGTGATGACAAGGAATGTCACAACCATATTCGTGGGCCACACCCACTGGTCGGTAGGTAGCATTGCAGGGTGATTACTCTCTACAATAATCGCCAGCATGGATGCCCAGAAAATACCGTTGGCAGGCGAGGGCATGCCATTGAAGGTTTTTCCGGTCGACTCCGAAACATTGAAACGGGCGAGGCGATAGGCGGCGGCAAGCACGTTTGCGAACGCGATATATTTAAGAGGTTGGAGTGATGCGTCGAGCGATTGCTCCAGCATATTGAAGATGATGAGCGAAGGAACCAGTCCAAAAGAAACGACATCGGCCAGTGAATCGAGTTCGCGTCCCATGTCGCCATTTACCCCAAGCTTACGCGCGGCGGCGCCGTCGAATAAATCGAAAAGTGCTGCAAGGAAAATGAGGTAAACGGCCGAAGTTTCATCAAACGAATGCGCGATGTGGTAGGACGCTATAGCCCCACAGGTCAGATTCGCCAGCGTGAGTGTATTGGGCAGAAGCCGCAGCAATTTCATAGCGCAATATTAGGGCAGATTCTTAGCGGGTAATCGATACAATACCGGATGTCGACTGTGAGTTTATTTCGTCGCGACCTCGGAAGAAGAGTAGCCAGGAATAAACGCCATCGGTTATGAAATGATCGCCATCTTGATACTCACCTGTCCAACGTTCATTCGGGTCGGTGCTTTCAAAGATTACTGTTCCCCAACGGTCGAAGATGACAAAGCGATAATCTCTCACCAAATCTATGTTCGAAAATACGGGGCCGAACACATCATTGATTTTATCGTTGTTGGCAGTAAACGAATTGGGGACCCAGGCAAAGAGAGGTTCAAAAACATATTCTTCCTCTTCATTGAATATACAGGTATCAGCCTCTACCAGGAAGTGAAATATGCGCGGACAAGGAGCATCGAGCGCATAAATATTTACGCTATAGAAACCGGTATCATTAACGTAGATAGTGGGATTAACTTGACCGGTATTCCAGATGTGCTGTCCTGAGAGGTTCGACTGCAGTTGAATAAAATCAGCACCACCCGGGCAAACGCTATCAGCATAAACAATGGGTGGCTCCGGTGTGGCAGGGATTACGTGATATTCCGCTAAATGAGGACAAATGGCATTGGGAATGTCTACTGTTAGATAATACATCCCTGTATCAGAAACCGGAGCGTAGTAATCGGTCGAACCGGTGCTCCACTGGTATTGTCCGGTTGAATCGGCTTGCAAACGAATGGTATTATCGCCACCCGGGCAAATACTGTCTACATATTGAATGGCAGGTTCGGGATAATTGATTATCACGAGCACGGTATCCGTATCGGAGCACCCAACATTTGAAGTAACGGTACCATAGTATTCTGTATCTACGGAAGGACTGACGGTTGTAGAGTTGTTATTTGAAAAAGCACCTGTCGCATCGGACCACGTGTAGGTGAGAAGATTACCCGTTGCCATATCCAGAAATGCTTCATCGCCTTCACAGATATCGATATCTGCTCCGGCATCTGCAACTGGAGGTTCAACCACAGTAATGGTATACTCATCATCATTCGCGCCACATTGATTCAGCACATTTAGATTAAGAGTGTAACTGCCTGCTTCATCGAACGCAATATTCAGCACGTTGTTAGAAGTATCTTGAAACGCTACCTCTTCAGGCAGCGCATCAGTGGTCCATGAGTAGTAGGTACTGCCAATGAAAGGGACTTCATAACTGGAAGTATCACCCAAACAGACGGGGCTTGGCCCCTGAATAAATACGACGGGCGGTCCTGCAACCACAACTGAATGAACAGGATTCCAAGGACTCACGCAACCGTTGTTTGTGCGTTGCACGGAAAAATCGAGAATGGTGGGAGTATTGGCGGTAACGAGTAATACGTTCGATGTTGCTCCGTTGGGCGATTCGAACGGAGCTCCGTTATTGATTCCGCTGCAACTCCATTCGTAGGTGGAGCCATCGGACGGGTCGTATGGATCGAACATGAGCAGAATGCTTGCCGGCGCGCAAAGCGTATCGGTCACCGAAAAGTCTGCATAATCATACGACGTGATTATTTGAGGAATGGTAGTAATGCTACCTACCGTAATTCGAATGAGGGTGCTTACAGCATTGGCCGGGTCGGATGGATCGGTGGCGATAACGCGCAGGTAGTTCATACCAATAGGAATTCCCAGTGCTATTGCTTCTTCCAGACAGGGAACGGTAATTTCCAGAATAGCATCATCATTGGCCTGTATTTCACCCAGAATACCATCGTTTCCAATTTGTGTAAATGTTTGACTCGAGAAAAGTTGAGTGGTGAAAACGTTGTTGGCTGTGTAGTTGACTGTTTGGTTGTTTGTGTTTACATCTAATACGATGTTTTGCGATTCTCCATCCGGATCATTGGCACATTCAGTTATACAGAAGCTTATATCTTGTGTTTCGTTGGTCGTGACGTCGCATCGTTGAATGCAGAATGGTCCCCATACAGTTCCTATCACAGAAGGGTTGGTGGAAACGATGCGTAAGTAATAATTACATCCGGGTTCGGTGTCGGGTATGATGCCCGAAACAGAGCCCGGAAAAGGCACAATGGCCGGGTCATAGGTGCTGGCATCCGGGGAACTTCCAACGATAGGAGGGGTAGTTGAGAAGGTTCCGTCAGGCTCGGAGAGCTGGCATACGTATGCATTGTTTGCGGCAAAGATTCCGGTAGAGAAAAGGGGGATGTCAATAACGCTTCCCACGCAAACGGGAAGAGGGTCGAGTGTTACAACCGGAGGACCAATAGGAGCCGTGGTAATTTCATTGGGGCACTCAATAATTTCGAAGCATGCTGATGCGATTCCTGTTATTGCAGGTTCCGGAGATGTTCTGCTCAGCCGAACCGTATAGCAATCGCCGGCAACAGCTCCGTTGGGCAGGAGAATGGAGGTGATTCCTGAAGTGGTTGGATAGTTTATGTTGATGGCCCATGAGGTAAAGCCTGACGGGTAGGATCCTCCGCTGTTGGATAATTCAAGCAGATATGTTCCGTTGCATAGTGGTTCCGACAATTCGTAGCCAATGGTGAGGTAGGTGCCTTCACACACAGGGTTGGGGGCCACTGATGTAATGGTGATTTCTACCGGGTCTGCAACTGAAAGATCGGCTACCACGTTGATATCATCCACACCAAATGAGAGTTCTCCTCCATTTCCGGATGCATCGTTCTGAAATCTGAATGCGAATTGCAAGTTGCCTACATTGCTGAATGCAGGGTTGGTAATGTCTTCATATTGCCATGTGGACGAAGTGTTGAAGTTGCTTCCAACTTGTGTCCAACCGCCACCATCGGCTTGATACCAAAGTGATCCAAAGGAATTGGCATTTCCCTGGCCGATCCAAAAGAAGCTGATGCGCACTTCATCTAAACCGTAGGTGCAAAACCCCGAACTGATGTAAGCGAACTGATCGCTGGTTTGAGCCTGATCGAAGCACGCATTGGATGATGGGTTCGTAGTACTTTGGATATGGAGGTATTGACTCAAAGGAGCACCACCGATATTCCCTCCTGTTGTGTTGGTTTGATCAGGCGTGTTGGCACATCCTCCTGTTCCGGTGTATTGGTTGTTTACAACCCACTGATTCGAGCCGCTATTGCTTCCCGGACCTGAGTTGTTGAGACTGAAGGAACCGCCACCCGATTCAAAGTTCTCGCTAAAAATCAAAATGTCTTGTGCTGAGCTGCTAAACGCAGCCAACAAAAAGTACACGAGCAGATTTGAAGCGAGAGCAATCCGCATACACAAAGAGATAGTTAAGTGGTTGAACCTAACAAATATAAACGGATACAGTAAAAACGCTCAATTAAATTAGAGTGTCTGCTTCACCTCTACTTCTTCGAATGCCTCTACGTTGTCGCCCACTTCAATGTTGTTGAAGCGATCGATGTTGAGACCGCATTCGTATCCTTTCACTACTTCTTTCACGTCGTCTTTGAAGCGCTTCAGTGAGCCGAGTTCGCCCGTGTAGATTACTATGCCGTCGCGGATTACGCGCACCTTGCTGGTTCGACCAATCTTTCCGTCGAGTACCATACAACCTGCAATGGTTCCCACCTTGGTGATTTTGAATACCTCGCGGATTTCGGCTGTACCGGTAATCTGCTCTTCGATGCGAGCTGAAAGCATTCCTTCCATCGCTTCCTTAACCTCTTCGATGGCCTTGTAGATGATGGAGTATAGCTTGATTTGAATTTCTTCGTTTTCGGCAATTTTACGAGCAGGGGCACTAGGTCGAACCTGGAAGCCGATGATAATCGCATCGGAGGCACTGGCAAGGAGTACATCAGACTCGCTGATTTGTCCGACGCCTTTGTGAATGATGCGCACTTGAATCTTCTCGGTCGAAAGTTTCTGCAAGGAGTCGGTGAGTGCTTCAACAGATCCATCCACGTCACCTTTAACAATGAGGTTGAGCTCTTTGAAGTCGCCCAATGCGATACGGCGACCGATTTCTTCGATGGTGAGGTGCTTCTTCGTGCGAAGGCTTTGCTCACGCTGTAATTGTTGGCGCTTCAATGCGATGTTACGTGCTTCGCGCTCGTCTTCCATCACGTTGAACTTATCGCCTGCGTTTGGAGCGCCTTCGAAACCGAGCAGCGATACCGGCGTTGCAGGTCCTGCTTCATTCACCTTTTGTCCGCGTTCGTTGAACATTGCCTTTACGCGTCCGCTGGTGTGGCCCGCAAGAATCGCATCACCCACGCGAAGCGTTCCGGCTTCAACCAGCAGCGTGGTCACATAACCACGGCCTTTGTCGAGGGCCGATTCGATTACGGTTCCTACCGCACGCTTTTCAGGGTTGGCCTTGAGGTTGAGCATATCGCTCTCGAGCAATACTTTTTCGAGAAGTGCGTCGATGTTAAGACCTTTCTTGGCCGAGATTTCCTGGCTTTGGAATTTACCGCCCCATTCTTCCACCAAGATGTTCATGGCAGAGAGCTGTTCGCGGATTTTATCGGAGTTTGCTCCGGGTTTATCAATCTTGTTGAATGCAAAAATCATAGGTACACCTGCCGCCTGAGCGTGCGAGATGGCTTCTTTCGTTTGCGGCATCACACTGTCGTCGGCCGCGATTACGATGATGGCTAAGTCGGTTACTTTGGCACCGCGCGCACGCATGGCGGTAAACGCTTCGTGACCCGGCGTATCGAGGAACGTTATCTTTCTTCCGTTGGCCAGCTCCACGCTGTATGCACCAATGTGCTGTGTGATACCTCCGGCCTCACCGGCGATTACGTTTGCTTTACGAACGAAGTCGAGCAACGAAGTCTTACCGTGGTCGACGTGACCCATTACGGTAATTACCGGCGGACGTGTAACCATGTTGTCCGGGTTGTCTTCTTCTTCCGCTATTTGTTCGATTACGTCGGCGCTTACAAACTGCACCTCGAATCCGAATTCTCCGGAAATGATATTGATGGTTTCGGCATCGAGTCGTTGGTTGAGCGATGCGAAAATGCCCAGCTGCATGCAGGCTTTGATGATTTCAGTAGGCTGAATGTTCATCATTGAGGCCAATTCACTTACGGTAACGAACTCGGTGAGTTTCAATACCAGGTTTTCTGCTTGTTGACGCGCTGCTTCCTCTTCGGAGCGACGCGCAACGAAATCGCGCTTTTCACGACGGAATTTACTGGACTTCGATTTTCCTTGTCCGCCAAGACGGGCTAGTGTGGCTTTTACTTGGTTTTGAATATCTTGTTCGCTGAGCTCTGTTTTCTTCGGTTCAGCGGGCTTTGCCGTAGTGCGTTGGCGACGGTCAATTTCTTGTTGACGTTGAATATCGACTTTACCTACACGTTTACGTTTGCGTTTTTCTGCTTCAGAATTGGCAGCATCGGCTTTTTTCTTTTCAGGTTCTGTAGGGAGTTCAATCTTACCCATCAGTTTAACACCTGTAAGCTTTTGAACATTCACGCGGATGAGTTCCTTTTCAGGTTCAGGAGCCTTTTCAGGTTCCGGTGTTGGAACAGGAGCGACAATCGGCGCAGGTTCTTCGACCGCTTTTTTAGCTTTTCCTTTAGCGGCCGATTTAGTTTCTTCCGGCGCTTCCGGGGTATCTTCTTTCTTCTTACGGCCTTTCGTTTTAGGCTTTTCAAGACTGGCAAGGTCAATTTTACCTACCACTTTTACTTCACTAATTTTTTCTTCTTCCTGAACAGGTTCTTCTTCTTTCTTCTTGGAATCAGTTATCGAAGCAGTTTCATCCACTATTTCTGCAGGGACTTCAGCAACGGGCTCAGCCGCTTTTGGAGCCGGCTTTTCCTTCACTTCTACTTTTCGCTTGAACTTGCTGTAATCGATTTCGGGCTCTTCGTCTTCCTTAGAGCTGCCTTTGGTCTTTTTGGTATCAGCCAGGGTGATGGTTGAGCGCGATTCGCGCACTTTGGCTGCAGTGGCAGCGGCTTTTTCTTTGGCTGCTTGGTCGCTGGCAAACTCTCCCAGTAGCATTTCATACGCTTCCGCTTCAATCTTAGCCATCGGGTTATTTTCTAACGTAACCCCTTTTTTCGAGAGGAATTCTACGATAGTGTCCTTACTAACGCCGAGCGTTACTGCTGCTTTTCCAAGCCTTTGTGGTCCTTTTACTTCAGACATAATCCAAAAAGTTGTCGAG
>Ga0315899_10008093_pt1 | contig 11271 bp, 8 predicted proteins | sample LakEriMetagenome_2_FD_203518 | JGI IMG/M metagenome (GOLD analysis project Ga0315899, IMG submission 203518) | Freshwater fungal communities from buoy surface, Lake Erie, Ohio, United States - Buoy 4 MA112 | ecosystem: Environmental > Aquatic > Freshwater > Lake | place: USA: Lake Erie, Ohio...
CTAAACGATGCGAATTAATTTCGAGCCTAAACGGTGCAAAAGCGTTTCCCTTTCAGCTAAACGTTCGGTATCCACCCTAGTTGGGCTCGCGCACGGAGTAGTAACGGAGAAACTGCGTTTTCCGTAAAATAGTTTGACGTGGCCGTTGTCATCTGCTTGAAACTGGTTTTCGGCCCCTGTGGATGCCACCGTTACCGCGCAATTACGCAGCACAAGCACAAGCACAAGCACAAGTTTACCGTGACCACTCCACTAACGAAAAGTGACTCGAAAGAGTCCCGGATAGGAGAGAGCGGGGAAACCTTTGCGGCCATGACCTCCGACGTGGGCGGCATTCATCCGAGTCTCCCTGAATTGCTTTCTGGGCCCTGTAGATGATTACGTTACCACGAACTAAACACTCACAAAGTCACAAAGTCACAAAAAAGTGAAAACTTGAAAACTTGAACAGTTTCAAGTTTTACCACTCCACTAACATTTTCACTAACTAACGAAACCTTCTCTTCTCTCTGAATAAACGAACCCTTCTCTTCTTGGGTTTAAAAGTTGATAACAGATTTGGATATGAGAAATGGACATAAGGGGGGTGTAAGGGTTGGATTCATTTATATAAAAGATATGTACAATAACGATGTCGGTAAGGGGGGAGCCTATGCCTATGAAGCTTATGAAGCAAAATAAAGGGTGGCGCACTTTAGGGCGTCTGTTTGCTTCATAAATCTAGCGAATCTCTTACCGACATCGTTATTATACATATCTATACCACTAACCTCTGTGGCTGGCCGCGCTCCTCCTCAGAGTCCCGGAGGCTTTTGAGTGGTTTTTGGACGTTATATCAGTCTGCACTCGGCCAGGTCACCAGGTTACTGACCGCGTTGGGCCGTGCTAAAACACAAATCCCAACCTTTGTAATTGTGATAATAAATCATTGAATTGCTGAGATGGTCTCGAAAGTTCGAATACAAGCCACACTGTCTTGTATTGAGGATCGTCTTACCAAATGTCTCTAACACCAAAAACAAAAACACCACACAATCCCGGCTCGCTGCGTACACAATCCCACATCCAAAAGTCCTGCCCTGCCTGCATTGTAGGAGCGATCGGGGGAACCCCTGATGACGACCTCTGACCTGGGCGGCGTTCATCTGCGTCTCTGGGCCTTGAGGATGATCACGTATCCATGTGAATCAACAGTCCAAAGTCCAAAGGTGCACGCTCTTTCTCGCGCTCCCCTTCTCCTCCCCCTCCTTTTTTCACACAATCTCCCTCTCCCCCGCGTTCACTAGTGCGTGATGGGCACGACGAGCGAGGGCCTCCACTGCCCCATCACGAGCTGCTGGCTACGCTCTCGTCGCGGGCAACGTCGGCGTGACGCTTATACTCGTTGTTCGTCGGGAGCACCCCTTGGTGTGTGCCTCGCTACCTCCACTCTCCCGAGAGAGAGAGAGAGAGAGAGAGAGAGAGCTTTCTTTGGAATTATATGCTGCGCCTATTGGCGAAATACAAACAAAGCACGACAGGCCCCACACGCGTCTGATGGATGACATTGATTCATGGTGTAAAGGTACAGTAATAAGAAATGCGATTGAACAATTACGCAGCTGCATGCGCGCACAAGTGGGCGTGCGACTGCCAGGGCACGCATCCACATATCCGGGGGTGGTTCAGCGCGCCGTCCCCTTGACTCCCAAGGGGACGGCGGTGCCTCCTCCCCCTCTCGCTGTGGCGGCTGCGCCTCCTCCCCCTCTGGCCGTCCCCTTGACTCCCGCCGTCACCTGGTTCGTGTTCAAACACGCTGCTTCAGAAACCCTTGGGCAAGCACAGGACAACAAGCAAAGGAGGAAGGCACTGCGCGCTATCTGTGAGATAGCGCGCAGTGCCAGATGGCACGCTCCGCAAGAACCTTGTCGAGCAGACTGGCTTTGCTGTCTTTTTCCAGCAGGCTCTCGATGCGCGGCTTGCCCTGAGGAAAGCAGACGCCCAAGATCTGGTCGAGCACCTTCGACATGCCCTCCTGTCCCGTGTCGCACAGGAGAGGCGGTGAGCTATGGCGTGCGCCTGGCAGCGATGCTGCATAGCGCATACAACATGCCGCATCTCGCTCCATGCGGCATTGGCGCACACGACATCAAGCAACTAGGTTGGTATCAGGCTAAAGGAACTCGGCTGGTAACAGGCTAAGGTGACTTGGTTGGACTTGGCCGCAGGCATATCACTTGGCCGCACGATGGCCATGAACCATAGCCATTAACCACACGCTGCTTCTCACGTGCATCACCTCGGCAGCGCGCGCACAAAGTCCTCTCAGCTTGCAGTTCCCTCATCAGCCTCCGCTCCATCCGTCCTCCTCGTGCTGTGCGCCAGATGTATATTCACCTTTCAGCTTCCGACCTCCTCCGCCCTCCTACTCCCCCTCCTCCGCTGCCTCTTGCATCCCCGCCTCCGGCTGACATGGGTGCGAGAGGAGTGGCGGCAGTGGCGGCCTCGAGACTTGCCGCCTTTGGCATCTGCTCTATCTTTATCCTACTCTCACCTTGATCTCAGCGAGCAGAGGCTTGGTGACACTAAGGAGGTACGTCTCATCTCCTGGTAGCGATCCTAAGCGTTGAAGCACCCGAGTTTCCTGTGCGTGCAAGTGTGTCACACAATAGCAACATCACTCACCGTCATGGGAATGAGGAGAACATGTGCACGAACAAGCGGCATACCCACGAACAAAGAGGCAGACCTGCGAAGGGCCGCCATTGCCACTCAACCCCGCAGCCAGAGCAGTGTACAAGACAAATGCGACAACGCGCAAGCTGCCCTGCGTGGCCTGCGCAGGCTGCGAGCGCGGCCCAAGGCCATGCTCCCATGGCGCCAATAGAATCTGAAATAGAATAGAAGCCATTAGAATCTCACGCCCCTCAGTTTTCCATCCCGCCGTCTTCGCTCGTGTGAACAGAGGCAGAGGCAGAGGCTGCACTCCATACGCTTCCACTGCTGGTTCGCGCACCAAGACCAGTGCGTGTGTGTGTGAGTTTGAGGGAGGGAGGGAGAGAGAGAGACAGAGAGACAGACAGAGAGAGAGAGCGTGTGTGTGTGTGTGTTGTGTGTGTGTAACATGTACATGAGTGGGGCAGGTGGACAAGGACGAACAGGGCAGCACGGGCGACAGTGAGCACGGGAGGAAAGGGAAGCAAGAACGGGAGCACAGGAGCACCTCGAGCACCAAGATGCGGCCGAAGAGGAACTGTGCTATCAAATACCGCGCCTGCATCTCCGTGATTTCAGCGGCGCGATCTACACCCTCCTGCAAGTTGAGCATGACACGCTCGGATGGAAACAAGTAGGAGCCATCTTCCAGAAAGAGGGCACTCATCTTTTTCTTGTCTTCGCCGGCCACACGAGCAGTCAACAGGCGATCGGCGTCCTTGTTCGACGCCAACCCTGGAAATTTCTGCCGGTGCGCCACAAGGCGCTGCAGAAAGTTTGTAACCGCCTCTGGCATCTCCTCGCCCTTGGTTGCCTCACTGCCGGTGCTCGTTTCGTGTTTGCCCATGCCCATTTTCGTATTTCCGCAGAGAGAGAGAGAGACAGAGGGCGGGGGGGGGGGGTTGGGGGGGGGAGAGAGGGCGCCCATTTAGCTGCGGAGCGGGGCTGGTGTTTGAGGCACTGGGGCGGCATGGCACAAAGCAGGTAGTCTCTCGAGTCTCGCGCGTGCTTTCTTTCAGGCCTGGGGTCGCATGCCACAAAGCAGCCTCCTGATATCTGTTCGCACAGCAGTAGGTACTGCATGTGCGGGCGCGCACGCGTGCACTGCATGTGCGCGAGTGAGTGAGGGAGAGAGAACGAGGGAAAGAGAAGGTAGGGAAGGACGGTGCCTGAGAGCGCGGACAAGGCCACGGCAGCGGACTGCAAGTTTGATGATGCGACTGTCCACGTCATTTTGTGTGATGCCCTTTTTGAAAAACGTGCCCTTGAAAGGAGCGCAAATCTCGAGGTTCATGTCGGCTTCGAGCACGATGTTGACGACCACGGGCTTGACAGCCTTTTTCAGCCAGGAGAAGGCAATGTCGTGAAATGTGATGAGCTCGTCGTGTGCTATCTCATCGCCATCTTCGACCAGGCTCTCATCTTCTTCCGGTTCCTCTTCGGCATTCTGACCGACGCGGACTTTCTTGCCGGGCGATTGTCCCGCGTCCTGTGACGGGTCTTGCGCTCGCGCACGCTCCAGTGCTGATTCCACCATCGCGTGCGCATCCACGTCGGCGTGATTCAGCCTTTCAACTATGGCTTGCAGCTGGTTCAACAAGTCTTTGTCCTGTTCCGGCAGCGTATGACCGCCGCCCACCGCCGCTGCTGCATCGTGCGGGCGGTGCTTCAAGGACGGCACATGCGGCGACATCACGTCCACGCGTCTCGCCTCGCCAGGGCCAAAGTTGTGTTCGCCGCCGCCCATCGGCATCGACGGCTGCGCCACCACGGGCGCCTGCGTGCCGTGCGGGACAGGCTGCGCGGCCTGCGCGCTGGCGAAGCCCCCTCCCGGCATCCCCCCCCCCATGCCCTGCGCCGCCATGTGCGCCATGAACATGGTCTGCATCTGCAGGGTCTGCGCGAGGATGGCGTCGAGCTTGGAGGCGCCCGCCACGTCGGAGTCGATGGGTCTGGCCTCTGCTTGCCGCATCGCAAGCTGCTCCCGCATGTGCTGAGTGCTCTCGTCGAGCTGCTGGAGCTGCCTGCGCTTGGCCTCCAGCACCCGCTGCAGCTGCTCCTGCTGGGCGTGTGCGTGCAGATGCATCTGCATCGCCGCCTGCTGGCCGTGGTGTTGCTGGGACGCTGCGAGCATTTTTTCTTGTAACAGCTGCACCCGCAGCGCCGTAAGGCGCCGGAGTGCCTCCTCTTCTACATTGTCGCTGCCCATTGCACCTCACATGTCTATGTCGGTACGCGGGCGGGTGCACTTAAAATTCCGGTGGGCAAGTATTTTAGATTCCACCAACGGTCCGGGCACATGCGACCGCAGCCAATCGCGCAGCGGCCCCGGACGAGCCCATACTTTGCCCGGCCCTTTATCCCCACGGCGGCGGGGCATATCCTTCCAGCCTGTGCAGATGCGTCGCCGAGGCCAGCAACGTCTTCGCTTTCTGCGACTGGGGCGTCCAGGAGAGAGGGCGCACCGGTGTCTGTGACGCGGTGGTCGAACCCGACGCTCGGCGATGTAATTCCACTGTTTGACATGAACATCAGCCACTTTTCAGGGCGGCGCTCAAATGGCCCGCCGGGCCCACCGCTGTCCGCGCGCGAGCCTCTGCAGCGCCCGCAGATGTCGTCGACGTCAAAGACCGACCGGTCTTTGACGTCGACTACGTCTGCTAGCACCCCGAATAGGCGAAGGAAAGTGTGTCGCCCTCAATTGTGGGGCGGCGGACTGGCCGCAAAGCCGCAGACGTTTGATAACTTGTATCCCGGAGAAATCGATCGGCACTTCCACAAGAACATTTTGGGGCCCTCGTTTGGTGGAAAGCGGAGGCTGAGGGTTGCGCCCGAGCTGCTTGAGGCAGATCCAATGTTGGCACCCGGAGTGGTCGAAGCTCGCGCCCTCTCAGAGATTCTTGAGGTCGTGCAAATGCAGGAGGGAGTCTTTGACCGTACCTGGATGAATCCGAGCTGTCGTGCGCTTTGGTACGTTCCACGTTCCCTTTGCAAACTGCACCGATGGGAAGAGTTCGTCGAGTACATTTGTAATCTAGACTTCATTATCGAGGGCATCCTCGAGTATGGGCTGCTTGAGGTGGAGCATCATTATGATGTTGCACTCAAGTACATCAAATCCCAACGGAGCAACACTACCGCATTTTTGACGCTCAAGCAAAAAACAATTGACGCATATTGCGAAAGCACAATAGCTGCGTACCTTGAGTTTGTCAGGAACAATCGCAAGACTCTCGCTGCAAGCCCGCGGAATGCCTTTTGCATCGCATTAGCATCATCCGGTAACGTGCGGGAGGCAGCGGAGTGGCACATGCGCGAGTTTCGGAGTCTGCTGCATCGTCACTCTGCGAGGCTTCCACTTGCAGAAACAGACGCCATTGTCCGCATTTACCGAGCATTTGAGCGCGCTCAGGAGCATGGAATGCACAAGTGTTTGTCTGCCGGCGAGCTTGACGTCTTTCGGGATCAAAAATCGGAGTTGGATGGCGTGATCAGCCGACTCTGGCAGAGTGTCGACAGTGGAGCTGCCCTGGAAAACTGCGCAGGCTTGTTTCTCGGCCTGAACAGCATTGAAACACAGAGCAAGAGTGTCGGGACACGAATGATGTCTGAAGGATTTAACGATTTGGTGCTTGTCACATCGGGTTCGCAGAAGACAGACTTGCGTTTTCAAAGTGAGGCCTCAGTGTGCTTGACAGTCAGACGCTCTTACAGAAAAGCAGAGAAAGAACTCTTGCAGGCCATTGCAGAATGCACGTCGTTATCCGAGGATCAGCTGAAAATCATACAATGGCGCGGAAACTCGATTGTACTGCGCATTCTAGGCGCACCACTGCAATCCAATGACAAGAGCGAGACCGAAGGGAGCAGCGGTCATGCATGCAGTGTCATCGAGGTCCGGGACAAATTGTTGGAGATGGCTGGTGATCCAAGCAGTGTCCTGCGCAAAAGTGGACTGGTTCGTGGGATAGGACGTCGTGACGGACGATGGGAGAAAATCCGGCTGGCCTTGAGCAATACGTGTGACATGGACTACGAGCGTGAATTCATAGCCACGTTTGTGCTCCCGGCTCTTCGGGCGAAGTGCCGAAGCAGAAAACTCCACTTTGCATGGTTTGATCTAGGCAGTGACAATTATTCTGACGCAACAGAAAACTACGTCGAGGCCCTGAGCCGCTTAGACGCAGTGCAGCACTGTGTTATTCACCCTCCTGGCAGCCATGAACGCCCTTTCATGCTCGCGCTTATCGGCAGTCGGTGTGGTAAGACATACCAAGACAGTGCTAAGTCACACGCCAAAAGCCATGATTTTTTACGGGATCCGGCTCTACCGGCAAAGCTTGAGTGGGCTGGCCGGGATGATCACAAGTTGTACAGTATCCCATATCTGCAGGTCTGCAGCGCATATTTCAGATGCATCAATGCAACTGAATCTTTTTTCGTTCTCCGAAATGAAGAATGGCTTTCGGAGGACAAGATCGGCGGTCGCGTGCCAGCAGTCGTCCGCGAACAACTTTTCGAACAAGATGACGGGATGAGGCAGGTCGTGACTGAATTCAAGAATTCTGTTGCACAGAATGCTGGACGGCAGAATCGGATTGTAAGCTATTCTCCTGAGTTGCTCAGTTTCTTGAGTCCAAAAGGTCCGCAGGACGTTGCAGAAACACCGGAAACCGTGTTTCGGACCGAATACCAGCGCCATCGAACAGTAATCATTGTAAACAAAGCTTTTTGGAAAGCGATGCAGGCGAACGGTACACACATATTGGACTCTTGCCGACATGCTGATGCGCACTCGGTGGGGACGATTCATAAGAAAGATCTGAGGCTCGTTCTCGAAGAGCATGGCATCATGTCACTCGCGTCTGATTCTGAAATGGTGAAGCTCATTGCTGCCTATGAAGTCGATGGCCGAGGAAACGTGGACTATCAATCCCTAATCCATCAGTTCACCGCCGAGGGACGCGTGCGCATGTCAGGCATGGCCAAGCTCGGTCTGTCCGTTTACAACACTCTTTGGGGTACAATTGACGCACATTTTCCACGTCCTGTGCAAGCAGGGAAAAAGAACGAACGGGACTTGAATGAGCAGGAAATACTTCTGGACATGTATGCATCAAGTGCGTGTAATGGTGTCAATGATCACATTTTTGGACAGCTCAAGGAATATGCCTACGCGCAGGAGACTCTAGATGTCGTTGCTGTTAGGGGAAGCAGCGGCAGTGGAAGATCAACGCTGCTGGCTGCCTTCGCACGCCACTGCATGATCGAGCTGGGGCACTTCACTGATGTCATTTACTATTGTTTCCAGCCATGGCACATTGACCAGGACATTTTCAGTTGCATTATCGGTCAACTTGACAGCAGTGTAGTTGACCAAGCCCTTGCAGAAGGTGAGATGCTCACTCCACGGTCTCTTTCAATTGCGTTGGCCCGACATTCTGACTCCAGGAGCAAGGATGTGCTAATCATCGCTGACGGCCTTCTTTCAAGTGCACTCGAAGACCACGTGGCTTATGCGGTGAAATATCACAATAATGCGCAGTCCAATCGGGTTCGGGTTGTCTTTCGAGCAGTTCCAGCTGAACATCACAGTGCATCGAATGTCTTGTCACTCTCTGTTCTTCCGCTGATGCCTAGTGAAAAGATGGCGCTGGTCAACATACAAGCTATCCGAGCCCGAATCAGTCTGTACCCTGAAGTTGCCGCGACGCTGTGCAGAAAAGCAAAATCCGGCAATGACGCAAAATTTTTGGTAGTTGCTGTCAATTTTCTCAGAAAACTTAGCGGTCAAGAGCAACTGCGCGTGATGAATTCAATGCCAGATAATATTAGAGACCTCTACTCGTCAATGGTCTTCCCCTTTCTGGAGAGAATAATGGGTGAAAAGGAGATGCGGCATCTACTCGGCCTGCTCTACTATGAGCAAAAGGGTGGGATTCTTCGGGCTGAAATGTCCAAACTGGTTAAGGGCTCTGTGCAGCAACATCACCTTTATGGTTTATTCCAAGATCTTCGCTCTCTTGGTATCGCAGCCGTGACAGCAGATGAGGACCTGTTCATCATCAGCTGCGTGGAGGTTAGGACCGCAATACATGATCGATACATTTCGCATGAATCTGTCCTGAAAGACTGTTTCCAACAGGTTTTCAAGGTGGAGCAGGTAACATGTAGCCGCTATTGAGTTGTGCAACCATGTAGCGATTGCCATGATGTTTGTGGGCATTTCATTTTGTGCCCTTTGGTTTATCCTCACGTACATTGGTTTCTTACATTTCAGGTGTTGCGGATGTTTAGCGCCAGCAAGCACGGCGTCACGGGACGTGGTTTTCAAATCTCTGGCAGTTCAGACGCCATATCCTCTGACCCAGACCGTTCAAATCAGATCCAGTTCCATGATGATGCGCATGAGCACGATACCAGGTTCGTGGGACCTCTTAGCCTTTGAATTCTGTATGCAACAAATTATCTGAACCTGAATGCTCTTGCTTGATTGTATTCTCCTGAACAGGGTCAAGCGGGTTGTGAATTTAGAGAACAAGAATCTCACTGCATTGCCGAGTGAAATACTGGCCAAGGGCTCGGCGCCGGAGGAAATCACCGAATTGAGCGTCAGGAGCAACTCAATCAAAATGATAGATCAGCGCATCTCCAACCTAGCCAACCTCCGTCTCCTGGACCTTTCAATCAACAGTATTGTGACCCTGCCGGCACAAATGGGAGTCCTGAGCAACTTAAAGGTCTTAGACGTGTCTGACAACAAGATCCAGGAGGTCGCACCCGCAATCTGGAAATTATCAGGACTTCAAGTCCTGAGATTCTGCAGAAACAATATGCCCCTTCTGAATGGTGCCTTGGGAGGACTCACGAGCCTCCGAGAGCTCAAATTTTCAAGGAATGGTCTCTTGTCGATGCCAGAGGAATTCAAAAATCTGACCAGTCTGGAGGTCCTTGACCTATCAGGGAACCGTCTGGCCGTGATTCCCGACCTTTTAGGATTCCAAAATCTGAGGATTCTGTGGCTTGCCAGCAATCGATTCACCAGTCTGCCCTCTCTTTGCGATCTGCCTCTGCTGGAGGATCTTGATGTGGAATGCAACAGTCTTGATTCTATGCCCGTTATGATGAGCGCTAGTTTGTACCTGAAGCGCATCAACATTGCAGGTCTGCTCCCGCTTAGCTCGATACAATGCGCTTGATTGGTGTTTATTGATAACTTTGCTTATCTGACTTTTCCGTCTCCAATTTGAATTCAGACAACAACATTCAGCACCTGGATGCCCATATAGCTGCAAACACAGCATTGGAATACCTGAACGTGTGCGGGAACACGCTGAAAAAGATACCTACTACGTTTTCCGCGTGCACCAACCTGAAAACGCTTGCGGTAGCCAACAACATGCTCACAGATTTTCCGAGCGAGCTCTGCAACCTTTTGTGCTTGACCACCCTTGACGTCAGTGGCAACCAGGTCCGGCTGAAAAGAATATATGCTTGCGCTCTCTTGAGCCGCCTTCTGCCTGCTCGCGCTGTGCTTGACCGTCACTGAAGAGCTTTGTGCGATTTCCAGATCGGTCAACTGCCTGTCGAAATCGGTCAACTTACATGTCTTCAGAGCCTCTTTCTTGCGGACAATCGACTCACTGCATTGCCGAAGGTGCTGGTGAGCATGAAGCACATCACTCGACTCGACATCCAAGGCAACAATATCGACCCAAATGACGCCGTGTTGAAGATGAAGCGCGAGGAACGTGAGAAAATGGCTACATCGCCCCCTGCTGCTCATGCCAAGAGCGCACTGTGGGAAGAACATGAAGCGCAAATGATTCTTATTAGAAGGGCTTCGCAGAATCTGAGCGACGAGCGAATGGCGAATCGCAAGTTAAGCCTGGGTGGGGATTCACCACGGGTCCGTGGGGATTCACCACAACAGGTCCGATCAGTCTCCATTGCTCATAACCCCGAGATGGAGCACAGAGACTCCCGCTAATCCCCGAACAGTCCACTGTACAATAAATTAACAGAGAGAAAAGAGTTGGAGAGAGAGATCGCGCGCAAGAGAGAGAGAGTTTGAACTGGCGCGCACTAGTCTTCTTGAGTGAGTGAGTGTGCGAGAGAGAAGTGTATTGACAATCAAGAAGTGACTAAAGGTCGGTAAGCACACCGCCCTGTGAGCACATGATTGAGTTGCCACTTAGCGTAGTACTCTAATCATACCCTTCTCTCTTTCCTCCCTCCCCTGTCTTAACTCCCTCAAACACACAAACATCTAATCATACCCTTCTCTCTTTCCTCCCTCCCCTGTCTTAACTCCCTCAAACACACAAACACACACACACGGGCATGAGCAACGGCTCAATCTGTGTTTGGGAGGGGGTCAAATTGTCGAAAGTCATCAGCAAGGTCCATGTCGGTCCCATGACGTGCATAAAGGCAATCATAAAGGAGTTTTCAAAGATTCCAACATACCCATGCGAACATACCCATAAAGGCAATTGTAAAGGAGTTTTCAAAGACGCGAACATACCCAGAGATTGTAATGAGCGAAGTCAGAGGGCCAGCGACACCAGCAAGCGA
>Ga0315899_10008095_pt1 | contig 11270 bp, 12 predicted proteins | sample LakEriMetagenome_2_FD_203518 | JGI IMG/M metagenome (GOLD analysis project Ga0315899, IMG submission 203518) | Freshwater fungal communities from buoy surface, Lake Erie, Ohio, United States - Buoy 4 MA112 | ecosystem: Environmental > Aquatic > Freshwater > Lake | place: USA: Lake Erie, Ohio...
GGACACCAATACAACATCTGAGTTTGTTTTCGGCACCGTATCGACCATCTATACGCTTAGCGGTTCTATCGTTCAAGACCGTCGTTGTGGTTCTTTCGTGGGCAATTATCAAATCAACAATGGCATTGCAGAATTGATGGTTAGTCAGAGCTTCTTAAACTACATCAATGAAAATCCGGCCGATCGTCGCACAGAGGCGTGGCTTGCGCAAGAGAATGGACGTGTATTCCTGAAGAAATTCTACACCAACCAGATCTACAGTGTGCCGATTGTGCACCTCACGGAATTGTATCTCACCCGCGCAGAGGCTATTGCTGAAGGTGGCGGCGACTTATCGCAGGCACGTGCCGACATTAACATGATTCTCAACCGTGCCTTTGAGCCGGGAACCAATGAGATTCCATCAGGCGCAACTGCAGAGGAAATCATCGCTGAGGCTCGTCGCCAATACCGCATCGAAATGGTCGGCGAAGGCAAATACACCGAGCAACTGCGCCGCTATGGCGTGATGGGTGAAAACATCATCATCCGCAATGCGCCTTACGATTGTCCGGGGATGGCCATTCAATTCCCCAATGCAGAATCAACCGTTATCGGCTTCGAACTGAATCCCGAAGGTGGCTGCAACTAACCAACTAATACCGAAATTTGAATCATGAAAAAGATATTCATACTAACGGCAGGAATTGCGCTTGCGCTTTGGACATGTAAGCCGGACACGAAGGGAGAGCTTGGCGAACCCGCCAACAAGCTCGACGGAATGGCAGGTTCGTGGGAAATTGTTTCCTTCAAGCAGCAAGACCCCAACAACCCTATTCGCGAAGAACGCGATTTGAGTGAGTTTTACCTTGTCGATGGTCAAACGCCCTATCGTTTGACGTTCAATAAAGACTCGATGACCTATGCCGTCGCAGCAGGTCCGGGTAAAAACTACTTCGGCACCGGCGGTCGTTGGGCTTTCGATAATGCTGATTATCCGACTTACTTGTACCTCTACACTGCAACGGACACCTTGGAAACACTGCTGGGCAGTGTGGTTCGTCCATCCGACAGTCAATTGAACATTCAGCTGGAGAATTACTGTGAGGCAGCCGATGGCAGCCGCACAACGACAGCGATTTATACTTTCACGTTTAACCGTTTGAACCCGTAATCATGAAAAAGATATTCTCCTTCATTCTCGCTTTGGCTGCAAGCACCTTCGCTGTTGGTCAGGCCGCATACATTCAACCTTCACCTACGGGTAAAAACGACACCATCACGCTCTACATCAACGTAGCACAAACAACGGATGGTACGATGAACAATGCCTTGAGCGCCATGCTCAGCGACCATCCTGAAGATACTGTTTACCTCTGGACTTGGCAGCCGGCAGGACCAGTGGCGGGTAATGGGGATTGGACAAACTCCAACAGCGCCATGGCTATGACCAAGGTGGGTGAAAAGCTCTACAGTCTGCGTTTCAAGCCAACATCATTCTATGGCGTAGATGCCACAACGTTTTTCACCAACGGCATTTCCTGCTTGGCAAAATTGCGCAGTGGTAATGCCTATACCGGTGAATATAACGGCGAGGCAAAAACGGAAGATTTACATGTGAATATCATCCCCAAGCTATGTGATGAACTGTACTGTGTTTTTCCGGAAATCGCCAAGACCGATGACTACCTCTCCATTACTTACGACAATACACTGGAGACCAATCCCGACATGCAAAACCTCGGCGACGATGATGCCTATCTCTTTTTGCGCGCTGAACAAAGCACCTTTGTTGCCTTTAACTACACGGATCCTGCTATCGCGACCACCCTTCCCCAATTGAAGATGAAGGCTATCGGTGACGGTAAATTCCGTTTGACGATTATTCCTTCCGACTTCTTTGCTGATGCCGGTGTGCTTCCGGAAGGCTTCGATTTGAAGAAATTAAAGTACTATGTGTTGAAGCCGGGGTATGTCTACACGACTGCACCACCCTTCCAGTCGTATTCGTTTATTAGCTGCGATTAATTTTTAGAATCCGCACTAATTAACACTTTGTGAATACATTCATCGTCACTATTGGCGATATCGGGCAAAAGGATGGCTATCTTTGCCCGATTTTTTTTTGCTAACTACGACACTATGACTTTAGAACCGCTGGATATCCTGGACATCAAAGAGGGTAAGAAACTCTATGATTATCAGGCAGATGCTTTGGAGAAAATTTTCAGCCGTCTCAAAGATCATCCTGAGAAGTACAACATGTGCTTTCAATTGCCTACGGGTGGCGGTAAAACCGTGATTTTCTCGGAAATCGCCCGTCGGTACATCAAAGAAACCGGCAAGAAGGTATTGATCCTCACGCATCGAATCGAATTGTTGGCACAGACTTCTCGCCATCTCACCGACATCAACGTCAAGAATAAAATCATCGTGAGCAAGGTGAAAGACCTGCCCGATGAAGAGCAGTATATGTGTTTCGTGGCCATGGTGGAAACGTTGAACAACCGCCTGCGCGACGATAAGATGGACTTTGACAACGTCGGGTTGGTGATTGTCGATGAGGCGCACTACAATTCCTTCCGAAAACTCTTCAAGTGGTTCGAAGATCAGGTGATTCTCGGCGTAACCGCCACACCATTGTCGAGCAACGTAGAATTGCCTTTGCACGAGAACTACAGTGAATTGATTGTGGGGGAAAGCATTTCCAGCCTTATCAGAAAAGGATTCCTATCCAAGGCGACAACCTACAGCTACGATGTGAGTTTGCACTCCCTCAAGATTGGTATCAACGGCGATTACACCGTGAGTAGTTCGGAGAAGTTGTACGGCAATTTCTTCATGCAGGAAAAACTCCTGTACGCCTACGAGCAGAAGGCCAAAGGCAAGAAGACACTCATCTTTAACAATGGTATCAATACGAGTAAAATCGTTTACCAAATGTTCAAGGAAGCGGGGTATGAAATCCGCCACCTCGACAACACCCACGGCGAAGTCGAGCGTAAAGAAATTTTGGAATGGTTTCGCACTGTTCCCAATGCAGTGCTGTCTTCCGTGTCCATCCTTACTACCGGATTCGATGAACCAACGGTAGAAACAATTATCCTCAATCGCGCGACGAAGTCTCTAACGCTTTATCACCAAATGATTGGTCGCGGTTCACGCGTTATTCCGGGTAAAACGGATTTCACCGTAATCGACCTGGGTAACAATGCCCGTCGTTTCGGACTTTGGGAAAGCGAGATTGACTGGCACGACATCTTCCGCAATCCGGACGCCTACATTGAGGCCATTGTCAGCGACGAACAAATGGAAAAAGAAATGGTGTACGAAATGCCCAATGAGGTGCGTGAGTTCTTCAAGAATTCCGCCGTCATTGATTTCGACATCCGAGAAGAATACTCCAGACTGATGCGCATTGGCGCCCGCACCAAAGATGTGCTGGACACGTCGATTAATCAACATGCTTCCATCATCATCGAAAATGCCGATGATTACACGAAGGCAACGGAATTGCTCAAAATGCTTGAGCCCGATATCAAGAGCCGAGTGAAGCACTACAGCTACTGTATCAGTCGCAGTACCGAAAACTACCTGGCATGGATGCGCGATGAATACACGCGCAAACTGCAGCAGGTCTTGCGTCAACATTACGCATAGGAACTGCAGCGCACGCCATGATGCTCGGCATTTTTGCCGATTAAATTCCTGATTGATAACAGGTTGTTAAATATATCATGGAAGTATACCGTGGTCGTTTACTTTTACGTTCAAACCAACAAACTGCACAAAAATGAAAATCAAAACAGATAACATTTTTCAGGTTATTGAATTGGAAACCGAAGCATCGAAAGTGTACAACGCTCTTACCGATGCCGCCTTGCTCAGCCGTCTGACCGGCATGAGTGCCGAAATGGACAAAACTGAAGGAGGAAAGTTCCATGCCTGGAACAACCGTTGCCATGGCTACGTGCTCCATTTGAATCCCAATACGCGCGTGGCGCAATCATGGCGTCACGATGAATTTCCTGCCGGCTTCTACAGCACAGTCATCTTTGACATTGAGACCACCGAAAGCGGTTGCCGCGTAAGCTTCAACCACATTGGTGTACCCGAGGAGTCTTCCGGATGGCTCACTGAGAGCTGGAGAAAAGACTTTTGGGAACCCATCACCGAACATCTCAGCGACAAGGTTCTTTCATAACCGAAAAAAATCGAATTAAGGCCGGCTTCTAGTCGGCCTTATTCTTTTGCAGACGCGCGTCAATGCTCCATGCGCCTGCACCTGTAACCATCAGAAGAGCAAATACGACGAGATAAGTTAGCGAAGCCTCTCGGTCGTCAAACGGATCTCCCGCGTGCACAAAGAAAGCCGCAACGAACATCGTAAATGCCACAAGCGCTGAGGAAGCGCGTGTAAACAAACCCAGAATAATCAAGGCAGGCGCAACGAGCTCAGCCACGACCGTTAGTGCGAGCGAAATTTTAGGTCCGAGGTATAGGAAATTGTAGAACTTAATCTCGCCACCGGCAATGAGTTTGTTCCATTTATTCATCCCATGCACCATCATCATAGCGCTAGGCGCAATGCGCAGCAAGAGCAGTGATGCTGCGTTAATAATCGGCTGATTGTTTATCGGTATTTGTAACTTCATGTAAGTTTGTGCGTCTGTATTTCGAATCAAATCTATTTCAAAACCATGACGTTTCCATCCCGCTTCACAGCAGCCCTTCTAATCCTCATCGGCACTTCCGCAGAGGCACAGGTTTTCCCTTATGAATTCTCCGTATTCAATGACCCCTATAACGACCTGACAGCCCCTTCATCCATCAGTAATAACGATGTATGGGATGATCCGATGTATTTCACCTCCATCGGTTTCGATGTGCAACTGTTCGATGTGGTCACCAACGTCTTGGGTATCCTTCAACCGGGAGCTAAAGTCATCAGTGTGAATGAAGCCAACCCGGACACGGTTCAGGTGCTGTGCCCTTACATGGCAGACATCATGAATGCCAACGACTCTATGGCAGTTAGTCCGATTTCCTACCAACTGGAAGGCCCTCCCGGTAATGCTGTCCTGAAACTCGAATGGAAAAACGTCGGATTCTACGGGGAATGGGATGCCTCCAACACCTACAACAACACCACGAATTTCCAGATTTGGTTGTATCAAAACGCTCCGATCATCGAATACCGTTACGGACCAAACACCATTAAATCCGGAAGTTTGCTTCACTTCTTTGGAACAGGCCCACTAGTACTGCTGGCGAAAAATGCCCTGTTCAACGGCACCGGTTGGGACGGTCTCTGGTGTGTATCCGGCAATCCCGATTCACCCGAGATTACGTCGGTGCCATCAGGACAACAGCCTCTTCCCGGACAAGAACTCAACAGCGAGCCGCAGAGTGGTACCGTGTATCGCTTTTCGCTCCTCAGCAATACCGTAGCTGAAGCGTCGGCTGCTGCATTCAACGTGTGGCCGACCAACTGCAGCGACCAGCTTCATCTGATGGCCGACCATGGCACTGTCATCCGTTTTTATGATGCCACCGGTCGCGAGATCCACACGCACACCATGAGCAATCAGCAAACCGAGTCCATCGATGTGAGCGCCTGGACGGCGGGCTATTACGTAGCCAAGACATCGGCAGGTCAAGTTGTACGATTTATCAAGTCTTAAAATGAGATTCGCACTACTATTCACATTGGTCAGTTTCGCCTGCATGGCGCACACTGGACAAGCCCAACTGTACTTTCCGCCCAACGGCAGCGACACTTGGGAAACCATAGATCCCGCCGAATTACAGTGGTGCGACAGCACCATTGCCCAGCTGTATGATTACCTCGAAACCAATCAAAGCAAGGCGTTCATTTTACTGAAAGACGGTAAAATCGTACTCGAGCAGTATTTCAACGGCCATGATGCTACCACCTCGTGGTATTGGGCGTCGGCTGCCAAGACACTTACCGCGATGCTCGTGGGCATAGCCGAAAGTGAGGGATTATTGGAATTGACCGACCCAACCTCCGACTACCTCGGTGAAGGCTGGACAGCGTGCACGCCTGAACAGGAGCAAGCCATTACCATTTGGCATCAGCTCACGATGACCTCGGGGTTGGATGACGGTGTTGAAGATCATTACTGCACGCTCGACACGTGCTTGCAGTATCTCGCTGATGCGGGCACACGCTGGGCCTATCACAACGGCCCATACACGCTGCTCGACAGCGTTATTGAAACGTCATCAGGTCAATCGCTCAACCTGTTCAATGCCACACGCCTATTGCAGCCCACAGGCATGAGCGGGCTTTTCGTTCCGATTGACTACAACAATGTTTTCTTTTCAACTGCCCGCTCGATGGCGCGTTATGGACTGTTGCTGAACGCTCAAGGGGAATGGAATGGCACGCAGATTTTGAATAACCCGGATTACTTCGATGCCATGACGCATAGTTCGCAATCGATCAATCAGGGTTATGGCTATCTCACGTGGTTGAATGGAACATCGAATTTCATGTTGCCGGAATCCCAGTTCGTTTTCCCCGGCATGTTTGCGCCCAATGCGCCCGATGACATGTACGCCGCCATTGGTCGCGACGGTCAATTCATCTGCGTGGTTCCTTCGCAAAATCTGGTGTGGATCCGCATGGGGGAAAATCCTGACCAACTCGACGTGCCGATTTTGATGGCAAACGATGTCTTTGAACTCATCAACGCTTTACCTTGCAGTTCAACGTCGGTGGATGCACTCAGTTCCTCCCCGATTCAATTTCGGATGGAGCAGTCCGGAGCGACGTTATCGTGGAGCTCATCTCAACCGCTCCATCATTTGACCATCTATTCCATCACCGGTGAATTGATCATGGATGTTTATCCAACATCTCCATCGCTTTCGCTGGAAACATTGGCAGGCGGGATGTACGTATGTCAGTGGAGCCAAGCTGACGGGCAATCCGGTGTGGCGCGCATTTTAAGGTAGTCGTTCGCGATTACTTTCTTGCGAGTAACACCGAGGCAAAAGGCTTCGCTTATTTTCGTGTTATGGTATCGTACATCACTGTTGTTGCCGCTGCCCTTTGTGGGGCCTTTCTGAGCTTCTTCTGCGGGTTTGGATTAGGCACACTGCTCTTGCCTGCCTTCATGCTGTTCTTTCCCGCTCAAGCGGCCATTGCTGCAACAGCGGTAGTGCATATGGCCAACAACGTATTCAAACTATTTCTGGTCGGAAAACACGCGCATTGGCCGACCATCAAAACGTTTGGAACGCTGTCGGTAGTTGGTGCACTCACGGGAGCATGGTTGCTAGGAAGGATTGCCCATCTGGATGTGACCCTGCCCTATCAGCTCGGTTCATTCGCTTTTGAAACCAATGTCATCCGCATCATTATTGCGCTCATCATTCTAACGTTTGCCTGGCTGGAAATTTCACCGGCAATCGATCGTCTGGCTTTGCCGAAAGGATTGATGCCACTAGGCGGCTTGATTAGTGGTTTTTTTGGAGGGTTGAGCGGTCATCAGGGCGCATTGCGAAGTGCCTTCCTGATGCGCTCGGGACTCAGTAAAGACGCCTTCATGGGCACCCGCGTGGTGTGTGCCTGCTTGGTGGATGTGTCGCGTATTTCAGTTTATGCCACGGAGATTGCTTCCGGCTGGTCATCGATGAATGGTGGATTGCTAACTGTTGCTGTTTTAGCGGCTTTTACGGGAGCCTGGCAAGGCAACAAATGGGTCAAGAAAACGGAACTTCAGTTGCTCAATAAGATCATTGCCATCGCATTGATTGTGTTTGCAATCGCCTTTGGCGGCGGCTGGATATGAAAAAAGGAGGCGGTTAGGCCTCCTTCTTATTGGGTTTCATTTCATCCTTATTCAGCGAATTTGCCGCACGCCTCAATGGTGCGCTCACCCACGGTGAGCTCACACGTATGCGTGCCGCCTTCGCACTTCGCTGCTGCCAACACCAGTGAACCACCGCTGCCACTCAACTTCACTTCGCCGGTTTCCATGTTCTTCTCGCCATTAATAACCAAAGGCTCCTTGGTCATCGCCAGTTCTGCTGTTACGCCGTCAATGGTGTACTTCACCATGTATTGACCGGTAACCAGTGCTGTAATATCAATCGTGCTAACCGGAGCATTACCGGTTGCAGAAAAATACGCCTGTGGATTGTTGTCGACCTGCTCAACCACTTGGATGTCTTCAGGTTTTACTTCAACTTTTTTTGCTTCGGTATTGCTGTTGCAGGCTGCAAGGAACACCATCATTGGAAGTAGGAATTTTTTCATATCAGTTTAATTGCATGTTTGCATGAGTTCGGATCCGGCGAAAAAAAACAGGGCAAGCCAAATCAGGCCTTTGATGAGAAAGAAGGCAAAACCCAGCCAGCCAACACGCTTAAGTGCTTTAAGCCACGGTTTCTGCTCATCATTCTTCATAATCGGCCATGTTCAAATGTGAGGCAATTTACGCAACCATCCTTGGGTTCATCCGATAAGCTTTAAACATACACGTGCTGAAATAAAAAAGGCCGCCTTTGCAGACAGCCTTCTGTGATTGATTTTCGGTTAGCGTTAGTGCAATCCGTTAGAAACGACTTTATATTTTTCATTGAAAACCTCCCAATTCCACAGGAAGTTCTTCATCAATTCATCGAGATTCTTCAAGAAAATCGGGTTAGGATTTTTCATCGCTCGGAAGTATTCCTCTTGAAACTCCACCAGGTTGTATTTCAGAAACACCCCTTTCGACATGGCATAGACAATGTTTTTCGAGGGATGGTTGGCACGCGACATACACTCTTTGTATTCCTTCACCTTCATCGAGAATTCGGTGGGTGTCATTTCGAATGCAGGGGCAAGCTTTTGCGTGATGGCATCCGTGATTTGCTTATCGAGACCATCGCTGAAGTGCTGATTGATGTAGCCGTAATTGCCGGCAATCACAATCATCAAAAACTTTCCAAAATCGTCGGGAGCTATGTTCGGTGAAACTACAAATTCGGGTGAATCATTGATAAAGCCTGCCACGTCCTCAAAGCCGGACTCCACAGTCTCTACGATGTTGTGCGCGAAGATGTGCGCTACGCGATCGGTTGTTACTTTCTTTCTTCCAAAAATCGTCAGCATAACAGAAAATGATAGGTTATGATTCCTTTCTTCAAAACTACCGAAACATGCGGCTCACGCGGCCGACAAGAACTCGCATATATGAACATAGTTATTAACGCGAACAACAATTCCATGCGTAATTTCGGCCCATGTATCGTAGCATCATCAAGCCGTTTTTCTTTTTGTTGCCTGCCGAACGGGCGCATTATTTTGCCATGAGTCTGCTGAAAGTTGCATTGGCCACACCCTTAATCGGTGCGGCAATGCGCAGGAAATTCAACTATCGCAACCCTGCATTGCGTAAGCAGTTGTTTGGACTCACCTTTGAGAATCCGGTGGGACTGGCAGCGGGCTTTGACAAGGATGCGCGCTGGGTGGATGAGCTGGCGTGTCTGGGTTTTGGCTTTATTGAAATCGGCACGGTGACGCCGGTGGGTCAGCCGGGCAATGAAAAGCCGCGCTTGTTTCGTCTGCCAAAGGATGAAGCATTGATCAACCGCATGGGCTTCAACAACGGTGGATCCAAAGCGGCTGCAGCGCGACTGAAAAAACGCAGATCGAAGATTATCGTTGGTGGAAACATCGGCAAGAATAAAGTGACGCCCAACGAAGACGCGCTCAGCGATTACGTGAAGTGTTTTGATGATCTCTTCGACGTAGTAGATTATTTCGCGGTGAATGTGAGTTCGCCCAATACACCGGGCCTTCGCGCGTTGCAAGACAAAGAGCCATTGCTTCACTTGCTGCTTACTCTGCAACAACGAAATTTATCCAAGGGAAATCCCAAACCAATCTTATTGAAAATCGCTCCTGACCTCACCAACGGTCAGCTCGACGACATCATCCAGATCGTTGCTGAAAGCGGCATTGCGGGAGTGATTGCCACCAACACCACCATCGAGCGTGCGCCGCTGATTTCGTCGGCGGCAGAAATCGCGGCTTGCGGTGCGGGCGGTTTGAGCGGCAAGCCTTTGCGTGAGCGCAGCACAGAAGTCATTCGCTACCTCAAGCAGCAATCGGGCAATGGCTTCCCTGTGATTGGTGTCGGCGGCATTCATACAGCCCAGGACGCCATCGAGAAACTCAATGCCGGCGCTGACCTCGTGCAAGTGTATACCGGGTTTGTGTATGAGGGGCCGGGCGTGGCGAGCGCGATATGCGAAGGGGTAGTGGGGACTGAGGACTGAGGACTGGGGACTGGGGACTGGGGACTGGGGACTGAGGACTGAGGACTGGGGACTGAGGACTGAGGACTGAAAGTCTATAAACATTGTGACACTTTCACGATGAAAAGAATGGTTTTAGCGCACCCAGTACCCAGTATCCAGTATCCAGTACCCAGTACCCAGTACCCAGTATTCAGTACCCAGTACCCAGTACCCAGTCCCCAGCCCTTCTCCTGAACCGTCCGCCCCTTTCCTTGTTTTCACCTCATGCATAGCGCAGAAGACATCGACCGTATTATCCAAATGGCTTGGGAGGATCGCACACCATTTGAGGCCATTCGTATGCAATTTGGCTTGAAGGAAGATGAGGTGAAGGCTTTGATGAAGCGTGAGTTGAAGGCCGGCAGTTACCGTCTGTGGCGGGAGCGTGTGGAGGCGTGTTCGACAAAGCATGCCAAGTTGCGCAGCGGCGTCATCGACCGCTTCAAGAGCAAAGCGCAGCGTGCTATTTCCAACAACAAAATCAGCAAACGATAAGTATGAGTACCTATTTATTGGCGGGAGCCGGCAGCGCCATTGCGCGCGCCACAGCAGAAACCTTGAAAGCTGCGGGTCACCGCGTCATCGGCTTGAGTCGCACGGAAGTTTCAGGATTGGATAGCTTCCATCAAATGGAATCTTACGATTTCGGTGCTTTCCCTGCGATTGACGAGCCCATTGATGGCCTGGTCTACTTTCCGGGGACGATCAACTTGAAACCCTTTCATCGCTACACGCCGGCTGAGTTTCAGAGTGACCTGCAAGTCAACACCTTGGGGGCTGTAGCGTTCATTCAGGCGTATCTCGGCAATTTGAAGCAAAGCACTCAGGCAGCTGTGGTTCTTTTCAGCAGTGTGGCAGTGGGCGCCGGCATGCCTTTTCACGCTTCGATAGCGATGGCCAAGGGCGCCAATGAGGCGCTCACCCGATCGCTGGCAGCGGAATACGCGCCGCTGATTCGGTTTAACTGCATT
>Ga0315899_10008099_pt1 | contig 11265 bp, 13 predicted proteins | sample LakEriMetagenome_2_FD_203518 | JGI IMG/M metagenome (GOLD analysis project Ga0315899, IMG submission 203518) | Freshwater fungal communities from buoy surface, Lake Erie, Ohio, United States - Buoy 4 MA112 | ecosystem: Environmental > Aquatic > Freshwater > Lake | place: USA: Lake Erie, Ohio...
ACCTCCACCACAATATGATCCAGAAATTTAAGGAGTAGATTATGAAATTTATTTTAGCATTAGTAACAAGTCTAGCATTAATTGGCGGTGCTTATGCCGCCGATGACAAAGAAGGTCCAGGAAAAGGTGAAATGAAGACTGTTTGTCATCCAAAGAAAGACAAAGACGGAAAAGAAGTCAAAGGCAAGGACGGCAAGGTTGTTGAAGAATGTAAACAGGTCAAAGTGCGTAAAAAGCTCGAAGGCACTGAAATTCCACCAGCAAAAAAGTAAAATATTTTTGACTTCAAACAAAAGGCATAGAGATATGCCTTTTGTCATTTGTATGTTGACATTGTCAGTTTTTTAATATATAATAGTGCTATGGATTACTATAAAATTTTAGAAGTTAACGAAAACGCATCTTTGGATGAAATAAAGCGATCTTACAGGAAGCTTGCAGCCAAACATCATCCCGATAAAGGTGGTGATACGAAAAAGTTCCAAGAAATATCACAGGCCTACGATACGTTAAGCGACCCTGATAAAAAATCTATCTACGATGCAGAAAAGAACGGACAGGGGTTTGGACATGCTGGCGCAGGGCCGGGATGGTTTGATGTTGGTGCTATGTTTGGGCAGGGATTTGGAAGAGGACATCCTTTTGAAGAAATCTTTAGGCAAGGTCAGCGTCGAGCTAAAAATCGTGATTTAAACATCAACATACGAATTGCCTTTGATAAAAGTTATACCGGCACAGAGTTAGAAGCCAATTACAAATTGCCATCCGGTAAAAATCAAAATGTACTGATTAAAGTACCGCCGGGTATACAAAGTGGTCAAACTATTCGATACACTGGCATGGGTGACGATAGCATACTCCAGTTGCCCCGTGGTGATTTACTAGTCACTGTGGTTGTTGAACCAAGTCAAATATACGAACGATTAGGCGATCACCTTATTGCCTATGTTGCAGTTGATCCATTTGAAGCCATGCTAGGATGTACTAAACTAGTAGAAGTTCCGGGTGGTAAAAATATAAGATTTAACCTGCCCCCGGGTGTTGATCCGCACAGCGATTTTGCATCTGCAGGGTTAGGTTTCAAAAACATAAACAGTAACTTTCACGGAGACCTTATTATTAAAATTAAAATGCAAATCCCGGCAGTAAAAGATCCGGACCTTAAAGATAAGCTAGAAAAATTATATGCTGAAATTAGTCTCACATCCAAATGATATATTAAACAGAACTATGCCGGAATTTGATTTTGATAATCCGGTAATGGATCCTAAAGACCTAGAAGAAGAAATGGTCAAACTTATGTATGCTGAAAACGGTATTGGGCTTGCCGCACCACAATGCGGAATAGAAGCTCGAGTGTTTACAATGTACACAAGAAATCTGCAGGGCGTAACAGAACCCTTTGCAGTATTCAATCCTAAAGTTATTGCTACCAGCGATGACGAAACTCAAGACTACGAAGGCTGTCTGAGTTTTCCAAATCTGCTGTTAGCAGTAAGACGTCCAGAAAACATTGTAGTCGAATTTTTTGACAGAGATAAAAATCCTGTTATAATAAGACTTGACGGCATCGATGCAAGATGCTTTTTACACGAATTAGATCATTTGAATGGCGTATGCTTTATTTCTAAAGTAAGCAAATTTAAATTAGATTTAGCTATTAAAAAACAAAGGAAACGTAATGGTAGAACCCAGCAGCGAGCTTCAGCTAGTATTTGAAAAAGCAATTAATGTTGCCAAACAGTTAAAGCACGATTATCTTACTATAGAGCATTTATTATTCTCAATGCTCTGTGAAGATAGCTTTTTTAATTGTGTGCAGGGTTATGGTGCCGATCCAGAATACATTAAAAAGAATCTCGAACACTATCTTAAAAATAAATGTGACGAGATCATTAACAATACAACCACAGACATTAAGCCTCGTAAAACTCAAACAGTTGAGCGTGTTCTTAACCGTGCTTTTACACAGGTGTTGTTTAACGGTCGTCAACGTATCGAAAGCACAGACGTTTTCCTTGCCATGATGAGTGAAAAACGTAGCTGGGCTAGTTACTATATTCAACAAGCTGATATCGATAAAGAAAAGTTTGCAGATTATCTAAACAACGAAGTTGAGCCTGTTGAAGAAGAAGATCCTCGTGACAACGCTGGAGAACGAGCTATTAAATCTTTTACCAGCAACCTTAATGAGCTGGTAAGAAAAGGCAAAATTGATCCTGTCATTGGTCGTGTTGAAGAACTAGAAAACATTGCCTTGGCATTAGGCCGTCGCAGTAAGAATAATTGTATTCTAGTAGGTGACCCAGGCGTTGGTAAAACTGCCATTGCAGAAGGCTTGGCCTATAATATTGTCAGTGGTGCTGTACCTGAGTTTCTCAAAGGCTATACAGTTTTTAGTTTAGACGTAAGTGCCATGCTTGCAGGCAGTAAATATCGCGGTGACTTTGAGGAAAGATTTAAAGCAGTACTAAAAGGTTTGAGCAAAAAAGGCAAGACTGTGTTGTTCATCGACGAAGCACACATGATCAGTGGCGCAGGATCTGCTAATAACAATGCCAACGACCTTGCTAACATGATGAAGCCAGCATTGGCCAAAGGTAATGTTAAAGTTGTTGCGTCAACTACTTGGGAAGAATACCGCAAGCACTTTGAAAAGGATCGTGCGCTGATGCGTCGATTCCAACGTATTACTGTTGACGAGCCTACGCAGGAAATGACACTACAGATTCTCAAGGGTGTTAAAAAGTACTACGAACAGTTTCACAATGTTAAGATCAAAGATGATGCTATCCGTGCATCTATTAAATTAAGCGTGAAATATCAAAGCGACAAAAAGCTACCAGACAAAGCAATTGATCTAATTGACTGTGCTTGCAGTAGATTTAATCTTAAACTTGCAGATGAGAGAATTGTCAACGAAGATTCTATTCAATTTGAAATTGCAAGAATGATTCAAATGCCAGTTGAGCAGATTGCAGAACAAGAAACTGGAAACCTAGCATCGCTTGAAGGTAATCTCAAACAAGAAGTCTACGGACAAGACAACGCAATTATAGAAATTGTAGATAAGATTCTTGTTAGCCGTGCAGGACTTAAACCTGAAAACAAGCCAGTTGGTAGTTTTGTGTTCATGGGCCCAACAGGTACAGGTAAAACTGAAACAGCCAAAGTACTGGCAAAAAATCTTGGCGTTAAACTTGTGCGTTTTGACATGAGTGAATATCAAGAGAAACACTCTGTAAGTAAATTGATCGGCTCACCGCCAGGCTACGTTGGCTTTGAAGAGAACGCAGGTCTACTTATTACCAAGATTCAAGAATCACCTAACTGCGTACTGCTATTAGACGAAATTGAAAAATCACATCCTGATGTTTCAACTATTTTATTGCAGATGATGGACAATGGTTTTATCACAGGGTCAAATGGCAAACAAGCAGACTGCCGCAATTTAATTCTTATCATTACTACAAATGCTGGTGCAGCCGAATCTGAAAAGAATCAAATTGGCTTTGGCAGTCAAGAGCGCACATATGAAGACAAAGCTTTGAAGAAATTCTTTGCCCCTGAATTCCGCAATCGTTTAGACGCTGTGGTTACATTTGGTAAGCTGACTAAAGAAACAATGATTAAAATTGTTGGTAAGTTTATTATTGAACTTCGCGATCAGATCAAAGAAAAGAATGTCAAAGTTAAAGTCACTGATGAAGCAATTGATTGGTTAATCGAAAAAGGCTTTGATAGTAAGATGGGTGCAAGACCATTACAACGTGTCATTGACAAAGAAATTAAACGTCCGTTAGCTCGTATGATGCTGTTCGGAGAGTTAAAAGACGGCGGTACATTGGTAATTGTAGAGAAGAACGGTGAACTTTTACTAACTTCTAAACCTAAACTCCCAAGGATGTTAGCAATTGAGGCTTGATAAATCAATTCTAATCAAGGACACAGTAAGTCTATTTTCAAACAAGTACCAATACAAAATAGTACTTGTGTGTCCTGCCGCAAATTGGTTTAGGGGAAACGATTTAGATTTTGTTGAGGCAAGACTCAAGCTACTAAAAACAGGGCAGCGACCGTTATGGCTTAAAATTAAATCTAACGAAGACATTGAGTATTGCTTTAATCTACAAAAAGCTTTGGTGAATTCTAGTGATTACAATGTAAGAGTTGAGCATCCTTATCTTAACTTTTACAGCAACAACAGCAAATCTATCGAAGCGTTAGCTGGGTTGGATCCAGCTCGAGTAAGCTATGTTTGTATGCCTAACAAGACTAATCCTTCATTAAAAGAAGGAGCAGTAATTGTTAAAAAATTAGACTATGATTATAAAGTTTTCCTAGGTAAAACTACACAGGATAACAGTACATTTGTAACATGGGCTAGACAAAATAAGAATATACGTCTTACAAAAAGAGCTGAAAAAGACCTGTGTAAAACACGTAGTTATGGCGGTAGCTACTTCTATGTACGTACTGATAAGGCTATGACCATGGTTAGGATGTTTGTAGGCACGTATGTAAGCAAAATAGAATCAGTAATTAAAGCGTAACACTAGTCCCTTATTTCGATAAATATAAAGAAATAAGGGACTTCTTATGTCGGTGCATTCACATATACTACGTAGCTATTTAGACATTCTAAATGAAGGGCCGCCACCAGGCATTGGGCCTAATGCACCGATACCGCCTGGACCTGCACCTGATCGCCCTGGATATACTAAAACTATTATACCAGATGGCCCACAAAAGGGCTGGACACGGTATCAAAAGATTGGCAGCAAATCTAGAGCTGAATACGAAAAGGCCATGGCAGACTTTAAGGCCAACAATACAGTTAGTCCAGCTGATCTGAACAAACCTAAAGTAGAGGTTCAAGGCCGAGTACCAGGACAAGATTTTACTGTTAGTAATTTGGAAATATTGAAAACTCTTGTAGACCCGCAAGCTATAGCACGTTTTAAAAAACAAGAACAAGAGTTTGGACAAGCACCTATGAGTCAAGACGAAGTGACAAAGAACCTACTGCCGATGATTACACATTTTGATGATCCGCAAGGCACGGCAAAAATTGCATTAAACACAGGCATGTCTCCAGAAGAAGTTTTAAAATTTATACCTAAAGATTTTAGTTTAAGTCCTGCACAGCCAGCTGCTCAAACTCCGTCTACACCAATACCGTCTCCTACACAAGAATCAACAAACATAAAAAGTAAAAAATTAGTTGAATATATTGAACAGATCGAATTAGAAGGCGATGTTCATCCCGGAGATGGATTTGAAATAGAGATCAGTGAAGATACAGTTATCGAAACCACTGTATTAGAAAGCTGGGAAGACAGTATTCTTATTGCATTAGATAGCGAAGCCATAAAAATGCTTGGAGAATCAAGTGTTGAGCTAATTACTGAAGCTGACTATCAAGGGCGTACTGTGCCTTTAGGCAAGCCTATGAAGGGTGATGTTAAAAAGTCTAAAGTTTATGTGCGTAAACCCAATGGTAAAGTAGTTAAAGTAAATTTTGGTGACAAGAAATTAAGCATTAAAAAGCATATTCCTGGTCGCCGCAAAAACTTCCGTGCCCGTCACAACTGCGACAATCCTGGTCCACGTTGGAAGGCACGTTATTGGTCATGTAGGGCTTGGTAATATATGCGTATTAATGAAATGTTTTTTCCCGCTACTAGCGAATCTAATCCTGAAAAGGAATTGGAATTTGATCTCACCGACGATCTTATTTTTTACATGAATAACGAACCTTCGTTTTATAGAAAAGAATATTTTCCAGCAATGCTTAAATTTAAAAAATATTGCGAAGAAGGCAAACAAATTCACCCCAGAGCTTTTAAGAAATTAGTTAGTAAAGCATTTGAACAATATCAAAATAAATTTCAAGTAGAGGGATTAAAAGATTCACTTTCTGAAGAGATGTGCGAAGAAGTCTGTGCTGCAATACATAAATTAGAAAGTACAAATGTTAAAGAAGGCCATTACGGAAAATTTCGGAAATAAAATATGCTTTTAAGAGAACTATTTGAAGTTGGCACAGACAGATCTGTAGCTATTATGTTTGGAAGATTTAATCCTCCACACTTCGGCCACGTGGCTGCATGGGTAGAAGCATCAAAGTTTCCAGCTTGGTATATTGGTACAAATCAAAGTACACAAGGTCCTAAAGATCCATTACCATTTAGCATCAAAGTAGAAGCAATGAAAAAACTCTATCCAGAAATTGTTGAGCATCTTGTTGCTACTCAAACTTGGTTTACTCTTGCTGTAATGGCCTACAAGCAACACGGTGAAGGAACAACTCTACGTGTAGTCACTGATGACAAAGATATGAAAATATATCTACCAATGATTCAGAAACAAAACGGTGTTGAAGGACCGCATGGTTATTATAAATTTAAAAATATTGTCTGGGCTGAAGCAAAACGTAAGAGCGAAGCATCTTTAGTTCGTAAAGCTGTAAGAGAAAATAATAAAGACGACTTTGAAAAATATGCTCTAGATGGTCAACCAGATATTATAGTTGCGGGACGATCTTATTTTGAACTAGTAAGACAATACCTGTTACCGTACATGGACGCAGAAGAAGAAGAATCTAGGAAAAAAGACGAAAGAGAAAAAGCCAAAGCTGAAAAAGAAAAAGCCAAAGCTGAAAAATCTAAATCTGAAAAAGCCAAAGCTGAAAAATCCAAAGCTGAAAAATCCAAAGCTGAAAAAGAAAAACCTATTACTCCTGTAAAAAAACCAGTGAAGCCAGAAGCACCTAGCGATATCTCAGCAAACAAATCATCGCCTAGTGGATTTGAAAAGAACGCAGAAAAAGAAATACCGTTTAATAGTAAGAAATCAGAAAAAGAAATGCCGGTTAAGGTAGCAGAAAGAAGAGTCAAGGAATAAAAATGGAAGAGTTACATAAAGCCGCTAAAATTGCTTTTGCCAGCACATATAGTTTTGTTATTAAAGCACAGAACTTTCATTGGAATGTAGAAGGTATGTTCTTTGAACCTCTACATAATTTATTTGGTAAAATCTACGAAGAAGCCTATGGCAGTATCGATACCTTTGCCGAAGAGATTCGCGCCATGGGTACTTACACTCCTGCTAGTTTTCAAAGATTTACTATGCTGTCACAGATAGACGATGAAACTGAAATGCTTGACAGCAAGCAGATGGTTGTTGAACTATTGCAAGATAACGAAAAAATGATTGCAATGTTACAGGTTTTATTTGAAATCAGTGAAAAATATAAGCAATTTGGATTCAGTGACTTTGTTGCTGGTCGAATAGATGCACATAAGAAACACGGATGGATGTTGAAAGCTACATTAAAATAATGGATGAACTAAAACAGTTAAAACGTCTTGCTGGAATAAATGAATTTAAGGGTTATTTAAAATATGATCCTATAGATCCTTACGGTGGCAGTAATATAAGCCTAACAGGTAACGAAAAAGGCGAATTACAAAAGAAACACGATATTAAACCCGGAACCCCCGAATGGTTTAAACTTTGGTTTAGTCTGCCAAAACTAACAGGTGAAAAACCAATTTAAGGACTAAACTATGAAAATACGAGAACTTATTAATGAATTTGCATCAGCTGGTGCTACTAGCACAGCAAATATAGGCACTGTTGTTAACCCACATATTAGCCCGGGCAAAGCTCGTGGCAAAAAGAGTTATACAGGTAGCCCAAGTACAGGCAGCGGAAAGAAAAGTCCGCCACAGCCTAAAATTATACAACCTAAAAATTCCGACGGTACAGCTAAAGGAGCACACAATGTAAAAGGTGTTAGCTTATTTGGCGGGCCGCCCATTAAACGATAAATATTAAAAATTGGAGAATTCAACATGGATTTAAATATGCGTCCAGATGATCACGAAGCTGCTATGGCTAGAGCTGATCTTTATAAGATGGCTAATTATAGCTTTAAACTTTTTAAAATGATCAGAGACGGTGATCAACTAGAAGGATGGGTACAGGCTAAAATTACCAAAGCCGCTGACTATGTAGCCAGCGTATATCATTACATGGAGTACGAAATGAAGTTTAGCGAATACGGTAACAAAATTGAAAACAGCGACATGTACTCAGAATCTGTTAAAGCTGAGTTCCGTCAGAAGCTAGTTGAAGCAAAACAAAAATTAAATAAACTTAAAAAAGCTGCACAAAACATGGACGAGTCAGGCTTGCAACTGCCTTATGATCCAGATGGTGAAAGTGCTCCTCCTCCAAAAGGCAAAGACGGAAAGTATCCTGTAATTGTTGCTGGTCCAAACAAAGGTATCCGCTGGGGAGATATTAATCCCAAGACTGGTCAGAAAGCCATGGGTCCTACAAACCCTGCATTGGCCAAACCTGTTAGAGAAGCTGCTAAATCTAAAAAGGGTGACGGCAACCTAGCTAACAACGCTAAACCCTACGACAAAGTAACACGTGGTGATGTTGTTGCTGGACGTTTAGGCAAAGACGAAAAAGGTGGCAAGGCTGTCAAAGAAGAGTCAAGTGAGCTTAAGAAGACAGGCGATTCTAAAAAAACACGCACTGGAGTATTGACTAAAACTGCTACAGGTGTTAAGCACGTTAATACCAGTCACTCAGATGAAGAACACGGCGAACCAACCAGCAAAGTAAAACAAAAATCTGCTGCTGAAAAGAAAGCTGACAAAGCCCGTGAAATTAAGTTACCTAAACACAAGGGCAACACCTGGGGTATGAAAGGCGGTGAGAAGTTTGGTAAGAAGATGGAAAATACTATGCCTGATCCACAGGCTGCAAGAACTGCCAGAGCCGGTGCTGCAAATGATCTTGCAAATCAAGCTCAACCAACAAGACCAGTAAAAGAAAACAAATGCAATCACACACCAAAAGGTAAAAGCTGTCCAGTACACGGCCTAAAAGAATGTGGTAGCATGATGGAAGCTGGTAAGTCTAAAAATCTTAAACAGCAGGCAGCGATTGCCATTGCTAAAAAGAAAGCAGCATAACTATGAACATGAAGAAAATTCTACAGGCTTTTGATGGTGCTTCTGCCAAGAAGCCTGTGGAAGGTTCTAATGACATGAAACGTTTCTTGCAGGTCATGGAGGGCAAAGGTCCTCTTAATCGTTTGACCACTGCCGAAGCAATGGCAGTACAGACTTACATTGATCCAGAACCTCGTAAAAGTATTACTAGTCCTGTGCTCAATGTTGCTAAAGATGCCAAACCTAGCATGGTAGGCAAATACTTTAAAAAAGTTGAACAAGAATTTGAAGAATCAGCTGTAAGATCAAAAGAACGCAGTCGTCAACTGGCCGAGATTGTAGCTAATAAGATCAACGAAGGTGTTCCTCGTTTAAGTAAACATATAAGTCAAAGTCAACTGCCTCCAGAAGCATTAAATCGCAGAGCTAAAAATCAAGCTGCTAAAAGATTAAGTGTAAGAGAAGCACCATTAGCAGCCACAGACGATCCCAACGATCCTATGATACACAGTCATGAAAAAGCCAACCCAATGACTCTTAAGAGTAGAATTGTACAGGCTAGACGTCAGCTACAAGAGCTGGCTAAAATGTCAGACTCTGATGAGTTAGCTGTGTGGGAACAAATATGTAAACTGTCAAAGGGTGGCATGTTTATGGGATTAGAACAAAATTTAGAACAGATTCGTCACGGAATAGACGAATTAGCCAATAAGCGTAAGCGTGGAGGCGTAGCTAGCAGAGGAATTGATAAGAATATTGGATAAACACCTACCTTGGGACCGTTACTCTACGGAGGTGTCAGGCGGCTGCTGCCTACAAGAAGCGATTCGCTACCGTGTAATGTAAAGTGAGCACTGATAAATATTTGATAAAATTGGAAACAGACTATGAACTTTAATGATCTACTTGCTAAATTAGAAAAAATAGATAAGAAGAAGACTCTTATGGAGCAAACTCTCATGGAACAGCTTACACTTCAACAGGTACAGGCTGTTGAGAAGGATGCTATGGCCAAGGCAGAAGCTGACAAAAAAACTGGCAGGTTTGGTGGAATATTTAAACTAGATCCGAGAACCGCAGGTAATGTTGCCCTAGCTAAACTGGCTGCACAGCATAAACTTCCAGGCCTGTTTAACAGCAAAGGTGAATTTGTAGTTGCTGATGACAAACGCGGAGACATAAATTCTTACACACAGAAACCAACAACTGCCGTACAAATAGCACCTCCTAATTCAGAAGCTACTAAAGCATTAGCAGCATTAGGGTTAATTCCCGGCAATGCCAGCGGGCCAAGTGGTTTAGTTAATGTTTTGTCTGGCGGGAAAGCTCAACAAGGTTTTGATGCAGAAAAAGCAACTAGTGCTAAAGTTGGGGCAGATCAAACTAGTGCCAAATTTAAAGCAGACAAACTCAAGCAGTTAAATGATCTAGTGGCAAAATTAAATGCAGAAGTTCAAGGCGGCAACACAGATCCAGGTGTTGGTAAAGTTGACTATAAAATTGCAGAATCACTATTAAAAGAATTTGGGCTATCAGAAAAAGCAGATCCTTCAAGACCAGCCAGCATGAAAACCGTCAACGGGATGAATATTTACACTAACGATCCCGTACCTGCAAACGCTGGGCCGGCTGGTGGGACTCCTTTTACTCCTGCTTTGCCAGGCGGTGGAGGAGATTTAGTTTCTCAAATCAATGCCATTATGAAAGAACTTGGCGACATGGGTGACGATCCCGAAGTAGTCGCGGCCCTTAACGCAGCTCAGAAAGTATTAGATGCTAAAAAGGCTGCTGACGCTAAAAAAGCAACAACAGCACAAGCAGGTACAGCACAAGCAGGTACAGCACAAGCAGGTGATGACGATGCTGCTAAAAGAGCAAAAATAGAGCATCAAGCTGGTGTAAAATACGGACCCGGAGTACCGTTAAATGTTCCGTTCAGTAAAACGCTTCCTGCATTCAGAAACGCTACAGAATTAAAAATGGAAGGCGGCAAAGTTGTTGCTGTTGACAAAGACGGCAAAGTAGTTGGGACCTACGACGGAGAAAATCGATGGCAGGCTACGCCCGCAGGCGGATCAACTGTTGATTTATCACAGCAGCCAGGTGGTAATACTACAACAGCGGGTGGTAATACTACAACAGCGGGTGGTAATACTACAACAGCGGGTGGTAATACTACAACAGCGGGTGGTGAAAAAGGCAGTAAGCCAACAACACCACAATCTACTGCACAAGAAAAGATGGATCGATTTGTTTTCCTTATGAATAAAAAGAAAGCAAGTGCTGGTGG
>Ga0315899_10008100_pt1 | contig 11263 bp, 6 predicted proteins | sample LakEriMetagenome_2_FD_203518 | JGI IMG/M metagenome (GOLD analysis project Ga0315899, IMG submission 203518) | Freshwater fungal communities from buoy surface, Lake Erie, Ohio, United States - Buoy 4 MA112 | ecosystem: Environmental > Aquatic > Freshwater > Lake | place: USA: Lake Erie, Ohio...
GCCACGATTCCCGTGCTCCTGGCCGACACGGCTACCTACTACGTGAACATCCACGATGCCGCGGCCGCCATGGGCATCATCGTGGCGTGCGGGGACCTTACGAAGAAGTAGGCTCCCGTTCGGCGGTGCGGCCTTATCTTTGGAGCATGTCCAGCTCTCCCCACAAGATCCGGCTTCGGCGCAGGGCGTATCCGGCGGCGCTGCTTGCCGTCACATGCGGCCTGCTGATGGCCACCACTGCCGCCGATGCGCAGGTGCGCCCGTCCATCATCGACCGCGCCAAGCAGGACGAAGCCCGGCGGGAGGCGCTGCGCAACGCCGATCGGTTCGGCGCCATCGACGGCTTAGTCACCGACACGCTGCTGCAGCCCCTCAACGCCGCGGACGTCACGGTCGTCGGGACGACGGCGCGTGTGGTCACCGGCGCCAACGGCCGCTTCCGCATGCTGCAGGTGCCGCCGGGTCAGTATCTGCTCGTGGTACGGCGCATCGGCTACGCCCCGACGTCAGGCATCATCGAGGTGCCGGCATCGGACACGCTGCGGCTCGCGTACACGCTCGCACGTTCGACCATGCTGCTCGATACAATACGCACGTTCGAGCGCCGCATCTCGACGCGCATGGCCGAATTCGAACAGCGACGGGCGCAGGGGGGGGGACAGTTCGTCACGCGCGAAGAGATCGAACGGCGCGGCTCGCTGCAGGTGTACGATTTCCTGCGGAACATGCGAACCATTGATGTCTCACGCATCACCGACCAGATGTTCGGCGGCATGGTCGCACTGTCGCGTCGCGAGGCCGGGAGCGTCCTCGGCGAGGGCGCCGGGGCGTGTCCGATGCAAGTATTCCTCGATGGCATCGTACTCCCGCGGTTCTTCAATCTCGAACTGCTGCCGCCACCCAAGCAGATCGCCGGCATCGAGGTCTACAGCGGCGCATCCTCCATTCCACCGCAATTCGGCGGGCCCGACCGCCGCTGCGGTGTTGTTGCCGTGTGGACACGCGACGGATACTGAGCGTTTCACCATCGCCCGCCTGAAAGACGAAGGCCCCGTCCGCGTTGACCGCGAACGGGGCCTTCGACCATCACACCGTCAGGCGATCAGCAGCCCGGAGCGGCCAGGTTACCGCTCTTGCCTGCACGGACGAGACACTCACCCTGCGGAATAGGCTGGACGCGCGCCACGAAGTGCACGTTCGCGCCCGACGTGATATCACGCGGCAGATCGCCCAGACGGCCGTAGCGGCGCATGTCGATCCAGCGGTGCCCCTCGAGCAAAAGCGAGTAGCGCTTGTTGTAGAGAATCTCGGTGAGAATCGACGCATCGGGCGAGGCGGCAGTCAGGTCCGTCGCCGGCAGACCGCCGGAGTTCACGCGCACCTGATTGATCGCCGCGATCGCCCCCGCCTTGTCACCGGTGGCCAGCAACGCCTCGGCCCGGAGCAGCATCAGCTCCTCGTTGCGGATGATCGGGATCGAGCTCGTCACGGCCGGGTGAATCGAGAACCCGAGTGATGACGCGATACCGAGGCCGCCGGGCGCGTCGCGATTCGGTCGCGCGGCCACCTTGGCCGTGAACCGGTCGTCACGCTGTCCGTTGGCCTTCAGCTGCGCATCGGCCTGAATGCTCATGTGCGCATACAGGTCGGTGTTGGTCGTGGCGTTCAACGGGTTGTTGGCGTCGCCAGTCGCCGCAGAGAAGGGGTGGCTGGGCCCACGATCGAGATCGGCGCGCGACGTGGCATTCGAGTTGAGGAACGAAGCCGTCAATGCCGTGAGCGCGGCCTGCCATGCGGCCGAACCGCCGCCAACCGTTGCATAGTAGGCGTTGGCACGCGCCGCGATCGCCCGGTTGAACTGGCGGAACGTGGTCGGCGTATTGAAGCCGGCAAACCCGCTGTGCATCGTGAACGGGAACGCCGATCCACCAGCCGCCAGGTTGGCCGAACCTTCGTTGAGCGTGGCGATGATGTACTTGTACACCGAGTCACGCGACACGAACGGTGCGAGGTCCGACGCGTTCGCCTTGATCTCCACGACCGCGCCCAGCGTGTCGCGGGTGGTGATCACATACAGCAGTTCCAACCCCTCGAGCGTCTTGGCGAAGCCGAGCCCCGCCTGCTTCTGCTCGGCCGTGAACGAAGCGTTGCCCGCGACGGCACTCTTGAAGTTGAAAATGTCGCGCAGGTTGCCGTACTGGGTGGCCCAGTTCTCCACGGCAAAGCCGGCCGGGTCGAGGCGATTCTGCCCCGAGATGCCGATCAGGTAAGCCGAGGTGTTGCGCCCTTCCTGTGGCGTATACACGTAGGCTTCACGACCGAAGCGGCCCGTTGAGGTAATGAACCCGCCGCGACCGTTACGGAGCTGCCGGAGCAGACCGGTCGCCTGAAGCTGCAATGCCTGGGCATCGGCCGAAGCCGCAGCCACCGTGGGCGTGTTGGGGTTGGTGAGCTCGAGCTTGTCGCTGCTGCAGGCCGCGAGCGCCGAGATCGAGAGCACCAGCCCCGCCTTGCGCGGAGAGAGCAGGGAGGTCGGCACGAAACGATGAGTGGTCGAAGATGTGGTCGTCATGGATTAGAACCCCACGTCGACGCTGAAGAAGAACTGACGGCTCGGCGGGAACGGCGCGAGGTCGATGAAGCGGTTGAAGTTCGAGTTGCCGAAGTTGTTGAACTCCGGATCGAAGCCCCAGTAATCCGAGAAGATTGCGAGGTTTCGGCCGCTGAGGTTGAAGCGCAGCGAGCTGGCCCCAGGGATCTTCTTGGCCAGGGATTCCGACGCCTGGTAGTTGATCGTCACTTCGCGCAGCTTCACGTACGAACCCTTCTGGATGTAGGGACGAATATCGCCCTTGTTGAAGGTTTCGAAGCGCGTCTTGCCGTTCGCCACGAAGTCGCGCGACTGGCCACCTTCGTCCCACAGATTGTTGGTCATGTTCGCCACGTAGCCGCCGTTGCGCCAGTCGGCCAGTACCGACAGCGACCAGCGCTTCCACGAGAACTCGTTGTTCAGCGTGGTGGTGTGCACCGGGTTCGAGTCGAACAGGATCGTGTCGCGAACGGCGTTATTCACGCCGAGCGGCGCGTTACCCCAGATCATCGTGGTACGCGTGTTCGGCGCAATGCGGTTGCGGCCGTACGACGCACCAAAGGAGTTGGCGGTATTGAACGCCGGCACCGGGATATTGTCGGTGAACTGCGCGTTGGTGTTGTAGATGAGGCGCGTGGTCCATTCGAGGTTGCCGCGACGCAGCGGCACCGCCGAGATCACGCCTTCGGTACCGAGCACCGACAGCTGACCGCCGTTGATCACCTGGCTGCCGAGACCCGACGAGGGCGGCAGCGGGAACGTCAGCAGCAGGTCCTTGATCTGACGCTGGTAGCGCGTGAACTCGAGATTGAGTCGGCCACCCAGGAATGTGGCGTCCGCACCGAACTCGAGCTCGTTCATGACTTCCGGCTTGATGCCGGTGTTGCCGAGGAGGCTGGCTGAAACGAGTGAGCCGCCGCCGCCGATCAGGCCACCGTCGGCGTAGAGTACGTCACGGTCGGCCCAGCGTGGACGGTTGCCAGACTGGCCCCAGGCGCCACGGAACTTGAGTTCATCGATCTGGTCGAACACCGGCTTCACGAAGCGGTACGAGCCCGAGAATTTCGGGAATGCATAGAACTTGGCGCGGTCACCGTTGGCGCTCGAACGGTCGGCACGGAAGCCGGCATTGACGGCCAGCTTTTCGTCGAGCAGCAGCGCCTGCTCGTTAACGTAGTACGATTGATCGCGGAACTCGGTTAGGCCCTGCGTGATGGCAAGGTCCTGGGCACCCAGTGCAATCTTGCGCGTCGGCAGCAGCCCACGGCCGCGCAGGCTGTACTGGTTGAGCGCCTGGTTTTCGTAGGAGCCACCCACGGAGGTGGTGAACGATGTGAACCACTTGTTGCCGGGCGAGTACGTCCACACGGCATTCACGTTCTGGTTCATCTGGAAGCTCGACGCGTTCACCTGGTTCGAGGTGCCAAGGAAGCCGTCGGCCGGTTCGAACTGCATGTAGTTGGGGGCGTACTGCCAGCCTTCCTGCTGGAACCGGTCCACACCGGCGAGATACGACAGCTGCACCGAGTTCTTCGCGCTCGACAGCGCCGTGTACGTGGTGCGCACGTTGCCGGCCTGACGCCACACGCTTTCGATATTCTCGGTGCCCGTGAACGTCTCCATCGGGTTGGAGTAGTTGAAGCCCGGGCCCGCGGCCGTGGAACCCTTGAAGGGCATGCGCACGTAGCGCCCCGTGGCATCGCGCTGCGTGAGATCAATGATCGCCGGGTTGTAGCCGAAGGCGTAGATCGGGCTCAGGCCGGAGTTGTCATTGTTGCCGTAGCCGCGCTGGAAGCGGTTGCGCGTCACATCGAGACCACCGCTGATCGTCCACTTGGTGCCGAGCGTCTGGTCGATGTTGATACGGCCACCGGTGCGGCGGGCGCCGGTGTTGAGCGCGATGCCGGATTCCTGACGGTCGTTGAGCGATACGAAATAGCGCGTGTTGTTCACGCCACCCGCCGACGACAGCAGCGTTTCCCACGAGGGGGACGTGCGGCCGTAGAGGTCCTGCTGCCAGTCGTAAGCCGGGCACGGACCCGTTCTGCAGGCTGCGCGGGCGATCGAGTCGCCGTACACGCCGCCCACGTAAGGCTTCACTTCGTCGTAGCTGCTGTAGGTACGGTGCCCGAGCAGGCGCTGCACTTGCTGCGTGCCGGCGCGCTGCACCACGTTCCAGCTGGCGCGTCCCTGCTTGCCGCGCTTGGTCGTGATCACCACGACACCGTTCGTCGCGCGGGAGCCGTAAATGGCCGAGGCGGCTGCCGACTTCAACACTTCGATGTTTTCGATGTCGTTCGGGTTCAGGTCGGCGAGGCGGTTGACGACCTGGTCCTGGCTTGAGCCCGTCGAGCCGCTGGCGCGCGTCACCGAGCTGGAGCCCGACGAGATGCTGGCGTTCGAGATGATCACGCCGTCCACCACGTAGAGCGGGTCACCCGAGCCGAGCACCGACGTGGCGCCGCGGATCTGGATCTGCGCACCGCCGCCCGGCGCGCCGCTGTTCTCGAACATGCGGGCACCGGCCACCTTGCCGGCCAGGTTGCCTTCGAGGGAGCGGGCCGGCACGCGATTGAGTTCCGCGGTGTTGACGGAGGCCACCGCCGTCGCCGCCACGCGGCGGTCAGTCGTCGTGGCTGCACCGGTCACCGTCACGCCTTCGAGCTGCAGCACGTCCTTCTCGAGCGAGAAGTTGGCGGTGTTCTCGTTGGCAGCGACGCGAACGGTCTGGCGCTTGTAGCCAAGACCGCGAGCCAGCAGGCTCACTTCACCCTGCGGCACGCGAATGCGGTACTCACCGCGTTCGTTGGTACGGACGCCGACCTGCTGGCCGACGATGCCGACGGTCACGTCGACAAGAGGGGTGCCGGCGCCGGCCATCGTCACCTTGCCGGTGATGTCGCGCGTTTGCGCGCTGGCCGTGACTGGCAGTAGAGCAGCCGTCGCGAGGACAGCTACCAGCGTGGAAAGCCTACCCATGAGTTCTCCGACAGGAGGGGATCGGGGAGAAGTGCACAGAAGATCGTGCCGCCTGCCTCCCCCAACACCACCTGTGGCGACCGAACCGAGTTCATACCGGGCGCCCACCGCACTGCATTCGACATTGGGGAAGGTCGATGGCCAATCTACTAGCAAGTGCGCCGCTCTGCACCCTCACTGGGCACACGGGCCTGGGCGCACGGGATTCCACCCAGCGCGCGGCCTCACGAACGCCCTCCGCCTACTTCGGGGCTGCCCCGGCCGCCCGGTAGGCTCAGTAGCGCTCCCGGACGCGCACCGTGCGCTCGAGATCGTCCCGGCTCTGCAGCACCTTCTGCCGGAGATCCGGGGCCAGCGACGGATGCGCCGCGAGCCACGCATCGATGATCGTCAACGCGGCGCGCTCCGTCTGTCCGCCAATCGTCCCGGACAGCCAGCTGCCGAGGAAAAAGATGCGACGGTTTTGCTGAATCCACGGCAGGGTGTCGAGCGCCGCCGTCAGGAAGCGCCGGGAGAGGCGCTGCTGATCGGGATCGTGAAACGCGCGCAGGCTCGACGTTACCCACTCCTCGTTGAGCGACGCATCGCGGAACCAGCGGTCGAACAGGCGCTGCTTGGTCGCACTGTCTGGAGCCGCCGCCCCCGCCACGAAGGCCTGCCGCTGGCCCTCCGTCGTATTGTCGCGTCGGCGCTCGGCCGCGATGAGCGCATCGCGATCGGCCGCGCCCCGCGCGATGAGCGTGGTCACGATCGCCCAGCGGGTGGGCGCGCGCAGTGGAAGGCCGGCGGCGCTGTCCCCGGCGAGCCAGCCCCGCAATTGGCGGAGCGCCCCCTCGCGACGGGCCAGCGAGACGTAGCTGTCGAGATGCGCCTTGCGGCTGCCGTACGTCGCGCTCGTATCCTGCGCGCCGCGCAGCAGGAGGCGCTCCACCTCGGGGAGGAGCGCATCCCGCACCGGTTCGGCCGCGTAGCGCGAGACGGCCGCGTTGAGGCGTCCCACGAGGGAGCCGGCCAGCTGCTCGTCCCGCTCGCGAGGCAGCGCCTGCATCGCCATGCGCGCAAAGCGCCCCGGGGCGAGTTCCCCTTCCCGCACGAGATCCCACAGCGAGCCCCAGAGCATGGCGCGCAGGAAGTCGTCCTGCACTTCGCTCACACGTGATTCGAGCCAGGCGACGCTTGCACTGTCGGGGAGCACGATGGCGTAGCCGTAGTCGCCTTCGTTGGCGAACACGAACGCCGGCTGCGGGCGCCCCGCCGCTGCGGCAATGATCGTGGTGTCGCCACGCAGCTCCACCGGAATGCTCACCGGCGGGCGGTCGGCGTAATGCAGCCGGACCTGCACCTTGAGCGGCCAGGCGCCGGCGCCACTCACCGAGGGTTGCGCGGGGCGCTGCACGAGCCGGAGTCGCGTGATGCGCCCGTTCGCGGTTTCGAGGTGCTGCGTGATCACCGGCATGCCGGGGCGAAGCATCCACTGCGTCCCCCAACTGCGCAGATCCCGCCCCGACGCCGCGCCGATCGCCTGCAGCAGTGCCTGCCACGTGGCATTCCCATAAGCGTGCGTGCCGAGAAACTGCTGCACGCCGCGCTGAAAGGCAGTCGGGCCGACCAGGTATTCCAATTGCCGGAGCACCGATGGTGCCTTGTTGTACACGATGGGGCCGTAGTTGCTCTTTGCCTGATCGAGATTGGCGAGGCGCTGCCACACCGGCGTGGTACCGGCCGTGGCATCGGTCCCGTACGCCACCGGCTTGTTGCGGAGATAGAACGTCTTCCACGCATTCGACGACGGCTCGAGGTCGGCCTGCATCCGCGCGGCCATGAAGGTGGCGAACCCCTCCTTGAGCCACAGATCGTCGAACCATTGCATCGTCACGTAGTCGCCGAACCACTGATGCGCGACTTCGTGGAAGGTCGTAGCCTGACGCCCGAGCAGCTGCGAGGTGGTGGGCCGTTCGCGGTAGATGAACGACTCCTCGTTGTAGAACACGGCCCCCGGGTGCTCCATGCCGCCAAACGGGAACGCCGGCGCCAAGAGCGCGTCGTACTTGTCGAACGCGTACGGCACGCCGAAATAGCGCCCGAGCCAGCGCAAGGCCCGCGCATTCATGGCCAGCAGCGTGTCCGACTCCGCCTCCGTAGCGCGCGACGCGCGCACGAAGAGCGACGTGGGCACCGGCGCGCCATTTGGCGCGATCACTTCGTGGCGCGTGGTGACCGTCCAGGGGCCGGCGGCGAAGGCGATGAGATACGTGCTGAGCGGCCGAGTGGCGACAAAGTGATGGGTCACGCTCGTCGCACTGCTGTCACGTGCCGCGGCGGCCCCGTTGGCGAGCGCTCGCCACGAGGGCGGCGTGGTAAGGTGCAGGGTGACGCGCGCCTTGAGATCAGGCTGGTCGAAGCAGGGAAACAGCAGGTTGGCGTCGCTCGGCACCAACAGGGTGTACAAGTAGGTGCTGCTGTCGGCGGCGTCGCGCGCGCGGATGATCGCCGCACCCGCATTGGCGATCGGCGTTGCAAAATCGAGGGTGACCGCGTTGCGCCCCGGCTTCACCAGCGAGGCGGGCACGGTCACGTGGTGTCGGTTCCACGCTCCGGCGGCATCGGGCCACCGGGTGCCGTTCACTCGGCCGCCGCCGAGCTGCAGCCCTCGGAAGTCCAGCACCACGGCGCCGGGGCGTACGGCGGTGAAGTGCACCGTGACCGTACCGCTGGCGGTGTCGCCGACCCCCACGGTCAGCGCCAGGTCATAGCGGACGTCCCGGATCTGGGAGCGTCGCCGGGCGGCCAATTCCGCAGAGACGCCGGGACCAGTGACGGCGGCGGCGGAGGGGCCGGCCGGCGCCGACTGGGCGGGGGCAGGCGGGCACAGCAGTGCCAAGGCGCCGAAGGCTGCGACAGCGGGGAGCAGAGAGGCGTTCATGGGCCCAAAGTGCGGCCGCCGGTGGGCCGGTGTAAAGCTGGCCGCATGGGAGAGCGGAGGCCTACCGCAGCGGTGCGTCAGCCTCCGTCCTCGCGACCGGTGCCGGTGGGCATCCGGCGTTCCAACGGTGGTCCACAGCCTCACAATCGTGCGGATTTTTACGCGAAACGGGCACCGCTGCTCTTGTGCAGAAGTTCGCCGAATGAGGAATTAAAGCGGTCAGCACCTTCGCCCCCGTCGTTCGCCCGCCACGCCTCTCCCTCGCGATTCATGACGCTGCTGCCCGAGCTCCCGTCCGAGTCCAATAGCCAGTCCGCCGATTCCACCGCGGCCTGCACCGGTTGCGCCCGACTCGACCGCCGCCAGTTCCTCGCGTCTGCGTCGGCCTTGTCACTGGGGGCGCTCGCAACGGCCTGTGGCGACGGGGTCATCGGCGGGCCGGAAACGATTCCGCCCTTTCCGGACAAGCCGTTCACCGTGGACCCGCGACAGGTATCGGCGCTCCAGACCATCGGCGGCCGCTCGGTGGTGCAGCAGGGGCTCACGGCACCCGTGCTCGTCGAACGGACGTCATCGGCCCAATACCGCGCGTGGTCGCTGGCCTGTCCGCACCGCGGGTCGATCGTCTCCGTCGAGCAAACAGGATTCCGGTGCCCCAATCACGGCGCCGTGTTCGATGCCGACGGCATGTGGAAGTCCGGGCAGGCCACGTCCGATTTGGAGCCGGTGGGGGTGCGCCTCAATGCGGACGGCACGCTGTCGGTGGGCGGCCCGCCGCTCCCGCCCGCTCTTGCCGTCGGTGCCACGTCGATGGTGTTCACGGCCTTGACGACGACTACGGCCGATCCTGCCGCGCAGACCGTGGCCGTCAGCAACACGGGCGGCGGCGCCATCACGGGGCTCACGGCCGTCGTGAGCTATACCACCGGGCAGCCCACTGGCTGGCTCACCGCCCAACTGTCCGCCACGGTGGCGCCCGCCACGGTGTCCGTGAGTGCGCGACGCGGGACGCTGGCGGTGGGCACCTACACCGCGACGGTAACCATCGGCTCGTCGCTCACCGGTGCCAACAAGACCGTGTCGGTCGTGCTCGTGGTGCAGAGTGCCACCACGCCGGCCGCGCTCGTGCTGTCTACCGCGCGGGCCGCGATGACGCTGCCTCTCGGGAGTCAGTCGGAGTTGCAGGCGGTGCAGGTGAGCAACGCCGGTGGAGGGGCCCTGGCGGGACTCTCGGTGCAGGTGGCCTACGCGGCCGGCGGCGTCGGATGGCTGTCTGCCACGCTCACGGCGACGACGACGCCGGCGGTGCTGTCGCTCCGTGCCACCGCCACCGGGCTGCGCGCGGGAACGTATTCCGCGCAGGTGACCGTCAACGCTGCCGGTGTCGCCTCGCGGACGATCGATGTGACGTTGTCCATCGCGCCGATCGGTCTCACGGTGACCATTGCGTCGTGGCCCGCGCTCTCGGCGGTCGGTGGCGTGGCCGGAAGCGTCGGCACCGTCAACGGGACCCCGGTGGCAATCGTCCGGACCAGCGCCACCAGCTTCGCGGCGTTTTCGATGCGCTGCCCCCATGAGGGGACGCAAATCAACGTGGTCAACAACGCCAGTTTCCGTTGTCCCAACCACGGCGCGCTCTTCGACAACGCCGGCGTCCTTCTGCCGTCGTCGCCCCAGCGCACCACGAATCTCGCCCGGTTCACCGTCGCCTACACCCCCGGCGCACCCACCCTCCTCGTTTCCTGAGGTGCGCACCAGCCGTTGAACCCGCTCCCCGGAATGGCTACGTTTAGAGGCTGTTTGACCTCAGCCAACTTTCGTAGCCATGCCAACTTACGAATTTCGCGCGCCCGACGGCTCCATCATCGAGCGGATCTTCAAGATCAGCGAAGTCCCGGACTCCGTCACCCTCGATGACGGCCGTGTGGCCACGCGCATCATCTCCGGCGGTGCCGGCCTGCTGTTCAAGGGTTCGGGCTTTTACATCACCGACTACGGCAAGGACGGCAAGAAGGATCAGCGCACCTCTGCGTCGTCGAGCGATGCCAAGACCGACTCGAAGAGCGATTCCAAAAGCGATGCCAAGCCCGCGGCGCCTCCTGCGCCCAAGGCCGAGTGATCACGGCCGTCGTGCACCATCCCGTGCGTGACGGCCGTGTGCCGTTTTTTCTCTTTCTGACCACTACGTGACTCAGGCCGACGCCCTGCGCGCGGAACTCGCGCGCGCGGCGCGCACTCTCGGTGCGCCCGACGACGTTACCCCCATCCTCGAGCGGCCACGTGATCCGTCGTTCGGCGATTGGGCCACCAACCTCGCCATGTTGCTCGCGAAGCCGCTCGGCAAGAAGCCGCGCGAAATCGCCGAAGCGCTCATCGCCGCGCTCGATATGGCGAGCGTGGGCATCGTGTCGGCCGAGATCGCCGGCCCGGGATTCGTGAACATCCGCCTCGATCCCGGCTTCCAGGCGCGAGGGCTGCTGCAGATCCTCGCCGCCCCGGAACAGTGGGGGCGGCTCGATCTCGGTAGGCGGCAGCGCGTGTGCGTGGAGTTCGTGTCGGCCAATCCCACGGGGCCGCTGCACGTGGGCCACGGCCGCCAGGCCGCACTCGGCGATGCCATCAGCACGCTGCTCGAGTGGACCGGCTGGACCGTCGATCGCGAGTTCTACTACAACGACGCCGGCGCACAGATCGCGAACCTCGCCAGGAGCACGCAAGCGCGTGTGCGGGAACTCGCCGGGCATCCGCTCGAGATCCCCGAGGGCGGCTAT
>Ga0315899_10008103_pt1:0-10000 | contig 11260 bp, 13 predicted proteins | sample LakEriMetagenome_2_FD_203518 | JGI IMG/M metagenome (GOLD analysis project Ga0315899, IMG submission 203518) | Freshwater fungal communities from buoy surface, Lake Erie, Ohio, United States - Buoy 4 MA112 | ecosystem: Environmental > Aquatic > Freshwater > Lake | place: USA: Lake Erie...
TGTGTGTATGTATGTATGTATGTATGTATGTATGTATGTATGTATGAATGTATTATATATATATGTAATATACACACACACACACACACACACACACACACACACACACACACACACACATAGACCGGTACGCAGTGTCAGCCCCTCGGGAGACGGGAGGTCGGGGCCCTTTAGTGTAACGGTTGTGACCTCGGACGCAAGACAGTAGTGCGGGCGGGCGTAGGTGATGCGCGGCTGTGAGTAAGAGAGCCAGGTATGTAAAAGTGTCAAAAGAGACCCAGAAACAGACCTAACAACAAACCAAAGAGCCCTATGCACACTGGGGCATACCCGGAAAAATGTAAAAAGAGACCCAGAAACAGACCTAACAACAAGCCACAGAATCCTATGCACACTGGCATACCTGCACGTAGAAGAGGAAGCCCGCGCTGACTCGTGAAAAACAGAAATTCTTCAAAAAGTCAGTGGCCTATTACATTTAGTATACAAAGTCGGAATGGAGTTGACTTTTGAGACTTTTGAGAATGTGTGCCTGCCGGCGACCACCTTGTTCACCTGCAGCTCGATGCTGAGGTCCGCACACGCGTCAGAAGAGACCTAGAATTGTAAGAGACCTAGCACTACTGGGGCACGTGAAGTACGCAAAACTTCAAAAGAAACCTCATTTAGGTCTTTCATATGATATATCTTGTAATGGCAAACAACCGATAGGACATTCGCATTACTTTTCTCAAAATCTATATTTTTCTTAGTACAATAAGATTTTTTAGGTAAAAGAACGAAGTATAGGGGTAAAATAGACCTACTAATAGGCATACCTGAGGTATGTTGATAGTGTCAGAAAGAGACATTGAAAGGGGAAAAGAGACCAAAAGAGACCTACTACAGTACTAAGGTAAGGCAGACCTGACGAACTCCTGCCGGCCCCAGTTTGGCGTGGTGAAGGAGCATGTCGCGTAGTCGCCTTCGCACGCTTCGAGCCGTGCCTTGACGGGCATGCGCCGCAGGCGCGTGCAAAACACCAGCACCAGCTGTGTCTCATGCAATGACCAGCGCTCCATCACCCCCTCCACGCGCACCCGCCCGCGCGTCCCGCCGCTGCAAGGGCCGCCCTGCGGCTCCAGCGCCACGCTCACCATCGTGCCGCCTCCTCCGCCCGCACCTCACTGCGCAGCCGGCCGCCACCTTCCTACCACTGTACTTCAGCGCACGAAGATCACGGCGCCAACCGGGACCGCCCTAAGATGTGGGCGCCCAGGTGCCGATGCTCATTGTCAACGAAGTTGTTGGGAAATTTCACAACCGTTCTCGACGGTTGTGGAACCTCTGTTTGAAATTCTCGGGACGACCCGGAAAAGAAGCAGCACACACGTGGAACGGCGGGCTTTGGAGGGGCCTATGGGCCTCGGGGATCAGATCCCCAGGGAAGGCCGGATCGCAGTGACGCTGACCTGCGCGCGTGGGCTGCCCGACACTCGCGGTAGGCCCTGCACTCGCCCCTTCACTGCTCTCTCCTCCGCTCTGCGCGCTGCCCTCCGCGCCGCGGCTGTCGGACGCGCCACGGCAGCGTCGCAAGGGGCGGCGTGAGCGAGCCAGCGGCTCGTCGTCGCTGCCTTGCCGCTTGCCCGCTCACTCCTCCCCTTTCGTCTCCCCCTCTTCCCCGCCCGGTGCGCCCGCCAACCCCTCCCCTGTGCCCGTGCGGCAGACGAGGATGCGGTGGCGTGGCTGTGAGAAGCCGAGTTCCCCTAAACCCTAACCCGTAATTCATGGACCCTAAACCCTAAATCCTCATCGCTAATCCCTAACTCCTAACCCCACAGACGAGGATGCGTTGGCGTGGCTGTGCGAAGGCGCGTTCCTTTCGTCCGGCAACCCATGCTCGTTCAAGACGCGAACAGCCTTGGGCCCGGAGCCCCGGTGGGAGGAGTTCCGCAGCGTGAGCATTGCGGCATCGCCCAGCTCGAAGCTGCTGGTCAAGGTCTACTGCGCCGACCTCATGTCGGGCCGCGCGGTCGGTGGAGGCGCCCCGATGGGCACGGGCGTGGTGATGCTGTCATTGACAGCAAGGGCCTCTTCGACGCCTGGATCCCCCTCGAAGGAGCAACCAAGGTTCCTCGCCCTTGCCTCTGCCCCTGCGCGCCGCCCTCCCCTGCCCCGCACGGCCCCGCCGACGGCTGCTTACGTGTTCGCTGGTACGTGCTTTTGCTCTATCGCCGCCGTCCTTATGTGTGTGTGTGCAGGGGAGCGTGGTGGGAGAGGTGCATGTGGTGATGATGTTCACGGGCACGCGGCAAGCGACGGACGGCTTCTCCATCTTTAGGAGCAACACGCACAACACTGCACACGCGGCACCCGCCGCCAGGCACACATGCTCCAAAAGTTTAATTTAAATTAAAAAAAACGCGACGCTCACCGCCAGGAACACATTCTCTAAAGAACCCTCTATACTGCCTCTCTTCTCAAAAGTAAAGAATCTATAGTGCCTCTACATTGTCAAAAGTAGAGAGTCCTTAGTGCCGCTGAATTCTCGAAAGGAGAGAATGTACTGTCTTTCGAATTTCCGCCGAGCAGCGCCAGCCACAGCGAAGGCGCCGCTAATTAAACCCTAGACCCTAAGCCCTAAGCCCTGAGCCCTAAACCCTAAACAGCGACTCTGCGGCCCACCGCCATGCGTCGGTAGGGCCAGAGCGCGCGCTCATGGCGCAGAACGCGCGGGATACTCTGCGGGAACCTGACCACTGGGCGCTTGGGCCCTCGAAAAATGGCGGGAGAGAGACAAATGGCAGGAGCGATCGAATCCTGCCAGTGGGTCCCACGAACTCGAAGGACGCAGACGCGGCACGAACTCACAACGGGGGGGAAGGGGGGGATCCTCGCGGAGGGAGTCTTGTGGATAGTGGAAAGGTGCGGGCGCAGCAAGAGCGAGAGATAGAGAGGGCGGCAAGGGAAGGCATTGATACTGTGGAGGCGCGCACGCTGCAGAATCGCCTCGCCGCGGCGCTGGTCCTCGAGAACCTCGTCGTCTCGCGTAATAGTCACCCCCTAGGGTCATCTGGCTCCAACGGCTCAGCATCTGCGCCACGACCAGCTTCCTCACCGCTCTCAAAGTCCATGGCGGCGCCGCCACAAGTCTCTGTGCCTGCGACGATCTTGGCGACGGACAGCAGCAGCAGAGGAGGAGGAGGAGAAGGAGGAGGAGGAGGAGGATATTTGTCTTCAAGCATCAGTGCTGGTGCAGACGGGTTGCAGGACGCGCTGCTAGATTCGGAAGTTCTGGAACAGCTGTGGCGGCAGCAGCGCCGTGAAGCGGTGTGTGTGTGTGTGTGTGTGTGTGTGTGTGTGTGTGTGTGTGTGTATGTGTGTGTGTGTGTGTGTGTGTGTGTGTGTGTGTGTGTGTGTGTGTGTGTATGTGTGTGTGTGTGTGTGTGTATCATGTATATGGCATTGTTCGCCTAGGCATATACGTGCACTCTGCGCACCCTTACCAACACTAGCGCACAACATACACACACACACACTCATACACACAGACACATCCACCCACCAACCCACAAACACACACACACACACACACACACACACACACACACACATACACATACACATACACACACACACACACACCACACGTATGTTCACACGATTACTCATATTTCTGAGTGCGTGCGGTGTGCAGACAAACACACACAACTGCACCTACATCTACCAACACACACACACACACACATCACCCAACCTTCGTGGGCGATTTGGAAATATCGCTCACTTTGCATGCTTTCCAGCTCCCCTTCCCACTTGCGCTTCAAGTTGAGCTTCAGAAACGTAGACCGCACAACAACACGCGCCCCCGCGCCTGTGTCATCAAAATGAAAAATCATAGGCCGCAAAAGTGTCAAAAGAGACCCAGTATAGAGGCAAAAGAGACCTAGCACAGGGGAAAATAGACCTACTCATCACCGCACCTTGGTCATCAAATGAGGCCTTTTTCCCTCGCGGCGAGTCGAGGTTCAGCAGCTCAAAATCGTCATCAAGCAGAGCATCTGAGCGCAGCCCTGAGGTACGCACACGTGTCAAAAGAGGCCTAGAAAGAAACCTCTTAGGAAAAAAAGAGACCTGCTGACACTTGCATACCTGAGGTGTCAGGAGAGACCCACTATAGAGGCAAAAGAGACCCACTATAGAGGCAAAAGAGACCCGGTATAGGGGGAAAAGCGACCTACTATAACTGGCGTACCAGAGGCGTCGTTAAGCGCTGACTGTCAAAAGAGACCTACACTAGTGTCAAAAGAGACCTACACTAGTGTGAAAAGCGACCTACTGTAACTGCCGTACCAGAGGTGTCGTTAAGCGCTGACCACCGGTTCATCAAGTGTACTAACAACGTTGCCGTAACTTCGTGCAGATTCACTTGCAACGGGGCAAGCGCGACCGCGAAACTTTCCTTGGTGCGCCCACCCCGCCGCTCTTGATCATTCGCCAGCCGTCCCGCCGGGGCGGGCTGGCCATTGAGGCGCGAAGGGTAAAGCTCTAGCGCCGAAATCCTTATGGCCTTTTCCCCTACGTCATCGCGCCTCAATCCCCCCACCCGGCCCTGTTTGGCGGTGGCGCGCAAGACAGCGTTGTGTGGCGGGCGAATGACGTGGACTAGCCTCGCGAACTCAGATTCCTGCGATGCTGGCACCTGGGGCGGGGAGGAGACCGAGCTGGCCCCTACCGCGCTGTCTTGCCAATCCGCAAATAGGGAGTCACACACATGAAAATCATCCACCGATGCCTTTAACTTCAAAGCGCTTCTCATGCCCGCATCCCGCCCCCCGTTGCCTCCCCGTGCCACTGCTTGGCCACCGCCCCGCATGCCGTCGGCGCTGGACACATCGTCGTGCTGCGAATACGACACACTGACATTGTGCATGGCCACCTGCATCCACCTATCACTGTCGCTGGCAAACCCGGCACCCGCGGCGAGGGCGCTGCGCCCGGCTTCCAAGCGAGAGTGTGCGTCAGAGAGTCGGGGTCCACCGCTCGCAACGCCACTGTGGGCAGAAACATCGACGAAGTCGTCATGGATATCTTGCGTGGTCGGCACTGCCTTGCGCGCCCCTGCGTCGTCCTCGGGGCTGTGCCAGTCAGAGCCAGCGAATATGCGGCAGCCCACACTGATGCCCTTCACCTCCACCGAGGTATGCGACGACATCCACCACCGCCACTTTGCCGCCTTGCGCCGCGATCTGAGCCGTGCTCGTGTGAAGTGCCCCGCGTTGACTGTCGGCGGGGGGCCAGCGGGTCTGAGGGACTGGATAGCCTTTTGAAGAATTTCGTCCTCACATTCGCCGACCAGGACGGACTCCCAGGGTTCTTCGTCGTCATGTACCCTGCCTCGCAACGACACAGATGAAGATCCTGCATACCCACTCAACTCACTGCGCTCATACCCGATAGCCCCCGTACCTGTCCCGTGACCTCGCACAGGCGTCGTCAGCCCCCCCCGTCGGTGTGCAGATGTACTGTGGGCGCAAGCGTCACGTGCGCTGTTGCTTGCATGCCGCCTCGTATTGGATGCCACGGGCCTGATCTCGCTCCACTCACCATCGTCATCCGGAAAGGAATGAGGCGGGCTCCGACCGGCACTGGAATGCGAGGATGCGGCGGCGTGGCCTTTGGCGATAGCAGATCGGTTTGCAACGGGCATTTGCCGTGCATGGGCAGCAGAAGCTGCTTGCTCTGGGTAGAAATTCCGAAAAGTCAGTATACAATGAATTTGAAGCTCAAGTATACTAGGACATTGACCTTTTCAGAAATTTTGCCTGCTGCCTGAGCCAGCTGGGCCTGCTGTATTTCAGCGACTAGCGCGGCCATACCATGAAGAGAATCAAGAGAGGCAGCCACTTGCACGTGTGCACCCTGAAACAGCACCGACACTATTCCCCTTCCAACCCCTCCGCCCCCCCCGCCATCTGTCCCGCCGAGATGTGGTTCACAAGGTTGAGTACCGGAGCGCAGCAGATGCTCCACATCAATGCGCAAATTTTTCATCCACATGATTCCCAGGTACCCGCAGTCGTAAAGAAAATCCAAAAATGTCCCTGATGGCATCTGCGGATGGCCATGCACAAGTAATTGCACATCCTCGTCCTCATGTTGTTGATACCTGCCCGTTGTGTGGAGGTGACACAAATCAACATCACTATCCTGCACCGAGGCAGAGTTCAAGTGTTCGTCTCCAGGCCCCAGCGCATATGGTGAGCGAACAGAATGCGAGTGCCGGCGCCTGACCAACAGCGCCAAAGTTCCGAGCACGATCTCAAACTTTCGCCCTTGCTGCTCAACGTCCGCCGCCTCCTGCGTGCGTGTGTCGCCCATACGCCGCTCTTTCTGTGCTACCACCTGCCCTGCACTGCAGCCAGCGGGTAAATCCATGGTGAGACTCGTGAGCGCCACAAGAAGATCAAACTGGCTGCCGCGGTCCTTACTACCGCCCTTGCCCGAGCCCAAATTGCCTCGGCGGCCTGCTGCATCGACGTTGCTGGCGTTGGGAGGGTTGGAAGAGGGCATGGTAAAACTAGTTGTGTTGACAAGCGCTGCGATGTCGTGCATCCACATCCGCACCCGCCCGACAGGCAGCGCCCTCGCCAACGCCTGCGCTTCTGCTGCACCTCCTACGCCTCTTATAGGCGCTGCTGACGCGGCGGGCGCGTGCGCCTGTGGTGAGGGCTGGGGCTGCTGGTGTCCAGGAAGCCCCTGCGCCCTAGCCTGCTTCAAGCGTTGCGACATCGCCTGTTGAAACGTTTGAGGGGTTTCAGCAGACTGAGAAACGCCACCACAAAACGGTGATAGAACGAATGATAGGAGGCAAAACGGTGATAGAACGTATAATAGGAGGCAAAAAACACACCACAGGAACACCACAGCCCCACACAGACACCACATCATGAATATCGACGCGCGTAGCAGCGAGACGCCAATGCGCTCGCGCAAACGACAACACGCGGCGGGGAATGGAAGCGCAGGGTCAATTGAACAAAAAAGAACCAGGAGGCAGTCGAGACAGCGGAGGGCAGGCGGCAGCAATGTGATGCCGTGCACACCGAGCTCAACGGCGTCAAGATCTGGCCCAACTGTCTCCCCCGCGCGTTCAGCACCCAACCCCCCACCCCCGCGAAACTCCACAGCCAGCATTATGCTGTTCGCCTCACTGCTCACGCCCAAAACCACGAACAAGATGTGTCATGTCACCATCCACTAACAATTTCGAATATCCATAATCACATATCACACACGAAACACGCTCGCGTTGATGGGCGAGGTGCGGCACAGAAGCAGGGAAACCTGAGGTCCCAGCAAGGGGAGGTGGCGCCCTGGGGCGTAGATGAGCCCGGATGAGAGTGAGAGTAGCTACAATCCGCGTGCTTGTGGGGGTCGAGCAACTTGCTGTACCCGATGCACACCGCATCCTCATGTTGGACAACCACACGCGCGACATGGATCTAGTATGTGTCAGTATGTGTTAGCATGTGGTTCGAGTACGTTAGTGTGTGGTTAGAGTGTGTTTATTGTGTGTTAGTATGTGGTTGTAACGGTTACCATGATGTGGCGGCGAGTCCTGCCTTGGCCCCCCTCCCCGCGCTCTGGTTGGGCGCCGACGTCAAGGCGGAGGGGTGGAATTACGTGGGGCGCAACTGCTGCGGGATTCGCATTGCGGCGCATTGCCGGCATGAAAATGTCTTGGCGGGCGAGGTGCTGGAGGGAAACGAGTGTGAGGCCCTTACAACTCAAGCTCGTCTCTTGCACGCGCATCACAAAGTCTCTAATCACCACCCGCACGCGCCACGATGCCTCTTCCTCCTCCTCATCCCCCGCCCCCCCAAAACCGCTTTGTAGCTTGCCGTGCGCGGCCGGCGTAGAAGGCATGCGCAAGTCGTGCGGAGCAATGTCGAAAATGTCGTCATCTACATCCGCCAACTTATCGTATCCTACTAGCCCGAGCCCCCCAGCCCTACTCCCCACACATCCCAGGCCGCTGTCGAGCATCGACCGCGCTGGTCTGTATACTGTCGCCGCCGCACCCGCCATGTTCTCACCTGACACATCAAGACCTCACACGCCTCGTTAGTCAGGAAACACAATACAGACCATCCGACACACATGCAAAAACGACACGAACACACATACTCACACACACACACATAAGACTCACATCCTTGGTCAGTCGAAGAACACAACGCACACGCGAGACCTCACGGAGCAAGCACAGACAAAATGGAGAGCAGGCGCAGGGCAATATTGCATTATATATATATATATATATATATATATGTATGTGTGTGTGTGTGTGTGTGTGTGTGCATGTGTGTGTGTGTGCGTGTGTGTATGTATTTATAATCTGATACCGTGTGCAGCGTACACACACTGAGACTGCGCGAGAGCAGAGTGGTAGACACTCAGTCCCAGCACTGAGTGGTAGCTGCTTTCAGAGTTTGAGGACGGCGCTGTGTGAACACTGGTGCTTGACGCCGGGCCCTGTTCGCAAGTCCAGCGCCGATTGAAATCGCGAAAACGAAAAATACACGTAATAAAAATAAAAAAATAAATACAATGATCATGCACATTCACAGATGCACGCATGTGACATTTATCGCACACTACATCTAACCCGATCACACGTACCGTATTCCTTGAGACCCACTGGGTATTCTTGTACCCAGTGGGTATCAAAAAAAAAAAAAGAAGAATACCCAGTGGGTATCAAGGAATACGGTAGCAATATATACCCAATGGGGTTTTCACTTGATAAATTTATGGTTGATCACTGACGCCATCGTTATTGTACATATACATACTACTGCCGCAATGTCGTTTCGGAAATATCGGTTTTTTTTGTTCATGCAGCTACAATACAATATATACTACAATACCGCCATATCCATAATACCTATGCCCATAATACCCACAATACCCTGAATACTCAATATCCACAGAGCACTTCGTGGCACACGGCGCAACACAGGAGACAAGAACACAGCAAGTTTAGGGTTTAGGCTACCTAAACCCTAAACCCTCAGAGGCAACCCACACCCTAAACCAGGAGATAAGAACACAGAAAGTACATGATTCAACATCATGGTGGAGGCTGTGAGGTCGCCGCATGAGCTCCCCGCGGAACTGACACGTCCGCAGCATTTCTCCCCCGCCTTCCATATACATATATATACATATATACATATATAGCTTATGTACATACACACACACACACACATACAGAGAGAGACAGAGATGGTCTTGCACCTGCTTGAAAGCTGGCGCTGCAGCAGCAACATTGGAATGTGTGTGTGTGTGTGTGTGTATGCATATGAACACACACACACACACACACACACACACACACACACACACACACACACACACACACACACACACACACACACCTGCTTGATAAATACACACACACACACACTTGCAACACACACACACACACACACCTGCTTCAAAGCTGAAAAGGCGGCAGCAACAGTGGAATGCAGGCGGCATGCCAGCGCCTCCAGGGCCATCATATCATCGAGACCAATCTCAACACGCACGGCACAGGCATTCACCGCCAGTGATTTGTCTATGGGCCCGCAAACAAATGCGGGCAACCCGCAAGGCAAGCCACCGCCTCCTCCACCGCCTCCACCACCACCACCACCACCTCCTCCTCCTCCTCCCACGTGCAAATCTCCACGTACCCTCCCCCCTTCCACACCCCCATGCGCAGCCCCCCCCTTCCAGCCTGGTTCTGCAGCGCATGCTTTTGCTGTCTGCAGACGGTGGGAGCTCGACACTGCGCCAGATAGAGGGCGCACTGAGCCGAATAGTGGCGACTTTGGGCGCAGCATCGGCGAGATTTCCGGCGATAAGCGTGGGCTCGCGTGGTGGCTCGCAAAGCGCGGGCGGAGGCGCAGAGAAAGTTGAAGAACCTGCTCCTGACTCGTTCCATGAACGTGTAGAAAGGGCGTGGCTTCGG
>Ga0315899_10008104_pt1 | contig 11260 bp, 6 predicted proteins | sample LakEriMetagenome_2_FD_203518 | JGI IMG/M metagenome (GOLD analysis project Ga0315899, IMG submission 203518) | Freshwater fungal communities from buoy surface, Lake Erie, Ohio, United States - Buoy 4 MA112 | ecosystem: Environmental > Aquatic > Freshwater > Lake | place: USA: Lake Erie, Ohio...
TGGTAAGTGGTGGCTTGGTGATTTCATTAATCCTTGCTGCTTCCTCGCGCGACTTCAGCAACGTGATTTGGGAAGAATTAATACTCGCCAACAACGTTCGAACAGTTTCCCCCGGCGAAACAGTGGGTGCATTCTCTGTAATTGTTGAGTGTAATTCTCATCCGACGAATGCCGGGTTGGAAGTGTTGTTGGTAAAGACCATTGGAGTAAAGAATCTTTCACCCGCATCGGATATGGCCGACCTGATCATACCGGAAGCGCTGCTCAACACAGTAGTGGGTGGAGGCAGCAAATATGATGAGCTTTGTAAGGCCTATCACGTGCCTATGTTGGAAGGGAGAATTGTCGGTGAGGTAGTGCGCAGAATGGTAAGGGTGAAGCCGAATGTATGAGTGAATCAGGAGTGAGTTGCTGCGGAAATCATCAACGTCAGCTCCACAAACTCTCGAACACCTAGCTGCTCGGGCCTTTTATCCCAAAGTGTAGAACTTGTATCGACTTTTCCTTGAAGAACGCCCTTCAGCGAATTGCGCAATGTTTTCCTGCGCTGATTGAATGCTGTTTTCACAACGAGCTTAAACATTTTTGCATCGCACCCTAATTCTACCCCGAATTTGCGCCGCATGCGTATCACACCGCTTTTCACTTTGGGCGGCGGAATGAATTCATCCTCATTCACGGTAAACAAATATTCGATGTCGTAGTAGGCTTGCGCTAAAACGGAGATGATGCCATAGTCTTTATTGCCTGGTCCACTGGCAAAGCGCTGCGCAACTTCGCGCTGAAACATACCCACAAGCTCCGGAACCTGATCCATATGGTCGAGTACTTTGAAAACAATTTGCGATGAAATGTTGTAAGGGAAATTACCCACTACCGCCAATGGCTCACTGAACATTTTTTCAATTGGCATTCGCAAAAAATCCTGCTCATGAATGCGTCCTCGCAATTCTCCAAAATGGATATTGAGGTAATCCACGCTTTCGCGATCGATTTCTACTACATGCGTTTCAAACTCTTTCCGCTGCAGCAAGCAGGTTGTGAGCGCACCCATCCCCGGACCAATCTCAAGTACTTTTTTGTAATCACCGTGCAGTGTAATTGCTTCAGCAATGCGCTGACATATTTCGGTGTTCTTGAGAAAGTGTTGCCCGAGAGCTTTTTTGGGTTTTACGTTCATGTGTAGGAAAGTGCGCGAAAGATATAGCCTTCACGCGTCAAAAAGTCGAGACTACCTTCCAACGCATAAAGCATATTGGTGCGTGCTTTCACACTGTCATGAAATACCACAATGCTGCCTGAGGTAACGTGTTTCACAACATGTTCCAGGCATTGTTCGGGCTTTTTGGTTGTGTCAAAGTCCGCGCTGAGAACGTCCCACATCACCAGTGTAAATTGTTTCTTCAGTGCGTTTACTTGAGCAGGTGTTATGCGGCCATAGGGTGGTCGAAAAAGAGTCGAGGCAATGTGTTTTTTGGCTTCCACTACATTTCGCAGATAGGCTATGGTTGGAGTCTTCCAGCCATCGGGGTGGTTGAAGGTGTGGTTGCCAATGGTGTGGCCGTCATGTATCAGGCGCATCATAATTTCGGGATGTGCCTCTGCGTTTTTACCCAAACAAAAAAACGTGGCTTTGGCGTTGTAACGCGCAAGGATGTCGAGGGCTTCTTCGGTTACTCCTTTTGTTGGTCCGTCGTCGAAGGTGAAATAAACTTCTTTGTTGCTACTGTCAATATGCCATAGAAAGTCTTTGGCAAGAGGCTTCAAAAGTTCGGGTGTTTTGACGAGATACATCAGTCGAGAGGATGCGCCAGAACGCACGAAGTTTTTGCATTCACAACATTGCCTTGCGTGTTGAAGGCTTCAAACATCACCACGTAAATTCCAATCGGCGCTTTCGAGCCATCGTCAGCTATGCCATCCCACGAAATTTGTACGTCGTTACCCAACAACATGTTTTTCATGAGGTAGCGCACAGGCCTTCCTTCACTATCGTATATGTGAAGATTGCCTACGTAGGAGGGTTCTTGCAACTGAATCGAAAAGGTCACCACATCACGATAGCCATCGTTGTCGGGCGAGAATATTTCGGGGTCGACTGAAATTTCTGTTGTGCCTGCAACGCTCAGCATAGCTTGTGAATTCACCATACCCGGAGTTGCAAATCCTGCGCTTTCGGCTGCGCTGTGCCAGTTCGTTGCATCGTCGCTCGGACGGTTATAATCTATGCGCTCCAATGAAACTCCCTCGGTAGAGTTGAGCAATGGAAAATGCAGATTGGAGTTATAGGAAAACTGATCGCACACCTCGCCATTCGGCAAGAGTAGATAGGCAATATCGTCCGATGAAAAATCGGCCATGCCTTCTACTTTCCAAACGGCATTGCGATTAATGTTTGCATAGAAGGTAGGCAACTCTCTTCCATCGCGCGCAAGCACTAAAAACGCTCCGGGCATGAGTAACAAATTTCGTTCGGTGATGAAGTCGGGCGAATTCAATTCGCCGCTTGTTGCATCGGCAATGGCGCAGCTGTCGAGTGTTACAGCGTGTGAAGAACGATTGTAGATTTCTATGAAATCGCTTCCGCTTTCAAAGGGGTCGTACAACAATTCGTTGATGATGAGATCGCCCGCTTCAGGGGTTTGAGGAAGAGCAAATGAACCGTTGATGTTCATGTTTGTGTTGCTCCAACAATCTGCAATGCCGATCAAGTTAAAAGAGTAGATTGTATTGGCATTCATGGTTCCATACGTTAACACAAGTTCATTGCGTTCTTCACCCGTGACGTAAGCTGAAGTTGCATCGACAACATTTCCATTGACGGTCCACTGCATCACGTTCAATCCCGGTTGCTGTATCGGTTCGTTGAACACAAGCGTAATGGCATTTTCAGGCTCGGCCAACACATACAAAAGTTGCGGAGCAGTAACATCGATGCTTCTGTCGAGCACACTGTTCCTTTTTCCTGCAGTGCTTCCCTGAGGGCGAATGCATGCACGCCAATTGTCGTAGCTGTTGCAAGGGTCATCAGGATTCACGCGTTCCATCGACCAGCCTCCTGCTTCCTTTTCCGCATCGTTGTAATAGGCTTTCGAATAGTGAATCGTTTCGAGCGTATCGTTTTCGTAAATCAGATGAATGGTGATACCATCTTCTGTGAGCGATGGAAAACCATTCATGTACGCCACATTCGGATAAGCAAAAAACTGAGCAGGGTCGCTGTCAATATCTGTGATGATGAGAAAGGAATCGGGTTGCAACAATACTTGAGTTTCAAAAAAACCGTTATTGATACCAAGTCCCGATAAATCGATGAGGTGATTCGTTGTGTTGAATAGCTCAATGAAATCGACCGAAGGACTTGCTACTTGAGTGCCATCGCTTCCATCAGCCATGATTTCGTTGATGAGGATGTCTTCTGCAGCAGGCGCCAGTCCGCGCACAAAAGAAAGTGAACCGGCGGCACAAGCATTGCCATCACAATCAGTCAACCCCACAAGCGACAACTGATAGGTAAGCTCTGTAACCAAGGGTGTGCTTGTAACAAGTGTAAGCACATCACGATCGATGTTCCAACTGTGCGTCGCTACAATTACACCATTACCGAGTTGTAAGTTTAAAGAGAGGAAACTCAGTGTGTCCATCGATTCAGTGAATGTGATGTACAGGGTATTATCGCTAATTGCACCGTATGAAATTACGCCGGGTGCTCCGTTCGGCGCGGTGTTGTATACCGAGTTTTCTTGACCGGGCGTGCTTCCTATCGCGGCGTTACTTGCTCGCCAGTTGTAGCGTCCGCTGCATTCAGCGAGCGGATTGATGCGTTCGAGCGACCAGCCGCCTTCTGTTTTATCGGCATCTTGATACCAAGAGATTGCATATTGCAGCTGGTCGAGCAACACTTCACCTGAAAATAGTTGAAGTAGCATTCCGCTGTTGGTCAGCCCGGGAAAGCTCTCCATGAAGGCAGTAGGAATGGAAGCGTCAAAGGCGGTGCTGTTTTCAGTATCGGAGATAATGAGCAATTCACCTGCTGCGAGCGTCACCTGCGAATTGAAATATCCGCCATTCACGTGAAGGTCAGTCAGATCGAGCAGATTCGTTGAGTTGTTGCGGATCTCAAGGTATTCGGCTACTGGCCCACCTTGTGATGGTTCTGGATCGGCCATGATCTCGTTGATGATAAGGTCGCCGGGTTGTGGTGTTAGTCCAAGTGCAAATTCCAAACTGATTGGAGTAATCATGTTGCCACTACAGTCTGCTATGCCGGCCATTTGCAACTGATAGTAATTGGAAGGAAGGATAGCTGACGCCAAGGTTAATGTCACTGCATTCAATTGCGCCGACCACACACCGCTAATCGCGCTGTTGAAAGGAAGCACTTCCCAGCTGGGCGAACTCCATCCGCTAGTATCCATCGGTTCCGAGAAATTGAGCAAAATAGTTTGCGTGTCGATTACTACAATGGATGTAACAAGAGGTGATACGATATCGGGTGTGTTGCTAAACTGAGAGTTTTCTGTTCCTGGAGTTCCGCCTTCGGGGGCAATACTCTCGCGCCAGTTGGCTGCGTTGGCGCAGGGCAAATCCGGATTGACCAATTCAAGCGTCCAACCACCGTCACGCTTTGCATCACTTTCATACCAATCGTCGCTATAGACTATCACGTCAATTATTTGATCGTTGTTGTCTTTCAACGTAAGACTATCGCCCGTGTTGGTGAGAGCAGTAAAGGATGTAATCCCTATCACATCGCCATAAGGCTGAAGGGTAGAAACGTTTGCCATATCGCAAACTATCGCGTAGCCTCCGGGAGGGATAGTAAACGAAGGAAGAATTTTTTCAGTAGAGGAGTTCACGAATTTCCATCCTTGAAAATTGTAAGCGTTGGTCGGATTTCGGTTGAAGAGTTCTACAAATTCGACTTCAGGTAAACCTGCTGAGGGTGTAGGGTCTGCCAATATTTCGTTAAAGATTATATCGCGGTATTGTGCTGAAATAGGTTCGAAAAAATTGAACTCGACGAGACTTGGTAACATCATGGCATTGCCCGACAAATCGGCAATTTGTTGTACACCGATTGTGTAGGTTGTATTGGCAGAGAAAGCCGGAGTAACCAGGTGCACCAAGGCCGGATTAGTACCATCTATCGTTGCTGTAAGTGCGTTACCAATGTTTACGATGGTATAATACGCAGCATTGGTGGCCGATGAAGAGCTCACAGGTTCATTAAAAAGAACATCAATCGTCGAGAGTGAAGTAGCAGTTGCGGATAGAACGCTGGGCGCATCTGTATCCACTTCAATTGGACCAACATAGAAATTATCGAGTGCGATGTTGCTGGCATTGCTGCTCGTGTATTTGTTGATGAATCCGAAGTAGGAACTCGATGAAATAGAATTGTCGTTAAACGCGGCCTCTGAAGTGTAGTTCTGCCCGCCGGCAAAATCTACTTCGAGGGTCCAGTTGGCAGAATTGTCTCGAACAATACGAACGCCGATGTTGAACGAACTGGCAATGAGTGTGGTGCCGGATGCAATCAAATTCACGGTAGCCCCATCGTCGTAGTAGCATCGAATTACATCAGCAGTTCCGGCTTCACCAAATAGTAGGAAATAACCTGCGACACCTGCACTACCTGTTCCACTGTAGAGTGTTGGCGGCCCATCGGCGACGATGTAGACGCGGGTTTGGTTGTTGTCGCTTCCTGCAAAAGCATGGTCCAGAAAAAAACTCCATTCTACGTTATTCAGGTTGCTAAAACTGCTTGGTGTATGAAGGGCCGAATAGTTTGCTTGCGATGCGCCAAGCGGTGTGGGATTGTTGAGTTGAAGCACACCTGCAGAGGCAGAGTACATAGCATCATCACCGCTCCATACAGGATTCGCGGTAAAGTCACCATCCGAAAAATCGTCTTGCCATTGCGCCTGTGTTGCATGGGCGAGCAGCAGACTTATCCAAACGAGCAGCATTGCTTTCATGCCTCAAACATACTATATGCGACTATTTAAGCTTAGTTTCGACACCAAAATAATATCCATGAAAGTTGCCGTAGTGGGTGCCACGGGATTGGTAGGCACCAAAATGCTGGAGGTGTTGGAAGAACAGAATTTTCCCGTTTCGGAGTTGATTCCGGTGGCTTCCGAAAAGTCGGTCGGTAAATCGGTACTGTGGAAAGGAAAGAGCTGGATGGTTGTATCCATGACCGATGCTATTGCCATGAGGCCTGCAGTTGCATTGTTCAGCGCCGGTGGAAGCACCAGCCTGGAATGGGCACCGCGCTTTGCGCAGGCCGGCATCACGGTGATTGACAACTCTTCGGCTTGGCGCATGGACCCGACGAAGAAACTTATCGTTCCGGAAATCAATGGCCAGACGCTTACTGCCACAGATAGGATAATCGCTAATCCGAATTGCTCTACCATTCAAATGGTGATGGTGTTGAAACCGCTGCATGATTTGTACAAGGTAAAGCGAGTAGTAGTAAGCACGTATCAAAGCGTCACAGGCACCGGTAAAGCAGCGGTCGACCAGCTCATGAACGAAAGGAAGGGCGTGGATGGACCCATGGCCTATCGATACACCATCGACCTCAACCTTATTCCGCAGATTGACGTCTTTTTGGACAACGGGTACACCAAGGAAGAAATGAAAATGGTGAACGAAACCAAGAAAATCATGGGCGACGACAGCATTCGAGTGACGGCCACGTGCGTGCGCGTTCCAGTAGTGGGAGGACATAGCGAATCCGTGAATATCGAATTCGAACACACACCGCAATTGCAAGAAGTGCGCAAGGTGTTGGCTACTTTCCCTGGTGTTAATGTCCTCGATGAGCCGGTTGCTTTTCAATATCCCATGCCTCTCATTCATGCGCATAACTCCGACCAAGTATATGTTGGTCGCATCCGTATGGATGAGTCAGCGCCCAATACGGTCAATTGCTGGATTGTGAGCGATAACTTGCGCAAAGGCGCGGCTACGAATGCTGTTCAAATTGCTTCTCTACTTCTTTCTAAGGGATTATTAAAGGCTTAGCCCAAGATTTAAGGAAATCTTATTGTTCTAGGTAGTGCCTCGATTTTGAATGGATTCCAACCCTCTGAACTCTCGAGTCTGAGATTTTGGGCGTTCCTATGGAAAGCTTTTCAAGAATGAAATGAGGAATGGGTAAAAACTTAATTCATATTTACCGATGCGCGCAGTACATTTGAATCGCGAAAAAAATAGGATTCGCAAACCGAAGCAAGGAACTTATGAGCAGTAGAAAATGGGGTGCACTCATGCTGTTGGGTATGTTGGCGTCTGCATGTGTTACATGGTTGGCATTGAAGCCATCCTTCAATGTTAAACAACAACTAGCCGAGAAATCGTCGCAAGTTTTAGCACCCTCTATCCACGATGGATTACCATGTGATGATGTCACCATTGTCCGAGACAATGATCCGTCGCTCACCAAACCTCTTCTTTTAACTGAAGTAAGTTGTGAAAGCGATGCATTGCGCGGATTGAAGGAGGAGATTACAGCAGTGATTGATAGCCAGAAAGCAGCGGGGAAGATTTCAAGGGCATCGGTTTATTTCAAAGAGTTAAATTCATTACACTGGACTTCTGTCTACGGAAATGAATTATACTATCCTGGAAGTATGCTGAAGGTTCCTATTATGTTGTGCATTTTGAAACAGGCGCAACGCGACAGAACGCTGTTGGAACGAAAGCTCGAGTTTCGTTCACCGGGAGGAAAAACCGTGTTGTTCCCGGTTCAAAACCCAATGACGCCCGGTAGTTTCTACACAGTGCAGGAACTCATTGAACGCATGATTGTCTTCAGCGATAATGACGCTACAACGTTATTATTCTCGGTGTATGACAAAGGCTTATACGACGAGTTATTTATGAAGCTGTCGGTACCTGTGCAAGACCCTGAAGACCGTTTCTTCCGACTTTCAGCTTCAGATATAGCTAAATTTATGCGAGTCTTATACAACGCGTCTTACTTAAGTTCTCTATATTCTGAATACGCCTTATCGCTACTCACCAAATCCGATTTTACAGAAGGTATACTGCAAGGAGTTTCGGATGGTACCAAAGTGGCACACAAGTTTGGTGAGCGCTACACAACTGGCGACTTGCTGCAGCTTCACGAAACAGCAATTGTGTATAGAGGATCTGCATCCTATGTGCTAACCATTATGACGGAAGGTTTAAAAACGGATGAGCTATCTTCGCTTATGAATGTCATTAGTAAGATTTGCTTTAATCAAAAAAACGCTCAGGTTAATGATCTGCAGGCCTTAAGTAAACAGTCAAAAAGTTGGAAGTCATGAATAGAACCAATGTTTTTTTATTGATTTTTATCTCTGCCATTTTCGGTGCTACGATATCCTTCCTAGTATCTGTTCAGCTCCGACAAATTCTGGATTCTTCAGAAGTAAAAAGCACAGATACCCTGAATGAAAATACAATCAGATTGGCAAGTTGTGATGATGTTAATGTTGTTCGTGAGTCAGACTTTAAACTGGTAAAGCCCCTATTGCTTGTTAATGTTGGTTGTGAGAGCCGTGAACTTGGACCTCTCAAAAATGCCGTAAGTGAACTTATCCAATCGATGAAAAATGAAGGCCGACTTACGCGAGCCGGCGTCTACTTCAAAGAGTTGAATACAGTGCGTTGGACAACTGTGAATGATACAGAGTTATTCTATCCCGGAAGTCTTCTAAAGGTTGCGCTGGCCATCCATATTTTGAAACTTTCTGAGAGCAACCCGGCCTTGCTCGATAAGAAGATTGTTTACGACCACCGAGTTGAATTGAAAGTCACCGAAGCACCGAATAATCCGCTGATACCCGGAAAGGAATACTCCGTGAGCGAACTCATTGACGCGGCTATTGCGGATAGTAATAACGATGCGGTTACGCTGCTTTTTGAGGTGTTTGATAAGAAATTGTATGAAGAGATGTTCAGCGAAATTGGCGTATCTGTTCCTGATATAACAGATACGTATTATCAATTCACAGCAACCGACTTTTCAAAGTTTTTCAGAATTCTGTACAATGCGACCTATCTCAACCATGATAACTCTGAATACTGCATGAATCTGCTTTTGCGCTGCAATTTCATGAAGGGTATTACAAGAGATCTTCCGAATTCGGTAAAAGTAGCCCACAAATTCGGCGAACGATATACAGCCGACGCAAAGCTTACGCAGTTTCACGAAGCGGGTGTGGTGTACGCAGGAGGCAAGCCCTATGTGATTTCAATTATGACCGAAGGTTTGAATCACGACCAGCTCATGGATTGCGTGGCACGTATTTCAAAATTGGTGTATGACCTCAATTCGAAAAATGCCGGCACATTAAACCAATCGAGCAGTCCATTCAATTCGTAATTAATTGACTGTTCCTCCGGCATTGGTCTCGCGCTCGGGAAGCAGAGCCGACAAATTACCTAAGGCTGATTTTGCCATCAAAATCATTCCTTCGCTTTTCACACCCTTGATTAAACGTGGTTCCAAATTGGCTAGATACAACACGTGCTTGCCAATGATTTCTTCGGGCTTATAGTGCTCGCTGATTCCTGAAATGACGGTGCGTTCTCCTAGTCCTGTATCAATGGTTAGTTTCAGCAATTTGTTGGTCTTGGGAACCGCTTCGGCTGCAAGTACTTTGATGATGCGCAAATCCAGTTTTTGGAACGTTTCGAAATCTATGTTGTCTTTGATTGAATCCACTATCGCATTGTTCTGAGCATTGCGTTGAGCCAGCTTTTCTACTTGAGCAGCGACAACTTCTTCCGTTATTTTCTCAAACAAAATAGGCACTTGTCCAATGGTATGCCCTGACTTTATTTGCTCGGAAGAGAGCACCTCGTCCCACGCTGAATGATCAAAGCCGACGGTGCGTGTTTCGAGTTGTAGTCCCCGTATCAATTTTTGGGAAGTGAATGGAAGAAACGGCTTCAGTGCGGCGGCAGCATCGGCAACCAAATTCAAACACGCATGCAGGATGCGAGCGGTGGCAGCGCTGTCGGTCTTCACCAACTTCCACGGCTCGGTTTCAGTAAGCAATTTATTGCCTGCGCGTGCTATGTTCATGGCTTCAGCCAGCGCCTCACGAAACTTGAAGTGCTCAATGGCATGTCCCACTGCTTCATATGCTCTGCGTGCTTCGGTGGCTGCGGCCAATTCAGCTTCTGCAGGCGTTCCGCTTACTTCGGGCACCACACCATTGTAATACTTATGTGTGAGCACGAAAACGCGGTTCACGAAATTGCCCAAGATGTCGGCCAGCTCATTGTTCACGCGGTCGCGGAAATCGGTCCACGTGAACTCACTGTCTTTCTGCTCAGGCATGATGGAGCAAAGCACATAGCGCATCTCATCTTGTCTGCCGGGAAAATCTTGGAGATACTCGTGCAACCAGACTGCCCAGTTGCGAGAGGTAGAAATTTTATCGCCTTCCAAATTCATGAATTCATTGGCAGGCACATTATGGGGCAGAATGAAATCGCCATGCTCTTTCAAGATGATAGGGAAGATGATGCAGTGAAAAACAATATTGTCTTTTCCGATGAAATGAATGAGTCGCGAATCGCTGCTTTTCCAGTAGTCTTCCCAGTTTTTTCCGTTGCGTTCAGCCCAAACTTTCGTATTGGTGATGTAGCCGATAGGTGCATCAAGCCACACGTAAAGAACTTTGCCATCGGCACCGGCCACCGGCACCGGCACGCCCCAATCGAGGTCGCGCGTCATGGCGCGACTCTGCAATCCGCCGTCTATCCAACTCATACATTGTCCTACCACATGAGCTTTCCACTCTTTCGAATCGTGGTGCGGCTTTCCGTCTAATTCACCCTTGCCGATGTAATCGCGAATCCATGCTTCGTGATGTGCCATAGGCAAATACCAGTGAGATGTTTCTTTCAACACCGGTTTGCTGCCGCTGAGCGTTGACTTCGGATTCACAAGTTCCAACGGGCTCAATGAGCGGCCACATTTTTCGCATTGGTCGCCGTAAGCTTTATCGCTCGAGCAGTGCGGGCAAGTTCCTGTGATGTAACGGTCAGCCAGAAACTGCTTGGCCTCCTCATCGAAATATTGATGTGAGGTTTCGACCTCAAAACTTCCTTGTGCCTCTAGTTTTTTGAAAACTTCTTGCGACATTTCCTTGTGCTCTTCCGAGGAAGTGCGGTGGTAGATGTCAAATGAAATTCCGAAATCGGCAAAAGCCTGCTTCATGAGTTCGTGGTAGTAATCCACGAC
>Ga0315899_10008105_pt1 | contig 11259 bp, 9 predicted proteins | sample LakEriMetagenome_2_FD_203518 | JGI IMG/M metagenome (GOLD analysis project Ga0315899, IMG submission 203518) | Freshwater fungal communities from buoy surface, Lake Erie, Ohio, United States - Buoy 4 MA112 | ecosystem: Environmental > Aquatic > Freshwater > Lake | place: USA: Lake Erie, Ohio...
AGGGAGGGAGGGTTTAGGAGGGAGGGAGGGAGAGGAGGGAGGAGGGAGGGAGGGAGGGAGAGCGAGAGAGAGAGAGCGCGCGCGAGAGAAAGACTTAATGACAGCATAGCAAACAGATGCCCTGTATAGTTCACAAAGCGGCATCGCAGATCTCGCAAAGTTCGTCAGAGATTCTTAGGATGCATGCATACGTACATACATACATACCGCCGCTGCCGGCACCGCCCTGCCCGGCCGCGAGCTTGCCCGGGCTTACGCTGCCGGGGTCCTCTCTGCCGTTTTGGGGCATTGAATTAAACGAAGGAGAATTTGACGGCGAGAACACGTTTGCAAGAAAATGCATCATTGCGCCTACTCCCGCTTTCTGCGTCACGGTTGTAGCCTTCTGATCATCTTCATCATTTTTTTGCCTTGCTTTTGCTGCTTCATCTTCAGTTTGTACAGCTTCCCCTTCCGCAAGCTCTTGCTGCTCATGTGCAGCAGCAGAGGCCAACGGTGACTGTTTTGCTGATTCTTCGCTTACCTGAAGCTGTTTTTCCGCCACAACTATCGCAGCCTCCGCGTCCTTGAATTTTGGCAGGACTTCCCAAGTCTCCTGATCCTCTGCTGCAATCCTTTGGAGGGACTGTGAAGATTCATCTTCAGCATGTTTTTGCTGTTCATGCGCGGCAGCTGAAGCCAAGGCCGATCGGTGTGCTGATTCTTCCTTCTCCTTGCAGGCTGCTCGCTGCAATGAAGACCACGTGCGTATTGAATTCTTATTTTTCAACCTCGTCGACATAATCTGCAAGATCTCCCGACGCCTGAATTTAGTGTATGAGTTCCAAGTCGCGTAAACAAACTGCAATACAATCCACCTTGTGTACATTGCATTCAAGTGGGCGCTTGCAGTGGTACATCGATGCTGCACATGTTGTTTATGGGCATGATCAGTCTTCAGCAAAGCAAGCGCCTCGCTGTAGCGATCATGATCATCCTGCCGACCTTGCTCCTCCTCCATCACTTTCACAGCAAGCTCCGCGCCACGCTCCCTCTCTTTCAACAACGCTGCTGCAAGCTCCACCTCCTTCTCTCGGGCTTGCTCCAAATCGGCCTGAATAAGACTGAGACGCTGATCCGCGGAATCCTGTTTGGAGCGAAGCTGCTGTAAAGCTGACAACTCTGCTTCTCGTACCTGCTCCAACAGTGCAGCTTGCTTCTGGTGCCAAATCGCCTCTCTCTCCTGTGGTTTATGGAGAACGTTAGTCTGGCACCATACAAAAAGGACGCAAGGATCAAAGATAAGATTCATTCGTTCCAAGATTAAATTACAAAAAGTAGCTGGCCGTAGACTTGAAGTATTTGAAGGCTATCATTCTCTTATGCTAAGCATGCACCTGCAATTGCTCCATGAAAAAAGTTTCTTGCTCCCTTTGCTGCTGCATCCAGAAAGCGCGAGCTGCTCAAACAAAAATAAATGAAAAAATCCCAACAATCATCAAGTAAATAATTTTTTTCAGAATACAAAAATAAAGAAATGGAGAAAGCAGAAGAGAAGCAGGATGCATAAAATCACTTAAACGGATACCAGCAGCATGTTCTGTCTCCTTGTCGTGCAAGATTTGCTGAATCTCCGCCTCCTTCTCTTTCACTTGAAGATTGAGCGTCTCTCTCTCAGCAATCCATCGCACTTGCGATGCCTTTGTTTTCTCCTCATAATGAGCATCTCTATGCAGACACTCTCTTTCCCATTTTTCTGAGAGAACTTCTTTCTCTTGTTTTCTTGCTGACAATGCCGCTTTCATGATGGATTTTTCCGTTCGAATCAGAAGAGCTCCGCATGTAGACTTGAACTCTGATCTCAGTAAGGATATTTCATATTCGATTGCGCCTGACAGGGCTGCGGGACACGGGCAAAGGATGGGGGAAAATGAAAGAGAAATTTAAACTATTGCTTGCGTATATTTACATTCCAAGTTTGCAGACTGGGAAAAGGATACCAGATGCCTGGTTGACGCTCGTTTGCAACACACCAAGGGCCGAATGAGTTTCACACAGCACCAAAGCTGAGGTAGAATTCGTTCGCTCGGTAATAAGTTCGAATACTGAATCTCGCCAGTGATCAAATGCCTGGGATCGTTTGCGCCGCAGCCACACCTCGAGGGCTGTGCTGACCAACCGACCTGTTCTTGTGCTCTTCGTAGTAAGTGCGTGCCAATGGTCCAGCAACATGCGAGCCCTTTTACCAGCAAGCAGTGCTGTCCAGGACGAGAGGTTTTTCAGTAGTGATATTTGCCACTGCCAGGACAAATACGACCGTGAAACCTGGACTCGGTGCATCTTCATCCGCATTCTACTCACGGCAATGGCAAAAAGCCGTTGTCTCTGTGTATGCTGCTTCCATTTGCCCACTGCTCTTTTTTTAGAACCATTCCCACACCGCAGAATAATGTTCTTTGCCATACGATCAAATCGCTTTCTCTCCTTCAGCTCGTCTACCGCATCGCACCATCTGTCGAATGTCAGCAAAATCAAGTGGTTCAACATCCGCTTAATGACCTTTTGCAGCAAATTTTGTTTCCGCTCCCCCGCTTCTTGTTCTGCATTGAGCTGCTGGGCGTAAAATCGCCACTTGTCGAATGCTCCAACCATGGCATCGCCTGTGATTCTCAACACGACTTTCTTCATCCGACCTCTTAATCTCACTTTCTCATGGACGTGTCTGCGCCATGCATCGAAAGGAGCTGCAAACATCCGATCAATGAGCCTGCGCACGAACTTGCGACCCTTTGCCCTGACCTGTGCTCTTTCTTGCGCTTGATCACGCCAACTCCTAAACGCCCGCAATATTGACCGGTTCAACATCTGCATCACAACTCTCTGTAGCAGCCTTTGCCTTTGCTCTTCTTCTGCGCGCTCTTGCTTGCAGTGCCTCCACGTACTCACGGCCATTATTTTCGTGTAATTTGCCCACCTTATCGAAATTTGAGTTAATCTACGCGTCTGTGCCCTTTGTTGCAATCGCAAGGATTGCCACAAATCCAAAAATCCTGCAAGGATGCGGAGATAGAGCAGCACTACGCTTCGTTTTGAGAGCATTCGACGCCTTTTGCGCACAAAATGTCTTTCTCTCCACTGGCTCCAGGTTGATGAAACAAGATAATTTGTCCAACGGAATCTGACAGTCGAAATCTGAGAGAAGCGGCCGACCACTGTTCGTGTCATTCTCTCCGTCCAAATGTTTTCTTTGGCAAACGTGTGCCATTCAGAGAAATTTCGTGACATGCGTCCCGTTCTCCCGCGTACTTGTGCCTAATTTACACATATGGATAGCAGGTTCTGCAGAGTCAAATAGCAATGGCAACATTAAAATGCGCGCGCATACACGTATGTAAGTTGAGGATTGACTCAGCATAGCATTGTTCAGTTTGCAGTACGCTTGCAAGCAGCCCCTTTTTCGAAACTCACCTTCGATACCATTCGATCTGCATTTTGCCGCGCCTGCGATTCAGCCGAAATGCAACTCCAGGATCTAAAAATGTGCCCCAACGTCGCACGCGAAAATCTGCGAATCACAGTCCTCGAAGCTCCACTCATTTTGAGTCTTTTTTGCTGTCTTTGACAAAATCTACCCAACCACTGGTTCCAAGCACGAGTAAGAACAGCGCGCTGCCAGCGCAACACGAACCTTCTCACCACCCGCCGTTGATGCACCTCTACGAACAAAGAGTTGAAACCCTGGACTAGGGTTCTGTGCGTCTTCCGCCTTACAACCCACCTTTGCTTTCTACAAAGAACTAGCGACTCCTGTGCGAAGTTCGCCATGCAACGAAACGCTGCAAACATACTACGGTGTTTCCACACGTGCAATATGCGCACATACTTTGCTGCCCTCCTTCTAAGCAATAGCACTGTTTCCACCCACCCATCTGTCAAAGTGTCACGTGCAGGCAGGTCAGAGTTGACATATTATATGCGGCAGGTCAGGATTGCCATATAAACTTCATTGAAATATGTGGCAAACGCAACCCATAAGTAGACCACAAGGAAGCTGGAGACTCCAATTTACCACACGTATACAAGCCCGTAGATACTCACCCCAAGCATCATCCAGGCGGGTCATGCAAAGTCGATCGGTGAACCGAAGCAAGATGCTCTGCCTATGACGTTGTTCACGCACATTGATCTGCGAATCATCCGATCAGTAAATAGCCGACAACAAAGCAATGAAGAACAATCTAGCTTCGGTCGCGTCCTGGTTTTGAGCACTTGCGATTACACATTCACCTGCCAGCGCATGAGAGCTTGCTTTGCTTGCTCCTTACGCAGTTGCTCCTTAAAATTGAACAACGCCAAAGCAAGTGCTGAGAAACAGGATCATCGATGAGTGAGACTACTATACTCCAAAATTTCAAGCACTTCATAGATGGTTTGTGAGTACCGGTAGCAGCAAACCACCAGCGACGAAAATTAGGCGCAAGTATCCTCATGTTCATCCCTCTCTGCGTGCTCCGCGTGATGTCAGAAACATTTGAACAACCGAGCAAACTGACTGGTTAAAGCATTTAAACGACCGGAAAGCGTTCAAACAGAACAATACCATTATTCTGTATTGCACTGCCAGGCCCTTGCGTAGAGCATGTGTCTCAACTGCAAAGCATTTGTGGCATGAAAAGTAAGAAGCAATTGGTTTCGAACAGGCATACGCGTTTGTGTTTGAGTGTGCGTGTGCGCCCGTACGCACACACAGACACACACACACGAGACGCAGTACAGGCAATCGTGCGCGTGCAAATACATAGAATCATAAACAAAAGCAAGCGACAAAAAAGCAGCCATGCATGCGCCAAAAAACAGAAGCACAATAAAAAACTGGCGTGCAAGCAACCTTCAAATTGAAGGACGAGTTTCAGACGTTGGTCTGTCTTGTTGAAATATACTTGCTGCTGCACTTTCCGTGCCACAATGTCCTGTCATATACAATATGGACTTCTAGAGATTAGATTAATGCAGAAGTATAATAAAGAGCTTTCGGGCCAGAGAAAAGACGAGGGGAGGCGCACGTGTCGTTGCAAACATTCTCACAGAAGGGTTTAACAAAAACCAAATATGACAGACTGGGTTCCGAACATGACATGCAAATATAACAGACAGGGTTCAGGTATGACAGAAATATTGTTTTTCTGATAACATTCATCAGTATGCTGACAGTAAGGCGAGGAGCAGGTCAGTGGATGCCTGAAGATTTGCTTTGAAGACTCATCACACACACCTCCCAGCATTCGAGAATCAATTGTTCTCGACGTGCAACTTCCTCGATTGCGTACTCAAAGTGGGATGGGCTGAGTGGCATCGGTGGAGGAGCTTGGCTTAGCTTTGGCTGCGGATGAGTCCGAGCAGGCGTACTGATTGTGAATCCCTCACATGATTCGACGATGACGGGATCTTGTTGTGGCGCACCATCGCCTGCGCTCAGAGGTCCACAGTCGGTCTGATTAGTCAAGACGTGAACGACGAAACAGAAAATAATTCACATCGGGTGCATTCAACGGAGGCTGTCGAGCAGCTGCAACAAAATCTTCTGCGCGATGTGAGATGGCTGCGCGGAAGCGAGCCGTGCAAAGTTCTTACTCCTGCTGACTTGTCCCTTGGGAAAGCGAGGGAAATCAGGATGAGGGTGTGTAGATTTCTCTGCCGACTTCTGTCTCTCGAAGACATTATGGCCTCCACCATTTGAATCATTTTCTGGGTAATTTTTTGCGTCTGCCTCTCGTTCTCGAAGAAGCGCCGCTTGTCCTTGAGTCGAGAGAGAGGGCAACATACACGAATTTGACGACGAAGGCGATCCGTGCGATGCAAACGGGGAGCAACCGTCAAGTTTTCCACTCCGACCATCACTACTGGCGCTTGAGACTGTGTCAACTTTGGTACCAGACACAGTATTGGCAATCGAAAATCCGATTTCTTTCTGCAGCTCTGCGAACCTGGGCGCAATTGCCAGCTTGCCCGTTCGCGCAAGTGAGCCCCCAGTGCTGCTGAGTTCATCTTCCTCAGGCTCAGAACTCCCGTCAGAATCAGAGTCAAGAGAAGCTGAATGCATCACACGCGCATGATGCCTCCCAGATTTTTCTCTTTCTTCGACATCGCTTGTCCATCCGGCAACCAGACCCACCTCAGGCAAGCCACCACGACCATCGCTCCTGACGCGCACTTGATGCGGTCCGGGGTCTGAAGGATGTGCTTTGAGCTCGTTGCGCTGACCAGCGAATTCCCTCGACCATTGATCGCACTTGCCTTCATGTTCCCTCCGTTGTTGCAGCATCTGCCGTAGCGATCGTACTGGCCTACTTGAAACCGCGGCGTCACCCCTTGCGCTACCATTTGCAATGCCACCCGCGTGCCGTACTTTCCTGCCTAGCTCATTCTCTCCTACTGGTGCCGACGACAGTCCATCAGCACGTTCATGCCCCTCCAACCGCCTCCATGCTTCACCCTTCGATTGTGAGTGCAGCGCACTTTTGCCACCACCTGATGAGAGGCGTTCGCACAGAACATGAGCGTGAGGTGGTTCCGCTGGAACAGGCAGAGAGGAGGGCCACGCATCCAAACGCCCGGCCTTCCTGGTGCCGCACTCTTTGCACACACTGACTCACCTGTCATCGCACGGCCTCCGGCAGCCAGGAAGGCCGGGCATGTGGAAGCAGGTAACGCAGCAGGCCCCGAGCCCGGCATTCGGAGGGCCCAGGAGTGTGTCCTTCCATCCAACTGCTAGCAGAGAAGGGGGTGCGGTTTGAGCCAGCAGAGGATAGCGCGCGGGGCAGCGGAACACGCACCCGCGCAGGGGACTTCTCGAGGGGACTTCTCGAGGAATAGAGCACGCTTCGCTGGCTCTCTGGCATTCGCCTCACTCCTGCAAGCCATGCCTTCGTCGAGCGCAAGTCATGGTATGGACTTTACTCTCGACGGACTAGGGGTTCGTTATTATATTATATTAAAGTTCGTGGACCATGGTAGGCCGGGCCAAGTGCAAAGCGGGCCGCGATTGAAAGGGGAAAAAGCTCTCGCGCGGCTGGAGCTCAGTCGGTCAGCGTGCAGAGGGAGCCATGGCGTTTCACGAGCAGCATCCGTACCTCGGCGTCTTCTTGTTTCTAGCCATGTTTGGTGGTTTGCTCTTCTTGCAGTTTTACCGTTTCGGCTACATTTCCGCCAAGGTGCGCCGCACGCTTTTATCCCCCAGGATCCTCCGTCTGCATCGACGCTGTTCCACCGTTCTCTGCACGTCTGCACCTGCGCCTGCGGCGTGCTGTACGGCGTGCTGCGTGCTGCGTGAAGTGTCACAACAAGTGCGGTGTGTTCTATATCTCAGCAAGCTCTGGTTGGCTCGACTGCGATCCTGGGAACGGTAGTAGCTGCAGTCGCATGTTCCACCTCCTGGCAACGGTAGCAGCTGCAGTCGCATGCGCCAACCTTTCAAGTTCTGACCTGCACTGGAGGCCTCCAGTGCGGTTCAAAAAACTCGTCTGCACGTGAGAAATTGTCGTCCTTTGCCTTCGTCCTGTATTCCCGGGGAAAATGTCGACGCCCGCCAACAAGTCGCGGTCGAGCTGCACCCTCCCCCTCATCACGGCTGTGACGCATCAAACCTCAAGGACACCGTGGCAGAGCCAGCGCAGTTACCCCAGGCCATCCTTGGTTGCAGTGACTTGTTGCAGCGACAACATGTCGCTGCTCGCGGATGAAGCCATAGTGCCCGCAGATGGTAGACGTGCCCAACCTGGACCCCCGTTCTGGAGTTACCTTTACTAATAAACTCTCTCACACACACGCGCGCACACACAGTGCGAGCCAGCGATGGTTGACTTTGGGAGACTGAAGTCACAGAAGTCACCCAAAGTTGTTTATTACTGCTGGAGCTAGAATACAGCATGCGCCGAGTGGTGGTGGGACACAGAAGAGTATGTGTTCGATAGAGTTAAACTGCTGATTTGGCGTGTCAAAGGTTCTGATGTACAGCGTAAAGCCACAAGAGATTTGACAGCTCCAACATTTCCGATCTTATCTCTCATACTTGCAACTAAATTTCCCTATTTCCGAATGAATTGATCTAGCAGCCATTCAAATTCTTAACTTGTTTATGCAAGGGCCCCACGTGGATTTTTCTCGGGGAAGTCAAAGAAAAGTGGATGGCATAAGAAGAAACGGCGGTTGCGGTCTAGCCGGACTCCGGCGCTGTGTTTATTTATGCAAGGAAGAGGCGACGGTAAATAGTCGAGGCTGGAAGAAGCACTTAAGCTGACAATTGTACGCACGCACAGACATGCTCACTCTCGCGTTCGCACACTGCGGTACCTGGTGTGCCTGGACGGGGTGCAGGCAGCAAAGGAACAGAGGTTTTGGCGCCCTTTGAGACCAGGTAGTCACCGACGTCGTGATGATTATATTGCCTTGCAAGCTTGTATGGATTCCAAGATGCGCTTGCAGGTCAGCAGATAGCAACTAAGCAGACACAATTAGGATGACATCATTGCAATAACAGGAAAATAGAGACACCTGAAGAGGTGTGATGGATCGACAATCCATGGCATTAATTTCTGAATGGGCTCGCAACAGCAATTTGGCTATTCGATGTTGCCCATGAGCGCAGGCAGTATGCAACAATGTCCTTTGCTGCGGTCCATATCTCCCAGAGACTACCACGACCTTCTCCTCGAGCGCAGCTTCCACCTGGCGATATCTGTTTGAAGAATGAATGCACAATGAGAACGCAAGCAGAGCAATTTCTATTCATTCGTTAAGCTCAGACAAACACGCTCACGCCTACAGTCTACACACAGGTGTGAAGGCATGGTTTGGCTCTCATGAGAATTCATGACTTTTTTTGAACATGGACGCACAAGAACCTGCCAACTTTGATCATAAGCTGAACTTTTTCCTCGATTGTTTTCTCCTTCACAACTTGCGTAGGCGTAGGTCTTTCTTGCCGAGCGGGAATATTCATCAGTATAGTCAACAATTGTTTAAGAAGCAGTTGTTGCAAAACGCTCGCGTGCATAATTGTTGTTTATTACTGTAGGACCTATTACAAAGCTGTTCGCGTGGGGGAAGGGTGGTGATAGTGGAGGACATGTACTATGAGATACGACGCGTGCATAGTTGTAGCTCTCTGCATACTGTTCTTTCTTCGCCTTTTCTCTATCTGCTTCCACTCTCGCTCTTTCGCTCTATCTCTTCCTCGCGCCCGAGCTCTCTCTCTTTCTCCTCTTCATCACCGTGTTGGAGACGCGTACTGAGGTTTCGTTGGAAATCTTGTTTGACAAATCAGAGGCGGCTGTTTGCCCGTGTGAGTGTGTGTGTGTTTGTATCAGGTTTGGACATTTCATGCCCCAAATGCCAATCAAGGTTACCCACTGATGGGGATTTACAGCTATGAGAGTCCACTCCTGCGCGTTGATATACGTGAATGAAAGCGTAGGAATCACTTTTGGATTCACCTCCGACTCCCTCTTGTCGGATCCCGCTTCCTTTTCTTGCAACGCCCGTTCAGCCGTTGCCCACTCCTCTTCCTCCCTGAGCATCCGCTCTTCTTGTTGTTGCGCAAGCTTCTCTGCTTGCCGCTTCTCCTTTTCTTGCTGCCGTTGCTTTTCAACCTCTTGTCCCTGTCGCTCACGCTCCTTGCGTTGAGACTCTTCCTTGGTCTTCTCTTCGGCTCTCTTCTTTTCCTCCACCTCCTTCTCGAACTTCTGCAGGTTCTCTTGCAGTTCTCCCTCAAGTCGAGTGTCCTCCTCCTTTTTTGCATGCATGTCTTCCTCAGCGCGTTGCAGCTCCTCTTCTTGCGTCCCTCGCTCCTCGTCAGCCTTTACGTGCAGGACACATCTTGCTGTTGCCTGCATCGTACTCGCCATCAAACCCTTCATGTGCATTTCGCGGGCAAGCGCTCTCCGGCAAACAGCCTGCAGCGATTCCGTTGCAAATGCTTCCATCTGACCTTGCCCTTCATGACGCCCAGAGTGTGCACGGATGACAGCTTGCAGCTTTGTTGCAGCTGTGCGCTGCTCTTCATTTCCACTTCGGACCGCCACCGACCTAGCTCCTTGATTCTGTGTAGCTAGCAGGCGACGGCATTGTGCCTGCAGAGTTTGCGCTGCTCTTTCTCGCCTGCTTACATCCATGTGCGATTGACCTTCAGTATGACCGTTCTTCCTCCGTAGCACTGTCTGCAACGTGACTGCAGTACATTGCTTCACAGAATATATCTGACGTGCCAATGCTGCCCTGAAGATGTGCTCTAGGGCTGCATGTGCTTCCCGGTGCTCTTGCCCTCTAAGTAGATCATGGCGCTGGCGTACGGCCTTCTTCAAAATTTGGACTGCAAGCAACCTTCGATGTGTCTCGTGCGCCAATGTTCGCCGACAAGCAGCTTCGAGCGATTGTGCGCTCGACGCTTGGCGGATTTTTTCCATCTGCGACAACCCGTTCGCTTGTCCCTTATGTCTGCGAAACGCAGATTGCAAGCATCCGGAGGCAGATCGCTTATCTTCATACTGCTGTCGATTCAGCTTGGCCTTGATGTACTGTTCAAGCGACGAACATGAGAACGTTTGAGCATGTCGAAGTCGAATTGCGGCCTGCATTGTGCGAGCAGCTACATCTTTGAAATACGCGTCTCTTGCCAGCATCCTCCGGCAAACAGAATCGAGATGCCCAGCCGCAGATTCTCTGTTGCTATCCTCCATCACTGATTGTCCATATAGCTGACCCAACATGCGACGCAGAGCAGCTTTCAATTTCATGGCTGACGCTCGCTGTTCAGCATGCCGAATGAAAGCAAGAGCAGTTTTAAAAATACGTCCTATGCAAGATGCAGAGTACTCTTGTCTTTTCCTGTCTTTGAAGGCCCGCCGCCTGCGTGAGGCTGCCTGTAACCGCACCGCAATCTGCGTCTCAGCGTACTTGCGACGGGACGTTGCTGCCTTAAAGAAACGTTTCAAAGTCGCACATGCCTCCTTGCCTTGCCTACTTCCTTGACCAGCAGTGCGCCGGAGCATAGCAGTATGAATGGTTCGAGCTGCCAGGCTCGTTCTGTGCACTTCCCGGGCAACAGAGCGTCGACAAGTAGCCTGAAGGCGCTGGCAAGAAAATTGCTCGCGACTGATGTGAGAGGAGCCGGAGCTCTGCTCCAAGCTTCTGCGTAGCGACGCCTGCAGTTGCACAGACGCTCCACGCCAGCGCGCATGCCTGCGCCGAGCAATTAATGCCTTGTCAAAGTGTGACAGCCTCTTG
>Ga0315899_10008107_pt1 | contig 11257 bp, 11 predicted proteins | sample LakEriMetagenome_2_FD_203518 | JGI IMG/M metagenome (GOLD analysis project Ga0315899, IMG submission 203518) | Freshwater fungal communities from buoy surface, Lake Erie, Ohio, United States - Buoy 4 MA112 | ecosystem: Environmental > Aquatic > Freshwater > Lake | place: USA: Lake Erie, Ohio...
ACACACACACACACACACACACACACACACACACACACACACACACACTAGGTTGAGACGCAGACCTACACCCTCATGCCCATGTGAGTACCGAGCGAGTCAGCGAAAGCCAGACAGTATACCCGTATCTTTACAGTACCATTGAGGCTATCGAAACAGCGCTCTTCGACGCTTCCCGTCTAGGGTCTCGTCGTATGATTTCGTGCGTGTGTATGAATGAATGAAAGTCTGCAAACAGACACGTGTGATAGCTGCTAGTTTGAGGTGTTTCACATGACAGCAAGTTTCAGGCGTTTGATATGAGAGCTAGCCAGTACAGCAGCGCGCGCTCTCAGGGTACGTCTTGGACATGTTTTGTAGCCATACAGCTTCCTCGGTAGCAACACAAAGAGAGAGAGCAGCGATAGATTGAGCCTATCGAACGATACTCATTATCGTGGGGGGGAGAGCCTTTCTGGTTTTATTCAGAGCAAAAGCATTGAATGAGGAGGCGGAGGAATAGGGGCCCCCTACCCAATGAAAATGTATCCCGCTTTCCATGCTGTGTGTGTGTGTGTGTGTGCGCGCGCGCGCGTGTGTGTGTGTGTGTATGATGTGATGATGGAAAGCGGGATACATTTTCATTGGGTTGGGCAACGGAAGAGAAATACGTCAATAATTGACGTGAAGGAACATCACTTTTTCTACAGCGAGGGTTATGAACATGGTTTCAATTTTCATTCAATTTATTTCTCTCTACTCTCCCCCCCGGGATTCTCCTACCCTCCCAGATCCTCCCCGAGTCTCTTATTCTTGATCTTCTGGGACGCCTTTCAAAATTGCGTTAACCTTCTTCAGCACTGTCAGAATCGCAGAATTGGCATTTTGCTCCGTCCCACCACCTGCAACACAGCAACACTCGCCCACCCAGTTCAGTCACTGGTTGATCGTCAATAAAACTACCCCCAACCCATCCACACAAACACACTCAACCTAATACACGAACACACCTGCGTTACTCACTCGCACGCACACACCGCCTAGAACTTAATAATTATATATAGTGTGGTGCCCATTATTCTTACAGAGACCCGGATGCTGATTCCCGGTTGAAAGATCCTGGAAGGGTGCAGAATCTCTCTCTCTCTCTCCCCCCCCCCTCACACACCTCTCCCTCAGAGTGCATTCATGCGCATCTGCTTGGGTATTAGAAAGATACCGCGAAATTAGATGGTGGACTCTAGCTTTTTTGAGGCCTTGCGGCCATATTCCCTTTTCGGCTCTTTTTTTCTATTTGAATCATGATGGAGCAAAAACAGAAAGATACCCCGGAATTGAATGGCGGACTCGAGCTCTTCGACACACGCAGCGACCTGTATGATACACACACACACACACACACACAATTATAATGAGTCCATTATAATTGTACTATCTCACATTTAATCGTGTTTGTCGTGTTCATCACATCGTGTTGTGTTGTTGTTTTGTGGTTTGTAATGAGAAAGAGATTCAACCTTGCTTTTGAGAACGGAGTTTGCTCTCCGCAATTCAAGGTTCGCTGCCTCTGTCACGTCCTGTGCCTGAGTGTGAACACAAACAAAAGCAGAGGACAGGAAAGATGGGAATGACAGAAAAGAGAGGCCAAGAAAAGAAAGGAAAAGAATAAGCCTCAAAAACCATTCAGCATTCGCTGTTTGCGTCTTGGCCCGCGCATGTGCATGCTTGGCGGTGTCGAAAGAAGAACATTGTAGACCATGAGGGTGTTCATACGGGGTTCGGTGAGGCAGTGAAGCTGCTCTTGAACACGTGGCACAAAATCGCACTGCACAGACACGCTCACACAGCACACAGAAGAACACCATCTTAGCAAACATGTAGACCTGGAGAGAATGGTCGAAATCGTTTAGGATGGAACGATTCCGATTAATAGTTTCTGACAAACTGACACGCAACTTCTGCATTTCATCTGATGTTACACAAGAAGACGGATGAGGAGAGGGAGGGCGGGGGATACAGGGTATAATGAGAAAAATGTAGCATATGCTTGTCAAGTTCTGATCATATTGCGCAACAACGTGACAGGGCATTCGCGTGATGCATGCATGCGTTGGTACACGTGCTTGTCTGATACGGCATGCCAGTTGGGCAATACCATCTCTTGTGGTCATATCGCCCCTCTCCTCTTGTAGCACCTGACAGAGAGAGAGAACAGCTTCAAGAGTTTAGAGAGATTTTTGATTTACGCTGCTTCACAAATTACCGATTTTTTATTTTTTACTTCGTGAGAGGGCAAGGGCTTTACTCCCCCCTTGTCAACGCCGCCTTAAACTCGTTTTTGGAAAAAATCCGGTACATTTTTCCAAAATTTACAAAAAAAAATTACATTATATTTTGTGTAAATTTTGGAAAAATGTACCGGATTTTTCCAAAAACGAGTAAGGCGGCGTTGACAAGGGGGGATTAAAGCCCTTGCCCTCTCACGAAGTAAAAAAAAAAATCTTTATCACGCCTTATTTAAAAACATGTTTTTTTTAAAAAAAAACATTGTATCACATCACAAAAAAATAATAAAAAAATATCTAAATTATAAGAGATGTACGCACTAGCAAAGCAACGCGATTTATTTGATTCTTATTTAATTTTGGTAAATAATGAGATGTATATATTGACCTGAAAGCATTATTTCCTATGTTTTTTTGTGGTACTAGTTCAGAAAGCATTTTTTGGAGTCCCTTTCCTGTGTATTGTTTGCCCTTAGCATATATAATTAGATATTCGCGCGGGTAGAGCTTTACACTTTCAATAATATTTTTTAGTAATAATTCGACATTATTTTTCGATTTTTTTTATAATCTCATCGTTTATATTATCATATATAGAATATGAAATTCAATAGATTCGTTTAAATAAACCCAAATATTATTCTCATCTTTTATATATATTGCTCATTCGTGTTTTTTTGCTTCTTCATGGCTATCTAATATTTTTAGGTCTAACCCCTCATTTCGAAGAGGTAGAAATAATGAATAAAATAATAATAATAAAGATTTAATATTTTTATTTCTTGTGTTTATATCCTGTCTATTTTTAATTGTTAAATTTTCATAAGTTTCAACCCAATCATTATACAAATTGTTTCTAACTTTTAATATTTCTGTATAATCTAAAAAAAATTGCTCATTACAATCTAATTTATTATCACTTTCTTTTATTTCATGTATTCAGAGAGGGAGGGGAGGGAGCAATAAGTCTGCTCATTTAAAACGTCAAGAGACAAAAAGCGACAGATTCAGAGACACAGAGACAAAAGAGCTCACCTGCATATGACCAGTAAGCCGTGTGATTTCGTTCCACAGCGACTCTCTCTCCGAGGAATGCTGCCTCCTCATTTTCGCAAGGTCCGCGCGGGCTTCACATTGAAGCTGCTCGCTCTCGGTACACTGAAACATGAGGAAGAAGGGGAGAATGAGAGTCGCTCGCACATGTCTAGTCTCGGCTGTTTTCAGTTTGTCCATGAGCGTATGTTTACGTGCTGGCGTCTGCGTTGAAGCACTTTGATTTTGCATATGTCTGAATGACACATATCAGCCACTCAGAAACCTGAGCAGTAAGCTCCAGGACGCGGTGCTCGAGATTGGTACAGACTTTGCGGAGGCGTTCGATTTCGTTTGCCGCCTTATCCGCGCACAAATCGAGAGCCTGCTTATCCTCGTCGGCGACACGCACTAGCTCCTTCAGCCTTTTGACCTCAGCCTCGAGCTCCTGCAGGAGCCAATTAGTGAGCGACAAGTTCAAATCGGAGCCTTGCTGGGCAAAAACACTTGATACCTGCATCCTCTCAGCCTTGGCTATACTTGCGTCGCGCGCAGCACTGACTTCCGCGACTTTTGCTTCGAAATTACGGATGGTTTCAGTCTGCTGCGCTGCTATGGAGACGACGCTATCGTGTATGCGCCTCATGTCAGCATGTTCGTTCTGCAGCTGCAGAATTTGTTCACCTGACTTGACACCCTGTATTTGGAGCTGACGAATCTCCGTTTCAGACTTGCTCTTCAGTTCCTCAAAGGCACGCCGCTCGGCGTTGACCCTGTCTCTCTCCTTGTCAACCTTTTCTTTGTGGTGGCGCACAGATTCGTGCAGCTGCAGTGCACGCTGCCGATGCTCGCGCAACTCCTCACGCAGATCCTCTGCCTCAGACTTGCTGGCATTCAGTGATGCCAACCACTCAATCGCCGCCTTGTCGGCGGCAGCCCGTGCCGTGGCGGCTTCAGCCCATGCAGCTTCCGCGCGCGAATGCTGAGCACTTGCTTTTTCCTCAGCCGCCTGTACTAGAGCACGCATCCGTGCTTCCTGCGCGTGAAAGCGCATCTCGGACTTCTTGACCTCCTCTATCTCGATTTTCAATCTATTTAGCTGCAAATCAATTGCGTCGATTACATTTCCAAACCCGCTCTCCATCTCCCTCAACATATTTTGCGTCTGTTCACTCCTTAAGGTGCTGAAAGCTAGGTGCGACGCCATTTCCCCGACCCTTTTCTCAAGCGCAGCGACGTTGCGAATGCTTTGTTCGCAGTCCAACTGCAGCCGCTGCCCTCGCTCTCCGAGAACAGAGGTTCGCGCGCTAAGGGCTTGTCCCTGGGAAAGCCCATGTTTAACGACTCGAGATAGTTGGAGAACTTGGTCCTCAACACTCTTCAGTGCCACAGCTACCTTATTGCCGCGTATCTGCAAGTCCTCGGCGCGTGGCACACCTGTGTCAGCAAAGTGCCTTGCCTGTCAAAATGTGCAATATCATTTCACTCCATCAGACACTTACTTGCATGTCATCAGCTCGTCGCCGCCACTTGTCGACCTCCTTTTGTTGCGCCGCTTGCAATTGCTGGTCGCGGTCAATATGGTCTCGCAGTGCACGCCGCTCCGAGACTGACTCTTCCCGATCCCCTCGAGACCTTTCTGTCTGTGCTGTCATTGCCTCCACGAGTTTGTCCATACGGATCTCCAAGTCTGCCACCTGACATTTTTTGGTCGTTTACTGTCAATAATTTTGACAAGAAATCATTCTGTCAAAAAGCCTTCTGCACAGCATGATTTGCCACACTGCAGACTTTCACCTGTTGTTGCTTGGCATCATGCTCTGATTCGAGGTGCGCATACATACTCTCAAGGTCAGAAAGCGACTTCTCCGCTGCCTGCCGAGCCCTGCTCAGATGACAAGACCAGTGTCAGCTTTTGCCGATCAGGGTACCGGAATGTATCAGGCCTTCTTTCCCAACTCAACTTGTTATCATATTTTTGAATTTCCTAAACCCCAAACCCGAATGCCACCTGCTTTCCTCAGTCAGCATCTCCTCGGTCTGGACCATGGTCACCTCCATCTCCGAGACAAGCCCCGCCAGCTTGTGAGCACTCAGGCGAAGCTCCGTCTCGCTCTTTTTCACATCTCTCAACTCCAACGCACGCGCCACCGCCATGTGTAGCACTGTGTCCAAGCCCTGAAGACGGGGGGGGAATCAGATTTGTCTGCACACATTTGGATTCCGCTCCCCTTCCACCTCCCCATCCTTCTCCCCCACACCGCGGCGCGACGACGCGGCCAGCGCACCGGCAGTAAATGGGGGCGCAGCTGAGGGATATGGCGGCGCGCCGCCGCTGCCGTCAGATACGCGGCTGCCATCGAATACGGTATTTACATTTACACTTTAGAGCTCTGGGCACGGTTTATATTTACGCTGCTAAATAAATAGTCCGACAACAGCTCTTTATCGCCTTATGGTCTTTTGTGACTTATGGGAAAGGATTGAGCAAGAGCCCCCCCCTTTGTCCAGCGCTCCGTGACACCACCGAAAGTCGGGCCTCAACGCGTGGTCCACGTCTCGTAGAGGCGACTTTTGGTGGCTGCCACGCTCCGGTACCGCCGCGGGCGCGACCCCCGCCCGCTGGAGGTGCTCCGGGGGGGTCTGGGGAGCAGGAAGCACCGCCTGCGGGAGGGGGAGACGCGGCCAGTCGACCCGTAACACCACCGTACACCGGATGCCTGTAGACATCCGGTATCAGGTGTCAAACACCTGACATCAGGTGTAAAACACCAGGTATCAGGCGCCAGGTGTCGGGTGTCAGGGTATGTTTGACACCTGATACCTGGTAGGCAGTGCGGGGGCCAACCCGCCTGCGGCACGTCTTCCTGGTGTGGGTTTACATGAGAGTGAGCATGAGAGAATAGCAGAGGGACTGTATATGCTTGTGGCTGCAATCCATGCCTGAATCTCCGATTCTAGCTGCACGGTACACGCGTCCAGGTTCTCGGAGAATGTAAGTGCGTTGGAGAATCCAGCGCGCAGCTCACTGCCCACGACACTGCGGGTGAGACAATCGAGTGCAGGAGGCAAGGGGGGCTCGAAGAGAGAGGAAGGCAAGCAAACAAACTGGAAATGACGGAGTACAAGCGTGCAAGACCTGTTGACATGCAGAACTCTTTGCACCTCTACCTGCTGCAATGCGAGCACCTGCCTCTCTTTTTCGAGTTCGCGCATCTGCACCAAACATGCGCATACGGACAAACATGACTCAACAAACTTTGCTGAGTACGCACTTGCTGATGCATATGCAACAAACTGCAACAATACAGCGCACCAGTGTCTGATTTTTGCCGTCTTCCTTGCGGATGCTCAAATTCAGACACTCCGCCTGGCGCATGCAGATATGTCGTTACCTTTGGGGTTTCAATGTCACTCGCAGATATTCTTACATGTACTCATCCCCATCCCTTCACTCTCTCCCTCACGGAGGCACATGGACACACAGACAACAACCTGCTCCTCTAGCATCACCACTAGCGCCTTCAGCGAATGGTTTTCCGCCAGCAACGTGGATACGGCGAGTTCCTCCTCGCACAACCGCTCATTTAGCTTCTCCCGCTCTTCTTGCAAAGCAGACTCGAGCTCTCTTTCGCGCTCTTGTGTCCTCCTGCGCTTTTCTTGCAGCGTATCTTCGAGTTCATGCACGCGCTCCCGGCATTGGAGCAGGTGCGGTACCTGTCTTGAAAGGTGGAGGTTGATGGGAAATCAGCTGACAGGTTTCATATTCAGGGCGAGTTGAATAGGTGTACACGGCTTTAAATCGAGAGGTGACAAATGACATTTTGGTGTACAGGATTAGCTAGAGCCTTCATATAATCAGAGACACGGGACCTGGCTTGCGCGCAACGACGCCTCTTGCAGCTGCTCTGCGACGACTTCGAGTTTTGCTTCCAGCTTCGCGACAGACTGGTGAGACAGCGCTAGAGCAGACTCCATTTTGTGTGTCTCATCCCTCCGAAGCTGTTCGGCAGCAGCAGCTGCAGCAAGACCCCTCTCTTTTTCTGTTCTCAGAAGCTCACCTGTCTGCAGTATACGCGCCTCCAATCCCATCATGATTGTGCGCTGATCCATTAGCTCTTGCTCTCGATCCTTCAGCTTCCCGTCAAGCACCAGCTTGTGTTCCTTGTGCTGGTCCATCAGCTTCTGTTCTCTGACCTGAAGCTGTAGTTCGAGCGCCAGCTGCCGTTCTCTGAATTCGCGCTCGAGTTCCTCGTGCTGTTTTCTGGTCGCTGCCACTTCATTTTCAAGCTGCTCTATGAGAGTGTCTGTGATAGCTTGCGCTTTCAGTCGTTCTGCGTCCCTTCTCTCATCTCCCTCTCTTCTCTCCCTTTTTCGCTCCTGCTCCTGCTCTTCCCACCTGCTCTTCTCCTCTAAGCTTTTTCGTTTCTGATCCTCCATGTCCTGCTCCATTTGCATCATTTTGACGTCTGCCTCCTGAATTAGCAGCTCGGCTTCTTTCGACACAAAGATGGCGGCTTTTAGATCGTCCTGCAGCCGGTGTATCAGCACGTCTTTCTCCCGTCTGGAGGCTTCCATATATTCATTGCTTGCCTTCAAATCCGAAATCGTCGACACGTCTTGTTCATGCACTGCCTTCATCTCAGAGATGACAGATTCCATGGTCGCGAGCCGCCGCTCGTAATCCCGCACAGTTGATGCGCCAGACTCCTTCAGCAAATCTACGGTACCTTGCAATTGCAGCACGAAGCGTTCCTTGTCTTGCACAAGGCTATCGAGCGCATCTTCGCGCGCCCTGGACACAGCAAGCAGCTGCGCGCTGGCTGCATGCTCGTGTCTCTGGCGCCTAATAGCCTCAGGCAGCCCCCCCTCGAGAGATTTGACCGCCAGATCCATCTCTCGTATTTGAATTTCAATTTGCCGCGAGATGTCCACGCCCTCCCACTTAATTTCACTGATGCAATGCTGTAGCTGCTCGATCTGTGTTTCCATCTTCACGGAAAGGTTTCTCGTCGTCTGCACTTCTCGCTCGGTCTGATACAGGCGCTCCCGACACTCTGCCACGTGCTCCTTCTCCTTGGACAATTCATCCTCAAACAGCGTGGACTGTTCTCTCCTCGCCTCTTCCATCTCGTGGATACGGAAGCTGAGCTGGGCGATTTGTTCGTTCAGGGTCTCCGCGTTGGCAGTCAACACCGACACCTCGGACCTCAGCTGGCTGCTGCGCTTCCGCTCCTGCTCGAGCTCGGCCTGCGCGTCTTCATTTTCTTGCATCAGCCGAGCATGGGTGTCCTGGACACTCCAGGTTTAGTTAGTTAAACTAACATAACAGTTAGTTCAACTAAACCTAACTAACGAAGCGTGGCGCATCAACTGGCGACTTTCAGTACTATTAGGATTATTAGGCCCATAGTTCTAATAGGCTTAATAGTCCCGACTACCCCTAGTAATCCTAATTTCTGAAAAAACCCTCCAGGCGCTAAACCCTAAACCCCAAACCCTAACCCCTAAACCGTGCTCGAGGCCAGGGCTTGCTTCGCGCTTTCTAGCTCCTGCCGCAGTTGACATTCAGCGCGCCGCAGGTGCTGGTGCTGGACGTGGTTCTTGGCGAGCACCTCCTGCAGCTGATGCGCCATCTGCTCCGCCTGCCCACAGGACAGGGCAGGCGGCGCGGGCGTCAGGTTAGCATGCGCGGCGTGCAGCGCGGCGGCAGCGACCGGGGCGCACCTGGCCGGCAATTGCCTCCCGGCGGTCCGCGCCCTGGTCGAGCAGGATGATGGCCTTGCCCGAGAGGCGCGAAGAGCTGCTCCGCCTGCGCTGCCCCGCCTCATGCTCCATCGTCCAGGCGGGGTGTGTGCGCGGCGGCTTGTGCCCGTGAACACGGACAGCGTGAGGCCGTTACTCTGCACAGTTCTCACTGCGGAGAGAGAGGGTTGAAGGTGATCTGCGTGGGCGCAGAGGGAGGGAGCGCGGCGCACAGAGCGCTGTGCGTATGTGGCACGACAACTCCTGGCTGTAGCGCCGGGGACAAGAAAGCCGGCAGGCATCCGAGAAAGCATGCGCATCGGGCAACAGAGGCAGGTAGCACACGAACACGCATGGGCATGCCCTCCTGGTACAACCTGGAGCTCTCTCCCCGCCATCCTCACGAGTGGTCCTGGCGTGGCTGCTGGAAGTCCCTCGAGGTTCCTATGCTCGCATCTCCGGGGCAATTCGTACTCACATTTTTATCCACGAAATCAATTGCTTCGTCACCTGGGCTCTTTTGGCACGAGAAAAACGGCGAGGATATCTAGCTGCTGCCGCACGCCGACGGTCGTACGCACAGTCAGCGTGGGCGGGAGCAGAGGAGCAGCGGAGCAGGAGGAGTAGACTATCACACACTTTGGCGCGCAAAAATGGCCCCGAAGACGGAGAACGATGACGCCTTCAGCGAGTACGTGGCCAACCCGGCCTACCAGTTCTTCAAGTGAGTCCACGAGGCCCCGGAGCGCCGGGCGCGCGCAGCGGGCGCCGCGGCAGGGGGCCAACGGTGCTCGCGTAGTGAATCGCATGCGGTTCGTGGAGCGAAGCCTCAGTGCAGGTTCCGCCGCAGCTCGTGTGCCGCAAGGCCCTGCACGGCCCCGGCGCTCCCCGAGCCGACGATGCAGCTGCACCGTCAGCGCGGGGGACGCGGCGATCTCAGCCCATAGTCTTTGCGGACCTGCCTGCTGGTTCACCCGGTCCGGGGACGGCCGGTTGCCGCCGACGTGTTTTGCTCCTGTGCTCCCTGCGCGCAGCCCCGCGGCCCCCCCCTGATGCACCCGGCTGCTCCCAGGGACTCAAAAATGCTGATTCGGCGCTGCGCCAAGCCCGACAAGAATGGTGATCCTCTCACCCATGCTGCGTCTGCCGCCGCGGGACATGCGCTCTTGCGCATGCCGTCATGTGTAGACGGACGCAGCGCAGAATTAGGCAGGAAGACCAGCGAGGGGCAAATGGAGTTTCGTGGCGTGCGTTGCTCAGCGTTTACTCTCTCTCTCTCTCTCTCTCAGAATTCTCCAAGATTGCCTTTGCAACTGGTGCTGGTTTTCTAATCATGGGCTTCATTGGCTTCTTCGTCAAGCTTATGTACGTGCCATTTTTCTTGCTTGAACATTTTTCACGTGCAGAAATCCACGGAAACCCATGTTAAAGGGCGGATGCTCAGGCACATTTTTGGAAACTGGGCATGCGGCCAGTTTTTAGACTGTCTGTCCAACAGACAGCGAGCGATAAAGCGCAGACTTGTATGGAGTTGCATAGGGTCCCCACCCCACACCAAAAGGAATCATTACCTATTCCATCCTGCTGTATCTCGCTGGAGATGACAACGGACCAGGTTTTTGCTAACACGCGGCTACTGACTAATGTAAACTCTGCAGGTTTATCCCCATCAACAATGTCATCGTGAGCAACTTGTGAGACGGAACACAACCGGTTGCCTTTGTGAAGGATTCGAAATAAAAGGACCCCTAGAGGACTTTTTGAAAGGCTTTGGCAGCTTTCTGCAGGATTCGCGTTATTTGATATCACGTGCCTGTGCGCGTTTGAATACTTGACCGAGCGAGGGTCTTCCAGTCGTTTCATGAAACATTCAGGCTTTAGAGAGAAACTACGGTGATGAGAGTACAGATTACCAGGAGTGCGTGGAGGGAAGGTACTCAAGGCATCGGGTATCAATTTAGTCGAAGCTCATGTACGAGCAGTTCTAAAAACCTTCATATAATCTTGTCCAAATGCGTCCTTGTTACAGAATTCAAAGAAAAGGCCTTGAAAGAACAAAAGGGAGATGAGTATGTGTGAACCAAAATACTCATGGGATTTTGTGTCATTCTGTCGCGAATCGATTTTCCGCGAATCCTTTTACAGAGTGTAGAGAACCGGCAACTCTGTAAAACAACTCGAATCTCTCGCATTCGTGTGCGGTGGGGAACCCCCGG
>Ga0315899_10008108_pt1 | contig 11257 bp, 13 predicted proteins | sample LakEriMetagenome_2_FD_203518 | JGI IMG/M metagenome (GOLD analysis project Ga0315899, IMG submission 203518) | Freshwater fungal communities from buoy surface, Lake Erie, Ohio, United States - Buoy 4 MA112 | ecosystem: Environmental > Aquatic > Freshwater > Lake | place: USA: Lake Erie, Ohio...
GATCTGGCGCGGCGCTCCGGTACGCGTCGTCTCGCCATCCGCCTGCAGGGTGACTATCCCGACGCCTATCGCACGCTGGTGGCGCTTGGCGCGCGCGTGCGCTGGACGGACCTGCGGATGAGCGTCTTCGGGTGGTCCGAAGTGCCGCCCACCGAGGGCATGGTCCTGTCGAATTGGGAGATCTGACGGCACCACGCGCCCGCCGCGCGGAGCCGGCGTGGTGCGGCTACCGCGACGTGCCGGGGCCGCTGGGTGTGTCGCGCACGACGATGCGCCAGATGACGAGAAACACCCCGGCGGTCAGCAGCAGGTGGATCCAGCCAGGCGCCTCGGTGGCGACGGTCAGCCCGCCCCAGACGACGAGCATCACGATTCCGGCAAGCAGAGTGAGGTCCATGACGCAATCTACTCCATGGCGCAATTGCGCGTTCCGTGACCGTACTCTACAATACGCGTCGTGTTCATGGTTGCGGGGGCGGAGAGGCTTTACTTCTTGAGCCGATAAGTCCTGAGAAGGGATTCAACAGACGGGTGAACGTCATGCCCCAGTGCGGGGAAGGCGACAGCGCGGTGAGAGTCTTATGGTTTTCTTTGGGCTTCAAGATCACCTTCTTCGTTCCCGTGTTGTTGCGCAGGCCCCGTCCTTGTGGCGGGGCCTTCGCTTTGCGGGGGAGCCGACGGAACCATTTCCCCTTCGGCCGGCTTCATTCCATATGCCCATCGTCACCGTGACGCGCCGCCTCCGCTTCAACGCGGCGCATCGAGTTCACAATCCTGCGCTCTCCGACGCCGAGAACAGCCGGCTCTTCGGCAAGTGCAACAACCCCAACTGGCACGGCCACAACTACGAGTTGGAAGTGTCGGTGCGGGGGCCCGTGGACGAGCGTACCGGTTACGTGATCGACCTGGGGCAGCTGCGGGACGTGGTGGATCGGCACGTGATCGACGAGACCGACCATCGCAACTTCAACATCGACGTCCCCTACATGCAGGGAATCAATCCGACCACCGAAAACGTGGTGGTGGCCATGTGGCGGGTGCTCGCTCCGGCGATCGCGCCCGCCCGGCTGGTTCGACTGCGGCTCTGGGAAACCGAGAACAACTATGTCGACTACGAAGGGGAATAAGGACGTGATCCGACCTGTGGCAGGGGTGTCCTCGGGGCGTGCGGCGGTGAACATCGTCGATCCCGACGACTTCACCGCGGACGGCAACCTCGCCGAGTACGAAACGATGGTGCGTCGTCAGCTCGAGCTGATCGGGGAGGACCCCGATCGCGAGGGGCTGCTCAAGACGCCGAGCCGGGTGGCCAAGGCGCAGATGTGGCTCACGCGCGGCTACGGCCAGACGGCATCGGAAGTGATCGGCGACGCCCTGTTCGCGGAGGATCACGAGAACATGGTCATGGTGCGTGACATCGAGATGTACTCGATGTGCGAGCACCACATGCTGCCCTTCTTCGGCAAGGTGCACATTGCCTACATCCCCAACGGCAAGATCGTGGGGCTGTCGAAGCTGCCGCGCGTGGTGGAGGTGTTCGCGCGCCGCCTGCAGGTGCAGGAGCGCCTCGGGGAGCAGATCGCCGACGCGCTGGAAGCGGTGCTGCAGCCCAAGGGTGTCGGTGTCGTCATCGAGGCGGTGCATCTGTGCATGATGATGCGCGGTGTGGAGAAGCAGAGCTCGCGGACGATCACGTCCAGCATGCGGGGGCTGTTTCGCGACGATTCGAAGACCCGCAGCGAGTTTCTGCGGCTCGCCCACTCGCCCACCACGTACTGAGCGCCATGCACGCGCATGCGCCCCTGAGCGGCCGAACGGCGCTGGTCACCGGGGCGTCGCGCGGCATCGGTCGTGCCGTGTCCCGTGCCCTCGCCTCGGCGGGGGCACGGCTGTTTCTGCTGGCCCGCTCCCGGGACGCCCTCGCGTCCCTCGCGCTCGAGCTGGGCGGAGGCGCCGAGGCGCACGTCTGTGACCTGGCGGACGCGCCCGCCCTGTCGCACACCGTCACCGCCGTGTTGGCCGCCGCCGGCGGGTCGGTGGACATCCTCGTCAGCAACGCAGGGATCTTTCCCCTGGCCCCCATCGCCGACACGTCGCCGTCCACGTTCGAGCAGACGCTGACCGCCAACCTCACGGCGCCGTACCGGCTGCTGCACGCGCTGCTGCCCGGCATGCGCACGCAGCGCAGCGGACACGTGGTCACCATCGGGTCGGTCGCCGATCGCCGCATCTTCGGCGGGAACGGCGCCTATTCCGCCAGCAAGTTCGGCGCGCGTGCCCTGCACGAAGTGCTGCGCGAGGAGTGCGTCGGCTCGGGCATTCGCACCACGCTCATCTCGCCCGCCGCCACCGACACGCCCATCTGGGATCCGGTCGACCCCGACCATACGCCGGGGGTGCCGTCGCGCGCCAGCATGCTGCACGCGGCCGACGTGGCCGATGCCGTGCTGTGGGCCGTGACGCGCCCTCCGCACGTGAACGTCGACGAGCTGCGCCTCAGTCGGGCCTGACGGCACACACACCGCGTGCGCGGTGGCCGTTAGCTTTCGGCATGCTGAGAGATCTGCTCGATGCGCTGCGGTGCCCGCGTCCGCACGACGAGTCGTGGCTGGTCGCCATGGTGCACCACGCCGAGGGCGCGGACCTGCGCGATGCCGACCTGGCCTGCCCCGTCTGCGGCGCGGAGTTCGTCATTCACGAGGGTGTCGCGCGCTTCGACCCGCCCGTCGGACCACCTCCGGCGGTGGAACTCGAGGCCATGCGTCTGGCCGCCATGCTCGGGGTCACCGAGGGCCAGCAGCCGGTGCTGCTCGCCGGCGCCTATGCCGACGCCGGCGCCGCGCTGGCCGAGCTCGTGCCGGTGCCGCAGCTGTGGCTCAACGCCCGCCGGACGGCGCCACGGCCCGTGACGCTGGTGGGCGCGCTCGAAGTGCGCGGACGGGTCCCACTTGGCGTCGAAACGCTGGCGGGCGCCGCGCTCGATGGTGCGCACAGCGACGGGCCGATGCTCGACAGCGTGGTGCGCGCGGTGCGACGGGGCGGTCGTCTCGTCGCACCCGCCACCGCGCTGCTTCCGGCCGGCGTGCAGGTGGTGGCCCGCGACGCGCACGAGCTGGTGGCCGAAGTGACCACGCGCGCCAGCGGACTGGTGGAGCTCCGCCGGCGCGCGCCGGACGACGTTGGCTGAGCGGCGCCGACGCCGTGCGGGTCAGTCCGCGCCGGCGTACAGCTCGTCGATCTGCGCCTTGTATGTCTGGTCGATGACGCGCCGCTTCACCTTCAGGGTGGGGGTGAGCTCGCCGCGCTCGATGCTGAAGTCGTGCTCGATGAGCTTCACCTTCTTGGGCATCTCGTAGCTCGCCAGCCCCTTCAGCTGTTCCTGCACTTCCTTCTCCACCTTCGCCTGGATGGTGGGCATGTTCATGAGCTCGGCGCGCGACGTCCACACGATCTGATTGCGCGCCGCCCACTTCTCCAGCGGATCCCAGTCGGGCACGATGAGCACCACCGGGAACTTGCGCTTGTCACCCAGCATGACCGCCTGCGAGACGTACTTGTTGGTCTTCAGCATGTTCTCGATCGGCTGCGGCGCGATGTTCTTGCCACCGGCCGTCACGATGATGTCCTTCTTGCGGTCGGTAATGCGCAGGAAGCCGTCCTCGAGCACGCCGATGTCGCCCGTGTGGAACCAGCCGTCGTCGGTGAGGCACTCCCGCGTGGCCTGCTCGTTGTTGTAGTAGCCGCGCATGACGTGGGGGCCGCGTGTGAGGATCTCCCCGTCCTTCGCGATGCGCACTTCCACCCCGGCAATGGGCTTGCCCACCGTGCCGAGCCGGTAGTCCCGCAGGTTGTTCGCGGAGATCACCGGCGACGTTTCCGTGAGGCCGTACCCTTCGAGAATGATCAGCCCCGCCGAGTAGAAGAACTTGGCGATCTCGGGGGACAGCGGTGCGCCGCCGGAAATGAAGTAGCGGATGTTGCCGCCCGTGCGCTCGCGCAGCTTCGAGAAGACCAGCCTGTCGGCGAGCCGGTACTGGAAGCCGAGCAGCCCCGCCGGCTCCCGCCCCGCCAGCTTCTCGTCGGCCCAGCGTTCACCCACCCGCTTGGCCCAGAAGAAGATCTGCTTCTTGAGCCCACCGGTGGAGACGGCGTTCTCGAGGACACGCGCGTAGATCTTTTCGTACAGACGCGGCACGGACATCATGAGCGACGGCTTCACCTCGCTCATGTTCACCGGCACGGTGTCGATGCTTTCGGCGTACGCGATCCGGACGCCGTTGGCGAAAAGGAAGTAATCGCCCGTGCGCTCGAAGATGTGGCTCAACGGCAGGAAGCTGAGCGCCGTATCGGCGGTGCTCACGGGCATCGTGGCCTTCGTGGCCATCACGTTCGAGGACAGGTTGTCCTGCGTGAGCATGACGCCCTTGGGATTGCCTGTGGTGCCCGACGTGTAGATGAGGGTGACGAGCTGGTCGGGCGTCACGGCAAGCGCCTGCTCCTTGAACAGCGTGGCGCGCTCCCGACTGTCGTCTGCCGCGCCGAGCGCCTCCAGTTCAGCGAGCGTGTAGTCGCAGCCGTCATCCTTGCCGGCGGCGAAACCGATGATCCACTCCACACCCGGCGCCTGCGCGCGCACGCTCGCCACCTTGCGTGCCTGTTCGGGGGTGGAGACGAAGAGGGCGCGCGCGCCCGAGTCGTTCAGCAGGTAGGGAATCTGCTCGGCCGGCAGTGTGGGGTAGATGGGCACATCGGTGACGGAGCTGCAGAGGCAGGCGTAGTCGGCCAGCAACCACTCGGGGCGGTTCTCCGACAGCAGCCCCACACGGTCCTGCGCGACGATGCCCAGCCGGGCCAGCCCCAGCGCGATGTGGCGCACCCGCGTGAGGATGCCGGCATGACTCGTGGGCTCCCACACGCCCTTCACCTTGTACAGCAGGGCGTCCGCCCGATCGAATCGCTCCACGGCATCGAAGAAGAGCGCGTTGATCGTACCGGGGGCGGGGCGTGGCCCCCCGACCGCCGCCGTGAGCGGCGACGGGATACCGGCGAGGGTGTTGTTCAGGGAGGGTACTGCGGATGCGCTGAACGAAGTCATCGCCATCTCCAGCTGGACTGAGGTCGGGTGGGTGCCGGGTGGAATGACGCCGGTCACACGCCGCCCAAGGTAGGCCCGGGAAAATTGGCCCCGTGCCACGACGGACGGGAGGGTACCGCCCCGCCCGCTATTGCGAGGCCGGCCGGATGATGGGCACGCTGAGGAGGAGCGGCGTGCCGGTGACGAGTTGCCCGCGGTAGCGCACCGTGGCTTCCACGACCACGGTGTCGGTGACGCGCGCGTTGCCCTGCGGCGCCGGGAAGCGCGCCGCGCGCACCCGGACCCGGCGCCCGGCCCGCCCATCGGGGCTGGTGGTGTCGACCGTGGAGGGCCGCAGCTGGTTGTCGACCAGAAAGACGGCCTGCGAGGTGTCGTTGGCCGGGTTGGCGGGGCGCACCAGGCGGAAGCGCACCAGCCAGCCGTTCACCCCACCGGGGGTGGGACTGGAGTTGTTGCGCACCAGCACCGGCAGGTCGCCCGAGGTGTTCCCCTCCGCCCGCGCGCGCCCGGTGTCCGGGAGGAGCGATACGATGAGCGGATCGACGGCACCGGCCGGCGCCACCGAATCGGGGCGCACCGTGGCAATGAGCGGCCGGAGGACCTGCAGCGAGGTGCCAATACGCGCCGCGATGCGCCCCGCCGCCACCACCCGGCGGGCCACGATGATTCCGGTGGCGGTGTCGACCGTGAAGGCGCTGTCGCGCAGGAAGTCTGCGTACACATAGGTGGCCCGTGCGCCGTCGATCACGTCGCCGGCGGCATTACGCACGACGGCCCGCACGGGCGTGGCCACGCCGGCCTCGTTGCGCAGCGTATCACCCACCACCACCGACGGAAACGGAAACGGCGGCAGTTCGATGCTGGTCGGGATATCGGGCGCGGTGCCGACATCGGCGCAGCCGACCGCGACGAACACGGCCGCAGCCGTTCCGCCCAGCAGCAGGAGACGCGTCACACGAACCGTTCGGCGAGGCGCGTGGCGATGTTCACGTACGCCTGGCTCGCCGCATCGGCGGGGGCACGCAACACCACCGGTTGCCCGGCGGCAAAGGCATCGGCCGTGGCCGGCGTTCGCGGCACGGGCGTTTCGAACACGAGATGCTGAGGCAGATGCTCACGCACGTAGTGTACGACGCGCTCACTGGCCGGGTTCCCCTGCTCGTACATCGTCAGGAGAATTCCCTCCAACGTGAGCTCGGCATTCTCCGCGACCATGTCCTGAATGGCGCGGAGGATCTGCGGTGTGGTCTGCAGGGCCAGTGGCTCGCATTGCAGGGGCACCACCACATGCTGGCTCGAGGCCAGCACCCGGCGCGTAATGGCCCCCAGCCCGGGCGGCGTGTCCACGACCACGACATGGCACCGCTCCCGAGCCAGGGTGAGCAGGTCCGCGAGCATGCTGGTTTCCCCCACCAGCTTCTGGAAGTCCCGGTGGTCGGCCGAATCGCTCACGCTGCCCGCAAGAATGACCCGCAGCCAGGGGAGCGCCGTGGGCAGGATGACTTCACGCAGGGCGCGCTCGCCCCGCACGTAGTCATCGAACCCCACGGTGGGATGGCCGCGCCGCAGCCCCACGCCGTACCGCACGGCGCCCTGCGGATCGGCATCCACGAGCAGCGTCTTGAGGCCACGACGGGCGAAGGCCACGGCCAGGTTCACTGCCGTGGTCGTCTTTCCCACGCCACCCTTCTGGCTCACGATGGACAGCACGCGACCCACCGTCAGCCCTCGGTGCGCGGATCGTATGCGTCGTCGCCGTCGTCGCCCGCGTCGGTGGCCTGCTCCTGCCCGCTCAACTCGGCCAGCGTGCGCTCGGCGTGTGCGCGGAACTTCGCCGCCGCCGGATCGTCGGCCCGTGTTGTTCGCAGAAAACCCTCGAGATGCAGACCGGCGTGTGCCGTGTCGCCCCGCTTGAGCAGCAGGAACGCCAGTCCGTAATGCGCTCCCGCCAGATCGGGATCGATCTGCAGGGCGCGGCGATACGTGCGAATGGCCTCTTCCGGCTGGCTCGTCTTGGAAAACGCGATGGCGATGTTTTGCAGCACGCGCGGATCGTCGGGCCGCTCGCGCAGGGCGAGGCGATACGACGTCAGCGCGTTGGCGTAATCGCCGCGCGACTCGAGATCGAGCGCTTCCGCCAGGAAGTCCGGCTGCTTCGAATCACGTTCGGACGAGCCGCCCACGAGGCGGCGCCACCAAGTCATGCGCGCGCGGGGAATCGTGAGGGGAAAGGAATGCTGCGATATGGTTCGCCGGAACACCGGCGGCAGCCCACGGACCACTGTCGCAAACCTATCGGTACGACCGCCCCCCTACAAGACGCCGCGCCTCACCCTCGCGTCCGTCGGGGATGTCCGCATGGCGCGTCGTCCCCGGGAGCACTACACTCCCCCTGACCCTCAGCGGAGCCGTGGAATGCCTGTGCCGCAGCCGTATGCCCCCGATCCCTCGAAGGGCGTGCTCATTGTCGATTGGCCACTGTTCGGCGAACTGTCCCGGGCGCTGGCCGTCCGGGTGGCGCGCGACTGGATGCCCGACGTCATCGTCGGCATCGCCACGGCGGGGGTGGTGCCGGGCGCCGCGGTGGCGGCGATTCTCGATCTGCCGTTCCACTCCATCCTCATCTCGCGGCGGCATCACGCCGACGAGGTGCGCGAGACGCCGGCGGTCTTCGGGGCCGCGCCTGCAGATGTGCGTGGCAAGCGGGTGCTGGTGGTGGACGAAACCTGCGATTCCGGCGCCACCTTGCGCCTGGCCGTTGGGGCCATCGTGCATGCCGGTGCTCGCGAAGTCCGGACGGCGGTGAGCATTCTCACCGGCAGCTACACCCCCGATTACCACGCCTTCGCCACACAGGCGATGATCGTGCTGCCGTGGGATCGGGAAGTGTTTCTGGACGGCGAATTGCAGCCCAACCCCAAGTACACCGGCCTCATCCCCTCGCCGGTCGTGTAATGGCGGGGCAGCGGGCGCATGTCGGCGCCCGCCACGACCGGCTAGGCGCTCGCCGCCGCCCGGTCGTACGGGATGCCCCGCTCCATGGCTTCCCACACATAGCCCATCACGTCGATGGAGCCCAGCAGGAAACGGGTACGTCCGGCACCTGCCGTCGGACTCTCCACCTCGAGGACGCTGACCGGCGCCCCTGCCAACCGCCCAAAGAACCCGGCAAACAGTCCTGTGGAGACCAGGCACCCGCCGGCGCTCCGCGGCGCTTCGCCCCAATCGCACACATCGAGCGCCATCACGGCCTCACTCAGCGACTGCAGCTCCACCCGACCCCAGCCGATGCCGTGAAAGTACGCCTCCAGAAGCCACGGGAACCGCTCATCGGCCAGCCGGTCGGGGTGTGACTCCCCCTGCTCGGCCAACCAGATGGCAAAGTGATCGTACAGCGCCTTGCCGGCGGCATACCCGGCATCGCGAATGGCGTCGACCGGAAGCACCGTGGCGTCGCCGTGCGCGGCCAGGGCGGACTGGCGCAGGCCGGCGAAGAACTCCACCGGCAGCGAAACGGTGCGGGGCTGGAAGCTGGAGACTGGGCTCATGTTCCCGTGACGCTCGCTGACTCGGTTCGTCACGTCAAGTCGTCCACGGCGTGACGGTCCGTGCTGGCGGCGGACGTGCGCCGCCGAAGCTCGGCCTCGTCGATAACCTCGACCCCCAGCTCGCGGGCCTTGTCGAGCTTGCTCCCGGCCTCGTCCCCCGCCACGACGAAGGTGGTCTTCCTGGAAACGCTGCTCGTGACGCGCCCCCCGGCCTTTTCCACCAGGGCGGTGGCCTCCCCCCGCGACAGCGAGGGCAGGGTCCCGGTCAGCACGACCGTGGCCCCGGTGAGCGGCCCGTCGGCCTGGATGGCGTTGGGTTCGTCCAGGAGCAGGCCGTGCGCACGCAGCTTGTTCAGCAGCGCCACCACGTTCGGATCGGCAAAGTAGGACGCCACGCTGTCGGCGATGATGTGTCCCACCCCGCGCACCTCGCCCAACTGCGCCGCCGAAGCCGCCATCATGGCGTCCAGGCTGCCGTACTGCCGCGCCAGCAGCTGCGCCGCCTGTGCCCCGACATGCCGGATCCCCAGCCCGAAAAGCAATCGCGACAGCGGCTGCTGCTTGGCGGCGGCAATGGCGGCCACCAGGTTCTCCGCGCTTTTGCGACCGAACCGCTCGAGCCCCACCAACTGCTCCACCGTCACCGCGAACAGGTCGGCGGCGTCGCGCACGTATCCGGCGGCCAGCAGCTGCTGAATGCGCGCGTACGACAGGCCGTCAATGTCCATCGCGTCCTTGGAGGCGAAGTGCACGAGCCCTTCGAGTTGGCGCCCGGGGCAGGCGACGTTGGTGCAGTAGCTGGCCACATCCTCCCCGTCGCGCACGACGGGGGCGTCGCAGCGAGGGCATGCCGCAGGCATGTGCCACGGGCGCTCGTGGCCGTCGCGTCGTTCCGGCACCGGCCCCAGCACGTAGGGAATCACATCCCCCGCCCGCACCACCTGCACCCAGTCGCCCTCGCGGAGATCCTTGGCGGCGATCTGGTCGGCGTTGTGGAGCGACGCGAACGTCACCGTGGCGCCGCCCACTTCCACGGGCTCCAGCACGGCAAAGGGGGTGAGGACGCCCGTGCGCCCCACGTTCACGTCGATGCGCGCCAGACGGGTGACCGCCATGTCCGGGGCGAACTTGCGCGCCACCGCCCAGCGCGGCGTGCGATCGTTGCGCACCCCGAGTTCGTCCTGCAGCGCCACGTCATTCACCTTCACCACCCCGCCATCGATGGCGAAGCCAAGCGCCGCGCGCGTTTCGTGCTCCACCGTGTTCGCCCATGTGGCCACCTCGGCGATCGTGCGGCAACGGGCGCGATGGGGTGCCACCGGGACTCCCCACGCCCCCAGCGTCTCCAGCAGCGCCCACTGGCTGCTGGCGGGGACGCTGCCGTCGGGCAGTACGGCGGCATACCCGAAAAAGCGCAGCGGTCGCTGGGCAGTAATGGCGGGGTCGAGCTGTCGCATGGAGCCGGCCGCCGCGTTGCGCGGGTTCACGTACACCGGCTCGCCGGCGGCCACCCGCGCCTCGTTCATCCGTTCGAAGCCGGCAAACGGCAAGTACACCTCGCCGCGGATTTCCATGAGCGGTGGGTGTCCGCTGCCCATGAGACGCAACGGCACGCCACGAATGGTGCGCACGTTGCGCGTCACGTCCTCCCCCTCGGTGCCATCGCCGCGCGTGGCGGCCGTCACGAGGAGGCCGTCGCGATAGGTCAGCGCCACGGCGGCACCGTCGATCTTCAGTTCGACGGTGTAACCGCTCTCGTGTACGGCGGCGCCCACCACCCGTTCGATGGACTGCTCCCACGCCTCCAGCTCGGCCTGGTCGAACGCGTTGTCGAGCGACATCATGCGCACGAGATGCCGGTGCGACGGGAACCCCGACTGGATGGGCGCGCCGACCCGTTGTGTGGGCGAGTCGTCCGTGCGCAGCGCCGGGTACGCGTTTTCGATGGCCTGCAGCTCACGGAAGAGCTGGTCGTACTCCTGGTCGGAGAGAGCGGGACGGTCGAGGACGTAGTACTCGTGCTGGGCGCGGGTGAGCAGTGCTCGCAGCGCTTCGGCGCGCTCGGACGTGGCGGATTCGACGGCTGACATGTCAGGAATCTACCGCTGGCGGCCCCGTCGCCCGAGGGTAATGATGCCGGTGTTCACTGGTTGGCCAGAGCCCACACGCGGGGGGAGAGATGGTCCATCGCAAGGATACGCACGACGTCGATCAGGAAGCACGGGACGACGTGGACTTGGATGTGGAGATGGATGTGGACGTGGAGGGGCGTGAGGTGCTGGGACCAGCGCCCGCCGCCGGGCGCACCGACGGCCGCGCCTTCGGGCTGGGGCTGCTGCTGGGGGCAGCGCTTGGCGCCGGCATGGCGCTGCTCATGGCACCGGCCAGCGGCGAGGATACGCGGCGCCACCTGCGCCGGGGTGCGCGACGGCTGTATATGCGCGGGAACGAGGCGGTCACCGATCTGCGCGACGATGCCGATTACCTGGCGCGCCGACTGGCCCGTCGCGGTGTGCGGCGCAGCCGCGAGATGGCGCGCGATCTGCAGGACCGGGTGCGCGGGTAACGGATGGGGAGAAGGGGCAAGCCCCCTTCTCCCCGTTTACTTGAGCCG
>Ga0315899_10008109_pt1 | contig 11256 bp, 8 predicted proteins | sample LakEriMetagenome_2_FD_203518 | JGI IMG/M metagenome (GOLD analysis project Ga0315899, IMG submission 203518) | Freshwater fungal communities from buoy surface, Lake Erie, Ohio, United States - Buoy 4 MA112 | ecosystem: Environmental > Aquatic > Freshwater > Lake | place: USA: Lake Erie, Ohio...
GCAAAGCTTGATGTTCCTATGGGAGAAATACAATCAGCAGCGGCAAAAGAACTAAACAATATAACTTTACTAAGTCCAGATGTGTTGACCGACTATCCAGGAAGAACAAAGCTTACAATCAATGGCAGAGAATATGCAGCAAACTCTACATACAAGGGAACATTGAATATAGCAAATATATTCTCTCTATTTAATGTGGAAGGAAATTCTGGATTAAGACTCAGATTGTATCGTTCAGCAATTGACCAAAATAATGATGTAGGCAGAAGTTTCTCTACTATACCAAGTTTGTCTGCTGGGGTATTATTTGATGGATTACTAGGAGACGGGGAAGTGTTTCCATATACTTTAGTTCAAACTACAAATTCAACCATATACTTTACAGTAGACAATCTAACTGGCAGTTCTATAGCATCTGCAATCGAATTGACGTATTTTGAATACGAACCAGCAAAACTGTCCCCAGAAGGGTATTTACCACGGCATTACAAGTTTACACGAACAAAGAATCTGGCAACATTAAGAAGAAGTTATTTGGGATGCAGAACAGTATATTGTCCAGAAGGTTGCCCACCCGATGTTACCGAATCAGAACCAGATTCTCCTGTTCAGATATTCTTGACACCACGCACATCCCCAGTGGTTTCGAATACTGGAGGTGGTGGTGGAATTCCTACTGGGATTACGCCTGGTACGATTCCAAACCTTCCGGGAAATGACCCTCTAAATGATGTATTACGTCAGGGGACACGGGGCAAACTGACCGACGCTAGAAAATAATTGAATTTAAATATAAATTCTTTATACTTATAATTACCGACACTTTAGGAGAGTATTTTTTATGGGATATCTAAATAAAGCAACCATTACAGTTGACGCAATATTGACCAACCGTGGCAGAGAACTTCTTGCCCAAGGTGGTCGTAGTGCATTCAATATCACAAAGTTTGCCGTGGCAGACGATGAAGTTGATTATGGTCTGTACAATGTAGCCCACCCAGAAGGGTCGGAATATTATGGCGCAATCATTGAAAACATGCCAGTGCTGGAAGCTACACCAGATGAACAACAAATCATGCGTTACAAGTTGGTAACGTTAAACAGTACTGAATTTGGCAACACGTTCATCCAAAATAATGGTCAGATTTTAATACCATCAATCGATGGATTCACAAACAGAACATTAACTTCAGATAACACAACTAGTACATTCACGGTTGCAACTAACCCAACATTTGTCGAATCATATACACTGTTGGTAGCTAATGCAAATCTAGTCAAGATTTACAGAGGAACCGACGTAAGTGGTACACAATTAAACACCTCCGCTGCAATAAACGCAAACGGTTCAATCACACTAACGTTTGCAGCAGGAGAAAGATTTACCGTTCAAAGAATCGATGGAAAGACTGGAACCACATCCGCTACACTGTTTGGCGACAAAACTGGTGCAACGAGTACAATCACAATAACTGTATCATAAGTTAAATAAGGATATCCTATGTCAATATTTTCAATTTTTGCTCAAAATGACCAAACTGCGGTGCTCTCCACCGAAGTAACTACAGGATTGTGGTCTCCCGACGAAACGGGCAGTCTGTCAGCAGTGTTCACTTCCAGTATTCAAAAGGATATTGCTGGCGAATACTTTTACGACTTGTACAATCTGAACCCATCGGTTACCTCAAATAATGCAGAAGTACAATTTTCAGTAGCATATGGTCACGTAGATGGTGGTGGTTCTCCTATATTAGATACCAATGTGCTCGGAGGACAATCAGTTCTTCCTACACAAGTTATCTACTCACAATATAGAAACATCTTATTAACCAGCGGAAGTAAGTTTACATTTAACCAAACCGCTTCTAACGATATTTACGTAATCAACGTTAATCGTGCAAGAATGAAGCAAGCACTTGACCCCGGCAACTGGGAACTAGGACTTTCTGGGTCAAAGGGTGTCAGTACATTCGTTGATGATTTTGGAGTTTCAAATACGGTATCTGGAAATATCATCGCATCAAATGTATACAACATCCGTTCTGGGTCGCTAACGGCAGGGTCGGCATCATTCGGAGACAGTACCGTATATGGATTGGTATTCCCAGATTACGGCGCAATCGTCTTAAATCCATCGGCAATCAGTGCTTCAGTTGGGTTCAGTGGTTCAAACTCGACCACATTAAATGCAAGCACATTGTTAACCGCACCATTTGCACCATATACAGGAAGTGCTGCAACTGGTTATCAATATCAACACGAAGCATTGTTACGGTCAATTTCTGGTTCGATGTCCAGAGGATTCCCATTTGTTGCTAGAAGTGTAGAAAAGATATCATCTAAGAACTATTCGATATATCTCAGATACGACGAATTTAATTATACAAATAATCCTTCGTACTACACAACCGATGCAGAAGGAAAGCGACAAATCTTAACACCGTTTAAGGATAGTCCAATTACATACATAACAACAATTGGATTATACAATGCACAAAACGAATTGTTGGCTGTTGCGAAGTTGAGTAGACCACTTCAAAAGAGTAAAGATAAGGCAGCATTGATTCGCGTACGTTTGGACTACTAATAATCGGTAAGGGGTAGCACCCATGGCTAGTATATTCAAATCCTTACCACCAACAGATTATAGTATTGTCCCCTTTCCAGCGTACTACAAGTATTCGTATACATACGAATCTGGGTCTGTCAATAATTCTTCTGATGTAACCTTCTCGTACGGAGAAAAGTTTTTAACAGAAAGCGGAATTATCAGACTACCAAACGTTAAGTATGAATTGTTTGATTCGGTCATGCAAACGTTTTATTCTGCGATACCATATGCAGCATACGGTACTACCTCGACTTCGTATGTTCCTAGTGCGTCAGTTTATGTCGTAAGTGTGACGCAAGATGTATTTGGAGAAAAGATTTTACCAGGCAGTTTTAGTGTAAAGGTTGCAGGAACACAGTCATATGATGATGGAAAGGGCAACATAATAGTTTCATCATCTGGTGTTGGTGGTATAATAGGAAAAGTCTTTTATGATAAGGGCGTAGCTGTCTTAAAGCCAACGTCAAGCATCAATAACGCAGGTATTGGCAGTAATGGTGTATTTATAGGTAATGGTGGAACAATTGACTTATATTTTTCTTCATCAATTACTTTGTATGAAAACGCCTTTAAAATAAAGCTAGCACCAACAGACTTTCTATACTCACTAAATAACCCAACAGTAGAAAATTCAGTTTCGGGTTCGCCAAGTACGCCCATACAGTTGATGATAAGTCATAGTATGAAGCCATATGTAACCACGATAGGATTATATAACGAAGATAATGAATTGCTATTAGTTGCAAAGCCATCGGTTCCTGTTCAACGTACTTCTGATGTTACGCAAACATTTATTGTCAAATTTGACATTTAGTAGTGGAGAAACCAAATGAGTCTAGAAGCACTCTATAACCAAGCAGCAGCAAATACATATGTGGGAACAGTACGCGCAAAACAAGCTGCAGACGCACCAACAAACCAAACATTAGTAAATTTCCTAGACGGTCAAGCAAAGGGCAGATACAGAGCAGGTGCAGCATTGACCCCAGATACATTCCAAACAGAATTTACAAGAAATGCACCTGGAACATATCTATCTGCTGGAGCACAAGGAATCGCAAGAAATCCGGGTGAAAGCTTAACCAGATGGACAAACAAATCATTCAGTATTGCATTCGATAACGATGGTCCAGCGCAATTAAAAAATGGATTTTACACCAATCAATTCAGAACAGCAGTTGGTCCACGTGGAGCAGTTACTGTTCATAATTACACCCCAAACAACGGGAAAAAGTTTGGTGATATGAATAATTCTGCAAAGACAAGAATCGCTTCCTCGCCATCAGGAGCACCAACAGGATTTTAATTAACATAAAGAGGTTATTATGAAGCCACGTTCGGCTAAAAATAAAGGTAAACGGTTACAAAATGCAGTACGGGACATGATACTGGAAAACTTCAAACAATTGGAACCAGATGATGTGGTTTCAACGTTGATGGGAGATAGTGGAACAGATATTAAATTGTCACCTGCAGCGCGAAAGGTGTTTCCTTACTCTCCAGAGTGCAAGAACCAAGAAAAGATGAATATCTGGGCGTCTCTGGAACAAGCAGAAGTGAATACGAAAGAAGGAACGACTCCCGTTTTGTTCTTTAAGAGAAACAATACACCAGTGTACGCGGTTATCCCCGCAGAACATTTTTTCCAATTGGTCAATAAACCGATTGTTGAATAAAACAACTTGACAATTTACAGAAGAGGGGTTAGATTTCATGTACTATGAATCTAATCTCTCTTTTGTCGCAAATATTAGGTGATTATAAGCAGTTTGGGAATGGTGAACACTATTTCCAGTGTCCGTTTTGCCATAATCATAAGAAAAAGTTTGCTATCAATACGGTCAAGACTGTATTTCATTGCTGGCATTGCGGGGCTAAGGGGCGTTCTTTAATAACTCTATTTAAGAGATTAGATGTATCGCCTTCGCAACTCAAAGAGCTTCGGGCACTATTACCAGACGAACAAATACGGAATTACGTTGAGGAAGAAACCACAACGGATTTACATTTGCCACCTGGATACAAACCGTTGTGGGTATCGTCAAAGAATATTCATTATTTGAATGCACTGAAATATTTGAAAAACAGAGGTATTGCGGGGTATGATATTATTCGTTATCAAATGGGGTATGCGATGGATGGTCCGTATGCTAATCGTATTATTGTTCCTTCATATGACGCGAATAACAAGTTAAACTATTTTATCGCTCGTAGTTTTTATGACAGCGGCATAAAGTACAAGAATCCTCCAGTCTCCAAGAACGTGGTAATGTTTGAAAATCAGATTAATTGGAAGATGCCACTTGTTCTGTGTGAGGGAGTATTCGATGCGATTGCTATTCGTAGAAATGCTATACCTATTTTGGGTAAATTCGTACCCAAAAAGCTATTGAAGACTATGATTAAGCACCAAGTGAAAGATGTATATGTTGCACTAGATGAAGATGCACTTACGGAAGCTCGGGAAATAGAAAACTCTTTGTCAAATTACGGAATGAACGTTAAACTAGTTAACCTTGACAAAAAGGACCCATCTGAGTTAGGTTTCAAAGATACGTGGGAATGTATCAATCAAGCAGAACGCAGTACATTTAAAGACTATATTGGTGGAAGGTTACAGAATATATGAAGATTGATGTACCATTTACAAAACTAAAAACTATCGCACATTGTGCCGATATACACATCAGACTCTACAAACGCCACGATGAATATCGTGAGGTGTTTGCATCATTTTATGACCAGCTTCGCAAAGCAGACCTAACTGAAGGGGTTATAGTCGTTGCGGGTGATATTCTTCACGCCAAGACAGACATGACCCCAGAATTGATAGAGTTGGCGTCTGAATTCTTGCGAACTCTTGCGGATATAGCTCCCACGCTAGTCATTGCGGGGAACCACGACCTCAATCTATCTAACATGAATCGATTGGATAGTTTGACTCCTATTATTAAAAACTTAAATCACCCCAATCTTCATTATCTAAAGCACTCGGGTGTATACGAAATAGCCGATGCTGATTTTGCGGTACTTTCTATATTGGATAGTCGTGACCAGTGGCCCTCTGCAAAGGACTGCAGAAAGAAAGCACATAAAATTGCTATGTACCACGGCCCAGTAAATGGTGCACAAACAGATATAAAATATGTTATCACCGACCGTCATGTAGATTCTAGTACGTTCGGTGGGTACGATATTGTGTTGCTCGGAGATATTCATAGATATCAAGTTTTACAAGAATCAAATCCAGTAATTGTATATTCTAGCAGTCTAATACAGCAAAATCACGGAGAATCTTTACGTAACCACGGGTGGTGCTTGTGGAACGTGGGTGACCGCATCCATAAGTTTATAGAGGTGCCAAATTCATATGGGTATTATACATTAGAGCTTCAAGAAGGGAATATTAATTTCCCAACAGATATGCCTGAGAATGTACGACTTCGGCTATTTACTGGAAATGCCAGTCCTTCTCTAGTAAAGAAAACAACCGCTGCTTTAAGAAAGCGATACAATGTGATTGATTTAAGTACTAATAAAAACAAGATTAATAAGTCTGGCGTTTCTCCTAATAAAAAGTTAAATAACGTAACAGTGGATGTTACAAATGTAGATACACAAAATTCTCTTATTCAAGACTGGATTGAACGTCATCATGAAACAGTTGATGACGAATTGATGAAGAGAGTTATTTCTATCAACAACAAATTAAACTCACAAATAAACCACGAAGACCACTCCAGAAATATAAACTGGCGTCCATTAAAGTTTACGTTCTCAAATATGTTTTCGTATGGTGAAAATAATGAGATTGATTTTGAGCGTCTGAACGGTGTTCATGGTATATTCGCACAGAATGCATCAGGAAAGAGTTCTTCTATGGATGCATTTATGTTTTGCCTTTATGATAAGACCCCACGAGCGTTTCGTGGTGACCATATCATGAACAATCGTAGAACACAATTTGAATGCGAGTTAAAGTTCGAGATTAATCAAGAAATATACTACATCCGTAGAACTGGAACCAGAAAGAAAACGGGTGAAGTTAAGGTAGATGTATCTTTTTGGAGAGAAGACCTTGACGGAACACACATTTCTCTGAACGGCGAGGACCGCCGTAGCACTAATGCCAACATTCGTAACTATGTGGGCAGTTATGAGGATTTTGTTCTGACCACGTTAAGTAGTCAGACAGGGAATGCATTATTCATCGATAAATCACATTCTGAACGCAAGGATTTGCTCATTCAATTCATGGGATTGAATGTGTTTGACACGTTACAGGAAGTGGCAAATGAAGAATGCAAAGAAATCACTAGTGCTTTGAAGAAGTTTAAGAAAACGGATTATGACCAACTCCTAGCAGATACGCAAAATAGATTGGAGTCTGCTAAAGTAAGTCAGAAGACGTTGGAAAATAATGCCAGCGAGGTCAGACTAGAACGAGACCGCCTTGATAGTGTACTAAAGGAATGGCAGGGTAAAAAGCTACCTGTGCCCAACATTACTTTGGATATAGACATACTTCAATCGAATAGAATAGAAGTTATAAATTTGATTGAGACGTACATCGAACAAAAGGCACACGCTGAAACCAGACTAGACATTCTAAATGAAGAAATTAAGTCGAAAACAGAGCAGGTTCTTTTGGCGAACCTTCCAGAGCTTCGTAAGTCTGTAGAAGAATACAATAGACTATCTGACCTGTTCAATAAGGGTAACAATACTCTCAAACTTACTAATTCGAAAATCGCGGAGAAGGAAAAGTTTAAGACCAAACTGGAAAGCTACAAATATAATCCAGATTGTGGTGTGTGCGTAAAAAACAACGAGTCAATCATTAAGGATATGGAGTCTGTTACACATGAATTAGTTGATTTGTGGGCACTCGAATCTAAACAGCAAGACGCGGTAAATGAAATCAAACAGCAAATGACTCCGCTGGTTGATAAAGTCAATCTATGCGCAAATTACGAAAGGCTACAGTCAGAAGTTCATAACCTTCAAAAGAAGGCAAGTGGACTCGAACTGGAGATTCAAAAGTTGGCTACAACTATTGAAAAGTGTGATAGAAGTAAAGAACAGGTAGAAAAAGATATTCAACTGTTCATTACTAATGAAGATAACATACGTCACAATACTGAAATTGAAGTGCACGTAGCTAAAATTGAACGTGATATTTCTATTAACAAGAGAACGCTGGATGATTTGGAAAAGCAGTTGCGAGATATCTATGGCGAAATTAAGGTATCCGATGCATCCAAGACAGAAATTATGAAACATATTAAGGAAGCAGAGGAACTAGAGGACAACTACGAAGCATATAAATACTATATGTTAGCGGTTGGTCGCGATGGTATACCATACGAAATGATGGCAAGAGCGATACCAGCCATCGAATCAGAAATAAACAACATTTTAACTCAAGTGTCTGACTTTACTATTTCATTAGAAGTAGACGGGAAGAATATTCTTGGCAAGCTCAATTATGACCATGAGAGAGTATGGCCTTTGGAAAATTCTTCTGGTATGGAACGGTTTATCAGCAGTCTGGCTATCCGTGTGGCACTGCTAAATGCGTCTAACCTTCCAAAACCTAACTTCATGATAATTGATGAGGGTCTTGGCACACTTGATGCAGAGAATATAGGAGCTATGGCAACTCTTATGGGCATTCTCAAGTCGCAGTTCGATTTTATAGTTCTTATAAGCCATCTAGAGGCTGCTCGGGACATGGTAGATAAGGTAATTGAAATCAAACGAGAGGACGGATTTAGTTATATAAACGTCTAAAATCTACTATTTATATTGAGACTCTAGACGGAATTCTATGCCAATAACTAAAAAAACTATTTTACCCTTAAATTTATTGGAATATGATGTATTGATTGAAGATACATCGCAAATTTCTGAGTATTTTAGCGTAACAAACCTCCCCCCGTCGTTTGCGGGGGGAAGAAATTCCTTTCTAATTGGTGGTTCTGACTACCTACAACCTGGGTCCGAAATACAGCTAGAAATAATTGACTCTGTAGGGAATCCAATTTATCAATCCATGGTGCCTTCATACGTAGAAGGTAATTCGCGCATGATATCCGTGGAAATATACAACGACACGGCTCCTGGATTTGCTACCATAGTAATGATGGGAAAGGCGGTTATAACACCATCGGGTCAAACCTTTCCAGCAGAATGGCAGGATGTGTATAATGTTCGTTGGACAAAAAGAATTCTAGTAGATTATGACTTAAAAAATACTGCACCCATACGATTTGAACTGCCACCAGAAGTTTTGGTAGAAGAAAAGAGATTTTTTAACATAAATTCTTCTTCATATGACACGTATACCGTGCCATTTACGGCTAGTTTGACGCCACTTATTTATTCACCAGTACAAATAGGATATGGGATAGATGTAGTTGCTCCAAGTTCGTTTTCTGCCGACTATGCTTCGTCTAGGTTTACTGGTTCGTTGACAATAAATAATGTAACAAAAAACGTAGACTTACCAATAACGAGTATTTTAAATAAAAGTAAGGCTTTTTCGCGAGGATATCTAATATCTTCTTCAATAAACGACGGGTTTATCAAGAAGATGCTTTTACGCAGTGGAAGCTATACCGCAAGTTTAGATAGCGTAAACTACGGTGTAACGTCATCCGTACAACTACAGTATTATGTGGTAAACACATCGTCGGTAAACATTCCAATTTCTTATGCTAGCTTACGAATATCTAATTTAGCTACGGTTAGTGGGGAAATACAAAAGCTTAGAGTGTATGCAAAAGTAACAACCAATACGTCTGACTACAAGCTCGTTGGCGATGTTCCTATTACTACAGAAGAAATATTAGTAAGCAGTTCCATACGAGGAAATGTTCCTATAGGAAATATAGTGCTTGCCGACAACTACAGAACAAATTGGTACGCTGGAACGTTAACTACAAATACAGGAACCAGAAGACAATTATATACAGTATCTGGGTCTGCTGCATACTATAATTCGACGGTGGCAACCGATACATTTATTCTGACATCCAGTAACGATGTGTTATTATCATCGATACATGCATACGTCCCTATAAATTTGAGCACAAATAAATTCGATGGACAAGTATCACAAAGCGGGTATTTCTTGGGAACACAACAGTCATATTTGGTGTTTCCAACTTCTGAATATACCTTGACCTTGGATGCCTATTATAAAAAAACGTCTGGGTCGGTAACTTTACAAGGTAATACGCCAAAGGTCGATATTTATATATTAGGAGTTGATGGTACTAAAATTGTGGACAATGACCCGCTTGGGCAAAAGATAGGTCAAATTAAGGTGTCGGGAGATTCTCAATGGTTTGAAGGCACCCAGTTTAACTTTTTCCCAAATATTGGTAGTTCTGGAAGAATTGGGTTAAGGTTTGCAGTTAGTAACGGATTCTGGAACTTTGCAAATATTTCAATAAAGCCAGCATCTGACCCACAATTTTCACCAGATGAAGCATTGTTGGTAGTGCCTAACGTAGAATACCACAACGAGTTGCTGCAGTACAAAGTAGAATTTTTTGATATTAATAATAACTCGGTAAACGTCTCTGCAATATCGACTCCTGCATTCTTTACTGGCTCTGCTATAGATTTAGGAACACTTCCATGAACGTAAATTTACTATTTGAAAAGGTATCAAAAGAGCAATCTATGATTGAAGAATTCAATCGTAGACTATCTGTCCTTGATGAAAAGAAAAGAAAGAAGTGTATAATCAAGCCAACAGATTCTGCTAATAAAATTCGTAAAAAGTGCAAGCAAGCACGTGTGTGGGGATTACACTACGCACCAGTGTGGAATTATTATATGGCAAAGCCACCACAACCAACACCAGAACCAGCGGCACCAGATACAGGGGCTGGTGGAGAAGGAGGAGAGTCTGGCGGCGGAGACGCAGGTGCGGGGGCTGGCGGCGGAGAAGGGGGTGGTGTTGGTGAAGCTGGATTTGTTTTTCCAATGTCAATTGGGGCAGAAAATGACCCTAGATTGATAAACGATGAACTTATATCTCCAGAATTACATCTAAAGCCACTGTCGTATATCTATCCTAACACTGAATATGAATGGAATGAGGCATCACGCTACTCCGAATTAAAAAAGCTTGGGGTTGAAAAGTGGGATGAGTTAGTTAGTAATGGAGAGGTTTTTAATTGGAGTGAATTGGAAACCGTAAATAATTACGACGAAAATCTAGAAAATCTACTTCCAGTAAAAGTTAATAACGTCAAGGAATTAATAAAAACTGGAGAAGTGGAATTACCTATTATTGCTCGTATGGCTAGTGGGGAATACGAAATAATATCGGGAAATACCAGAGTTGCATTATTAACAAAGCTTGGGTACGACCCATATGTGATTGTCATCGATATGCCTTCTACAAAGAAGGTTGAGAAAAAACCATCTACTAAAAAGAAAAAGACTCCGCCAAAAAAGAAAGAAAAGCCAAAGTCAAGCACGGAACGAGTACGCAGATACTATAAGCGACATCCAGAAAAGGTTCGTAAATATTTACGTGATACACAGGATGATAGAGTAAAGCGTAACGGCGACCGCGCTAAGGCAGTAAAGAAATATGGCAAGAAAAAGATGAAGAACCACGATGT
>Ga0315899_10008111_pt1 | contig 11254 bp, 13 predicted proteins | sample LakEriMetagenome_2_FD_203518 | JGI IMG/M metagenome (GOLD analysis project Ga0315899, IMG submission 203518) | Freshwater fungal communities from buoy surface, Lake Erie, Ohio, United States - Buoy 4 MA112 | ecosystem: Environmental > Aquatic > Freshwater > Lake | place: USA: Lake Erie, Ohio...
ATGAACGCCTGTGTGCATACCTACACGAAATCACAAACACCAAGCACACGGAGACGCGGCCCCGGCTGGCGAATACATGGAAGTGTAGAGGATACTAAATTGAGTACCAATAAACAACACTCTCTCTGCGAACTCGGAGCTTTATATGCTGGCCAAATGCGTCTTGCATTATCTTAAAGGCGTCAAATCTCGGAAAATAGTTTGGTGTGCTGCTCGCGTCAAGTTTCCTTTCGTGCCTTGCGAAGTCTACGCTTATTCAGATGCAAGCTGGGCCGACGTCGTGCCGCAACGCAAAAGCTCCCTAAGCTATTTGATCTTCTGCAACAACGCAGTGTTCAGCTGGAAGTCTTCTTTGTCCTCTGTTCTTGCTATGTCCTCTGCAGAGGCTGAGCTGATTGCACTTTGCGCTTCTGCTGCCGACGTCGCTTATTGCCGTAAGCTGGCCAATGAGTTGGGTTTTCTGCAACTGCGCCCGACTATCATTCACGAGGATAATATCGGTGCTAAACATCTGGCAGAATCAGGAAGTTTCAAAGGACGCTCAAAGCATTTCGAGTTACGATGGCGATTTCTGCATCATTATGTCAACAGGGGCATCGTAAGCATCAAGGCCATCAAACGCGACCTTCAACTCGCCGATGTTGGTACCGACCCTCGTGGTTTCCCTCAGCTGCAAAGCATGGGTGCCATAATTCACGGTGAAACCTAATACGCAATGCCACAATTTCGTTTGTCTGACTGGATTCTTTGGATTTTCAGTTTAACCATTTTTCGTTTCACGTCAGGAATTCTCTGGAACTCTGGAAATCTTACTCTTCTGGCTCCTCGGAGCGAGGGGGGGTGATAGAGTGTAGGTAGATAGACTAACGTATGTGTGTTGCAGATTTCAAATTTCAATTGTCAGTGTCAGTGTCAGTGTCAGAATATTTTCGATTTTCAATTCGTTTTGATTACGGTACATCGATTCGATAATAATTTTTCATGACGCGTGCTTCAAGCTCACGTCAAGACGATTGACTTCAAGCTTCAAGTCTTAGTTCAAGTTGATTTGTTACGTTAAGCTATCTGTCTCTATTATTCGCTCCTTGGAGCGAGGGGGGGTGTTCTGAGCCCAGCCAAGCTCAGATCGACAGATAGTGTATACCCTCGGGCAGTGCTCTCGCGAGTACTCCCCCGCTATAGGCATTTACTCTAAGTCACAGACGGTATTAGCCCGGTACCGGTGGACCGGTAACAATAATTACAAGGGACCAAAGTTATAAGGGTTCGGGCTGCAACAAGCATCAAAAGGAGGAGAGGAGACGAAGAAGACAAGCGTCGTCGCATCTAAACGTCATAGCGGCCCGTCTGCGTGTGACAGTGAGCGAGAGTCCCCTGCCCATTCGCTGCATTTCATCCTAGACAGGATCGTGTGGGGTGCAGCAGAACTGCAGCCTGCAGGGTCCCTGTTGGAGATTGACATATATGTATACATATATATGTATGTATTTAGTTACATGTATCAGATATGTATGTATTCAGAAATGTTTAAGTATGTCAGCATATTTAGTATCATCCGGGATGTATGTCAGCATAGTTAGTATACTTCTGGATGTGTTAGCACTCTCTTGGTTGGTGTCAGTCAAGTTAAAACCTGGAGGGGTAAAGGAACACTGCATATAGTATGTATGAGATTAGATAGGAGAAAGAGGCTGCACGTGCTAACTGTAATTGATACTAGACAGGGCATGCTAAATGCACGTAAGCTCAAGGCCGAAATTAAAAAACAGCAAGAACAAACTTGACGACAGTCCAAAGAAACAAACACGTCAATGTGCAAACCAGGCCAAACAGAAGGAGGCGAGAGAGTATCTACGTGACAAGAAAGGCCCCAGCAAGTTTTGCGGTAACACGCATTCCTCGCAAGCTCCAAAAGAGTTGGTGCAAGGCATGCCCGTAGGTGTTCTGTGGATCAATCAAGACCCGACGGAGACTACTGATGAGCTTACCAAAAGAATTCAAGGGGAAGTCCCGTCGGCGGAGGTACAGCGTGCGTGTTCACAAAATTCGCATGTTGTTGTTTATTACTGCAGTACCTATTACAAAGCTGTGCGCGTGGGGTGGGACCCGTGAGGAACCCGGTACTTTAACACAGGGTGCCCCTGTTTTCCCTGGTTCCTCTCCTTTGGGAATCGAACCCAAAACTCCAGGGTTGCTGGTGCAAGACCCACCCACCAGGCCGATTGGGACCCGTGAGGAACCCGGTACTTTACACAGTGTGCGCATGTGTGTGTTTATTACTGCAGGACCTATTACAAATCTCAGTGTGCGCGTACAACCTCGGTGTGATCGTACAACCTGGGTGTGAACCAAGTTGCACGTGTGAACAAGACAATCCGGTGTGATTCACTTTCTATGGTATCCATCACACTCTTTTGGTATGAGCACACAAATACGGTATGATCGTACCTTGTTGGTGTGACAAAAGGTGTATGGTGTGATACACCACATATGGTGTGAACAAAATGTCTATGGTGTGATGAGAAATTCTTATCGTGTGATCAATGAAGTTGAATTGTGAACTTCACAATTTGATCACACGTGATGGGTAGGAAACATATTACCCTTTGGTGTGATCAAACATCAAATGGTGTGATCAAACAAATCTGTTCAAACAAATAAATGTTCACATTATGAATGGTGTGATAGCACCATTTTTTGGTGTGATTAAAATTTAGTGTGGTGTGATCATTTCACATGTTTTTTCCTGATGCTCCACGGAATGTGTTCCGAGTCTCCACGGAATGTGTTCTCTACGGAATGTGTTCCTGACAGGCATGTTAGTATAGCTGAATCTCAGCCGGCCCTGAAAGTGAGTTTCAACCGGCCCAGACCAAGATCTCAGCCGGCCGCCGGGCGTGTGTGTTGGTTGTTCATTTTTTTTCACGGCAGTCAGGACAGTTGTAATAAATGTTTTTGGAAAAGACAATCACTGGGTTCTGCTGTGTCTCCCGAGCCGTGAGCATGATTCCGCTTGAGGTCACTACGACCGTATCCGCCGGAGGCCCGATTTTTTGTTTTGTTGTTTTATTGAAGTCACTATGACTGTAGTGAAGTCTGTTAGTGATGGGCTGAGAGACTCCGAGTCTGAGACTCAACTGAATCTCAACTGGCCCCTCAGGATCTCACCCGACCCCAGGCGTCTCAACTAGCCCCTGGCCGCCATTTCCACTTATGCTAACATGCCTGGAACTTCCTGATAGACTCGGAATGTGTTCTCCCGCGTTTTTTACGGACAAAAATGTCAAAAAAATAATTAAAAAATAGTTTTCAACTTCCCGAACGAAAAGAGTCGATTTCACCCCAAAAAACAGTTTTTACCAATCCACTATCTTTTCTAATACCGTAAAGGGTACCCTTTATTGTGTGTGTGTGTGTGTTTCGTTAATTATCAACCAAACTCCAGCCGCCGGGGGGGACCATTGTCACGGCCCCCAGCGGGCTGCACTCTCGGGTCTGTGGGCAATCCCTTCGACCGAGTCTGGCTCCCCCCCCAACCACTTCTGGTCACCTACAACCTATCTTCTCTTGCGTTGACTCCCGGGGAACCCACCCCCTATGTGTGTATGTACGTGAGTATGGTACACACACACATGTGGTATGTACGTGGGTATGTGTTGGGTGAGGAGGGAGTCAACACAAGTACATCGAGAGGAACAGTAAGCTCGAATGGTAAAACATGTAGTGTCAGCGATCATGATGGTGCTAGTTCACAAGGAGCGGGTTCTGTGAGGAGGTGTAGTGGGAGGCCAAGAGTTGAGGCTCAATGGGTGATGAGATGAGGAAAGGGTACCTCTGTTGTTTTCCTTATTCAACAGGATACCTCTGGTAGGGCACCTCTGAGAAAAGTGTAACTCTTTTCTTTTTCAACAGGTAGGGTACCTCTGTTGCAACAGGGTACCCGTTGGGGTACCTCTGCTGGTTTTTTTCCCCCCTCAACAGGGTACCTCTGGTGGGGTACCTCTGTTGCAACAGGGTACCCGATGGGATACCTCTGCTGTTTTTCTTTTTCAACATGGTACCTCTGCTGTTTTTCTTTTTCAACAGTGCACTCCAAAGGAGTAACTCTTTTGGGTGATGAGAAAAGGAGGCACTCTGTACTTGATTTGGTAACGAGCACAGCCAGATGAGTACCGGGCCCCTCAGCCGTTCCTGATCCGCCAGCCCAAGGCCCTAGGATCCGGGGATCCTGCTCGCGTTTTGTCGCGCCTCCGTCCTCCGGCGCGCGGTCAGTGTTGGGGTGGGCCCCATACCTGTCCTGGTCGGGTCCTCCGCTTCGACCGGCCCCTGTTTGTCTCCGGCGCCCCCTGGAGCTCGCTTCGCCGCCCTGTGCTCATCGTGTTCTTTCTCTGTGTGTTTATTACTGTGTGTGATTATTGTGTTTCTATATTATTTGGGTCTGTTCACAAAATCGATGCCATAGTCCTGTGGTTGGGCTCCGAGGCTCCGAGATATTCCGGCAAGATCTTGCCACACGGCATGACTGACACCTCTCGCCGCTCGCCGGCGCCGTCGGCAGTCCTTCCGGCGCCACGTGTCCTTGTCAGGTCACCGCGGCCGATGTCTGACCCCAGGTGCCTTCGTTGCGTGCTCAGGAAGGCAAAATGTGCGCGCGCGTTGCAGGATTTCTGCAAACGAACACCCCCTGACCTTTGCGGACGATCGCAGCGGTCCGCAGCTGCAAAGGCCTGCCAGAGGACTTTCACCTGCACAGCCTGGGAGGTCACCTCGCAAGAGAGGAGTTTCACCTGTGGCACTGCGTTGTGCGGAAACAGTCGAGCACCTGATGGAGGAGGAGGAAAGGGCCGGGCACCACCACTCATTGATAACACTCACCAAGACGCACTCTGGCGAGATCGCCAAGCTTCAAACAGTGGGAGAAAGGTGTGATCACCCTCGCTTTCGGCTAAGCGCGATATGTTGGATTCGGACACAAAAGCCGCGCCAATCATGCGTGGCAAACCTGACTTTGACCCCTCCCGCCTCCCCCTCCCCGACTCTCTTTCAAGCCTCGATCATGACCTGACGATTCACGACGCCAACGGCAACATCAAGTCGGGTGTAGGCATTCGTCTCCAGCAGGAGTCGCGCTACGGCATTTACGTGGCTGAACTCACGCCCAAGGGACCCGGTAAGCAGTTCCCTTCCCTGCGATACATGCGAGCGCTCTATTCCGTGCACGCTTGCTGACGCTTGACCTGGGATTGCAGCTGACTTGTCCGGGAAGATCCAGGAGGGTGACGTGTTAGTCAGAATCGACGGGTACGAATCACAAATAAACGTACTCCTCTTTTCCTTTCACATCGATTGCAACTCGGCCTTGTTTGCTGCGCATCTCGTTTTGCACATGTGACGTGCATGTCGTGCGTACCCCAGTTATGATATCCAGCCGTACGACACGTTGGAAACGGTGCGGCAGCTCGTGCTGGGGCCTCCTGGGAGCCAGGTGAGAGCAGAACCGCCCTGCCATCTGCCCCATGCTACGTGCTCACCGTGCACGCACTCGCCATGACGGCCTGTTGCCGTAGGTGAACATTGAGTTCCAACGCAAAGCGGAGCGAATCAGCGTTGTCTTGGCACGGTCCCAGGCTGGCCTACAACGCCAACTCGACGAGGCATACCGCGAGATCCAGCGGCTTAACCAAATAATTGAATCGGGTGATGTCACTGTAGGGAAGAAAAATAGCCGCATGCAGAGATCGGCACCTGCTCCGCCTCAGCTGCCTCCGCTTATCAGTCCAGAGGAGCTGGAACTTCTAAAAAAAGAGCTTGACACGGCGCGCACTATGTCAATGGACCTCAGGACTGCCCATATTGCGCTCACTGCAGAGTACGACCGCCTGATGAACGAAAAGTCGCAGCAGCAGATCAAGCACGCGCAGGAGCTTGAGGCGTTTCGGACGCAAGTGCGACAACACAAAGAAAACATGGTGTCTCTTAATGTCACTATTGGGAAACTCGAAGAGGATAAGGCTCAGCTCAAAAAAGAAATTCTGGAGCAGTTCGTCGAAATGCGCTCGCAAAAGGATCTCGCCGTGGCCGCCCACCAGGAACTGCACGTACGACTCGCAGAATCCTTGGAGAAGGAGCACCGCACGGCTGTGGCCCTGGACCAAGTCACAGCTCGCATGGCATCTAAGCTAACGCCCCTGAAAGTCATCGCTCGCTGGGTGAATCATGCTCAAGGCGTCGCGTTTCGTGCCTGGCGGACGAGGATCGATGATAACCAACACCGCAGGAGTAGCTTGCTTGTACCGGTCATCAGAAGGTGGATGCAGCAGTCGCTGGCGCATGTGATGGACAATTGGCAGAGACACGCGCTGGAACAGAAAAATTACCGGCGCGTCGGTGTCAAGATAGTCAAGAGGTGGCACACTACTACACAAAAACTACCTGTGTGTCCCCGTTTCTTTTTTTTTTCGGCACGTGCGCGCCTGTGCTTGTGTGAGCCTCCTTTCGGATTGGCATATTTTTGAAGCGGGGTGTCCGAGAGTCGCATGCGTCAATGTGCGTCACCGTGGAACACACATGCACACTTACAAGCATGCTCCCACGCTTGCACTGACGCGCGCACGCATATACGCATGTTTCGTTCGCGTGTTTGCATCTATCTCTGTGTAGGTGGACACACAGGAATTTGTGGGACAAGTTCGAATCATGGCACCAGCATGTCCTTGAGCAGAAGCGCGCCAAACAAGTGGGGAATATGTATTCTGTACACAATGCATGTGTGAGCACTTGCATCCGTACGTGTGCGTGTCTATGAACGCGTGTGTGTGTGTACGCGCTCTTTCATACACGCGCATGCGCAGACAGAGACAGACAGACAGAGACATGCACACACAGAAATAGGAGCACACGGCCGCACTTGCGCTTCCGTGTATGACTGATCTTTAACGTGCACGTGTATGCTTCCCATACTTCCATCGTAGGCTAATGTCATCCCGTGTCCATGTGCTTCTGTGTCGTAGATGGTCGAGAAGGTGATGCGGCGCATGAAGAACATGCCGCTTGCCCGCGCGTTTACATCGTTCCGCGACCGCGTGAAAGAGGAGAAGCGGGTGCGCGGCATCTGCAATCGGATCGTGCGCCACTGGACACACAAGGGCCTGGCGACGGCGTTTGAGTCATGGCATGACCACGCCCGCGATCAGCGCCGCATCGAAAACACGTGCGGCAAGCTCATCGCACGGTGGGTGAACAGCTCCTTGTGGTCCGCCTTCGAAACCTGGCATCTCAACGCCAAGGAGAAGCGGCGTGCGGAAGATGTTTGTACGCGCGTCATTCTCCGCATGCTCAACGCGAAGATGTCTCAAGCGATGCAGACGTGGTACGAACACGCACAAGAACAGCGGGGCAAGAGGGATATTGCTGCGAGGGTCGTGGCCCGATGGGTCAACCAGAGCCTCACGCACGCCTTCCTCACGTGGTTTGAGGCTGCCAACAAACAGCGGCGAATGGAAACGATTGGCGTGCGTGTGCTCGCCCGCTGGAGGCACCAGCGCCTTGCTGTTGCGTGGGCCGCATGGGCGGATAACGTCGAATTTTTGGTCAACCATCGGAAGTTCCATGATGGGGCACTGGACAAGCTGGGGCAAAGCCAGCTTCCCCTGCGGCGTTCCCAATCCTGGCCTGGGCTATCAGATGACGGTACTTGCATCCTCGACTCTGAATCATATACAAGTCATGGAAGGACGACCTACACTCTTCTCTCTCACACACACACATTTACACACACTCAGTCGCTCACACACAACACACACAAATGACTCAAAACACATTCTGTGTGCGCGCAGTCTCTCTCTCTCTCTCTCTCTCTCTCTCTCTCTGTTTCTCTCTGACAACGCCCACGATGACGTGTGCAAATGCACAACGCCCACGATGACGTGTCCAAATGCACAGGCAAACGGAAACTCTCTGCTCAGCTACACGTGCGCTGGCTGCAGTTGGTCGACGAGTTTCACGAACTTTCTTTGGACTGTCTCTTCCATCATGGCCGCGCCATTACGTGGTCTGAGTTTGAGCAGCGTTCCAAGCAGGTCTGCTGTGCTGCGTGTTTGCATGTGCATGTACACACACACACACACACACACAAATAAACACACACACACACACACACACACACACGTACGCACACACACACGTACGCACGCACGCACGCACGCACGCACGCACGCACGCACATGCACACACGTCACTATATGCACATGGATATGCATGCATACGTGCCTGCACAATGTTTACGTATCTATATGTATTGTTATGATAGATCTATATAGATGTACACATATAGATATTACAGGTATATATGTTTCATGATAAAAACACAAACACACACATACACACACACACACGTACACGTAATATATAAATATACAACATACATATATACATGTAAATTTATATTGTACAGCACGCGGACGCGCCGCTGCTTCTCTTCGACCACAAGGCAGCGTCCACAGTTGTCGGCGATGCTCCTGCATACGTCAAGGAGCTTCTCCGTGGTCAGCGCACCCCCTGGCAGGTCTCAATACGATCAAGTTTGAGAAAGTGAATACAACTGTACACCACGTAAGCGCGCTGCTGTATGTACGCTTGGCGCGTCTGTACACACACGCGCACGCGCACACAATAAAGATAATAAAAGCCCTAAGAAAACCTAAAGCGCCCTGCTCGGGGTCGAACAAGGACAATTCTAACCCGCTCTCACCTCCACTCCCCTGCAGTATTCGTAGGTCTCTTTTTCTTCTATATGAGGTCTCTTTTCTTCTACACTAGGTCTCTTCTGACACTTGTTCGTACCTCGGTTCAGGACCACTGGCTCTCGCTAGCCAAAATCCGAAGTCTGAAACCTCATAAGGGGAATGGCGGGCGAGTGCGACCCGGAGCTCCTCCACGAAACAACGGCCGCACCCCTCAACATGATCAGTTCGTGTCCCGCCTCGATGTCCAGCCGTCTATTTTTGGGAGTGTACTCGCGGGTAATCTGTTTTTGTTATATTGCAGTGGAGTGTGTGGGTGCGTACTGCAGCCGAGAGGCGGGGGGAAGGAGAGAGCGAGAGGATGGAGTGAAACAGGACAGAAGGCGAGAGGGAGAGGGGCGGAGAGGAGAGAGACCAAGTATCAGCGCGTATGTGTGTGCGCGCACGCACAGCTGAGACAGTCAAGGTCGTCAATGTTTGAGTATGTGTATGTGCACGTGTGTGCGGATGTATATATCAGGCATGGTAGAGACGGCCAAGGTAGCCAAGTCTGACCCTACAGCATGGATCCGGAAACTCGAAGAGCAGCAACATCAGTTGCAGGCGTACTGCCGTACTCTCGGTGGGTGTTTACTTTACCTGCATACGCACACACGCACAAATCACCCACCCGCACACGTATCACACTCACTCTCACACACAAACACTCAGAGACACACACGCACGTACACCCCACTCACACACACTATCTCTCACTCACACATGTACGCACAAGCACACATCACACTTACTCAGACAATCAGACACACAAACACACACCACACTTCCTCACACACGTACACACAAACACACAATCCCTACCCGACACCCAGACACCCAGACACCCAGACACCCAGACACACGCACACACACACACACACACACTATTGGCCACACACACACACACACACACACACTATTGGCCACACACACACACACACACACCACCGCAGAATTGCACAACGAGGAGCTGCTGCTTCGGACTATCAACTACTCCCGCACACCCCCGATCTACTCCCGCACACCCACGCCGTATGGTGCCGGTATGAGAGAGCGCGCGCGCCGCGCGAGGGAGAGAGCGAGAGCGAGAGCGAGGGCGACAGAGATAAGGGGGGGGGAAGAAAAGACAGGGAGAGATGGAGAAAGGGAAGGACGAAGCAGATTGGGAGCGCATGCGCGCGCGAGAGAGCAAGCGAGTGACGCGAGCGAGAGGGCCAGCTACTCGCACGGTGCTAACATGGCCGGTGTGTATTCGCGCACACATGCATGTTTGTGCCGTGACCACAGGTCTGGTCACAACTGTTGCACACATTAATATAATGTTGCTGACACTCGTTCTTTCATCTCCTCCAAATTCCCCGCGGACACAACTCCTTTCCGTACGCAATCCAATCCGTGCACGTGCAGGTGTCTCCTCCACCACTGAGTCTCAGGGCATGCGGGCCTGGATCCAGGCCCCTCAAATGCAAACAGGGCAGGGCCGCTCTCTCTCTCCACCATCCCTGACACACAGTCTGCACGGACCCGGTAACGGTCGCGTTGACAGTCAACCCGTGCACCCCTCCGGCGCCCAAACTGTGCGCGAGTTTACGTCTCGAACGGGTGCCGTTTCAATATCTGCCTCTTCCTCCAGTGACCACAGGTTTTTCCACTTTTGAGGGGCAACAAAGGAAGGGGGACAGGATGAAGGAGGGCAGGAGGGCAGGCGGGAGGGAGGGCACGGGAGGTAGGAGTTGGAGGAGAGGAGGAGAGGAGAGGGAAGCAGAGAAGGGGTCAAGTGCGAAGGGATTGATTGGAATGAAGGGGGAAAAAGTCTCGAGCGCACGACACAGTCGATCACATGGTTTGTTGATTCCGTGCAATGGCCAGGGAATCTGACGATGTAAGCGTTCCGACAGCACCCTTTCAACCAGGAAGGGAGAGCGGGAGTGAGGGAGACGAGGGGGGGCGTCGTTAAACCGAATTCAATTCTCTTACTTCGAATCCTGAATATGAATGACGAGTATCATGAATATGAATGCGTTAGCAGTGGAATCCCCGCCCGCTCATGCCGGATGCCATCATCAACCGCAACGCCGGCGTTGCGCGGTCGTGCGCAGCGTCCACCTCATTCACTGCTTTGCTTTGAACAAACTCCAGTTTGTTCTTGACTTTCTCCTCCTCCTGCTCCTCCTGCTCCTCCTCCTCCATACATTACAGAGTATCGTTTCTAATAAAACTCTCTCACCCTTACTCTTGAATTTTTCTCCCTCCTCTGCACATCTAGTCGATCTTGATAGAACCGTAGATCTTGACCACAAACTGCTCATACCCGAGGGAAAAAAAACACAAAAAATTATGAAAATAAAAAAAATCAGCCTTGCTCACGAGCGTACACCAGCCCTGCTTCCCTCCGGCTCGCCCCCCCACTCCCCCCGTACCCCACCCCGCACCTCGCCACAACGTCTTCGATGGGACATCTCCAGCAGCGCCCG
>Ga0315899_10008112_pt1 | contig 11254 bp, 9 predicted proteins | sample LakEriMetagenome_2_FD_203518 | JGI IMG/M metagenome (GOLD analysis project Ga0315899, IMG submission 203518) | Freshwater fungal communities from buoy surface, Lake Erie, Ohio, United States - Buoy 4 MA112 | ecosystem: Environmental > Aquatic > Freshwater > Lake | place: USA: Lake Erie, Ohio...
AAGATTAGCCAGTTCTAAATGCCCGGCTAATCGACTTGTAGATTTGGATCTTGAGAAAAGAGCATATCGATTAATGCCAACATCAATACTTTCATCCATGTATAAACCATACGAATTTTCAATCGTGCCTGTATTTCTCCAAAAATGAGTTCCATTAGTGACAGAGATCAAGCCCTTACCTATAGAAATCCCATAAACAGCCCCAATCGTGGAGGCAGCGTTATTATTATACACGCTTACGGTCAAACCAAAAAGTGTGTCTACTCTCCCACCCCGGTTATTCCATACCTCTACTGAATGCGCGTGTAGTTTATTGATTGTTCCAGTGGAGGCATTTTCGACACCGCTAACGGAACCATACGCATTTGAAATAACACCTACACTTTTATTGGTGGTTACATGATAAGAACCCCATGCCACACTAAGGGTGCCTGCACCATTATGTGTTGCCCAACCTTGCAAAGACCGAATTTGTCCGAGTGGTTGAGTATTTGATGCATCAGAGGCTGCATAGAAGGCCCCTCCCATTATACGATTATCAAACTTTCCTGTTCCTATTACTTGACCTAATACCGCAATTGTTCGTGGTGTGGAAGCGCTAGCCGTTGTTAGTGTACGCTGTATTGCTATACCCGGATAAAAATTAAACCCATCAGCAGTCATTGCCCCAGGCGATACCAGATCGCCAATTGCCATAACACCGTTGATATCAGCATTTCCATTTATGTCCAATATGTGTTGCGGATTATTATTGCCAATTCCCAGTAACCCATTTTTAGTAATTCGTACCCTTTCCAAGTTATTAGTTACCATTACCAAATCCTGGTTTGATAAAGTACCAAACCGAGAACCAGCAATCCCATCATACGCATCTGGAGTTTGGTTTCCTGTCAATGACCAACCATTTTGAGGAGTAAGTACCGTATTCCAGCCAAGTTGACTATTGTTGTTCTCACGACTATTGACTGTCAAAGCTTGTCCAACATTTCCCACTTCAGCCGGTAGCGAAATAGTATAGGAAGAACTTGCATGCTGTCTCGCAGCCAAACTGATATATTGCGATTCCGCAGCAGATTGTAAACGAACCTCTCGTTGAAACGTTGGACGAACTTGTGAAAAACCCCACGATGGAACCATCAACAGGTAACAAAATAAGTTGTAGTGAATTAGACGCATAATCCAACAAATAAATTATTCAAGAATCGACCAGTTGATTGAACCCGTAAAAGGTGACGAGAAATAAACTATAAACTTCCCTGTTGTAGTGTTACGTGAAATATAATACGATGGAATAGCCATATCATTAGCAGCACCCTCCAGTGTTAAGGATATTGCATCATTAGCGTCAATGACGATGGGATTACCTTGCCCGTTAGTAGGTGTAATTTCAACAGATTCGGTGGCAGTGGTGTAAGTTGAAAATCCTCTTGCCTTTGTCAAGTGGTACCCATTGTGCGTTAAAACTGCATCCAAACTAGCCTGACGAAGTAATCCGTTATTATTGGCCACCAAAAGACGATCATAACCAGACTGGATACTTGTTGCAACAGCACCTCCCAGCGCAGTCAGCGTTACATCACCTGTAACACCAAGTGTGCTGCTCAGTGTAGCTGCGCCAGTTATTTCCGCAGTACTGCCAAAACTAGCTGCACCAGTTGAACGGAAAGTACCACCCACCTCCAATGTGTGAGTTGCACTTAATGCACTTCCAATTCCTATTTTTCCGTCTGCATTGACCCGCATTCTCTCGGTGTTTCCAGTTAATATCTTAATTGGCTGGGCGGTAGTATGCGTAGTTGCAATTACCAAGGGTTGAGCGCTTGTAGTTCCTAAAAACTGCTGGCCGGTGGCAGTTCCTGCTGCTGTAATTGCATTACCCTCCAAAGACCAGGCAATCCCCGTCACGGCTCCTGTAATAGATTGCCATTCCAAACTAGCGGTTGATCCGGTAACATTGGAAACTTTTAATAAACTATTAGCAGCGGGTAAACCTGCGGGTAGCGAAAGCGAATATGTGGTTGTCCCTTCCGCTGCACGTAATCCAATATAACCAGTTCCTGATTGGGTAGGATTTACTAACCGAATTTCTTTTTGAATGGCCGGCCTTATCTGCGCGTGTAGAAATAAACATTGAACAAAGAAAAAAGTAAGCGTTACTAAAAAATGATTGATTGTTTTCATAGGATTATTTTAAATTAATAATAGATATTTAATCAAGGATTAGCCAAGTCACAAAACCAGAGTAAGGCGCAGTGAAAAAAATAATAAGCTGATTGCGAGCAATATCTCGATGTATAAAATAACTAGGCGAAGAAAGAGGAATTCGATCAGCTTCTAAAGTAACTGCAATACCATCGTCCATCTCCAATGGATACGATAATTGAATGGTTAAGGAATCAGTTGCAACTAAATTTCCACTCCGACCTTTCGATTTTATGGTTGGCAGATCAGCCGTTTGCATTGCATACAGCGCATAGGGGACAATCCCTATAGGTATAAAACCAAGCTCAATCCAGTTTTGCTGATAGTTCCACCCCAAAATTTCCGGTCTTGGTGGAATGGCAATTTTTATCTGAACACGGTAATCGAGTTTTTCCCATGGAATTTTGTATAACGAATTGAAAAGCCCTCCTGCAAATTGGCCCTTTCCCAGTGTAAATTGAAAAACACCTTGTTCGTCCGTAATAAGTTGTTGTTCCTCTGCATACACTAATTGGGTATCTCTACTAAAATAAATAGCTGTTAGCACATGAATAACTTGCTGTTTTACAGCCTGATTGAAACGATCTCGGGCCTGAACCTGAAAGGGAATACCCGGCAATACTTGCTGTGCAAATGAAATAACAGCGAATGGAGTAAACCCAAGCAGTAAAATCAATATCCGATAGTCTATTCTAAACATCAGTGACTTATTTTAATAACACGACTCGCCCCTTGTACCCTGTTGCCATAAATTGAAATATTGTATACACCCGCTGGGAATGAACGCAGGTCAACCGCGAGTCCGCGTTGTAACTCAATAAGCTGAATGAATTGAATGTATACCTGTTGCCCAAGTTGATTGTAGATTAACACTCGGGCAAACTGATCCAAACCATCGTAAAGGGAACATCGAATGGTGATTTGCCCCGTAGATGGATTAGGGAAAATTACCAGATCAAGTTTTACTTGACTATCTCGGGAGAAACAAGGATAAATATACATGCCCGGTATGACCAGAGCAGACCATATTTTAATACCCGATTCAAATTGTAAACAGCCATTAGCATGTGCAATCATAATAGGCTGAGATAGCAGCCGAATACTGGAGGAAGGCTCACCCAGTGCAGAAACCATATAATAAGAACGATCCTGCGCAGCAAGGGGAAAACCTCCCGCTAAATACCCAACCCAAAAGAGAAGCGTAATAGCTATTGAGAAAAACATTCTTGTAGTCAAAAAGGTTGATTAATAGACTACAAAAATGTTGGAGACAAAAAAGTAATACAAGTGAGAAAAACAAAAAAAAATGAGAATTAGCCCGCCCTCAGTTTGCTATTTTTTTGGCCATATGAAAAATAAATTAGGAGACCCAGCGCCATCCAAACAAAAAACCACTTCCAACTATTGAGCGGAATTTCAACGAGTAAATAAAGACAGGATAAAACTCCCATAACTGGAATAAATGCCAGGTTCTTCACCGCAGTAATTATGGCAATAAGCATACTGATTACAAAATAAAGAAGCAAGAGTATTCCATCTGTGGATCCTGCTGAAATTGTTTGGACTGCTACTTGGATTCTTTCCCAATTGAGGAATAGAAAAACTATAAAAAATGTTGGAATCCAATAACGACCACTCCAATTGGGTAACTTGAATTGACCAGCTTTTTTTTCTGTTCGAGGAAGCAATAATACACCTCCCGAAACTAAAACAAAGGCGAATAAAGTGCCGATACTGGTTAGATCCGTAACTAATCCGGCTTGAAGAAACAGCGCGCCCACTCCCACTATTAAACCGGTTACTATTGTAGCGAAACCAGGCGTTTGGTATTTATTTAACGACTGAAACCGTACGGGGAGTAATCCATCCCGGCTCATACTCATCCAAATCCTAGGCTGCCCAATTTGAAATACAATCAAAACTGAGGTGGTGGCCACCACAGCACTAATGGAAATAATTTTCTCAATCCATGGCGCTCTTTTTTCAAAAACAAAGGCAAGAGGGTCCGTTACCCCACCAAATAAGGAGTAATGTTCCATACCTGTTAATACAAGGGCGATTGCGATATACAACACGGTACAGATGAGAAGAGAGTTGATCATGCCACGAGGCATATCTCGTTGAGGATTTTTACATTCCTCTGCCATCGTAGAAATAGCATCAAATCCAATGTAAGCATAGAAAACAGCAGAAACACCTTTCAATACACCGGAAAATCCATTTGGCATAAAGGGAATCCAATTATTGGTATCTACATAAAATGCACCAGCTCCAATCACAAATAGGATCACGCCCACTTTGAATAGTACCATCAAATTGGTTCCTTGTTTACTTTCTTTTATTCCTACATATGCTAAATAGGTTACCAGTGCAACTATGATAAAGGCAGGCAAATTGAAAAAGAATGGAACTCCTGCTAATTTAGGAGCAGTTTCATACGCTTCTTTTGCAAATCGATAGGACTCAAGTTGTGTTGAGGAAAATGTATCAGAGCTGGAGAGCGCCACTACTGCTTGTTGGTAGGCGTTATGAGCCGTAACAGGATCAACTAACATCCAGGATGGTAGCTCAATATGTAATAGATGAACCAATAAATTATTAAAATAACCACTCCAGGAAATAGCCACTACAATATTTCCTATGGCATATTCTAAAATGAGCGCCCAACCTATGATCCAAGCGATCAGTTCTCCAAAAACCACATAAGAGTAAGTATAGGCACTTCCGGCTACCGGAACTCTGCTCGCAAATTCAGCATAACATAAAGCTGAAAATCCACAAGTTATAGCTGTAATTACAAATAAAAGTGAAATACCAGGCCCACCCTGGTAGGCCGCAGACCCAATGGTTGAAAAAATGCCCGCACCAATAACCGCAGCAATCCCCATGAAGGTAAGATCTCTTACTCCAAGAACTTTTCGCAGTCCTGTTTCAGAAATTGAATTTGCATCCTCCTGCTGTAATTGGGTAAGGGATTTTTTCCTAAATAGTCCTGCCATACAATTTTTCTTAAAGGGTTAAACCTGCCGTTGTATCAAATAATCAGCCAAGGATTGTAAAGGAATTTTTCTAGAGGATACTACAGCAATCTGGTCTAGATCCGCTAAAGCTTGCTCAAGAAATTGTTGCTTTAATTGCAGCGCCCACTCATCAACATGACAACTTTTATAAATTGATAATACTTCAGCTACTTTATGCGTATCCTGACGGCCTTGCCAATACAATAAGCGTTCTTTAGCGTCAGCGTCTGCCGTATCCAATGCATGTATCAAGAGAAAAGTTTTTTTATCTGCTAAAACATCTCCTCCTACCTGCTTGCCAAACTTTGATGGATCTCCAAATGCATCAAGGTAATCATCCTGCACTTGAAAGGCCAATCCCAGTTTAAGTCCAAAAGAGTATAATAGTTGTTGATTTCGCTCTCCAGCTCCACCTAGGATAGCGCCAATCATAAGCGATGCAGCCAACAGCACTGATGTTTTCTTTTCAATCATTTGCAAATAAGCACTAAAAGAAACCTGTGGTTGTTGCTCAAAATCCATGTCCAATTGCTGCCCCTCGCAAACCTCAATAGCTGTTTTATTAAATAATGAAAGGATAGAAGAAAGTGAAGCTTCGGGCACTTTGCTCAAATACGCATATGCCTTTATCATCATGACATCACCAGCTAGCAAGGCTGTATTATTTCCATATTTCTCATGAACTGTTTGCAAGCCCCTTCGTAATGGAGCCTTATCCATGATATCGTCATGTATCAGTGTAAAATTATGGAAGAGCTCAATAGCAGTAGCCGCCTCCCAAGTTGTGGAATGAATCGACGAAAATAGTTCATTACCCATCAGACATAAAACAGGACGGATTCTCTTTCCCCCTAATTGTAAAAAATATCGATTAGGGTCATACAGGCTGGCTGGAGAAGTAGGAAAATGTTCGCGCTCAAAAAATTGATTGAATTGGGCGGCTAACTGAGCAAAGGATTGCATAGCGGAAAGTTAGCAGATTTTCATCAGCTATGGGCTAGTTCTCGTTGATTTTTCAGCAGCGAGCACCCATTCAAAATCCAACTGCCGCTTAGTGAGATTAGCGGCAACTACTTTTATCCATAGCTTATCCCCCATCCGAAACTTTCTGCCACTTCGTAGACCCAACAGACAGTAATCGGTCTCGATCAATCGAAAATCATCGTAGTCACTTAATGAGTTCAAATGGACCAGCCCCTCACACTTATGCTCAACCGTTTCCACCCAAAATCCAAAATGAGCAACTCCACTAATTACCCCTTCAAATTCCTCTCCCAAAAAATTTTGCATGTATTGCACCTGCTTGTATTTGTTTGCCGCTCGCTCTGCTTCCATTGCGGCTCTTTCTCTATCGCTGGTATATCTACACTTTTCCTCCATTTTTTTATCTATTCGTGGCTGTTGCTCTAGCAGGGAATACAGAACACGATGCACCAAAATGTCTGGATAACGACGAATCGGGGAGGTAAAATGGCAATAGTGTTCAAACCCAAGTCCATAATGGCCTACATTTTCGATGGTATAACGAGCTTTTGCCATGGTTCGAATACCTAACTGCTCTAATACGTGTTGCTCGGGCTTACCCTTTACATCAGCCAGTAGCTGATTAAACGAGACTGCAATTGCTGCAGGAGAGGATCGATCAAAATCATGACCAAATTTTCTGGCGAAATCCATAAACGGAATTAACCGATCGTCATCAGGGTCATCATGAATTCTGTATGGGAAAGGAATGGGCTTTCCTTCCACACGTGAAGTAGCTACTTTTTCAGCCACAATTCGATTTGCCAAAAGCATGAATTCCTCAATCAATTGATGAGATTCCTTGCTCTCCTTTACCATTATTCCAACGGGATCTCCCTGCTCATTAAGTTTAAACCGAACCTCTTGGGATGAAAAATTGATGGCGCCATTTTTTATTCGCTGCCCCCTCATTTGCTGAGCGAATCCATGTAATTGCAATAACTCATTACTGTACAAACCCTCTTTTTCTTCCAAAATTGCTTGAACTTCTTCATAGGTAAACCGATGACAAGAATGAATCGCTGTTTTGCCAATCCACTTTTTCAAAATTGAACCGCTTGGAGTGATTTCAATGATTACAGAAAAAGTCAATTTATCTTCTTGAGGTCGAAGAGAACATAAAACGTTCGAGATATTCTCTGGAAGCATGGGGTTAACCCGATCAGGCAAATATACCGAGGTACCCCGTGTGTAGGATTCTTGATCCAGATTCCCTCCCTCTTCTATATAATGACTCACATCAGCGATATGAATTCCAATTTCGTAATGACCGGAGGGTAATAGTTGAAAGGATAATGCATCATCAAAATCTTTCGCATCTAACGGATCTATCGTGAATGTACATATGCCACGCATATCTCTTCGATTTGCGAGTTCCTTGTCATTGATTATAGCCGGAATTCGCAACGACTCTTCCGTTGCCTCTTCAGAGAATTGAAGAGGGAAGCCTGCCTCCAACAAAATATCCTTCATGGCAGCATCATGCAATCGCTCTGCAGGTAAAATCTCTATTACGGCTGCCTGCGGCCGCTTATCCTGCTCTGCGGACCAATCAATGACACGAGCTAATACGCGGTCCCCCTGTTTGGCACCCTTAAGATCGGTATGATGAATAAAAAAATCAGGCATCGGCTTATCAGTTTCTACAATAAGAAATGCAAAACCTTTCCCCAATTGAATTTGACCAATAAACTCCTCACGCTTACGCTTTATAACCGATTTGACGATTCCTTTCATACGATTGCCCGCAGGCTTACGCTCGCGAATGGCAATAGCAACTAAATCGCCGTGAATGGCCCCATTAAAATCACCTGGCCTAATCAGGACATCATCTACCAAACCCTCCACCTTTACATAACCCATGCCCGTACGTGACACATCTAAAGTGCCTTTAAGCAGTAAAGAATTAGATTTTCCTTGACGCGCTTTTATCTTTTTTTTAGAATTCTTCCTTCCCATACTTAACTGCCGATTTTAAAGGTTTTAACAAAATCATTGACAAGCTTGTCAAATTCCTCTTTTTCGCCAAACATAAATTCATGACGAACTGGAATCACATAAATGGGAAGGTGTTGTAAAGATTTTTCAAATTTTTCAAGACGGACCGCATCTTTTTCGGTGGTCAGTATAATCCCGCAATCCGGGGTTAGTTTTAAAAATTCATCCTGTATGTCTTTTAAATCATCGGCAGTAAAAATGTGATGATCACGATATTGCAATTGACGGTAATAGGTTGTATTATCTTCAACCCAAGCTTTCAAAGGAACTGGATTGGAAATTCCAGTTACCAATAATACTTCCGTATTGGAACGGAACTGGATCGAAGATTTTGAAAATAAATGATACGGGGTTCCATAGCTAAGTTTGGTAAAAAATACTTTTTGGGAAGGAAGTGGCTTAATCTCGCGAATGATACTTTTTTGTTGTTCCACCGACAAATTGGGATCGCACTTGGTAACTAAAAGAATGTCTGCCTCTTTGTAACGACTTTTTAAATCCCGTAAATCACCAGTAGGTAAATAGAAGTCCCGAGAAAATAAATTGGATTGTTCGGTCAATAAAATAGTTAGTCCCGCTTGTATCGCTCGATGTTGGAATGCATCATCGAGAAGAATCACTTCTGTGGCAGGAAAATCATGCAAAAGCTCAGGGATGGCCAACAGCCTTTCCTCTCCCACCGCTACTGCCACCGAAGGAAATTTTCGATAAAGCATTAGGGGTTCATCTCCTATTTCAAGAGCCGTTACATTTGGTTTAGCGTAGGCATACCCTTTTGTTCTTCTTCGATATCCTCTACTTAACGTAGCAATCTGATAGCGATTCTTCAATAATTCAATAAGATATTCAATCAAAGGAGATTTGCCGGTGCCCCCTACTGCTAAATTGCCCACCGTTATCAATGGAATACCAAACGTTGCTGACCGAAGCCATTTTTTTTGGTAGAAATAAGATCGTAAAAAGAGTACGGCCCAGAACAAGATAGAAAGAGGCAACAATAAGAGCCGAAAGGATCGTAAAAAAAAGTTATAGAACATGACTGATTGCTAAGGTACGAAGAAGCTAAAGACCGTTGTACCGTAGTTACGTTCCCGTTCAAATCCTGGAAAAGATTGATAATCGTTACGAGGAGTATGTTCCAAGACAAATAGCCCTCCGGGTGAGAGCAGCTTTCTGCTGATAATAATTCTTGGTAAGTCATCTATCGTCGTCAGCGCATAAGGCGGACCTGCGAAAATAAAATCAAATGTTTGCGAGCAATGCAGTAAATATTGAAATACATCCATTTTCACAATGGTTGCATTTTCAATATTAAAATCTTGAAGCGTCTTTGTAATAAATTGAACTTGCTTTGTGTCTTTCTCTACCATCGTCAATTGCTGCGCCCCTCGAGAAGCAAGTTCGTAACTAATACTACCGGTTCCGGCAAATAAATCTAAGGTAACAACACTAGTGAAATCAATTCGATGTTGCAATATATTAAAAAGCCCCTCTTTTGCGATGTCAGTGGTGGGACGGGTGTGTGGCATGTGTGCCGGTGGCAAAAATCTTCTCCCTCCTAAACTTCCACTTATGATACGCATACAGGATTATTACTTAGCAACATAAAATAATGAGAAGGGGGAGCTGCTTCCGTAAACTGGATTGAACTTTCAGCAGTCTGGATCAGCTGGAAATAATTTGATAACTCCTCGTATAGACGAGAAGTGGGATCGATAAGCCCCGCTAAGGATAGTTGAACTGTGCTTGTAGATAAATTATGTTTAGTGGTTAATTGCAGCAAATAGTAAACCGCATCCATTTCATGCTGATAATTGAAATATCCAGTAAACAATAAACGCCCGTTCCGACACAAAGCAATAGAGAGTTGTGCGATTCCCACCTGCACAAGAAATGCACCAGCATCATTAGTAGCATGACTGTCTTTTAAAAGCCATTTGATGGCATGGTAATATTTCAAATCGGAAAACCGCGATTCAAGGGTTCTAAATAAATTCTCAGGAACAGCGTATCCTAAATAAAACTGCCAGGAAGCATATGATTCATGTAAGCAAAGCATATGAGGACTATAAGGATAGGCTGTTTTATGCAATAATTCCAATTTTGAATGATCATATTGCACAACGGGTATTTGTGTAATATGTGGGGCATCAAACGAAATCTGCACAGATACAGGGGCTTTATTATCAAGTAAACACTCCTTTAGAAATTCTTCAATAAAACTTTCCTTCTCCCAATGCGCTAATTGGTAGAAGGCCCCCCTTTGCGCTTGCTGCGAAACAGCATTCACCCAGAGATAAGCCGCCATGTGCTGACCAAATAATAACGAGAGCGTCACCTTTTCAGCAGAAGGATGTGTAGATTGATAAGAAAAAAGAAGTTTCACAGAAAGTTATTCAGAAGTGCAATGTTACTTAAAATTAAATAATTGTAGGTTTGTCTTACACATGCAGTCTACTCCGTCTTCCCCCCTACAAGTTGAGGTTACAAATAAGGCCATCCTAAAAATGGCGCTTCCCATCAGCATGGCCATATTAATACCGCAACTAAATTTTGTAATTAACAATGTATTTCTTGGTCATTTTAAAGAAGACCCAATAGCCTTGGCGGTGGCTGGAATTACTGGAGTTTATTATCTGATTTTTGCAGCGATTGGATATGGACTAAATAATGGATTACAAACCCTCATTGCAAGAAGAGCAGGAGAAAATAGACCCGATGAAGTTGGAAAACTTTTCAGTCAAGGGATATTGATTGGACTTTTTTTAGCATTAACGGGGATATTACTAACCTACACAATCACCCCCATCCTGTTTGGATACATCATCAATGATTCAACCACATTGGAAAAGGCTATTAGTTTTTTGCAGATCCGGATTTGGGGACTCCCTTTCCTATACGTGTACCAACTTAGAAATGCCTTACTTGTGGGCACTAACCAATCACGATATTTAGTGGCAGGTACGATTGCAGAAGCTGGCGCGAATGTATTACTTGACTTTGTTTTAATT
>Ga0315899_10008114_pt1 | contig 11252 bp, 11 predicted proteins | sample LakEriMetagenome_2_FD_203518 | JGI IMG/M metagenome (GOLD analysis project Ga0315899, IMG submission 203518) | Freshwater fungal communities from buoy surface, Lake Erie, Ohio, United States - Buoy 4 MA112 | ecosystem: Environmental > Aquatic > Freshwater > Lake | place: USA: Lake Erie, Ohio...
ACAATTCTATCAGTCATATTGCGACGAAGTAAATCTCCAACCATTGGTTGGAGAAATTAGTTGGTCCAAACATGCAGTAATATTGGCCAAAATAAAGGATAGAGAACTCCGTCGTTTTTATATCACTTCAACCCGAAATTTAAATTGGACCAAAGCTCAACTGATTAGGGAAATTGAGAATGAAACGCATCGGAAGATTCTGAATTCACAAAATAGCTTTCTAGATCAGTCAAGAGAGAAATTAATAACGCTAAAGGATAAATACCTCTTTGATTTTCTGGAGTTGGATATGAATCACTCAGAGAGGGATTTGGAAAAAGGGTTGCTCAATAATGTTCAGAAATTCCTTCTTGAAATGGGAAATCAGTTTTCATTTATTGGAAGTCAATTTAAAATTCAATTAGAAGGAAAAGAGTATTTCATTGATCTTCTTCTCTTTCATAGAACCCTTCAATGTCTAGTAGCAATTGAACTTAAGGTTGGAGAGTTTATTCCAGAATACAAGGGTAAAATGGAATTTTATCTGGCTTTGTTGAATGATAAAGTAAGATTACCTCATGAAAATGATTCAGTAGGAATTATTATTTGTAAATCGAAGAACAAGACGGTTGTAGAATATTCATTAAAAAAGAGCAACTATCCTATTGGCGTCTCAAGTTATTCCACTTCAAAAGTACTACCGGAAGAATTTAGCGCTCAGCTACCAACACTTGAAGCCATTAAGAAATCTTTTGGTAAATAACAGAGGAGGATTCGCCTGCTGCCCCTACTGAAGGTGGAAGAAAATGATATTGTTAAATACCAAACTCTTGAGAACTATTGCGCTTTCTTCAGATGCAATCCCCCAGCTTCACTGGGGGCATTTCAAATGCCGCTCGCAGAGCGAGCTTGAACTTGTTATGCGCATAACCATTTCTTGACTTTCTACACTTGCGGAAATAGGTTTGTCGCATGGAACAAAACATCATTAAATCAGAAATCGAATCTCGAATATTTACCATTCGTGGAATGCAGGTTATGCTAGATAGTGATCTTGCACTACTCTACGGAACGGAAACAAAATTTATTAATCGAGCGCTGTCAAGAAATCAAAATCGATTTCCTGCCGATTTTGCATTCAGAATATCTCAGGAAGAATTTGAAAATTTGAGGTGCCAATTTGGAACCTCAAACAATTCAAGAGGTGGACGCCGATACCTTCCTTTTGTATTCACAGAGCAAGGCGTCTCCATGTTGTCTGCCGTAGTAAATACAAAAATTGCAGTCAATATAAGTATTCAAATTATCAGGGCGTTTGTTGAACTGCGAAAATCTCATTCAGAGGTCTATCTCTTGTCGAAGCGAATTTCCAACTTAGAGCAAAGACAAAAAAATACAGAATCTGATCTTACCAAAGTCCTAAATGCATTGGAAGGTAACAACATCCATAGAAGTGGGATCTTCTTCAACGACCAAATCTTCGATGCCTATGTCTTTTCCAGCGAACTCATTGCCAAAGCAAAAAAGTCAATCATACTTATCGACAACTACATTGACGAAACCACGCTCATTCAACTTTCAAAAAGAAATAAAAAAGTACGCTGTATTATTCACACCGAAAAAATAACAGAACAATTAAAACTCGACCTCGAAAAACACAACGCACAATATCCTCCCATTGAAATTCGAATTCTCAAAAACACACACGATCGATTTCTAATTCTCGATGAAAAAGAACTTTATCATCTTGGCGCATCCTTAAAAGACCTGGGAAAACGTTGGTTTGCGTTCTCTAAAATGGATGGGTTTGTAAAGGAAGTTCTAAACCACCTTGGGTGATCAATTCTTCGAATCAATCGCCTTGCGATTAAACCTACGGTGAAAGGACTACGAAGTTGGAACAAGAAACATATGCTACTTTATGCTTTCTAAAAACCAATAAAACAAAACCTTCCAAGAAAAATCGTTCTTCAATTATCACATATACCAAAGCTGCAATACGCAATGACAAACAAGGGGAAGTAATAATTTCGGATTGTGAAAAATGAGAAATATAATCTTCGTGCCTCGCCCTCATCCCTGGAGTTTGAATTTATTAGTTCGGGCCCTAATGGTAATATATGCAAGGTTATTCAGTTTACTCCAACACATATTTCGAATGTATTTAATCTTGGATTCGGAGATCGTGATATTCATTCAGGAGAAATATCCGATTCAGTCATCACAAATAATGGCGATAGCGAAAAAGTACTTTCAACAGTTGCACATGCGGCACTAGATTTTCTAAATAAATATCCAAATAATTCAATTTTCGCCATGGGATTAACAGCATCCAGGACACGATTGTATCAAATCGGAATAATGAAAAATCTTAAAGAAATTGAAATCGACATCATCATTTTAGGATTACACAATGACCGCTGGATTCCTATTAAAAAAGGCTTGAACTACGATGCTTTCCTTGCCTCGAAAAAGAAATAATTCATTAACTTTGTTCCACTTATGAAAAAGAAAGAGACTTCTTCTAACAAGAAAAAAAACGATAGTCAGCCAATTCGTATTCTTTTTCCAAAGAAACTAGAAAAAGCAAACGAAATACTCCAAAGGGTCGGAGTTCCTGAACAAGCTTAACTCACCTGCGGTGATCAATTCTTCGATTCAATCTTTCAGATCTATCACTGCGTCATCAATTCTTCGATTCAATCGTTCAGATTACTCCGTCGAATTGATCTGACTAGTCAGATTCATCATCAAAGATGATTTTAAAAATCCCCTTATGGCGATATGAGTCACACCCCCACTGATGGTGGAAGAAAAAGATATTGTCAAAGACCAAACTCTTGAGAACTATTGCGATTTCTTCAGATTCAATCCCCCAGCTTCACTGGGGGGCATTTCAAATGCCGCTCGCAGAGCGAGCTTGAACTTGTTATGGGGTGATTGATTCTATTGATCTATCACTCGAACAATCTACTTTTCTTTCTCAACAAATGGTGCTACTGGAATGGCCGGAGCATACACCCATTTTTTCTTGTTCCAAATGAACGCGTCATTGCTGCCATCGGGACCATACTCTGGATAAAACCCCTCGAAAGCGGGGTCGCGCGGAGCCAAATGATCAAATACAATGGCGTTCGATTTCCCGTAATAACGCAAAGCACAGGCAATCTGATCACTGTATTCTAAAACATAACGTTTCATGGGCTTGGTCTTTTCAGCAAACTCAAAAACATTCGCCCCAAACGAAACATCTTTATTCTCAATATTCAAAATTTCAACAATCTTCTTGTTGGTCAATGCATCATGCCCCTGAAATGCCAATAACGCATATTGCTTTCCTGAACTTCGCTTTGATGGCATCTCTGCAATACCATAATACACCGCTCCACACCACTTCTCACTGCTAAACTGTTTATTTAAAAATTTATCAAGCTCAGTTGTTTCAGTCAACTTCACCCACCACCTTCCTTCTTTCTTTGACTGCACATGCACACAACCGAAATACTTCATACTTCCATCTACATTCAAATAATTCCACGTAAAAATGCGCACCCGAGCATCTCTTGAAAACGGTTTGAACATGGTTACGCGTTCAAACGGATACGTCATGAAATTCTCATTCACACTGCAAAGCGCAAGAACATCTATCATCTCTTCGGCCACAGCAACACTCTCTTCAGGCGAACTTTGTACAAACTTCTTGTACAAATCCAACAACGTTGCTTCCCCCTCTTCACATGTCATACCCCAAGAAATGACAGGAAGCAAAACAAGCCAACACAACAGTATTTTTTTCATACCCATAGAACGAACTTTCATCTAAATATTGTAAGGTATTTTTTTCTTTGAAAACAACCAGCAAAACTCAAATCCCACCTGCCAATTCCAATTCAATGTTTGGGTCGGGAATCCGTTGAATCGCTGCTCATGCGTTAAGAATTTTCCCGCATCCTGAAATCGTTGATTGTAGTATGCTACTGCTCCAACATAAGGCGACATGACCAATCTCTTGCCCAATACCAACAAGCGATAAGATAATTCTCCACCGCAGTACGGCGCAATGGATCGCATTTTCTTTTCCAAAGACCTGCCCTGAAAATCAATTCGCTGCTCAGCTGCTGCAACACCTATTTCGAGAGCCAACATGAGCCTATTTCCAACCGGACCTGGACTGTAGACATCGAACCACGATCGAGGTCCAGTAAACAATTTCACCCCTGCTTGAATTCCAGTAAACTGTATTGAAATGGAATCGGCTGTTAACAACCGTGTACTCATTTGCGAGACCCCCAACAGGGGAGCAACAAACAAACTACGCTCTTTTCGCAAAGTGATTAAATACCCCATTGATGTTTGGTAACCCAACTGCAAAGGTTGAAGTGTGGGGTTTTCAATTTGATTCAAGACGAACATCGAATCCAACCCAGAACGAATGTCTTCATGCTCTAGAGCAGACACACCTCCTCTGAAAAACAATTGTGCACTCCCTGCATAAGCGAATAAAAGAGCAGCAAATAGACAAACATATTTTTTATTCATGGCGTATTGAATTTAGTACCCATGGTCCAAGCCAAGGTATGTGCGCGCAACTTAGCGGCTTCGGCATTGGGCCCTGTGAAATGTGCATTCACCGTTTCTGAAAATAAGTCATTCCAATGCATGTAAGCTTGCATATTGGCATGCAGATGCTGATGCACTTCTGTGATGTTGGTGGTATACCCAGGCTCATCTAACAAAACAAAACTCCAAAAGTGAATCATTTTAGGTTTGTGCTTTTCGAAATTAACATGTTTGAAAAATGGCCCCAATACATCGTCTTGAAGTACGCGTTCATAAAAGGCATTGACCAGTATAACAACATCTTCTTTGGAAACAATGTCTGTCATTTCTCTTTCAATTTAAACCTTCGTGAATAACAAATCAAAGCACCCAAATAGGGTTCTCGGAAATTCCAATTGCCAGTGACAAGCAAACAAAAGCCATGTTCTTTTTTATTCCATCCCAATTCCAATTGCGCAGGAACACCAATGGTCATTCCCACCTTATAATTGAATTGATTCAGCACTTGTTGCGCACTATCGCCATACATGCGCACATTCACACCCATGCCTGCAGCTATATGCATGTACACATTTTTGTGTGCCCAGCCATTCCCCCACAAAACCCCCAATTCCACATTTCTATTCTTACGAAAAAAGATGCTGTCATTCGGTCCTTCAATGAGCTCTTGGTTGTATGAAAATCGTGTGGTTGAAGAGACGGTCTCACCAAAAACAGTTCGCGAAGCCAGCAAGTGATAAGAGAGATAATCTGAAGTAGTGAGTCCCACTCCGTAATTGGTCCATTTTTTTTTGTGCAGCGCGTTGGCTGTGTATTGTGCGCGTGCATTGAGATTCAAAACCAACGCAATGATCATACACACTACAATGTAGCACTTGCAAAAAGAAAGGCACCTCATAACCCAAACATATTTCAGATTAAGACGTCATGTGCTCACAATTGTTGCATGTTATCCCCAACGGCATGCTCATTTCCTAAATCGAACTTCGGTTGCACCGTGTCCGTATTTCTGGTAGTTTCCATCTAAAAATTCACACTGCGGATAATACATGCGTAGGTGTTGTCGAATTTCCTGACGCAACACTCCCTGACCAACGCCATGAATAAAAATGATTTTCTTCACCTTGCGTTCTTCAGCTATGCGCAACATGCGCTCGAAATGTTGCATTTGCACTTCAACTATTTCGCCGTTGCTCATGTTGGAATAGTGATCCATGAGCTCGTGAATATGTAAATCAACTTCAAAATCTTGCCCTGAGTTTGGAAATTCACTCGAAGCTCTGTCGTTATAACGCGACTTAAAATCGCGTGCGGCAACACGCACAGCCTCAGAGTCTATGTTGCGGTCTAACATTTCTCTGGTACTCGGAACAATGCTGTTGTATTGCTGCATTTCTTTTTGTTGATTGGGAACAAGAACAAGCTCTGCAATTTCATGTTCAAAAGCGAATCCGCTGCTATCCTCAACCAAGGCAATGTGTTCAGTGGGAAATTGTACGATATACCCCTCCCCTTCATCGTTCAAAAAACGAACAAAATCACCAATTTGAAATTTCGCATCCATAGCACAAAGTTAAAAATGCAATGTGTATATCTCATTCCACAATCACAAATGATTTGAACAACGTTTCTTTTCTTTGAGACACGCATATTATTCCCACAAAAAACAAATGGTATTTTCCAGCCTCATTTTCATTTACTTTTTCTTACCCGCATCACTAATCGCCTATTTTTTAATTCCAAGCATGACTTGGAAAAACAGCATCTTACTGCTGTTTTCTTTGCTCTTCTATTCGTGGGGTGAACCCATTTGGCTCACTTTACTTCTTTTTTCAAGTGTACTGAATTTCTTTGTCTCACTGTGGATGAGCAAGTATAGGGGGAAGCCACAATCGAAGCTCGCATTGGTCATTGGAATTGTATTGAATTTGTGTTTATTGATGACATTTAAGTATGCCGATTTCTTCGTTGATAACACCAATTGGATTTTCGGAACCGCTTTTACTAAACCGGGAATTACTCTTCCTCTCGGAATTTCATTTTACACCTTCCTTGCTCTTTCGTATTTGCTTGATGTGTACCGCGGTCACAGTCAGGTGCAACGAAACCTATTGAACTTCATGGTATATGTGAGTATGTTTCCGCATTTGGTTGCTGGGCCTATTGTACGTTACAGTGAAATTGAAAATGCAATCCATTTTAGAAAAACAACCTTGAGCCTGGCTTGGAGTGGTTTGAATCGGTTTTGTCTCGGCCTATTCAAGAAGGTCGTCATTGCCAATACAGCGAGCATTTTAGTGGAAAAATATTTAGATCTACAATTTTTAACACTCTCTTCTCCGGAAGCATGGTTCGGAATTACGCTCTTCTCCATTCAAATCTATTTTGACTTTTCCGGATATTCAGATATGGCCATTGGTCTTGGAAGATTATTTGGTTTTGAATTTCATGAGAATTTCAATCATCCGTACGCGGCCACTTCTGTTGGAGATTTCTACAAGCGTTGGCACATGTCATTGGGACGATTCTTCCGAAATTATGTGTACATACCTCTCGGAGGCAATCGCAGCAATCAATTGAGAAATATTTTTATTGTTTGGTTACTCACCGGATTTTGGCACGGAGCCAGTTGGAATTTTGTATTTTGGGGCGCGTTTTTCGGATGCTGCATGATTCTTGAAAAATTACTTGAACGTCCATTGCAAGTAACCCCACGACTCTTTAAGCACAGCTACACGCTTGTACTGATTGTTTTCAGCAGGGCCATTTTCTACTACGTGGATTTCGAAAAATTAAAAAGTTTTGTTATTACATTATTTCACTCCGAACATGCCGTGTCTATGAATTTAAAAAATGATTTGGTGGGCTACATGTTCTTTTTTGCAACAGCCATTGCATTCTGTATTCCCTGGAATGAGATGTTTACAAATCAATCGAAAATAGCAAATTGGTCCAATCGAATATACTTTTACGCGGCTCCAATTATCAATCTTGTATTTCTTGCGTTGGGAACCATTTTGTTGATAGACGATACATACAACCCCTTTATTTATTTCCGATTCTAACATGTATCAAAAAATTACACTTTTCATTCAGGCCATTTTAATACTTGGCGTGTCTTCGGCGTTTTTCTTTGCAGAGAAAAGAGAGATTTCAGAATCGGAAAAAAGAAAACTGGCGCAATGGCCTGCATTAACAGATAGCACATATTTAAGCGGTGCCTATTTCAGAGGAATTTCCAGTTATGTGAATGATCAATTTCCAAGACGAGATGAATTGCTTTCATTGAGCAACACCATTCGCTACAACATGGGTTTACATTTCGAAAATGAAATACGCATGGTTGTGGTTCAGGCGGGAATGGAGCAAGGACTTGTAGGTTCAGATACAAGCAACACATCACTGAATGATTTCAACGATGCCTATTCTGGAGGAATGATTATTCTGAATGGAGCGGTATTCACTTTGAACTCGGGCTCAACCGCCGTGTCTCCCGTTTTTGCTGCCATGCTCAATGACTATGCGAATGCCTTACCGGGTGTTCAAGTTTATTCTGCTGTAGCCCCTCTCTCGAGCGCATACATTCCCGATGAACAATATGCGCATTTGAACGGAAAAAATGAAGCTACGTTGTTGGCCATTCGCGATCACCTGAACGGTAATGTCAAGTTTGCCGATGTCATGGCGGAAATGAATGCACACAGAAACGAAAAACTATTTTTTGGAACAGACCACCACTGGACCGCCAATGGTGCGTACCATGCATATGTGGCCTTCTGCAAAGCGGCGGGCTTCACTCCCCTAGATCGTTCGGAAATGATTTATGAAAAAAGAGGTGTCTTCTTGGGCTCACTTTATGACCTTACGCGAGACCCTAGCGTGCAAGAGCATCCAGACACCTTGGAAATATATAAACCTCAGGTGAGTTCAGAAAGTATTCGCTATGGAGAATCTGGATTCGAAAACGGAAAGAAATGTGCGCTATTTAGTGGAGCTGTTGGTTACACCTGTTTCATATCGGGTGATTATCCGCTGGAAAAAATAACAACAAGCATAAAAAATGGACGCAAAGCATGTGTCATTAAAAATTCCATGGGCAATGCTTTTGCTGTTTATTTGGTGAGCCATTTTGAAGAAATCTACGTGGTTGATTTTCGGTATTCGAAGCACAACCTCATGACGCTGATTCAAGACAACAAAGTCACTCATCTCATTTTTGGAATGGGCATGTATGGTGCCATGAGCAAAGGTACCATTGGCATGATGCGAAATTTGGGGTTAAATAAACCGTATACAAAATCAAATGTAGAAGTGCATACCCAAGAAAAAGAAAGCGAGGAAATTCAGAACGAAAACGAAAAGAAAAGTGAGCAATGAAGACTAAAATCATATTATTCGGATTCATTATTTTGACCCTAAAATTCAGTGGTCAAAACTACCTAGAGAGCATTCAACTTTTGGGCATTGATACCAATTACAGATGCATTCAATTTTCAACGAATCATGCGGCGGCGCTGTTCAAAAAGAATATGGAGAAAAGCAAGCACGGTGGAAGAACAGTCATTTATCATTATGGTGCAAGCCACATTCAAAGTGAAATTGTCACTGGCATTGCCAGCCATTACCTACATGAAAAATTTGGCAGTGCGGGTCCGGGTTTTTTCTTTCCTTTCTCTGCTGCAAATACCTACAACAGCGTCAACAGTAAAACCTCACACACCGGCGAATGGACCTACGCAAAAAGTTTTCAATTGCCTCCAAAAATTCCGCTCGGATTACGCGGCATGACCGTAAGCACTAAAGACACTTCAGCAAGCTTCACCATTGCCATGAATGCAGCACTTCCAGAGGAGTTATATCGGTTGCAATGCTTTTTAGATATCAACCAAATGACCCCAGAATTCGATCTACTCATCAATCAGAAAATAGTGAAACACGTGAGCAAAGACACCATTCAAAGCCATTTTGGAGAGGCGTTTCTGGAAGTTGTATTCGAAGATGAGATCAAAAGTGTTTCGGTGCAACGCAGCGGAAGTTCGGAAATAGAGGAAATACTTACCTGCTATGGAATAAACATAGAGCACAAGGTGAAGCAGGGTATTTTGTATGAAGCCTTTGGAGTTGGTGCTTCGCAATTTCAATCCGTATTATCACTTGAAAAGTTAGAAGATCAAGCCCCACACCTTTTGCCAGATGTGGTTATCATTGATTTTGGAACAAACAACATTCTTTATACCAATACCATGGATGAAAATATTCCCAGATATGTCCATGAGATTGTGACCAAATTCAAGGCAATAAATCCAGATGTTTCCATCGTATTCACATCCATGCAAGATCTCTATCGAAAAGGAAAATATATAGATGCGGGTATACGCTTCAATGAAGTGGTTGACTCCATGGCTCAAGTGACCAATTCGTTGTATTGGAATTTTTATGATTTATCGGGCGGATACAAGAAAATTCGTTTTTGGCATGAAAAGGGCTTTGCGCAGAGCGATTACATTCATTTAACCAAAAAAGGATATGAGATCAAAGGACGGTTGTTGTTTGAAAGTATTGAAACCACCCTCAATGCTTTGGAAGCAAATAACGAGTTAACTGAACTTCGCTTGCCTGTTAAGAAGTACACTGAATTATTAAAAGCTCCAGATCCGGTTTTACCCAAGCAAGAGCAGACAGAGGCTGGAAGCAAAAAATACTATACCGTAAAAAAAGGGGACACCCTTTCTGGCATTGCTCAAAAGAATAAAACAACAGTATCTAAAATAAAAAAATTAAATCAATTGAAATCCGACAATATTCAAATAGGACAAAAACTTCGGGTCAAGTAAATACACTTTTTACTCTTGAACAAAGTCTAAAATTCCACAAACGTCCATTTTAAGTCCTCAAAAAGCTCAAAATAGCACTCAAACACCAACATTTTTCAAAAAAGAGACATTTTCATGATAATTCTCCGCTGATCCAAACCTAATTTCGCCGCGCAAAAGAAATCTATCACATGCCCAATACGTTTACAAATTCTAAAATAATACTTAAATCCAACAATTTATTGGTAGAACATGCCAAGGAGATGCACCGTTGGTTACTGCTGACCGTGGCTATTTTCTCAGCGGCATTTTCGATCTTGAATTTCTTCTTGGGAGATTACATGCAAAGCTTGGTAGCTTTTGCTAGTGTTGTGATGGTTACCATATGCTATTTTATATACAAAAGTGGTACTTGTATATTTCTAAGATTTTGAATGGATTTCAAATCATAGCCATGATTACCATTGTGAGCTTTTTGACTGGGGCGAACGGACTTACGTTCATGTATTTTTTTCCAATCATTATATCGGCTATGATTGCATTCCAAGGCAAACAACGCATGACCGCGTACATTTTGACCTCGGTTATGTTTCTTATACTTATTCTCATTGCCATTTTTCCTGATCCGCTTGACCCACTTCATCTTCAACCTGAACACCTCGCTGCTGATCGAATAGCGAATATCATTGGCGTTACCGTATGTTGCATAATCATACTGGTATTTATGCGAAGAGTTTTAGACGGTGTACAGCGTCAGTTGATTGAAGATGCGCAGGTGATTCAATCGAAAAACCAGGAGCTCATTGCTGCATTATACAGTCGAGACCAAATGATGTCACTAATCTCGCATGATTTACGTTCCCCCATGGCAGCGGTGATTGTTTCTGTTGATGTTTGCAT
>Ga0315899_10008115_pt1 | contig 11251 bp, 16 predicted proteins | sample LakEriMetagenome_2_FD_203518 | JGI IMG/M metagenome (GOLD analysis project Ga0315899, IMG submission 203518) | Freshwater fungal communities from buoy surface, Lake Erie, Ohio, United States - Buoy 4 MA112 | ecosystem: Environmental > Aquatic > Freshwater > Lake | place: USA: Lake Erie, Ohio...
TGCGGCAATGCCGCTGGTGGTGGAGTGCAAGGTGATGTCGAGTGGCAAGTGCTGAATCTGCTCCATCACCTGCTCACGAGTCTTGGGCAGGTCATTGCCCAGCTCTGGCCAACGATGCAGATTGCGACGAAGCTTGACCGTCTGATCGAACACACCTGCGGCTTGCTCAAGCACACCGACCGGGGCCCCGTGGCGCTCACGCGCACTGTTAGTGCTGTTGGGCTCTGTGGATTTGGCCATGCCTAATGGTAGGCACAAGCCCATGTCGGCGGAGCAGGGTACCGAAGTGGAGATGGTCGAAGAAGTTGACCGCAGCGGCAACGTCATGCGTCTCGTCACGCGTGCGGAGATGCGCCGGAACAACTTGCGACATCGCTCCGTGCTCATTGCGGTCGTGTCCGATGATGGAGATCTGCTCATCCACCAGCGAGCGGAGCACAAAGACCTGTGGCCCGGATGGTGGGATTGTGCTGTCGGCGGCGTCATTGCTCCGGGCGAGGCGCCCGACGATGCCGCGCGTCGCGAACTAGAGGAAGAACTCGGTGTCGAAAGTGCCATCCTGCAGCCACTTGGAAGTGGTGCATACGACGATCAGTCGGCGTCACTCATCGCGTGGTGTTACGTGATTGTTCATAACGGACCGTTCAGGTTTGCTGATGGTGAAGTGCAGCGAGCGGAGTGGGTGAAACCACGTGACCTCGTCGAATGGCTCACCGCCAAGAACTTTCTTCCAGACACGCTTGCTCTGATTCTTCCTCGGCTTGTGAGTTACCGCAGCGTCATCGCATAACATCGACGCGTGGCTCGACACATCGACGTTGAATTCACCATTGAACCTTTTATCGAGGGTGAACCAGGCCTGCACGTAACGGCTGCCGTTGCTGCGGTCGAGGCGCTCGGCTTTGCCGTGGACTTCGGTCCCTTCGGATCGACATTCTCTGCGCCACCAGAGTCAGTGTCGACAGCAGTCGCTGCATTGCTCGATGCGGCGTACAAGAACGGTGCGACCCACGTCAGTGTCCATGCGGAACGACCCGATTAGATGGACGCCGCACAACACCCCCTCATCGCCGCCATCAATCCGGTGCTCGTTGCGCTTGGCGCACGTGTTGTGACGGCGGATGAACAGCAACCAGCTGACGTTCCACTTCAATGGGAAGGCAAGACGATTGCGTTGGTGCGCCTACCACCGCTGCACGGGGCACTCGATCGACTCATCGATTCAGTCGAGCGCGAGCTCGGGGGCCCACTGTCACGGTTGTCGCGCAACGACAAGCAAAAAGCCATTCGCTTGCTTGACGAACTTGGTGCATTCACACTGCGCCGTGCAGTCGAAGATGTTGCTGATGCGATGGGAGTGTCACGCATCACCGTGTACAACTACCTCAACGCGATCCACCGTTAGAGCTTGCGCAGGTGCACCCCGGTCACGCGGTGATCATGACCTTTTTGAACTACGAGCGAAGCGCGAGCTTTGGTCGGTTCGATGTTTTCTGACAGGTTCTTACCGTTGATGTCGTCCCAGATGCCGCGAGCAATTTCAATTGCCTCGTCTGCGCTGAGGTGTGCGTAGTTGCGAAAGAAGCTGTTCGGATCTTTGAACACTGTCTCACGCAGAGTCTTGAACCGGTCGATGTACCAATCTTCGATGTGGTCTTCGTCGGCATCGATGTAAATGGAGAAGTCGAAGTAATCCGAAACAAACTCGTCCGTCTCGGCCCCGACCTGTAACACGTTGAGCCCTTCAAGAATGAGAATGTCGGGCTGGCGAATGACCACCTCGGCATCAGGAACGATGTCATACAGAACATGGCTGTACACCGGTGCTGACACCGCGGGTGCTCCACCCTTTACTTCGCGCAGGAATTGCAGCAACTGTTTGGTGTCGTAGCTCTCGGGGAAACCTTTGCGATTCATGATGCCGCGATCTAGCAACACCTCGTTTGGGAACAAGAAGCCATCAGTGGTGATGAGGTCGACCTTCGGGTGTTCGGGCCAGCGAGCGAGGAGCGCTTGAAGAATTCGGGCGAACGTGCTTTTACCTACAGCCACAGATCCGGCGACACCGATGATGTACGGAACCTTTGGTGCAATCGTGCCGAGGAACGTGGACGACACCTTGTGAAGATTCTGCGTGGCGCTCACATACAGGTTGAGAAGACGTGTGATCGGCAGATGTACAGCGGCAACTTCATCAAGCTCAATGAACTCATTGATGCCGCGAAGCTCGACGAGGTCGCGCTCGCGAATGGTCAATGGCGTCGATGCCCTGAGATCAGCCCATTCGGCGCGATCAAAGGCGATGTAGCGCCCGGCGTCCTCTGGACGAATCACGTCCGGAACGCTACGGCTAACTGCTACCGCTTCCAAGGGGCGCTGGGAGACACTGCCCCTGGCCCTGCGGTGAGTACCTCGACCCCGGTCTCGGTGACCACGAGCATGTGCTCAAACTGCGCTGTTCGGCTGCCGTCAGAGGTGACCGCAGTCCATTCGTCGTCCCACATGCGGTGCTGCCAGGCACCGAGAGTGATCATGGGCTCGATGGTGAAGGTCATGCCCGGCCTCATGATCATGGTGTGGCGAGGGTCGAAATAGTGGAGTACCTGGATATCGGTGTGGAAGTTCTCGCCGATGCCGTGACCAATGAACGCACGCACGACACCCAGCTTGCGTTGCTTCGCATGGTTCTCGATGGCACGCCCGATCTCGTTGATCGGCTGACCTGGCACGACGGCTTCGATGCCCTTCCACAAGCACTCTTCGGTGATGCGAATGAGATCTGCATCGGTCTGACTGATGGTGCCGACCGCGAAAGTGGCATTGGTGTCGCCGTGAACTCCGTTCACGAACACAGTGACGTCAAGGTTCACGATGTCGCCTTCTTCAAGAGCGCGAGAGTCGGGAATGCCGTGGCAGATCACTTCGTTCACACTGGTACACACGCTCTTCGGATACCCGTGATAATTGAGCGGGCTTGGGTATGCACCACATTCAATGGTGAGGTCGTGCACGAAGATGTCGATTTCTTCTGTCGTTACACCGGGCTTCACCACTTCACCTGCACGGCGCAGAATGTCAGCGGCCATCACGCCCGCATGACGCATGCGCTCGATGACGTCGGGAGTCTTCACACGCGCCTCGTCGGTGCGCTTCACCACACCGGTATCGGCGTAATGCGGCTTTGCAATGTGGCTCGGCACTGGCCGCATCGGGCTGACCACACCAGGCTGAATGCGACCTTCAGAACCCTTGTGACACCTCTTGTACTTACGACCACTGCCGCACCAGCAGGGGTCGTTCGAGGCGGGGAGCACGTCGGGGATTGTCGTCACAGTGCGACTCAGGCTACGGCGGAAACCAGTGGCTCTGCCCAACCGGTCTACTGTTGCATGCGTGAGTGACGCGGGGGACGGCCAACTTCCAATTCCAGAACCACCGACAACAACTGAATCGGTGGAGCCAGAAGGCATCTCGACCGGCAAGGCCGGTCGGCGCTTCTGGATTCTTCGCCGTAAGACGAAGAACAAGGGCGGCACCAAGCAGTCGTTCTTCAAGTCCTCTGAATTCATCGTGGCGTTTGCGACCGTGCTGTCATCGGCGATGGTCGCCTACGCAGGTGCTTTCGCAACGTTGCGATCAGGGCAGAACAGCGCAGCGGAAGAACGTCGTGCGACGCGTCTTGAGACTATGACCGGCATCTGGACGGAGGCCCTCGCCGATTTGTCAGTCTCTGTCGACTTGTTGTCGTCACGTGTTGACTCACTGTGGTCGTTCGTGCGCGATCAAGACCTCGAAACAGCGGGTTCAGAATTCGACGAACGTCTGAAAGATGAAGAAGGCCGCGCCGACAGCTACAAGGAATCACGCCTGAAGTTGTCGACATCGCTTGGCAAAGCCACCGTGTTGTCATCTGACGCGGTGCTTGAGTGCGTGGACAAGCTATATGTGTTTCTCGATACATGGGATACAGGACTTGTTCTCATCCGTGACTACATCACCGACGAGACCCAATACGACGCGGTGTATGAAACCGTGAACGCACAACAAAACGAGTTCGGCACCGCCTTCGGCGTGTTGAGCACCATGCGTAATCTGGCTCGTTCTGAGGTGGCAGCAAGCGCGAAGACCGACACGCAAGCCGAAGTCGTGACCTCTGACGTGGAGTGCGAGGTTCCTTCCTACGAGGAACTGTGGCCGCGCATTTGGCCTGCCGGCAATGAAGATTCCGGTGACGGAACTGAAGACCCTGCAACGACCGAGGAACCAAGCACCTCTGGTTGATTGAGCCAACAAGGCTCTACCGAAAAAGAATGAGGGGCGACTGGTAATCAGTGCCTGCCATCGTTACTGTCTGGCGCCACACACTTGGGAGACACAGTTCAATGATGGGGGTCAACTTCTATGTCTCTGCGCGTACCTGCGCTTTCCAAGGGTGTCCGGCGAGGACCCGAAACGCTCTTGGGTCTCGCACTTGTTCTTGGCGGCGGCTTGGCTGCTCTGGCGCTTCGTGATGATGCCGGAGAATTAACCAAAGTTGTCGGAACGACTCGGCCACTTCAATCTGGACACGTCATCAAAGCGGAAGACCTCGACACTTTCGAAGTTCCAAAAACAGCAGCAACTCAATTTCTTGATGTCTCAGAATCGGAAGATCTGATTGGCGCCGTCATCATCAGCGATCTTGCACAGCCCGGGCCACTGCCAATTGCAGTCATGACACGACTTGATGCATCATTGACTCCAGGCCATGCACTTGTCGCAGTTGCTCTCGACGAGGGCCAATACCCGCCGTCAGTAGCTGTCGGTCACAGAGTGATCGTCACCGTACGAACCCAGCGTCTAGATGGACAGGTGGGCACCACGTCCCTTACACCGACAGCAGTTGTCGCGGCCGTCGCCCCTCCTAGTGAATTTCAGCCAAAGACCGTGGTCACTCTCCGTTCTCCCTCTGGTTTCGCTGAGGACATTGCAGCAGCAGAGTCAATTCATATTTCGATTGTCGGCCAGAAACCATGAGAATCTCAAGAGGAGAGAATGACAGGGCGCGCGCTCGACTAGTTGATGATCTGAGCCGAAGCATCGGCGCAGCACTCGCAGACCGTCACCTTGAGATCAGCCGCACCGGCCCACTCACGGGCTCTCCACCATCCGAACACGGAACAGCGATGTTGGCCGCAAAGACAGAACTCGACAAGTTTCGAAGTGAAAGAGCATCTACCAATGAATTGATACTAAGCACTCAGGAAGACAGCCTCGTGAGTGAAGCCGTTTCTCATGTTCTCGGACTCGGCCGCCTTGATCCACTTCTGGAAGATGATGATGTCACTGATATTCATGTTCGCGGGTCGCATCCAGTCTGGCTGAAATATCGCGATGGACGTCGAGAGCAGGTACCTCCAATCGTTGACAGCGATGCTGAACTCATAGATCTCATTCGGCGAGCTGCCACCCGTCTGACGCGAACGGAGCGAAGATTTGACACTGGTCATCCTGAGTTGAATCTTCAGCTGCCAGACGGATCGCGGATGTTTGCGACCATGGATGTGTCCACCCATCCTTCGATGGTCATTCGACGACATAAGTTTGACCACTCGAACGTTCGCGACTTGATGTGCTCTGGAATGTTCACGGAACAGGTCGGCTCGTTCTTGGCAGCGGCGGTTCGTGCGCGCCGCAACATCGTCATCGCAGGTGGAACAGGGTCAGGAAAGACCACTCTTTTGCGGGCATTGATGAATGAGGTCCCACCATTCGAGCGAATCGTGACAATTGAGGATGCTTACGAACTCGGCATAGACAAGTTCACACACCTTCATCCTGACCACGATGCTCTTCAGTCGCGTGAGGCAAACATTGAGGGCTCAGGTGAGATTGACCTTGCAGCCCTTACACGCATGGCATTACGCATGGACCCTGACCGCGTGATTGTCGGAGAAGTTCGAGGGGCAGAGGCATTTCCCATGATCTTGGCGATGAGTCAAGGAAACAATGGGTCAATGTGCACGATGCATGCCGACTCCACAAGATCCGTTTTTCCGAAGCTTGCCGCGTACGTGTCCATGGCTCCATCAGGTCTTCCCACAGAGACCGTGAATTTGCTTCTTGCAAGTGCGCTTCACTTCGTGGTGCACATTGATGTTGTAGAGGGAAAACGTCAGATCTCATCGATTCGTGAAGTTGTCGATGCGGATGGAAACACCATCATCTCGAATGAGGTGTTCTCACATTCATTACGCATTGAACCCTTTGCCACTCTTCGTGCCATCACATCCGATCTTCTGGCAAATCACGGCTTCGATGCTCGACGGTGGGTGTTGTGAACACCGTCCTTCTGTTGTGTGCTGGACTGATTGTTGGCAGTGGAGTACGGCTCTTAGTTCCGATGCACAGTTTAAAACAAACACGTTTTGGTGGGACGCCTCGAAGCACTGTGTCTGCGTGGACGGGCAGGAGACGACCACAACCGAACGAGATCAATGAGGCGATTGCAAGTTGGACTGAGCAGCTTCGCGATTCACTCGGTGCAGCTGGTGGGCTCGAATCAGCCATCATCGCCTCAGGAGAACTTGCGCCACGAGCTATCAAATATGAAGTTGAACGCCTAGCTGCTGACACGAAATACGTCGGAGCCGAGAGGGCGCTCCTTCAATTTGCTTCATCGTTGTCCACATCGCAAAGCGACCTCGTGGTCGCGGCCTTAGTTACAGCGACACGTTTTCAATCACGAGACCTTGTGAGTCTCTTGAGTCAACTAGCGGATTGTGCCCGCGAAGAAAGCAAGATGAATCTACGCATCTGGGTAAGTCGTGCGCGTATTCGAAGTTCAGTTCGCATCGTTGTTGTATCTGTAGCGGTGTTCATGAGCGGATTGGTTTTCTTCAATCGGTCGTACCTCGAACCGTTCACGTCTTCTGAGGGGGTGGTCGTTTTGACATTTCTCTGCATCGTCTTCGTCGCTGCACTTTGGCTACTTGGAAAGATGACTCGAGTTGCACCGCCAGTGCGGTTTGTGGCGAGGGGAGGAACAAGTGCAGGTCCGGTATGAGGCACCTCGAAGTGATCTCGAGATTCTTGGCTATCCCCCAGACCGTCACGCCACCGACGTGGCTATCTGGACAGTTGGGTCGATTATCACAGCTCTGGTTGCTCTCGTCATGGTGACCGCAATCCTTCGTGTGAGCCCACCTGTCGGCATCATGGTGGCCGGAGCGGTTGTCTACATCGGAAGCCATGAACCAGCTCGCCGCGTCATAATTCGCGCTCGTAACCGGCGTAAAGAATTAGAGCACGCCTTTGCTGCATTCTTGGATCTTGTGAACATTCTTCTTGCCGGTGGAGCTGGTGTTGAGTCAGCTTTCATTGCTGCTGGTGATGCTGGTGATGGATGGTGTTTCGAGCTTTTTCGCGAATTGATGGCGGATGCGCGCGCCGAGCGCCTCGACCTCTGGTGCAAATTTCGTGATGTGGGTTTGACCTGTGAGGTCGATGCACTTGTAGATGTGGCGAACTCACTTCAGCTGGCGGGGCAACACGGTGCCCGTATACGTCAATCTCTGTCGGCAAAGGCAACCAGTCTTCGAGTGCGCTCAATGGCTCAGATTGAACACGATGCGGCACAGCAGACCGAGCGAATGGGGGTCCCGATGGTTCTCTTATTCATGGGTTTCATAGTTCTCCTCGGTTATCCGGCCTATGCCAACACCCTTGGAGTGCTGGCATGAGAAATCTCCAGAGAGAGACAAACAAGAAAGGAAGTTCACATGAGTGACCTCAGACAACATGTCCAGTATTACTGGATCAGATTCACCAGTTCCGTTGAGTCGGATCGCGACCGGGGGGAAGTCAGTGCGACAACAGTAGTTATGGCCGCAGCATTGATTGCCTTGGCGATTGCTGTGGGGGCGACATTGTCGACTCGCATCAAAGACAAGGCAAATCGACTCAATCTCGGATGAATCGACAAACTCACCGTGAGGGGGCAAGGGGAGAAGCAGTTGTAGAAGTCATGCTGCTTCTCCCTCTGCTTCTCCTCGTGCTCTTCGCCATGTTTCAAGTTGTTCTCACATTGCACTCGTCTCGGTCGGCTGCACTTCTTGCAGAGCGCGCTGCTGAAATAGTGGCGCAACCGTCAGGATTTGGCGGCCGTGATTATGTGATCGCGGCGAATGCTCTTGAGGGCATGTCGCGAGACCTCGGCGTTCGACTAGCTGAACCGCCCGCCATCAGTATTCGTCCACGATCAGTAGTTGTGCGCGTGAATCTTAGGAACGCCCGAGTCCTGCCTTGGGTCAAGCACGTGGTTTCTCGAACGGTGGAGAGGCCGATAGAGCAGTTCATACCGGAGTCACAGAGATGACGCCTCGGAGTCGTGGATCTGCAAGTGCGGAAGCAGTTCTTCTGGTTCCTGCGCTTGTCGCACTTCTGGCACTAGTTGCGGTCGCAGGATGGATTCCATCTTCGTCGGTAAACCTGCGCCAGGCTGTGAACGCCGCTGCTCGGGCTGGCTCTCAGGTTGCTCCCACACGTGCAGTGAGTACTGCTGAGATGGTGCTGCGTCGATCTGTTCGTGAATTTGACATCACCTGCGTACATCTTGAATCGAAGGTAACTGTGAATGTACATAACAGCCAGCGAGGAGTCCGAGTCTCGGCGAAGTGTTACCTACCAAATACGAGTACTGGACCTGTGAACTTCGGAACAAAGTCAGTTGCTGCTACCTCATTTGAGGTTTTTGACACCTATATATTTCACGGGGACAACTGACATGCGACAAAAGAGAGGATCTCTATCGGCCTTCGTAACCGGCTTGGGAATGCTGTTCATCTCATTGGTTGGATTCTCTTTCGACTCCGGACGGCTTGTTGCCGAATATGCCCATTTGGCTGACGTAGCAGGGAATGCTGCTCGAGCAGGGGCGCAGAAAGTAGCTGCCATTAGGTCAAACAATGCTCAAGTTGATCAGGATGAAGCACGTCGTGCCGCGATGGAAATACTGCGAAGTGAAGGGGTCACTGGCACTGTGACGGTGGGCAATAACCTCGTGATCGTCAGCGTGTCTCGTTTGGTGAATTTCGAAACACTTCGACTTATTGGATTGTCCAGCAAGCACGTTTCTTTGACTCGTTCTGCATCGCCTCAGGTCGGTCAATGAAACGCGTTCTTTTGCCGGTTGTCTTTCTTTGCTTCTGGATTCCGCTCCTACATCAATCTGCGCTTTTTTTGGTCGATTTTGACTTTGTTAGGTCAATGGAAAGGCTCCTACGTAGCGGTCATGTTGATGATGATCTGGTCATTGCGCTTGTTTCTCTGACCACGATGATCCTGACAGCCAGGGTGTTTATCCAAGCGGTGCACCTCGTCTCCCTGCATGGGCTCGTTGGAGCGCTACGAGTCGCTGGAGGCAAGACAATTCTTGGCTTGACCCTTCTAGGAATATCATCACTTCTCAGCTTCATTAGAGCTACACCAGGGTCTCGCGGTGTTGACGGTTCAAATCCGTCAGTACCCATCGAACAAGTTGGTGGGGTGACATCAGCGGCGTTGGTGTTGTCAAGGATTCGTGCAATTAGGAATCTGCAGATTTCCGAATCAACTGTTGAAAAGCTGCCCGTGAAATTGTCTGAAGAATCAGTGGAGACAGCGATGTTTCTTGTTTCCACAGCAGATCAGGGGTTGGAACTGCCCCCCGAATTCAATGAGCGGGTGATTCTGCTCTGCGAGGAAGTGGAGACCAAGAAGCAGTTGCAGATCGACGAGATCAATCTTGATCGACAGCAGGTTCTAGTCCGTTTGTACGGGTATCCGCTCGTCGAGGGGTTGACGGGGAGAAAAGCACAATTTCGAAAGACACGCGCACTCGAACTACTTGTTTGGCTCCTCCTTAATCGTGATCGAATGCGCCGCTCTGCGGCACGAACTGCAATGTGGGAGATCAACTGCACGGACGCAACATTTTCGACTGTTGTCTCTGACTTGAGACGGGCGCTCACCGAGGTGGGTGGACTTACTGGGGAAGAATTCCTACCAGTTACATTCTCCGATGAACTGCCGCTATCTGACACCATCTGTTCAGATTTTGATCTGCTTGTGAACCAGCGACAGAAGTTTCTGAGTGATCCACTGAGTGGTCGTGACATCATGATTTCACTGCTTCAAGGTATTCGCGATCTACCGTTTGCAGGCACCCCCTATTTGTGGCCAGACCTCGATGGCTCAACAACAAGACTGGTAGTCACAGCTGTGGCCACAGCTCAAGAAGTTGCGACCTGGGCTATAGACACGGAAGATATGGAAGCGTTGATGATCTCAAGCACGGCGGGTCTTCGGCTACTGCCGGGTGATGAAGAACTTCTCAAGTTGCAGCGGTCGCGCTTGGCACGTCGATCGTGACGAGCTATCCCCTCCAGGGTGACAGCGCGACACCATCGCTCTAACCTTGGGTCATGCTGTTCGCCAAGAAACCTTCAGAGGTAGTGAGTGCAGCCGATGCGCTGCCCGGTCGCACCGACCAAACAATGCCGGTACCCGATGCACACTTCATCAATGGCGCATCACTGACTGGTCCGTGGCCCACAGGGGTCGAGACCTTGGTTGTTGGCATGGGTTGTTTCTGGGGGGCCGAGCGCAAGTTCTGGCAGAGCGAGGGCGTTGTGTCGACTGCAGTCGGATACGCCGGAGGTCACACGCCGAACCCGTCATATGAGGAAGTCTGCAGCGGTCGTACCGGCCACACGGAAGTCGTGCTTGTCGCGTTCGACACGACACAGACGTCGCTCGAGACGATGTTGAAGGTGTTCTGGGAGAACCATGATCCCACCCAGGGAATGCGCCAAGGCAATGACATGGGAACGCAATACCGAAGTGCCATTTACTGGGTGAATGATGCGCAGCGCGATGCAGCTGAGGCAACGAGGAATGCGTTCCAGCAGCAGCTCGACAAAGCCGGCTACTCAGCTATCACGACAGAGATTGCCAAGTTGGGGCCTTTCTATTTCGCCGAGCCTTATCACCAGCAGTACTTGGGTAAAAACCCGAACGGATACTGCGGCATTGGTGGAACTGGTGTCAGTTGCCCAGTCGGAGTAGTGAAGTCATAGATGTCTGTTCATGACCTGTGAGTCATGATTCAGTAGTGACAGTATTTGACAACGCCATCTGCTCTGTCGTGGGGCGACGGAAGAAGATGAGCATTGACAAGGCAGCCAATGCCATGCAAGCAGAAACGATCCACCACGAGATGTGAAACTGCTGA
>Ga0315899_10008116_pt1 | contig 11250 bp, 6 predicted proteins | sample LakEriMetagenome_2_FD_203518 | JGI IMG/M metagenome (GOLD analysis project Ga0315899, IMG submission 203518) | Freshwater fungal communities from buoy surface, Lake Erie, Ohio, United States - Buoy 4 MA112 | ecosystem: Environmental > Aquatic > Freshwater > Lake | place: USA: Lake Erie, Ohio...
GGCAGCAATTCAGTTTCCTGATCGGTTCGCGGCTCTTGGTCTTTTCAATATGCCGTTTAGAAGAACAAAAGGGCTGAGTCGAATTATCTTTGCCCTACAAAAGAGCATGACTATTTTTCCAGCGTTCTTTGCTAAACAGGCGGCTAAGCAACTCTATTCCCCACAACTTCTAGAAAAGCGACCAGAATTGATTACTCAGATGCAAGCGAGGCTGTCAAAGCGTCCTGCAAAAGAGATTGCACGAACCATCAAAGCAGTCATATTGGAAGCCGAGGATGCAGTTTCACTCATCCAGAATCTCCAAGTGCCGGCTATAGCAGTTATCGGAGAAACAGATTACGTTGGCATCCCACCAAAGCTAGAGTTTCTTACAGTTTCTGGAGGGCATATCAGTCCACAGGAGGCTGAGGAAGAAGCAAGGAATATAATTAAGCGAGTTCTTGAGTTAGCAGGTCACGCTGCCTAACAATGCGTTGGTACGGACGGAATAGAAGTTGTCGATGGGAGTCCACGGTTATCTACCGCAGCTCAACTTCACCGTTATGCCAAACCGAAACGCTCGACAAGACCATCTATTTTTAGCTAATTTTAAGTAGATAGAAGAGTTGGCTTCGTTGATGAGTTCCGATAAGTTATTTGCGATTCCTTTCAGGATGCGTCCCGCCGCAAAGACCAATAATTATTAAGCGATCACGGCATAAAAAATTGCTTGCGTGATTAAATCTTTTTTATTGCTAAACAACACGCTCACAAAAATTGGGTTTAGGTACAGCAGAATATGTGCTGTAATCTTGCTTGAATGAATTTAATCTTAGTACAGGACAAAAAGTTGTAAAAGTAGAGAGGAAGGGGTTTTATAAAAGATAACCACATCACGCGTAAAACCCCTATGGAAGAGATTAACTTATTCCGCGAAAAATTGCAGCAACATCTGCAATGGAAGAGACTGTCAAGCATTTTGTGTAAAGTCTAGAATCTAGATGTGGAGACGATCCTCAAAGAGGATGGCAAAGCGATTAAGAGCAGGCTTCCAATCGCGAATGGGCATCGTCCACTTCTTAGAAATATTCCGCATGGCAAGATAAACCAGCTTGAAAGCAGCCTCATCAGAGGGAAAAATCTGTTGAGATTTAATCACCTTCGATACTGGATTAGGTCTATTTGATTTAACATCTGAAGTAGTCGATGCTTTCGCGAAAATCCCCAAACAGGCAGTTCCTGATTTGCCTGATAGAGTCATAGCTGCTACAGCTTTCCATCTTGGTTTACCTCTCAAGGCGATCGCCTCTTGCTCTTGATCTGTCCAATCAAAGCCACAGCTTAACTCATACTCAAACAATGCTAATTTCACAAATTTTCTGACTGAGTGTTTCTGTAATTCAGCCTAGTAGTAAATAGTTGAAATATCTGTAAACCATCTAAAAACTTCGCGATCGCGATCTGGCTCATGTCAGGGCGATCGCCTAAAAGAAATTTACAAAATGAAAAATTATGCTCAATTAATTGGCTATTTAGGTTATAATCGTTAACTGTCGCGAATTGTATTAAATTTTTAGACTTTTACCTCTACATCACCTGATAGAACAGCAATGGCTAAGAAAAGCATGATCGAGCGCGAGAAAAAGCGCACCAAATTAGCTGAAAAGTATGCAGCTAAACTCGAAGCACTTAAAGAAAAGTTTGCCAGTCCTGAACTGACACAACAACAAAAAGTTGCTGTCCACCGTGAAATTCAACAAATTCCTCGTAATGCCAACCCTACTCGCCATCGCAATCGCTGCTGGGCAACTGGTAGACCCCGTGGCTATTACAAAGATTTTGGCTTGTGCCGTAACGTTTTGCGTGAGATGGCTCACCAAGGCTTATTGCCAGGTGTAGTTAAATCTAGCTGGTAATTTTTGGGAACAAAAAAGCCGTCACCAACTGGTGACGGCTTTTTTATTGCGCTTTGCGCTGTAATTATGCGATCGCCAGCATCGTTTTCAGTACAGAATCAGGGTTTAGACTGATTGAATCAATGCCTTGCTCGACAAGGAACTTCGCAAATTCAGGATAATCACTGGGCGCTTGACCACAAATACCGATCTTGCGACCGTTTGCCTTGGCTCGATGAATGATCGTGCGAATCATTGATTTCACGGCTTCGTTGCGCTCATCAAAGATATGCGCGACTAGAGACGAGTCCCGATCTAAGCCGAGCGTCAACTGCGTAAGATCATTAGAGCCAATCGAGAAGCCATCGAATACCTGCGAGAACTCATCCGCCAAGATCACATTACTGGGGATTTCGCACATCACATAGACTTCGAGTCCATTCTCGCCACGTTTCAAGCCATGCTTTGCCATCTCAGCAATCACCTTCCGACCTTCCTCAGGCGTGCGACAGAAAGGAATCATCGGAATCACATTGGTTAAGCCCATATCATCACGGACACGCTTCAGGGCTTGGCATTCTAAGCCATAGGCTTCGCGATATTTCGGATCGTAGTAACGTGATGCTCCACGCCATCCGATCATCGGATTTTCTTCCACAGGTTCAAAGGCTCGACCGCCGAGCAAATTGGCATATTCATTGCTCTTGAAGTCAGACATCCGCACCACGACAGGTTTAGGATAAAATGCGGCTGCGATCGTGCCAATGCCGTGGGCAAGTTTATCGACAAAGAAATCTGCCTTGTTTTCATACCTTGCTGTCAGTTGCGAAATTTCCCATTTAGCAGCCTTGTCTTCAAGGGTGTCGAAGTTCATCAATGCTAGAGGATGCGCCTTGATGTGATTGGCGATGATAAATTCCATTCTCGCCAAGCCCACGCCATCACAGGGAATCGAAGACAATCCAAAAGCTTCTTCAGGATTGCCAACATTCATAAGGATCTTGGTGGAAAGCTTGGGCAAATTATCGAGAGAAGTCTCGACAACTTCAAAGGGAACTAGACCTTCATAAACCTTGCCTTCTTCCCCTTCGGCGCAGGAAATCGTTACTTCCTGTCCAGTCTTGATCACGCCTGTGGCATTGCCACAACCAACGATCGCAGGAATACCCATTTCTCGCGCAATAATCGCCGCATGACAGGTACGTCCACCTTGATTCGTGACGATCGCACTAGCCTTTTTCATGATTGGTTCCCAGTCAGGGTCGGTCTTGTTAGTGACTAGCACTTGTCCAGCTTGGAAATCCTCAATATTATGCACTTCCAGAATTACATTTGCTTTGCCTTGACCAATCATTTCCCCAACAGCACGACCCGTAATCAGAATATTGCTAGAACCATTCAGTTTGTAATTCTTGAGAATGTTGCCTGATTTTTGCGATTGAACCGTTTCAGGACGGGCTTGGACGATGAATAATTCGCCAGTTCTGCCATCCTTTGCCCATTCAATATCCATTGGTGAAAGCTTGCCACGCACTTCCGAATAGTGATCTTCGATGATACAAGCCCATTCTGCGAGTTTGAGAATCTCATCGTCGGTAATGGCAAACTTGACTCGTTCAGAAACTGGGACAGGAATATTTTTGGTCAGCTTACCGCCGCCAATGTCATAGACCATCTTGATTTCCTTTGTGCCAAGACGTTTTTCTAGAATCGGACGGAAGCCTTGTTTGAGAGTGGGTTTGAACACAAAATACTCGTCGGGATTGACAGCCCCCTGCACAACATTTTCACCTAAACCATAGGCGGCGGTGATCAGCGCGGCATTTTTAAAGCCTGTTTCGGTGTCAATGGAGAACATCACTCCAGAAGATGCGAGATCAGAACGCACCATTTTTTGCACACCGACGGAGAGGGCGATATCGAAATGGTCAAAGCCATTGATCGTGCGGTAGGAAATCGCGCGATCGGTGAATAGCGAGGCAAAGCAGCGATGGCAAGCATCCACGACTTCGTTAGCGCCATAGACATTGAGATAGGTTTCCTGTTGTCCAGCAAAACTGGCATCGGGCAAATCTTCGGCTGTGGCACTAGAACGCACGGCAACATCGGCTTCTTTGCCACAGGACAATTCACAGTCGCATAGTTTCTGGTAGGACATAGCGATCGCCATTTGCAGATCTTCAGGAAATGGTGTACTGAGAACCAAAGCACGAGCCATACGACCGCGATCGCGCAGGTTATTCATATCCTCAATATCAAGATCGGCAAAGAGTTCACGCAATTTTGTTTCCAAACCAGCTTTCTCAATGAAATGACGGAAAGCATAGGCAGTGGTGGCAAATCCGTTAGGAACATTCACTCCCTTGGGTTGAAGCTGGCGAATCATTTCCCCTAGCGAGGCATTTTTCCCACCCACAAAGGGAATGTCAGCAATTCCCACTTCTTCAAACCAAAGTATTAATGCTTGTTCTTTGGGAACAGTTCTGGATAGTTCTGAGACAAAAGTTGAGCTAGTCATAATGATTTAACTCCCTAACCACATTAATGATTAGATCAATGCAAGGATAAGATTTGAAGCCTTAATGTCTAAGCTAAAATGCGATAACTTACACATTAGTAAGCTCCAATATCAAAGTTCTTACAGCTTGATTCCAACTTGCTTGAAAACCTTGATACTTCTTAAGTATATCTACCTTGCAAACACTAAATTCGCACCCCATTACATTTATTTACTAAGCTTTGCAAAGATTGATATTCTCCTTTGCAATCTTCTTCACAATAAGCAAAAGCGGTGTAATACCAATGCCAAAAATGGCGGTGCTAGTTTTTTAACAGGTAAGGATAGGCGGTGCAAAGCGCCGCACATCATTAGGACTTACGCAAAAATGTCCTGAAAGCCTCATTTTGCCGTAGGGGCAATTCATGAATTGCCCCTACAGCTCGTTCTTTTGCGTAAGTCCTAATCCTTATAGATTAGAACTATCATTTTGTGCTCTGGAGTTACTTGCACTTACCAATAGTTCCATCAGTCAATGTTGCACCACAAAAATTTGTTCCTTGCAAAACTGCACCCCGCAGATTTGCACCCGTGAGATTTGCGCCTGACAGATTTGCGCGTTGCAAATTTGCACCAACAAAATCGGCTCCGCGCAAGTCAGCCTGACTGAGATCTACGTCAACTAGTCGCGCACCTCGTAGGCGGGCTAAACGTAAATTTGCACCTGACAAATCGAACTTAGTAAGATTCCGCTCTTCACCGCCACGATTGACGATTTCCCAGACTGTACGCCATTTGCGATCGAGAATTGTCTCTTCATTTATGATGCTTTCTCTTAAATTGGCAAGACGAAGATTTGCGCCTTCGAGATTCGCATCTGACAATTGTGCTCCCGCAAAATCGGCTTCAGTGAGATTTGCTTTTGTTAAGTCTGCATAGCGTAAATTAGCAGCATTAAACTTGACACGAACTAGATTACTCCGCCTCAGATTCGTAATGAAGAGATAGGCTTCCGTAAAGTTCGCGTCCTCTAAATTTACACCTGCAAGATTGGCTTTCTCAAAATTCCCCCCCGATAAATCTGCCGCTACCAGAGTTTGTCCTTCTACGCGCTGATTGACAATTTTCCAAACGAGAAACCACTTAGGATCAAAGAATGTGTCGCTATCAATTTTGCTCGATCGCAGATCGGTGTGAAATAGATTCGCTCCCGCAAAGGTCGTTCCCTCCAAGCTTGCTCCCTCTAGATTTGCTCTTGTCAGATTCACTTCGCTAAAATTAGCTCTCCGAAGATTTGCACGTTTTAGACGCGAATTGGAAAGATCGGCTTTTTCAAGCTCGGCTAGGGAAAGATTTGCCCCTTCGAGATTAGCACCATCGATTTTTGCACCAATTAGTTTTGCGAACTGTAAATCAGCATTTTTTAAAGAAGCTTGATTGAGAATTGCACGTTCGAGAATCGCATATTTGAAATTAGCTCGAAATAGATTTGCCCCGTCGAGTTTCGCTTCCAGCAAATTTGCCTTCAAAAAATCAGCGCCAGACAACAAGGCAAAGCGCAGGTCTGCACCCAGCATATTCGATCGCATCAATTTTGCGCCATCTAGCTTTGCCCCACGCATATCGGCTTTACGAAGATCAGCATCTCGAATATTGGCATTGATCAAGTCGGCTCCCGCGAGTCGAGCATCGGGCAGGTCACACTCCGAACATTCTTTAGTTTTGATTAATTGATCAACATGGCTTTGATTGGCGGCAATTACAGTTGTTGCTGTAGTAATGGCGATGAGCGTAGAAATAGCGATCGCAGTTTTGCCTATACCCATCCTTTTATCTCCGCATCCATCATTGGTTTTTCGAGTTTAATATACTCAATTTTTGCAGCTTGTAAGATATGTTTCATCTGCACAGGCTCATTGTGATCAGCTGCAATAAAAGCTGAATTAAGGGCAATATTACGAATATTGCCACCCGCAACACTGAGTCTACCAAGTTTTAGGTAGTCTAGTTCAAGAGTAGGAGTTTTCTGTGGAAAAGCTCGCCGCCAGATTTCAGCGCGTTGCTCTGCATCAGGGAAAGGAAACTGAATCACAAACCGTAACCTTCTTAAAAATGCTTGATCGAGAGAATTTTTGAGATTAGTAGTGAGTACTGCTAATCCGCGATAAGCCTCCATTCTTTGCAACAAATAGCTAACTCCAACATTGGCATGGCGATCGTGGCTGTCTTTAACTTCAGTACGCTTACCAAACAGGGCATCAGCTTCATCAAAGAGGAGAATTACGCCTCCACCTTCAGCAGCATCAAAAATACGTTTGAGATTTTTCTCAGTTTCACCAATATATTTATCAATAACAGAACTAAGGTCAACCCGATAGACATCAAGCTGTAACTCATTGCCCAATACTTCAGCCGCCATCGTCTTGCCAGTGCCGCTTGTACCAGCAAACAGTGCGCTAATTCCCAATCCCCGCCGACTTCTACCTGCAAATCCCCATTTTTCATAGACAGTTAAGCGCTGGCGCACATGGGCGGCAATGTCATGCAGCACAAATTTTTCTTTAGATGGCAAAATCAGATCTTCCCAAGTTGCCGTGGTTTCTACGCTTTGGGCTAGTTCATCAAGGCGCGGACGGGCTTGAGCGCGGCAGGCACTCCAAAGAGATTGATGGAAGGTGTGATTTAATTCGGGGTTGTGTGTGCTTTTGGCTTTAAGAGAGGCATTGTAAATATGTGTAGGTGAGAGATTAAAATACGATACCAGTTCATGAATGGAACCATTAAGAGAATCTTTAATCTCACTATCAAGATCGCTGAGGGATTCTTCCCATAATATCTGTTGTTCATCGACCGAAGGTGATCGCACGTCAAAGGTGAGGATCGTTCGCTGATGTTGGCGGCGGCGAGTCTGACTACTAATGATCAGCGGACATTGGAGAATCTCGATCAGATAGCCGATCGCCATGTCTTGAAGAGGATTTGATGCTTCATCGCGATCGCAGTCTAGCAATAGACTAATATCATTCAATGCATATTCGCGATCGCATAGCTGGGCAATTAGCTGGAGATTGATTAAATCATGGGGGAGAAGGTTAGCTGGTATTTTATAAAGCGTTAATTGTAGATTTTTACATACATCAGATGCGATCGCCATTTTGCTAGCAACATCGTCACCGCATAGCTGTAAAACAGGTAAATTGCCTAAATGATTATCTTTGTTAGCACTTACCCAAGTAGCGATCGCTTGGTTGGCAACTTGTTGATGGGAATCAATCTGGACAGAGTTAGCAACTATAGGTTCTAAAAGTCGAAGTAAGCGTTCATCAAGATGCTCATCTCCCATTAAATAATGCAAAATCCGTTCATCAATTCGCAGAGGACTTGCAGTAAGCGCATTCCCTGCACCAACCTCTACTAAATGCCATTGACGTAAATTTGAAGCTGGTGAGAAGGCCGTCCAATCGGGATGCTCTAGCACTGACATTGCTAGGCTAAAGGTAACAAAGGTTTGCTTAGGATCGTTGGCAATTTCTGCACAAAGATCAGCCCAGTTGGGGATTAATTCTAGACCTACACATAACAGCAGAATATCTCTTTCAAATGCTGAAAGACTAAAGCTTTTGCATAGTTTGTTTAGATAGCTATCAACTTGCTGTTTCTGAGTAGTAGGTTCAACGCGCTCTTCTAATGGTTCATCTTTTTTTGCAGCAATTTTTTTCTCTAGGACAAAGCGAATTCTGGCGATCGCTGCATAAAGATCGCTTTGACTGTGCTTTAGCCAATCTGTATCACTACTCAAAGTATTTGTAAGGGTATTTGTAAGGGTATTTGTAAGAGCGTCTAGGGATACTGTCATGCTTCTTCGGTTGCTGTTTTGATTAATTGCTCCAGATAGATTTCCGCTTCATTAATTGGGAGCAAGATTGCTTCTCCGTTTCTCAAGATCTCATATTTCCCCCCGTGAAATCCATGTCCAGCAATTAAGCCCATAGATACAGCGAGGTTGCCAGTTTCTGTAAGTTTATTAACACTCATTGTCTCTACTTCCAGATTCAGGTGTTGACTAAGTTCATCTTCATTCATGGTTATCACTGTTTTTTATCATCAGATCTTAAGACAAATTATGGCTTTATTGAATTGTAAATTGCTGTATCATTTCTAATTATCATCAGATATGTAATACCAATTCACAAAAGTGTGGCAGCAATTCTGTGAATTAAAAAACTAACCCTGTAAGGGTTTTAAAAACACAAAATGGCTACGCCATTTTGTGTTTTTGTATAATTTGACAAGAATGAGAATTTTTTGGCAATTTATAACTACTTAAACTTTTCGCAATCCATTGGGCTGTATTCTGTAAGTATAACCTTAGTCCTATTCATAAAAAATCCTGCTAAATATGAGGAGCGAACCAACCATATTTGCCTCAAATGCCCCTAACAGCAATACCGAGCAAGATGCAGGGATGAATATGGTGGATATCTTGACCCTATCCACGCGGCAGCAGCAAATTATTAATTGTATTATGCGCCAACAGCAGTCTACGTTGGAAGTAATCGCTGTATATATTGAGGCTGAGCTTGAAGAAGCAAGTGCTGAGATTGCAGACTTAATTAGACAAGGCTTTATCGAAGCGCGACAAGAGCAAGGAGTTACATATTATGAGATTGACTTTCGCCGTCAGCAAAGTGCCGAAAGTTTAGACTCGATTTCTTCGACATCAGTTTCTCAGAGACCATTATCAATCATTCTTAATCCCTCGGGGACAGTCTCAACCTCTACGGGCGAGAGTTTTGAATTGTGCGTCACAGTCACCAATCAGGGCGATCGCAGTGCGGTGATTAGTATAGCGATCGACAAAGACTCTAGCTCGATTTATACTTGGTGTGCTCTGCCATCAGAAAGATTGGCTTTGAGTGTGGGGCAAAGTTGCGAAGTTGTATTCCTAGTCCAAGTACCCCCAACTACGCCACCTGATGACTACAACTACACCTTAATTATTGATGCGCCTAAGCACTATCCAGAGCATACGCCGATTCAATATAAAGGTCGCGTAATTGTTCTTCCCGCAATTCAAGAAGTGGTCAGAGTCAATGACCCTACCTTTGTCACCTTGCCACGCACCTCATCTGACAATCCCCATCCGATGCGATTGGGTGAAGTCTGGCAAGTTCTCGTCTCTGTCTCCAATCGCTCTAATCGGGTCGATCGCTTTCGGGTAACTGTCCCCGACCTAGATCCTAAATGGATTTCAATTTACTACCCCGAAGGCTTGGCACTAGCTGGCATTGTCGAAGCCTCAGAAGGCTTGCCGCTAAACCCTGATACCCAAGGGCATGTTACTGTAATTTTCAAGCCGCCTCTGGATGTGTGGGCAGGGATTTATGCGCCGACTATTCGCATTCATTCAGAGAACAACCCAGAGCTATCGTTACTAGATATTGCCTATTTTGAGATTCTCCCCACTTATCAACTTGATATTCAATTAGTGACATTACGGACAAGGGTTGTCCGTGAGCCGTCCCTGTATGAGATGCGCTTTAAAAGTAATGGCAATATCGCCCGTGAGTTGATCCTCAGAGCCAGTAGTGCTGAGCAAGAGGGCTTGTTAACATATACCTTGTCCATGGAAGAACTGAAAATAGCTCCATTTGGAACGACTAAGGTCAATATTGAAGTTGAACCGACAAAAAAATGTAAGCCAAGGTTTTTAAGCGATCGCTATTTAAACTTCATTATCGAAGTTGAAGATAAACATGGCGCACTAATACCTAATGATCGTTTCACAGGTAACTTGTTATTGCCAGCTCGTCCTTGGTGGCAATTTGTTTTACTGATTATTAGTATTTTGGGGCTAGTTGGAACAATTGTCTTTTTAATTTGGTGGTTCTTCTTTAGACCACCTGATGTACCGCAAGTGGTTGAGTTCTCTTCTGAATCATCTACCTATCAAGAAGCTGCCAATGAAGCGATTCGCCTACGCTGGCGAGTTACCTATCCAGAGCTATTAAGTGAAATGAGGATTGAGGGACTCTCAACCGATGAGAAGGCGATCAGTCAACCTGTAGTTTATAACTTTAGTAAGGGAATTCCACCCGAACTCAAGGAATATTGTGTAATTGATCGCGACTTGTTTTGCCAAAACGTACCTACTGATGCGCGTAAGCCCAGTCAGTATATTTTTCAGATGAATCTATCGTCGAAAAATCCTAAAATCAAAACTATTCCATTAGCAAAAACCACGAAGATTTTAGTGGAGCCGATTCCCCAAGCTGAGATTTTGGAGTTAGCATCGACTAAGCCTCTTTATACTGAGTCTAAGCCAGTTTTGCCAACGGTTGTATCTGCTCCAATAGCCCAAGCTAGACCGTCAGAAAATGCCCCTGCTCCTGAGAAAAGTAATTCCAGTAATTCTGCTCCGCCATCTTCTAGTCCTGATAATGCTTCAGTAACTAACTTTACTGAGCCAAACTCGAGCGCGATCATTTTGGAAAAGCAGGTATTTTTCACGGCAATTGGGATTGCCAATGGCGGTATCAAACCAAGAATCATCAAGCCTAAGCCTGATCTTGATAACGAAGTAAGGTTGAACTGGACTATATCTAATGCTAGTCAAGTTAAGGAATTAACCCTCGTAGGGCGATCGCCTGAAGGAGAAATCAAGAGTCCGCCGTTACGCTTCTTAGTCACTGAAGGGTTACCGCGATCGCTGCGCCCCTACTGCACAATTTCTGACGATCAGATGATTTGTAAAAATGTCCCTACCGAGGCTAAGGCGGCAAGTAGCTATATTTTTGAGTTAGCAATTATTCCTAAAAAGCCCCCTGCCGATCCCAAGGCGGTTCCCGTAACGAAAAAAACTGAAATCACCAAAATTGC
>Ga0315899_10008117_pt1 | contig 11249 bp, 9 predicted proteins | sample LakEriMetagenome_2_FD_203518 | JGI IMG/M metagenome (GOLD analysis project Ga0315899, IMG submission 203518) | Freshwater fungal communities from buoy surface, Lake Erie, Ohio, United States - Buoy 4 MA112 | ecosystem: Environmental > Aquatic > Freshwater > Lake | place: USA: Lake Erie, Ohio...
GAGGTTTGGCTGTTCGTGGCCTGGCCTTCATCGAAAAATAATTGCGAACTAAGCATGTAGAAAACTTAGAAATTCCTTGTTTGGACGTGGGTTCGACCCCCACCGGGTCCACCAAAAAAGAAATGAGCTTCGGCTCATTTTTTTGTTTTGGGCAATTAGCTCAGTTGGTTCAGAGCACTACCTCGACAAGGTAGGGGTCACTGGTTCGAGCCCAGTATTGCCCACATAGAAGATACTGCGACAGACATTCTTTAGTGCAATGGCGGTTGAAGAATGAATGACAAAGTACCAAGTACAAAGTACCAAGTACCGATGCAAATCCATGAATAAGGAGGCATGAAAAACCGCATATGGCTAGGGCAATTTCTAATTGCTCTGATTACTCGCCCTTCTTTCTCCAATCGAGATTATAGGTCATTGATGCTAGCAGCGTATGATTTCGCTCGGCATGAATTCCATCTTTCTTAATGATGTATTGGTTGAGGTATCCCAGTTGAATATTACAAGCAGCGTTGAAACGCCAGCCTAATCCGGCATACAAGCGATTTTGATCTACAACATTTTTAGCTATTCCCTTTCCGAACCCGACGAAGATTTCATCCCAAATAGAAAGGAAAAGAGTATGGTCGCTCATTTCCCTTTTATTCAAAGGCACATTGCAAAGCAGGCGATACCGGGCTCGCTGGCGAAAACTGAATCCATTCAATTCAAAAGTGTTTTCCGACGTATTCACCCAATTCTCAATGTAGCGTTGCTCCAATCTATATCTGTGAAAAATCTCAGCGCGTGCAAATGCTGATTTCAACTCAGCCTGTTGCCAAATTCTATGCTCATTGTTTTCGTGTACGATGGGTTGCTCGCCATAAGGAAATGTCTTAATCCATGCATAACCGACGGAATATTTTACTCCCGACGTTGAATAGTAATCAACACCACAGCGCAATAGTGACTGTTGCCAATGCTGAATAAACTCCGCTCTACGCCACTGATACTCGGTATTAAAGACCCAATGGTCATTGATTCGAAGGTTACCGAAAAGAGCGACCCAAGCATTATGCTGATTGGCGATTTGCTTTTGTGCATTAACCTTCAATACCTGGGCACACAGAAATACTGCGCACACTATCGAAAGCCCTTTCAATCCAAACATATTGAAGATACCTGCTTGCGTCCTCATTAAAGTACCGGCAACACCTTCGCCTTGCACTCGCCAAAACCAATGCGCACACCATCCTTCTCGGCATGACCTCGCATAATTACGGTGTCTCCATCGTTGATGAAGCTGCGTTGCGAACCATCTACCATTTGCACCGGTTTAGTTCCCTTCCATGCAATCTCCAGCATGCTACCATAGGAACCTTCCTGAGGTCCGCTGATGGTGCCACTCGCCATCATGTCGCCGCAGCGAATGTTGCATCCATTAACGGTGTGGTGCGCCAACTGCTGATTCATGTTCCAATACATATGCTTGTAGTTGCTATTGGAAACGATGGTTTCGGATGCATTCTCCGGTTGTATTGCAACCTGAAGTTTTATATCAATGTTCTTGTTGCCACTGTATTCTAGATAAGACAACACTTTTGGATCCTGCTGAGGGCCCGGTACACGGAAGGGTTCCAATGCATCGAGTGTTACTACCCAAGGAGAAACCGTCGACGCAAAATTCTTTGCCAAGAAAGGACCGAGTGGCACGTACTCCCATCGCTGGATATCGCGTGCACTCCAATCATTGAAGAGTAACATTCCGAAAATGTAATCGTCTGCTTCTGCTGTTGAAATGCGCTGGCCGAGTGGTTTTCCATCGAATGTTACAAAGGCCATCTCCAACTCGAAGTCAAGTTGCTTGGAAGGTCCGAATGAAGGCAGCGTTTCATCGCTTGCATTGGTTTGTCCCATGGGACGATGAATGGGAAGTCCGCTAATCAATATGCTGGAAGCCCGACCATGATAACCTACGGGTAAATGTTTCCAATTGGGTAAAAGCGCTTTTGCAGGATCACGAAACATCGTACCCACGTTGCGCGCGTGGTCTTCGCTGCTGTAGAAGTCGGTATAATCACCCACTTCAATTGGCATGAGCAATTGAACTTCGTCTTGCCTGAACAACACTTGGCGCACGTGATGCTCTTTATCGCGTAGGTCGGGCATATCGCTGCGCAGCAGTTTAGACACTCGATTTCTCAAATCGCGCATCGCATGTTTTCCATGACGCATGCATCGGTTGAGCGTTGGGCTCACCATATCTTCGAGGGTAAAGGGAAGATTTTCGAGGTAGCCCATTACGTGCAGGGCCTTTAAATCGATGAGCTGTTCGCCAATAGCGCAGCACACGTGGGGAAATTGACTTTCCGTTCTAAATACACCAAACGGCAAATTTTGAATAGGAAAATCAGAACCTTCGGGAACATTCACCCATGAGCGCAGAGCAGGGTCGTTGGCTTTTATTTCAATCATTAAACATTGATTTGTGACAAACTTACAGCGAAAGGACTCAATTGAAAAAAGTGGGAATTATCTTGGGACATGAAAATGAAAAAGACACTACTCGCAGCATTCATTGGGGGTATAATTCTGACTATTCATTATACTCTCTGTGCATTGAGCGCACTTTCAGTTGAAACATCGGGCATCGCCGATCGATACACACAGCCCTTGTTCCAACAACCGTGGAGCAAGCTCGGTTCAGATATTCCTACCAATAAGATCGAGCTAGAGTTTCGAATGAAACAAAAAACGAATGATTGGAGTGAATGGAAAGATGCCACTACATCCCATGGCTTTGAGCCTAGCTCTCGGGCAGAGCGTGTTGAACAAACAATTATCGATGAGTTACGCTGGCAACTAACGCATAATTTGTATAGTGAAAATGGGCGCGCTGAGCTTAAAACTATTCTGGAAAGTAGCACTTACTCAAAGGCCGTTTACTATGTGATGCGCATGGAGCGAAACGACAAAGAGCTTTATCCGGATTCAGTTCAGCTGCGAGCGGCCATCGAATTCATTCCCTCTATGGATGCAGCACCAACTCAGCAACTTTCCTACATTAACTTTCCACCTTACGGAGCACCATGATTAAAAGACTGTTTCTCTACTTCGACAGTTTTTCAGCACACCGAGCGCTGCGATTCATGCCACGAATTGTGCAAGGCTTTCTGATTGTTCTATGGATTACGACTATTCCGGAGCATACACTTTTTTGGGGAAGTGATAATGTACTCTTTCGATTTGGGATGCCCGATTCCTTGCTTGAGAATGCAGTGCTTCGCCTCTACTACCAGCCGGAAATTTATGCCTGGATATACTTTTCACATCCCTTGCTGCTCATTGCAGGTATGCGCAATGCAGCAATTTCCTGGTTACCTCGCGCTTTAGCCTGGATAACAGGCATGATGCTCTACCAAGCAGCACCGGGTGTATTTGGTTGGGGAGCTGTGTTGCTTTTGCAAGTCGCATTTTTATTGATTCCGGTGCACTATGAAACAGAATCTGCAGTTCGAAAATGGTTCAATAGTCTATCGATAGCAGCCATGCGCATTCTGACGGTTATGGTAATAGCCGTTGTTGCCATTTTCATGTGGGGTTCTTCTCAGTGGCTGAAGGGAGAGAGCATTTACTATCTCATTCATCAACCAAGTGAAGTAAGAAGTTTTCTCACTGAAGCGGCAACCGGCGCAGGTTGGCTATGGAAAGTCCTTACCTATGTGTTGTTAGGAATTACAACCTGCTTATCAGCAAGCTTGTTGTTTCGCCCCACACGCTACTACAGCACAGTAGTCATTCTGATTATAGGAAGTGTAGCTGTTCTATCGTTCAACAATTTAGCCCACGGCTTTGCCGTCATAACACTGGCACTTCCCTGGATCGACGCGAAAGAAAGCTACGCTTAAAGTAATTCTCCGATAATTTTTTCGACAGTATAACCTTCTGCCTCGGCTTTGTAATTGCGCACGATTCGATGACGGAGAATTGGCACAGCAACCGCGCGCACATCTTCAATATCCGGGCTGTATTTACCCTTCAATGCAGCAACACATTTCGCACCGATTATCAAGAATTGCGATGCACGAGGTCCGGCACCCCAACTTAGGAAGTTGTTTACCATAGCAGGAGCCAACTCATTTTCAGGACGAGTTTTAGCAACCAACTTTACTGCATATTCAATCACATTATCAGGCACCGGCATTTTGCGAATCAACTGCTGGTAGAAAACAATTTCTTGTCCTGATACAACGCTGTTGATTTGCGGAACCACATTCGTGGTAGTCGACTTAACGATTTGAATTTCGTCGCTGAGTGTAGGATAATCAACCCAAATATTCATCATGAAACGATCGAGTTGCGCTTCGGGAAGAGGGTATGTACCTTCTTGTTCGATAGGGTTTTGGGTAGCCAATACGAAAAATGGTGAAGGCAATTCGTATGTTTTACCGCCCGAGGTTACTCTCCTTTCCTGCATTGCCTCGAGCAATGCAGATTGTGTTTTTGGAGGAGTTCGGTTGATCTCATCGGCCAAAATAACATTCGAAAAAAGAGGGCCCTTTATAAACTTAAAGCTGCGCGAATCGTCCAAAATTTCAGAACCTACGATATCACCCGGCATCAAATCGGGAGTGAACTGAATGCGGTTGAACGACAATCCGAGTGATTTTCCGATGGTGCTTACCAAAAGAGTCTTGGCCAACCCGGGAACACCCACCAACAAACAGTGACCATTGCCGAAAATGGAAATGAGCACATCACGCACTACCTCGTCTTGTCCTACGATTGCTTTGCGAATTTCTTTTTGCAAATCACTGTAGCGTGACTTTAAGGAGTCAATTGCTTCTGCGTCTGAGTTAAACTTGATATCTGACATACAATGCGGGTGTTAAAAGCGTAAGTAGGGCGAAAGTAAAAATGAAAATTCGCCAAACAGACGGTAAGTTGTTAAGGATTGTTTTTAGGCCATGGAAACTGTGACTTACATCCCAGATAATCCGTATCGACCTTTATAAAGGTTGAAGCAATGCGCTTCTTTACCCATTTATCCGTTTCTTGCTGTTTTGCGCGTGCTTCAGTTACTTGTTTGAAGATCTCGTAGTCGTCCTTCATATTCGCGTCATGCGCCGCCAGTCGGTTATCCAAGTGATAAACGGCATACGACTGCTTACCATCTTCGGCAGTCACCAAAATAGCATCGCTTACATCACCGGGCTTCATGCCCATGAACACGAGATTCAACTCTGAGGTAAGTGATGCCACATCGTGGCGGGTTCCACCTGTTGATTGGTTTATTACACGCCCACCTTGGTTTCTTGTATCTTCATCGGTACTGTACAACAAGGCGGCCTTCGCAAAGGTGAGTGTGTCACCGATGTCTGACATAACGTTTTCGAGGTTCTTTCTTGCCGCATCGAGATCATCCGACTTCACTTTGGGTGACATGAGGATGTGACATGACTCGTAGAACTCACCACGCTTTTCGATGACCTTCACAAAGTGATAACCATAGGTCGATGAAAAAACCGGCGAGTAAGAGCCTTCCGGTGTGTTATAGACCGCTGCTTCATACTCCGGCACAAATGACCCCTTACGTTGGAGCGGATAACATCCTCCTTTGTATTTCGAACCCGGATCTTCGCTCCACTTAGCGGCCTCCAGTGTCATGGAGGATTTGCCATTGGCGAGATTCATACGGATTGAGTCCATCATGTGAATGATCCGTTGCACCTCCGAGTCGCGGACTTTGGGCGCGATTTGAATCTTCGAATATTCTACCTGCTCACCTATAAGTGGAATCGAATCTTTCGGAACCGTTTGATAATACCTCAACACATCGGCAGGAGTGACTTTGACGTTGCGGGTAATGCTTTCCTGCATTTTCTGAACGAGTAATTGATCCTTGATTAAATCGAAATACTCATCCTTCAATTGAGCCTGTGACTTGCCGTAGTATTTCTCGAATTCTTCCACACTACCGAACATCTGAATGAAATACTCGATACGACGTTCCACTTGCGATTGCACTTCTCCATCGCTCACCTCGAGGCTATCCAACTTAGATTGATTGAGTAGTAATTTTTGATAGAGCAAATTCTCATATACCGAGCATCTCAGGTCCGCATCATCCGACCCTTTTCCTTCGGTCATTTCCAACACTGATGATTCCAAGTCACTTTGAAGGATGATTTCATTACCTACAACGCCGATAATCCGGTCGACCACTTTTCCCGGTTGTGCGCTTGCATAAAAGGCAATACAGATGGCGATAAGAAAAAAGTAGTATCTCATTGTTTCGAGAAATAAAGTTTTATTTCACCATCCTGTTGCGCCTTGCTGTAAATATCCGTGCGCATGGTTTCCAGCAGAGCAAGTTTCCGCTTATTGATAATCATCGATCGGATTTTCTCACGTTCAAAACTAAGTGGAGACTTACTTCCCGCAAGCTGATAATCGGTAATTGAAATCAGGTACAGATTGTTTTCCTTCTCGAATTCAATAATGTTCTTTTTTCGGAGAAAGCCTTCTACATCATACACTTCCAAAGGAATTTGCTGAATAAACTCATCCCATTTCAGCCACTCCTCCTCATTGAAATAATAACTCGCACCTATATCGACACACATCTGCTGCCATTTAACGAGATCCTCCGGCTTAGATGAATTAAAGACTTTCTTCAATGCTCCGATCTGTTTGCTGTCGGCAGCGATAGCTGTGAATTTCACCTTCAGGATGTAATCTTTTAGTTGAAAGTTTTTTTCATTGTCATTGTAGTACTGTTCGATTTCCTGGTCACTTACCACGGTATCCAATTTCTGCCTCACCCATTCCTGTTCGAAAGCGTAAATGAGCAGAGAGCTTCGATAGTTCTCGATCATTTCCTCAAACGATTTAAGTTCCTCAGGCAAGTTGGATTCTGCCTTGGCAATAATCAACTGCTTAGTTATCCAATCGTGGATGTAGTGATCAGCAAGTGCTGCGCTATCATCGGGTGATGAGTTGTCAGGCACTACATCCGAAACTTCCTTTCTGGTAAGCGTCTTGTCACCGATCTCCGCAATCAACTCAGCACGGTTATCCGTCCAGTCGCATGAACTAAGAACGCATACACAAGCAATTGCAAACAGGAAATAAAATCTCATTACTTAATGGAATGGAGCACGTCCTTGTTAACCTTGTATTGGTGCTCTTTACGCATCGAAGCGATCCACTCCTGTTCGAGGAACGTTTGATACTCCGAAGTGATCATTCCGCGGGCTTCATCCAATTTTTTGACAGAAGGCGAAATAATTTCCTTGAACTGAATGATTACTATTTGATCGTTATCCGCGATATCAGCGCTTAATCCAACCTGCCATGGCGCTTTTGCAAGCAGCGCATTATCATCCTTAGCATAGATACCTTCTTGCACCTGCAAGTTGAGTTGCGATTCCTTGTTGAGTTCACCGGCTATGGCCGACTTGTCCTTTCCGTCCTTCACCATTTTGCGCACTTTCTTAGCGATATCAGCTCCTGCGCAGGTATAAATGACAACCGATGCACGCTCGGGCCACATGAAATTTTCCTTGTTTGCATCGTAATAGGCAGCAAGACCGGCTGTGTCTTTCACTGCTTTAGACCACACCATTTGATCGGTCATTTCGAAGAGCAAAATTCCTTCGCGGTATTCCTTCATGAGTAGTCGGAACGGTGTGTATTTCTCCTCCAGTTTGGCGTCTTCCAACTGCAATAATTTATCCTCGCCCAATTTGTTGGCGGATGCACGCACATAATCGCCGGGTGTCATCGTTGGCTTAGCCTGGCCCTTGGTGCGCATGTGTTCGTTGAACTCATTTACCGTTATGGTCAACCCGTTCATGCGAATGAGCGGCTTCTCCATAGACTTTTTACCTACATATAGTTTTCCTTCGAATGCATTAGAATCAGCCTTCTCTACAAGCTTACCCAGTTCGACCTCATCGATTGAGTATACATACTCCTTCTTCAATTTTTCGATAAACGACTTCTTGGTTTGTTCTGCTCGGCTGTCCTTGGAAACCTTGTTCTTGATATCCTTTTCCATAGACTCGAACGAAGCGAGAGGCTTGTACTCCAGGCGCTTGATAATGTGCCACCCAAAAGCAGTTTTGATGGGTTGAGAATAATCTCCGTTGTTTTTCAATGCAAATGCGGCGTCCTCAAATTCAAGAACCATCTTACCGGTTCCGAACCAAGGCAATTCACCACCCTTCTTAGCTGAAGTAGGGTCATCGCTGTATTTGCTTGCCAATTCTTCGAAGGTAGATTCACCACTCACTAGTTTTTGGTAAATCTCTTGAATTTTGGATTCAGCGTTGGCCTCGCTGTTGGTTTCAGATTTGGGCTTAACGACGATGTGGGCCACGTGCATTTCACCGCGTGCGGGTCTTTTGTCGTATACGTAAATCAAGTGATAACCGTATCGAGTGCGAATAGGCATGGACACTTGACCGACTTTTGTTTCGTAGGCAGCTTTTTCAAACGGATACACCATTTGAAACGCGGTGAAATAACCCAAATCACCACCATTCTCCTTTGCGCTGGGATCTTCGCTAGTTGCCTTTGCCAAGGCAGTGAAATCTTCTCCTTTGGTAATACGCTCTCGAATTGCCAAAATTTTTGCGAACGCCTTTGCGGTGTCAGATGGTGATGCATTGGCATCTACCTTCACCAAGATGTGCGCTGCATGCACCTCCTGCTTGTAATTTTCATAGGCTTCCTTTACCAGATCATTTAGTTTGTCGCTGTCGGTGAGGTAAGGACGCGCGAGCTGCGCTCTGTAACCATCGAGCTCATTCTTGAACTTCTTTACTGTATCCAATCCGGCTTCTTTGGCTTCCTTTACCTTCAATTTAAAATTGATGAAGAGCTCCATGTATTCATCCAACGACTGCGCTGTAATCACCGAGTCGCGATTATTCTTACGAAAGATGTTTTCGAATTCTTCAAGCGAGGTTGGCTCTCCATCGACCACCAACACAGCGGCATTTTTATCTTGAGCAAAAAAACTGTTGGAAACACAGCATAAGAATGCAAAAGCAAAAGCAAGCGACTTCACTTTCATGGTAGGATTAATTAGATTCATTGGTAGCTAGTGCCCCATAATGGAGCGGGCGCAAATGTAAGCCTCAGAGAGGTGAATTCCATACCCTTCCGGCTTGTGAAAGTGAGTTAACAGCAAAAAAAATGAGGCCTATTTGAGGCTGTAATTCGGTGCTTCGCGGCTGATAAACACGTCGTGTGGATGACTTTCCTTCACGCCTGCGCTCGTAATACGGATAAATCTAGCTTTTCGCAACTCCGCCAGGTCGATAGCCCCGCAGTATCCCATACCAGCACGCAAACCTCCTACAATCTGATACATGATTTCCTGCACCGTTCCCTTGTAGGGAACACGGCCCGAAATACCCTCAGGTACGAGTTTCTTGATATCGTCTTCAGCATCCTGGAAATATCGATCCTTGGAACCTTGTTGCATAGCCTCCACAGAACCCATCCCGCGGTATGCTTTGAAGCGCCGACCTTCGTAAATAATGGTATCGCCCGGACTCTCTTCTGTGCCTGCGAGCATTGAACCCACCATAATCGAAGACGCACCTCCGGCCAGAGCCTTCACAAAATCACCTGTGAAACGAATACCACCATCGGCGATAACCGGCACGTCCTTGTCGGTAATGCCATATGCAACGTCCATAACCGCGGTAAGCTGGGGCACGCCCACACCGGCAATAACACGGGTGGTACAAATTGAACCCGGGCCAATTCCAACCTTCACTGCATCGGCTCCTGCTTCAATCAGCGCATTGGCGGCTTCTGCAGTGGCAATATTTCCAACCACCACATCTACCTTGCTTCCATAGGCCTGCTTCACCTCTTTGAGCATTTGAATAACTCCCTTGGAATGGCCATGTGCCGTGTCTATGATGATTGCATCCACACCAGCCTTCACTAACGCCTCGGCCCGTTGCAACGTATCGTGGGTAACTCCCACTGCAGCCGCTACTCGCAATCGACCCAGTTTGTCTTTGCACGCGTTGGGATACTTCTTGAGCTTTAGTATGTCCTTATAGGTTATTAATCCAATGAGTTTTCCGGAAGCATCAATCACCGGTAATTTCTCGATTTTGCTTTGCTGAAGGATGGCTTCAGCAGCCAATAAATCATTGGGTTTGTCAGTCGTAATAAGTCCCTGACTGGTCATGATGGCCGCAATGGGTTTCGCCATATCCTTTTCAAATCGTAAATCACGATTTGTTACGATACCAATGAGTTTTCCTTCGTTGTTTACTACCGGAATTCCGCCAATTCGGTGCTCGGCCATGAGCTTCAGCGCATCAGCCACTACTGCGTGCTCATCAAGCGTAACAGGGTCTTGAATCATTCCGCTCTCCGAACGTTTCACTTTACGCACCAGTGCAGCCTGAGCATCGATGCTCATGTTTTTGTGGATGACGCCAATGCCGCCTTCTCTTGCCATAGCGATGGCCATCTCCGACTCCGTAACGGTGTCCATAGCGGCCGAAACCACCGGAGCGTTTAACACAATGTTTCTTGAAAATCGGGAGCGCACTGAAACTTCACGAGGCAGTACCTCAGAATAGGCCGGTACGAGGAGCACATCATCGTAGGTAAGGCCCTCACCTACGAATTTCTCTTGGAAATAAGACATGTACGAGGAATTTACGGTAATAAATTCGCGCAAATGTAAGTAACAAACTTGTTGCTATTGCGGACAAAAAGTTCCGTATAGGCTATTGAACACTTGCAAATCCGTTACTCCAACGACGGTATCACCGTCCAAATCAGCATAACAATCTTCTCCCACACAGCTGAATTGACTAATCAGAATAAGCAAATCTGCCACGCTGATTGCACCATCGCAATTTAGGTCTCCAAGGCAGCAACCTTCAAGAGTTAAATTTACCGTAACGAGCACGGAGCATTGCGAGGAATTACCGGACGAGTCGGTTGCTGTATAAATTACAACCGTATTACCGACGGGAAACTGACCAGTTGCCGGTTCCAAGCCATTGATGCTGTTGGACAACAGAGGTACTTCGCAATTATCCGTTACCGGTGGATCGGGCAGCAAAACCTCCACGGTTGTCTCCCCAGGAATAGCATCTACATTGATTGTAGGCGGACATTCAAATACAGGCGCATCATCATCGATAAGAGTGAGGTTAAACTGACATGAATTCGAATTACCGGAGTAATCAGTTGCAGTCACCGTAATAACATGTAGTCCAGGT
>Ga0315899_10008118_pt1 | contig 11249 bp, 7 predicted proteins | sample LakEriMetagenome_2_FD_203518 | JGI IMG/M metagenome (GOLD analysis project Ga0315899, IMG submission 203518) | Freshwater fungal communities from buoy surface, Lake Erie, Ohio, United States - Buoy 4 MA112 | ecosystem: Environmental > Aquatic > Freshwater > Lake | place: USA: Lake Erie, Ohio...
ACGCGTATCAATCAAGATCAGCACGGAGTCGAGGGTCAAGACGCCTGCCGTTCCGCGTGCGAGCGCCGTGGGCTCTTGAGCGTCAACCGGGCGGTGCGCCCCCGCGACGCAAGCCAAGACAGCAATCGAGATCGCAAATCGACGTGTCGTGGGCGCCGCACATGGCCCCCTCGATAGCGTCGCCTCAACACCGCGCTCAGTTATTTGTCTTGGAAGCACCACGATTGATCACTCGCATCCGGGGAAATGCGGCTGCTGCACGCTCTGCCGTCTCCGCGACGCACGTCACCGCGAGAACACATCGAAGCGATGAGGCGACAGTGCCGAGGACGAAGCTTCGAGGGGGAATACATCTCATCGTAGCGCGCTGATTGGCACACCGTCGTCGGGATTTCCCTGAACTTAGGCGCTTCCGGGGCTACCGCTTTGCGCTGACGTTGAACACGAAGGTCGTGCGCGAAACGTCCCAGTCCCGCGCGGCACCTCCAGCCCGGCGACTCGCAAACGCTGAGCGCAACATGACGGGCCCCGCTTTGTCCAACGGGATGTGCACCACGCCCCTCTCGTCGGCCGTGAAGGCCACACGGGACACAGAAGACGTCGCGGCCTGCGTGCTGTCGATCCCTGCGGCGAGTTCGATGCCGATACCAGGGACCGGAGTTCCGTTGCCGAGCATGCGCACGTGTAAAGTGTCTCCAGTCTTCACACGAGAGGGGTCATTCACCGGAACGAACTCCAGCCGAATTCCCGCCGCTTTGGTGAACACTCGTGGACCGTCCGTCCCGACTTCGGCGATGGTCGCCGCATAGCCTGCGTGAGTGAAGATGACGCTGTCGAGGCCGGCGAATGCGTTTTCCCGTTCAAGACGAGCGGCCTCCAAGGCGCCGCCCTCCGCTCGGAGGAAGCGCATGACCCCGGCGGGTGTCTCGCGAAACACGCGCGGGGCGAGTCCCACCACAATCAGGTACTGACCAGCGGCGGTGGGCTTGTGCCGCAACTGAAGCGAGGTACCCTGCACTCCCATTTCCACGATTTTTGTCGACGATGAGGCGCCGATGATGCGCGCATCCACAATGCGCTCGGCAGGTACCGCCGTCCCCGCCGGAAACTTCGTACCGCCTTGCCGTACGTTGAACTGCATCGTCGCATTCGCTGCGAACGCGACGAGATCAGGGATGATCCAGGTGTCGTGTGCCCATGCGGTCGACGCGAGCACGACCGTGGACGTCGCGACGGCAGCCACACGGCGAACGAAGAGGGTGGACGATTTTCGGCGAGTCGCAGGACGCATTTCTCGGTAGTCAACGGGGGGAAGGGGCGGTACCAGAGTGGAATGGTGAAAGTACCTCCGATTTTACGACGTGTAAAGCCTACGGTCGCGCCGAGGAGCCTCTCGTGACTACGCGCCGTGCACGGTACTTTATCCCTACTAAAGAGGCTCCCAACCGTTTCCTCCACAGGTGACCCGCATGTTTTTTCTCCTGCGCGCTCGCGTGCTCTCCGTTGCTCTGACCCTGTGGCGCCCCGCTGCCGGTCTCCCCGCTCAACCCACTTCTCCAGACGCCAAGGCAGCCGCCACGGCGGTGGCGCAGTTCCACGCGGCGCTGACGGCGGGAGACTCCGCGCGCGCGGTCGCCCTGCTGTCGAAGGATGTTCTTGTACTGGAGAGCGGCGCCGTTCAGACGCGGGCTGAATACCTGAGCCACCATCTGGGTGCAGATATGAAGGCAAGCAACGGTTCCAAGGCAGTTCGCAGCATCGTGCAGGTACAATTGATGGGAGAGGCGGCGTATGTCGTCTCGAAGTCCGTTACGCCGCCGACGGGCGGAGAAGGCTCGTCGGGGTCGGAGATGGCAGAGCTGATGGTGCTGTCCAAGACGCCGTCCGGCTGGAGCATTCGTGCGGTGCACTGGTCCTCACGCCGGAAACGCTCCTGATGCGGGCGTTCGTCATGGCGCTCGGGCGCCCGTCCCGGATGTCGGGCCGTCGTTTGGCCCTCGTCACTGCGCTTGCGCTCGCCGCGCCGGCATCGTTCCTGACTGCGGATCGCCTTGTGACCGCACGCATCGTTACCGCCAGCGCAGCGTCGACCGTGCGCGACGTGTCCGTCTTCGGGCAATCGTTGCTGCTTGCCCAGACGACGGACCTTCGTCTTCGATTGACTGGTCGAAACGATTTGGGCATACGTGATGCTGGAACAAGCGATCCCACCTGGACTCTTTGCCCGCCTGCAAGCATTGATCAGGCGCGCGCGCTTTGGCGGAACGATTCGCTTATTGAGAGCGGATTGTATTCGCGACGATTCTGTTCGCGCGGCTCGTCTACGTGGGTGAGTCCGCCAGTGTAGATGCAGGCGCAGTTGTCGCGATCAGTAGTGGCGCCGGCTTGAACACATAGGGGAGTACAGACGCATCCGATTGGACGGGCGAGTTCCACGTGTGCACAATGCGGTCCAGTTGAGATTGGCAACAGCGCTTGCCGTCTCCTTTTGGTGATCAGGACCGGCCCGTGTCTGAGGCAGGACTGCGGCATGATGCAGTTCACAATCGACCTGCTAGTCGCGCGGACGATAAGTCAATTGATATCTGCAACCCTATATGAACGGCATGTCCTTCGTCGGACAGCACCTACGGCGCTGCGGCGTTTGGCGGCCGAGTTCCACAGCAGTCGGTCGATCCCTCCTGGATAGGTGGGCACGCGACGGTGCCATACGAGCAAAAGACGCAACAATCGCCGGCATTCGGCCTCAGAAGCGTGCGGCAGCTCGAACACTCGTGGAAGAACAAGCAAGCTTCCGTCGGCATTGTGAGCGATTCCCGATAACCACAGGAAGGGCACCGGAGCACCGACTCAAGTTTGATGATGGTCATGCTCAAAACTACCAATGTGATACGAAAAGAGCGGCATACCGGTCAGACTCAGCGTGCCCCACTCTCCTGAAATCTGAGCAGTCGGAGCGCGTTGGCGATCACGACGAGCGTGCTCCCTTCATGCGCGATGACCGCTGGACCGATGCTGGCGACACCGCTCACCGTCGCCACCACCAGCACGACGATCACGCCCAGCGACACCCACAAGTTCTGCCGAATGATGCGGCGTGCTTGTCGTGAGAGCTCGACGGCAAACGGCAGCCGACCGAGATCATCGCCCATCAGCGCCACATCGGCGGTTTCCAGTGCGGCGGCGGTTCCGGCCCCACCCATCGCGATGCCGACGGTCGCGTGCGCCAGCGCCGGCGCATCGTTGACGCCGTCCCCTACCATCGCCACAGGGCCATCGGCGGCGAGTTCCTTGATCGCGTCCACTTTGTCCGCCGGGAGCAATCCCGCCCGAACATCGTCGACGCCCACGGCGTCGCCGACCGCGTTGGCCACCCCCGCGTTGTCGCCCGTGAGCATGACGATTCGGGTGAACCCGGCCGCGCGAAGGGCGTGTACGGTGGCTTTGGCATTATGGCGCGGCTCATCGGCCAACCCCAGCACCCCGAGGAACTCCGGGACATGACCGATGCGCCGCACGATCATGGTGCTGCGTCCGGCGCGTTCGAGGCGCGCCACCGCCTCACCGATCTCTAGTGGCACCATCACCCCGGCCTCCACGAAGAGCAGCGCGCGACCAACCTCGACGACGGCGCCTTCCACCGGCGCCCGCACGCCGCGGCCGGTTACTGACTGCAGTTCGCCAGCCTCGCTCACAGGCACGTCGCGTTGCGCGGCAGCACCGACGACCGCCCGCGCCAAGGGGTGCTGTGAGCGTTGTTCGACCGCGGCGGCACTACCAAGCAGCATGCGCTCACTCACGCCCTCCGCGGGCTCGATATCCGTGACAGACGGCTCACCCACGGTGAGCGTACCGGTTTTATCGAGCGCAAGGGACCGGATGGCGCCGAGCGCCTCGAGGTGAGCGCCACCTTTGATCAGCACGCCGTTCCGTGCCGCCTGAGCGATACCGGCCAACACGGCAGCCGGCGTACCCAGAGCGAGCGCACACGGCGAGGCCGCCACCAGCACAGCCATCGCACGCGCGAACGCGTCCGGCCACGACAGCACGCCGAGCATCGGCGGCGCGACAATGAGGATCAGGTCGCCAATCAGCACAGCCGGCACGAACACTCGCGCGAAACGCTCCGTGAACTGCTGCGTGGGAGCCTTCTGCGTCTGCGCCTCGGACACCAGCTTGATCACGCGGTCGAGGGTGCGGTCCCCGACCGCCACCGACACCTCGATCACCAGTGCGCCTTCGCCGTTGACGGTTCCGGCGAACACCTGATCGCCCGGCACCTTGTCGACCGGCACACTCTCGCCGGTGATCGGCGCTTGATTGACCCCGGAACGCCCTTCGCGAATGGTGCCGTCGACCGGCACACGTTCGGCGGGCTTCACGACCACGATGTCACCAGGTCGCACCGCCTCGATCAGCACGAGCTCTTCACGCCGCGACCCATCGACCTCTCGTAACAGCGTGGCGCGTGACGGCGCGAGATCGGCCAGCGCGGTGATCGCATGCCGCGCCCGCCCCAGCGCGTGGTGTTCGAGCGCGTGGCCCAAGCTGAAGAGGAAGAGCAGCAACGCGCCCTCGGCCCATTCCCCCAAGGCCGCCGCGCCGACCGCAGCGACGACCATCAACAAGTCGATGTTGAAGTGAACCTTTCCCCGCTGGAGATCGCGAAGGAAATGTCCAACGTTGTCCCGGGCGCCGAAAAAATACGACAGGACAAACAGCCCGATGGCGACGGAAGGTCTTCCAGAAGGCGACCGTTCGACGAGCCATCCAGCAAGGAGCAGTGCGCCGGACGTCACACTCCACGCGAGTTCACGATGGCGCGCGTACCAGCTCCTCGAATCGGCTGATGTCGAGCGCACGTCCGCGTGCACCGTGGGCGGCGGCTGGGGCGCGGATTCAGCAACCGCTGACGCTTGTCGAAGGACGGCCTCCACCTGCGGCAACGTGATCTGCCGCTGGTCGAACTCCACGCGCGCCACCTGAGCCACAAGACTGACGGACGCCGCCGTCACACCGGGCGTGTCCATGAGCGTGGACTCGAGGCGCATGCCATCGTCTTCGGTGGTTACCGCACGAATAGGCAGCAGCGCGTGCGCGAATTGCCCACTGATCGCGGCGCCGGCATTTCGCGCCAGTGTCTCGATCTCGGCAAGCGTCAAGCGGTCGGAATCGTAGTGCAGGCACAGCAGAGGCTCGGCGGTACCAACCACATGCGCTCTGATTACTCCCGGTTGCCTGGCTACCATGCTGATCAGTCGCGACACGCAGGCGTCACGATGGTCGGGAAGGTCCGGCAACAGGACAGGCAGATCGAGACGCGTCGTCGCTGACATAATGTGTTATTGACTAAGGTCGTGTTCGCGCAGGCGTGACGCCCTCCACCCTTCGATCCACGCGTACAGGGTCGGCAGCACGAACAGCGTGAGCAGCGTCGACGTGACGAGTCCACCGATCACCACCGTCGCCAGCGGCCGCTGCACCTCGGCGCCAGTACCGTGCGATACGGCAACCGGCACGAAGCCGAGGCTGGCGACCAAGGCCGTCATCAGCACGGGGCGCAACCGTTCGCGGGCCCCGCCAATAGCCGCCTCGAGCGGCGCCACTCCGCGGCCACGGGTACGCTGCACCGTCGTCAGGAGCACGAGTCCGTTCAGCACCGCAACACCGAACAGCGCGATGAAGCCGATGCTCGCCGAGACGGAGAGGTGCAGGTCGCGTACCCATAGCGCCAGCACCCCACCAACGGCAGCAAACGGAAGATTCACCAGCACCAACCCCGCGAGCCACCAGGAGCGGAGCGACGCCCACAGCAGAAAGGCGATCAAGAGCACGGAGAGCGGCACAACGATCTGCAGCCGCGCCATCGCCCGCTGCTGATTCTCGAAGGCCCCCCCGTACGTCACGAACACCGCGGGGGGCACTTTCACGCGCGAGTCGACTGCCCGACGTACGTCCGCCGCAAAGCCGCCCAAGTCGCGACCGCTCACATTGGACTGGACGAGCGTGTAGCGCTGTGCCCGTTCGCGGCTCACCTGCACCGGCCCGTTCTCGAGCCGGATGTCGGCGATCTGGGAGAGAGCAATCCGGGCGCCGCCGGATGCGCCGCCCAGCGGCGCGGGGATGGTGATCGCACCAATCGCTTCAGGTGACGTGCGAAGTGCCTCGGGATAGTAGACCGCCACATCCACCGCATAACTGCCTTCGACGAGCTGCGACACCGGCCGGCCGCCAACCGCCGTTTCCAAGGCCTCCTGCACCTCTGTCATCGGAATACCGAACCGGGCCATGGCTGCACGGTCGAGACGAACGTTGAGGTACCCTTGTCCGGCCGTCTGCTCGATCTGCACCTCATCGGCGCCGGGCACGCTGCGTACGACGTTGGCCACCTGCTCGGCGACACGTCGCGTGACGTCGGTATCGTCGCCGAACACCTTGATCGCGAGGTCTGCCCGCGTACCGGAAATCAACTCGTCCAGGCGCATCTGCATAGGCTGTGTCATGCCGATGGCAATACCGGGCACGCCGTCCTCGAGCCGCTCGGTGATCTCTCGCTCCAGCAAATCCTTGGTCAGTCCCGCGCGCCATTCGCTTCGTGGCTTGAGCATGACGAAGACATCGGCCTGGTTGACCCCCATGGGATCGCTGCCGATCTCCGCTCGACCAACGCGGCTCACCACCGTGGTCACCTCCGGTGTCATGCGGACGGTGCGCTCCAGCTCGTCCTGCATGGCGACGGAACGGGTGAGCGAGATGGTGGGGTCCTTCGTCGCGGCGATCAGCAGCGACCCCTCATCGAGCTGCGGGAGGAACTCGGTGCCAAGCCGCGGCACCACGAACATCGTCGCCACCAGTACGATGACCGCCACTGCTGCGGTGGCCATGGGACGCGCCGCGACGGCACCGAGGGCACGTCCGTAGCGCCTATCCAACGACCGCTCGACGCGCTGCGCCAGTGCCGACTCGCGGGCGCCTCGCCGAAAGACCCAGGTACTGGCCGCGGGGATGAAACAGAGCGCAAGCAGGAGACTGCCGAAGAGCGCCACCGCCACCGTGATCGCCATTGGGCGGAACATGCGCGCCTCGAGCCCCTGCAAGCTCAGGATGGGCACGTACACCAGCATGATGATCAGCACGCCGAAGGCAATCGGGCGCGCGACTTCGCGGGCCGCAGAGACCAAGCGCTCCGCGATGCCTCTGTCCGTCGTCGGAAGCTCACCCGCTTCTTCGTCCCCGTGCAGCGTACGAACGAAGTGCTCAGTCATCACCACCGCACCATCGACAATCATGCCGAAGTCGATGGCGCCAAGACTCATGAGATTTGCGGATAAGCCAAGCCAGCGCATACCGAAAAATGCGCAGAGCAGCGACAGCGGAATCGTGGCGGCCACGAGGAGCGCCGCCCGCACGTTCCCGAGGAACAACAACAGGACGGCGATGACCAGCAATCCGCCCTCCACGAGATTCGTCTGTACCGTGCGCAGCGTCCCCGCGACGAGATCCGTCTGGTCATAGTAGGGAACGACCTTGACGCCCGGAGGCAACGACCGATTGATGTCCTCCACTCGTTCACGAACGCGCTGCACGACCTCCCGGCCATTCTCTCCGCGCAGCATCATGACGATGCCGCTGACCACCTCGCCCCGGCCATCGTGTGACACCGCGCCTTGGCGAAGTTCGGCCCCGTAACGCACATCGGCCACATCGCCGATCAGAATGGGCACACCACTCGAACTCGCACGGATCACCGTGTGGCGCAGGTCATCGAGCGTGGCGGCCGCCCCAAGTCCTCGCAGGATGTATTGCTCGTCGCGATGTTCCAGGTAGCCGCCGGCGGCGACGGCGTTATTCGACTCCACGGCTTCCACCACGTCGTGCAGCGTGAGTCCAAAGCTGACGAGCCGCTCCGGCCGAACGACGACCTGCGCCTGCCGAACCTCTCCGCCGAAGCTGTTGACTTCGGTCACACCGGCCACGGTGCGTAGTTGCGGGCGAATCACGCGATCCTGCAGTGTGCGGAGCGCTCGCGTGTCCAATGTGTCACCGGCTTTCGCGGTGTCGGTCTGTTCGACCGTGTACATGTAGATCTCGCTATTGGCCGCACTCAACGGGCCCAACGTCGCATCCGCTCCGGGCGGCAGCGATTTGCGCACACCTTGCAGTCGCTCGCTGACGAGGGTACGCGCCCGCTGGATGTCGACGCCGTCCTCGAAGACGACGGTGACCGCCGCAAAGCCATACTTGCTGACCGACCGCACCAAGGTGACGTCCGGCAGCCCGTTCATCGCGACTTCAATCGGGAATGTCGTCAGCCGCTCCACCTCCACCGGCGACAATCCGGGCGCCTCGATCAGGACCTGCACTTGCGCATCGGTCAAATCGGGGAACGCGTCGACGCGAAGGGTTCGGAGTGCCCACAGCCCCGCGCCGGCCATGGCCAGGACTAGGGCCATCACCGTCAGGCGCTGTCGAATCGCCCACGCGACAAGGCGCTCGACCACACTATCCGTTGATGCTGGTGCCGGGTTGTTCTCTCCACGCATATCAGTGCTCATCGCCAAGCGTCGCCTTGGCGAGTTCGCTCTTGAGCGTGAACGCCCCGCGGACAACGACCCGTTCCCCGACTCGCAACCCATCGTGCACACTGACCATCGCGCTGCGCTGAGTGGTGCTCCCAGGCGTGCTCAGTAGCGATGTCCGCACCTCGCGCCGCTCAAAGGTGCGCGGGCCAGTCTCGACGAACACGAAACGACGCTCACCGTCGGTCACGACGGCGCTCTCCGAAATCGTGAGGGCGGACGTGCGCTCGCCGTTGGCCGCCGTATTGGCCGGCAGCTCCAAGCGCACGGTCGCAAACATGCCGGGACGCAGCCGACGGCTCGCGTTCGGCACGTGAATGACCGCCTGCAGCGTTCGCGTCTCGGAGTTGAGGGCATCGCGCAGGCGCTCCACACGACCGTCGAAACGCAGCGATGGGAAGGCGGCGATGCTGACCGTGGCCCGCTGCCCCGGACTCACCTGAGGCAGATTCCGTTCCGGCACCTCGGCGACGACATCGATCACGGTGAGATCCGCGACCGTGAACACCGGCGCGCCGGCTTCGACGGCAGCCCCCGTCAGCAGGTGCGCCTCGATGACGCTCCCACTGATCGGCGCGCGCAGCGACAACGTGCTCGCCGCTTCCCCACCCGCGGCGAGACGGGCCACTTCAGCATCGCTGGCACCGAGGAGTCGCAGACGTCGACGCGCCGCCTCAGCCAACAAGCGCGCGCCCGCCTCGTCGGCGGTACCCGCCAGCGACTCGATCCGGCGCGCGGCGGCGGCAAGGTCGGCTTGAGCCGTCAGATACTCAGGGCTGAACAGTGCCGCCACCGTTTGTCCGGCGCCGACGCGGTCACCCTCGACTACGTGCAGACGCTCGAGACGGCCGGCGATCCTCGATGACACGAGTGCGACGCGACGCGGATCGAGCTCGACCTGTCCGGGGACCTCGAGGCTTTCCACGCCGGTCTCTCGGGTGAGTGCCACCACCGGCTGCACCTCGATCTGCGCCGTTCGGAACGCCATCTCCGAAAGTGTGACGCGGTCACCCGGCGCATGCTCCTCCTCATGCTGTTCCTCGGCGTCCGTCGCGGATACTGCGGAACCTCCGGACGTGGCCGATGCGGGCGGAATATCCGTCCGCCGCGAAGGCGTCTCCGGAGCCTCACTGCATCCGAGGAAGAACAGCAGCATGGCCCCAAGAACGCGCGGATGCCTGATTGAAATAGACCGGTTGGCTGTGCGCATATGAGCGAGGGTTGGCGCGATGTGCGCGTGAGTGTGCGTACCGGTGCGAAAGTGGCGTGTCGTGTTGCTCATCGCGCGTCACCTCCAGGCAGCGAGGGCGCCTCGGATGGTCCTGGCGCGCCCATGAGATCGGCCCACGCGTCGACCGCTTCCAATAGGGCGTGGACCCGTTCGATCTCTGCGCGGGCCAATGCGCGCTCGAAATCGAGCAATTCGAGGAGTGACACTATGCCGGTGCGATAGGCCGCCAAAGCACTTTCGCGCTCCTCTCGGGCGCCACGCAGCAACGCTGCGTCCATGGTCTCGAGTCGCAGGCGCGCTTCTGCGTAGCGTGCGAGGCCCGCCTGAAGGCGCCCACGCACCTCGGCGAGCGTCGCGAACTGCGTGGTACCGACCGAGACGATGCGCTGTTCTGCCGCGCCGACCGCGAGCCGGTTCCCCCTCGCCGCGGTAAACGGTAATGTCATCGAGAAGCCGAGCGATGGACCGAACGTGGGCCCGTTGTTGGCCTGCCCCACGCGTTGTACACCGGCATAGGCACTGACCTGCACGCGCTGTTCGGCAACCAGCAGCGCACGCTCACGCCGCGCGCGCTCGGCCTCCACCTCACCGAGCAGTACCCGCTCGTTTACCGCGAGCAACGAGTCGAGCGTCAGCGCCGGTGGCAGAACGACCCGCCATGCGTCGCTCTGGTTTGCGGCCAAGGTGTCGATGGCCGCCTGCACCGTGCTCCGCGTCGACTCGCTACGCAGGGGAGCCATGAGGGTGGCGGCCGCGACACGCGCGTCGGCGAGCGCGCGGCTGCGCTCCACCTGCACCCTGAGCCGCTCCGTCCGCACGCGCAGCACGTCCACGTATCGAGCCTGCCCGACCGCAAACCGTTCGCGCACTCCATCGGCCGCCCCCAGGAGTACCAGATCTTCAGCCGCGAGCCGCTCGGCGATGCGGCGTGCGCCGGCCGCGCGGAGCAGGTCACGCAGCAGCGCCGCGTCGCGCCGACGCTCCTCCACGCTGAGCGAAATCTCGGCGGCGCGCACGGCGACCTCCGCGACGGCCCGTTCGGCGCGCCGACGCGGTGCCGTGAGGAGATCACGGCCAATTTCGAGGCGAAGGTTTCCTTGATCGATGCTTGCCGCCGGCGCCTCCGACAGGCCGGCGCTCAGCGTGGCCGGCGTCGCATGCCCCGTTGCAGCGGCGCGAGCCGCGGCCAAATCCCTCGCGGCCCGCGCGGCCTGCAGGACAGGACTCTCGTCACGGCCCGCGAGGCGAACGCGCTCGACAATGCGCGTGAGCCGAGCGCTGTCGGACGCGAGTTGGAGTGGCGCGGACTGCGCGCTGAGAACCTGCGCGCTGAACACGGTCAGCGCGAACGATGTTGCGTAGCTGGGGAGACCGAACCAGCGCCGAAATGCTGGGCGACACGGACGCCGGGATCTCCGAAAATGATCATCGGGCCACTA
>Ga0315899_10008119_pt1 | contig 11249 bp, 4 predicted proteins | sample LakEriMetagenome_2_FD_203518 | JGI IMG/M metagenome (GOLD analysis project Ga0315899, IMG submission 203518) | Freshwater fungal communities from buoy surface, Lake Erie, Ohio, United States - Buoy 4 MA112 | ecosystem: Environmental > Aquatic > Freshwater > Lake | place: USA: Lake Erie, Ohio...
GCAGACGGTGGCAGGAGCGAGGCGACACGCAGCGTCGGTGCCGTGTCGGGCGGGTCGCCTCTGGTCTTGTCGCCGCGCGGAGGTGGAGGAGCGGCGGTGCCTCCCGCCTGCGCTCCCACCGCTGCCACCCCTTCGCGCCAGCCGAGCGGCTTGCTAGGAGGGGCGGCTCCTCAGCAGCAGCAGCCCGTCGCCCTCGCGCCCGCCGCCACCGCCACCAGCAGCAGCACCAGCCTCCTCGTCGCGAGCGGCCGGCAGCGGGCGACGGCCACGCAGCAAGACGGCCCCGCCTGCGCCCCAGGGCCGTCGCCTCCTCCCGTGATGCCGCCGCAGACGCAGACACAGCAGCAATGCCCTCGCGCCGCGTCCGAGCCTCCGCAGCCGCTGCCTGACGAGGCGCTCGCCGTCCTCGCCTCGCGCAACAGCAACAACAACAACAACCCGCCCGCGCGCTCGGGCGGCGGCAGCAGCTTTGCGCGCGGGCCCTGGGCGCGTGGACCTAGCGGGGGTGGGAGCAGCGTAGGGGCTGGCACCGGCCCGGCAGTGGCGATGCAGCTGCAGCTGCCAGCATCGCGCGCGCCGACAGAGGGCGGCAACAGCGCGGGCAGCCCGCGGCGGCGCCTGCGCGCGCGCGTCACGGGCTCGCGCAAGCTCCAGATCTTTGGCGGGCGCGACGTCTTTGCGTACACCATCCGCGTGACGCTCGCGGCGGCTGATGCCACCGCTGAGGCCATCGAGGCTGGTGGCGGCGAGGATGATGCCGCTTCCGAGCAAGCGGCCGCGTCGCGCCCTTCGTCCCCAGCGCCTGCGCCGCCTCCTGCCTCCAAGGGCGTCGGCAGCGAGTCGTGGACGGTCACGCGTCGCTACCGCCACTTTGAAATGCTGCACAAGCGCCTTCGCGAGGGGTGCAGCGGAGGCGGCTGCGGAAACGGGGGCGGGGGGCCGGACGGCAACAGCAGCGCCCGCTCTTTTGGAGGCGTCGGCAGCGCAAGCGCTGCCCCATTTGCCTTTTCCTCGATGGCCGCGGCCTCGGCTGCCTACCGTGCCTTGAACCTCGCCCCGCCCCCAAAACGCGCGATGGCCGTGCGCGACCTGGAGTTTCTCAGCCAGAGGCGCGCGGGCCTGGACGCGTACTTGACGGCGGTGCTGGAGGGAGGAGGAGCAGAGGGCGGAGAGCAGCACGCTGCCGCCGCCACTCTCCTCTCTTGCTGCCGCGAGGTCGCTGCCTTCCTCTCCCCGACGGCCGACGCGCGCCTGTCTCCCACGGGCGTTGGAGCAGGGTGCTACGCCGTGGCGGACGACGAGGAGCTTCTGGCCGCGCTGCCGGTGGCTGGGATGGCGACGGCGGCAACGGCTACGGAGACCACCACGCGCCGAGGGCACCGCCGCAGCCACAGCGAGGCGTCGCTCGTGGGCCTCGTGCGGGCGGCGTCGGCGATTAGCGGCGGGAGCAAGGCGCAGGCGCAGACACCGGCAGCCGCAGCTGCAGCTGCAGGCAGGTATCAGCAGCAGCATGACGAGGAGGAGGACGACGACGACCACCCAGTGATTGGGCGCGAGCACGCCTACGCGTGCGAGCGCAACACGCACAGCGACGGAGAGGCGACGCTGCCGTCGCCGCGCCGCCGCGGCCCTGGCGGCGGCGGAGTGTCGGCCACTGCCTTGGCGGCGGCTACGGCGGCGGCGGCGGCTGCAGCGCCCGCGGCCGCCGCTGCAGCAGCTGCTGCTGCTAGGCCAGCCTCTGCTTGCGCCCTCCGCCTCTCCATAGCCTCTCTGGCCTCGCCAGTCGACAAGCTTGCGGCCAAGCAAAAGAGCGTGCCCGGGGCGGCGACAGGTGTCGTTGCGGCGGCCTCGGGCGCAGACAGCGACCACAACAACAACAACAGCAGCGGCGGCGGCGGCATGCCGCTCATCCCGGCGCACGGGGTGGTGAGGAGGGTCGAAGGTGGCGACAAGGACGCGGAGGAGGAGGGAGTCGACAACAGCTCCAGGCTCTTGTCCGCGTGGCAGCGAGACGCGCCCGTGGCGGCGGCGGCAACTGCGGCGGCGTCCCCCGGCAGCGGCCTGCAATGCACCGCGCAGCAGCTGCTGCGCGCGGGCGGGGACAAAGCGCGTGCCATCGTCTCGCGCACGCGCTCGACGACGGCAGGCGGGGCGACGAGTGCTGCTGCTGCCGTTTCGCCGGGGTCGCTGGGGGCATCGCCCGCCCTGCAGCAGCAGCAGCAGCAGCAGCAGCAGCAGCAGCAAAAGCACTGGACTTTTGCTGGCGGTGGTGGCGGCTCGGAGGCCGGCTCTCCAAGCCCAGCCCATCCCCCGACATTCAGCCTGCGCTCCTTGTCCCGCCGCAGTGACAGCGACGTGGTGTGGGGGGGCGCGGGAGGCCCGAGTCCTGCCGCCCCTTTCCTGCGCCCGCCGAGCGCGGGCCTGCCGTCGTCGCCGTCGCGCCTGCTGGCCAAGCTGACGACGACGCTCGCGCCTGCCGACTACTCGACGACAACGACGACGACGACGCAGCTCTCTGCGCGGCCGCCAGCGCTGCAGGTGCCGCCGCCACTGGAAGAGCAGCAGCAGCAGCCGTCGTCGCACCTCGCGCCTCAGCCGTCGTCGTCGCCGCGCCGGCCCCTGCCGCCCGCTCTTGTGTTGCCCGACGCCGCCGCCGCGCCTCCCCTCAACAGCTCACCGCCTCTGCACCCGATGCGTGTCAGCATGATTCCCGAGGCGGGCGAGTCGCTGGCCGCGACGCCGGCGGCGATGCCGACGACCGGCCGAGGCGGCGGCGGCGGACGCAACGGCGGCCGGCCGCGCCACCCCTCGCTGATCGGCATGGGCCTGGTCGCGGGCGCTGGCCTGCCCAGCGGCGCCGCAGTCGACGCTTCGGTCGACGCGTTGCGGCTGCTGCCGGACGGCGACGCCGCGGCCGATGGCAATGGAGGTGTTGGCGGAGGCCCTGGCGACGGCAGCGGTGGCCATGGCAACCCCGCGCTCGGCGGAGGCAACAACGCCTCTTCCTCGTCCGCCTCCGCCTCCTCCTCGGCGCCCCCCGACGGCAATGGCGGCGGCGATGGTGGAGGCCCTTTGGTCGGACCCCTGCTCGACCTCGTCGACTACGTGCTCCAGCTAGGCTCGCGCGGGTTTGTGCGCCGCCGTGCCGTGGCCTTGGCTCGGCAGGCGCTGGCGTTGGTGGCGGGAGGGGCAATCGAGGACGCACTTGCAGGGGCGCTGAGCCGCGCGTTGTCTGCGCGGGCGGTCGCTGGGCATGTGAGGTCCTTGCACGCGGCGCTGTGGCCTGGCGGCACGTACTACGCGCACCTGCAGCAGCAGGGGTCAGGGCCGGCGGCGGCTCACCGGCCGCAGCAGCAGCAACAGCAGGCGGCGACGACGGCCGCTCCGGCCACCGCTCCTCCTCCACCTCCTGCTCCTCCCGCAGCCCGTCCTCCCCCTCTCACCGCCGAGCGCTACCTCGAGCCGACCTACCGCCCTCCAGGAGAAGAAGCAGCCGTCGCCGAGGCCGCCCGCCGCGCCTTGCTCGCTTTGCCTGCCCCCGCTGCCCTCGTGGCCCTCGTGGGGCGCGCAGGCTATTGCCGCGCTCTAGCAGAGGTGCACGCTGTGCTGCAGAGCCGCGTGTTGCTGCTTCAGATCGGGTACGCTTTGCTTGGAGCGCTTCTCGGGGCGTTGATGCCCGAGTTGAGGCAGCAGATCAGGCAGGTGGAGGTTGGGGGGGCGTGAGAATAGACGATGTAAATAGACCACGATCCTAGACAAACGACGCCCCGTGCGACGAGGACGCCCCCGCCCCTCGCAGACGAGAGAAAAAAACCCACGGAAAAGAGCGAGAAAAAGCGCCGCGAGGCTCCGCAAGGGGGAATTTGGTGCTGATTTTGGCTCTCCAATGCTATATGATACACGACCATCACGACTGAGCAGCGACCGCCGTGATGGTGCTGCGAAGAACTACCCGCGCGTGGATAGGGGGGGCGCTAGGACGTGCAGCAAGGCGAGCGGGACAGCGCCTCGCCGTCGGTTCCCCGCTCGCCGCCGCCGATGCGCGTCCGCGAACTGTCCTGTTCTTCTCACCTGCCCCACCGCGCGCCGCCTCTCTTCTTCGCAGTGACCTCTTCATCAATAACACTTCTTCCGCGACCGCCCTCTCTACACTGACACAGCGCAACGACCAGGCGCGACCTCGAAACAGCGCCGCGACGCGACGGACCCAAAGCTCCTGACGCCTCGCAGCCGGGGCTCCCTCCCTCTCGTCGCCCGCTTGCTCTCCTCTGCGCGAGGAGGCGTCGTCTCCTTGACCACCTCAGGCAGAAAGCAGCGCGTGGGCCACGGCCATCGGACGCCGCATCGACCTCTTGCTTTTCGGAGAGCATCCGTACGCGCAGAGGCTTTTGTCGCGGACGTCCGAAGGGGAGAGGAGAGCAGAGACAGACAGCAATCGCACCCCTGGCCCGCCCTCTCTCCCCTCAGCTGAGCAGCAGCGCAACCGATGCGCCCTGACGGCGCACCAGGACAGCATCAGCAGCAGCACCACCAGCGCCTCCCGCTCTCCAGCGCCCACTCGAGCCGCTCCGGCAGCCCCCGCGTCGGCGGCAACGGCGCGAGCGCGGCGAGCGGCAACGGCGCAACCGCCGTCGGCAGCTCGTCGCTGCTGACCTCGCTGCTGCTGCCATCGTCAGCTAGCACGGTGGGCGGGCACCAGCAGCACGGCGCCGCCGCCAAGCGCGGCGGCGTGGCGGTGGGCAACGGCCACCACGGCAGGCGGCAGCACCACAACAACCCTTGGGTGGCCGCGCTGATGGGAGCGCTCGGCTGGGCTGAGCGAAGCAGCGGTGGCGGCGGTGGTGGCGGTGGCGGCGGTCCTCCCAATGGCAGCAGCAACGGCCCCAACAGCCGGCGAAACGCGCTGCTGCTGCGCGCGCTCGTCGTGCTCGGCGGCGTCGCGGCCGTCTACACCTCGACCTCCCTCTACGGCCGCGCGGCCACGCGCGTGGCCGAGCTGCAGGCGATCCAGAGGCAGCCAGAGTCGCTGGTCTTGATGCCTGGTGGTGGTGGGGGTGGTGGAGGCGTTGGCGGCATCGACGGCAACAGTGGACAGCAGCCGCAGCAGCAACCGTTGCTGCTGACCGAGGCACAGGCGGCCGCGGCCATCTCCCAGCAGCAGCAGCAGCAGCCGAGTCAGCAGCAGCAGCAGCAGAACCACCTGCACGAGTGGGAGCAGCGGCGGCGCGAGCAGCGGGGTGCTGGTGGCGCGGCGGCGGCGGCAGCGGCGATGGCAGGATCTGTCGCTGGTGGGGCGTCGACGGCAGCATCAGCAGCAACGCTAGGCCACTTGGTGCCCGCTGACGCCGCCGCCGCCATCGCAGCAGCAGCAGCGGCTGGAGGAGGAGGAGGAGGAGGAGCGACAGCGACACCCTCGTCCTCCTCCTCCTCCACCGCCGCAACACCAACCGACCCCTCGGCCTCCGCCTCCAACAACGACCTCCCTGCAGTGCTGAGCGGCGACATGGCCGCCATCGCCGAGAACGACCCGGTCATGGCGGCCGCCGCGGCCCTTGCAGAGAAGCAGTCGGCCGCCGCGCTCATTGCAGACTCGATCCGCAGGCGCGCGGAGCAAGGGTGGCCGCCAGACCCTTCAATGGAGAGGGCGAGGGCAGAGGCGGCGGCGGCAGCGGCCGAGGCAGAAGCGGCGCTGGCAGCGCTCAAGGAGCGGCTTGCGCGGGAGAAGGCGCAAGCAGAGGCGCAGGCGGCCGCGGACGCGGCGCGGGAGCGGGCGGACGAGGAGGCGAGGCAGCGGGGCGACAAGCAGCAGCAGCAACAGCAGCGTGCCGGCGCCGCCGGAAGCAGCAGCAGCAAAAAGCAGAAGCGCCCCCCGACCTCGCGCCGCCAGGGAACACAAGGCACCGGCCGCTTCATCTACCCTCTCCTCTGGTTTGCGCCCTTTTACACAGGATCCGGGTATGGTTCCGAAGCCCTCGCATACTTTGAGGGCCTCACCCGCGAACCATTGCTCGTCCCTCCTCAAGACCTGTGGGTTGCTCATGGCGGCGACGCTGCTTCGGCTCAGGTGGTGCGGGGGATGAGCGCTCGGCAGCGTCTCGCCCTCCGCGCTCACGAGTATGGTCCCGATTTACTCAAGCGTTTAGGGGGTGCCGCCTCGGAGGAAGCGATGCGGCCCTTCATCGCCGTGTGCCACACATTTCCAGAGTGTTTCGCGGTGCCTCGTGAGGGTGAGGGTGGTTTGGAGGACGACACGCCTGCGGCGGTCGAGGCCAGGCGCAAGGAGCAAGCCGCGCACGGTGCGCCCGCGCCGCGCTTACCCAGCGGCGTGCCGGTTGTCTGCCCTTGCCCTCCCGCAAGCGACTACAGCGACCACTTTTGGGAAGACGTCGACGTGCCGAGCTTGCCTGGGGCGGCTGGTTTGGGGGGCGGCAACAGCACCAGCAGCAGCGGCAACGGCACCGCCCTCCCGCAGCCAGCCCCTCCGCGCCCCAAATTCCGCGGCGGCGACCCTGGCGTCGCCTATCGCGTCGGACGAACCATGTTCGAGTCCGACGGCCTCCCTCCTCACCTCGTCGCCCACTGCAACGCCTTGGACGAGGTATGGGTCCCTACCCCTTTCAACGCAGAAACGTTTGCGGCTGCGGGCGTCAAGCGCGAGAAGTTGAGGGTGGTCCCTCAAGGCGTGGATACGGACGTGCTCGACCCGTCGGCCGTGAGGCCGTTGGAGGGCGGGTTGAGGTCGCTTGGTGGTACCTTGGTGCTTGGGAGGGAGAGCGACGAGGACAGGGAGGAGCGGAAGCAGCGGGAGCGCGAGGCGGAGTACAGGCGTAAAGGGGAGGTGGACGCCGACGTGGTGGTGGAGGGTGGTGGTGGTGGGGAGGGCGGTGGCAAGGGCGGCGGCGGCAGCAAGAAGAGCAGCGGAAAGGCGACGCCCGCCACTGCCAACGCCAAGGCGGCGGGCGCACCCGCCTCCAAGCTCGCGCCGGGCCCCTCGCGCCAGCTGCTGCAGCAGGCTGAAGAGGAGGGTGGTGGCAGCAGCAGCGCCGAGCAAGACGCCGCCGCCGCCGACGCGCCAACACCCGAAGAGCAGGAGGAGGAGGAACAGGAGGACAACGACGGCAACCCCCGCTCACGCCGCAAGCGCCCTTTTGTCTTCCTATCCGTCTTCAAGTGGGAGGAGCGCAAAGGGTGGGACGTCTTGCTCGACGCGTTCGTGGCCGAGTTTGTCGCCAGGGGTGACCTCGAGCCTCCTCCTCCAGTGGCCGCAGCCGTCGAGGCCGTTTCGGGTGGCAACGCCACCCAAGCCAAGCTGACGGCCGAGGCTTGGCGCCGCGTCGCGCGCCAAGCATTCTCCGACCCTTTCAGCGCCCAGAGCGCCGCCGCGCTCGCCCCCGCGATCGCGCGCGAGTCGCGCGCGCGCATGCTGGTCGAGCCCGCCGCGCCGCCGCCCGCCGCGTCGCCCTCGCCCTCGCCCAATCCCGCAACTCCGGGCGGCGTCCGACCCAACTACGCCGGCCTCATGGACGACGACTTTGACGCGTTCGACGCCGCAGCAGCTGCGGCTGCGGCTGCTGCGGCCGCCTCTTCTGCTCCCCCGTCCCCCGCGCCCTCCCCCTCGCCCTCTCCAGCCCCCGAGCGCCTCCGCGAAGCCCGCGCTTTACTCGCCTCTGTCCCTCGCCCCCAACCAGACGTCGAGCTGCACATCCTCACCCACCCCTTTGCCGGCTCAGGCACCGACTTCCCCAAGCGCATCGCCGAGCACGTGGCCGAGCGCTTCCTACGCGCAGTCCCTGAACGTGACGGTGGAGCAGCAGAAGCGGCCCGTTCAGCACGTTGGCCGCGCGTCTACGTGCGGTGGGCTCACTTGAAGGACGACGAATACGTGCGCGCGCTCGTCACCGCCGACGCCATCGTCTTGCCGACCCGCGGAGAAGGGTGGGGACGGCCTCAGATGGAAGCGATGGCGTTGGGGAGGCCGCTCATTACCACCAACTGGTCAGGTCCTACGGCGTTTATTGACGAGAGCGTGGCGTATCCATTGGCGGTGCAGGGTTTGGAGCCGATTGGCAAAGATGGCGGGGCGTTTTTCGGAGGGCAGCGGTGGGCAGTGCCGTCGACTGCGCACTTGCGGAGGCTGCTGCGGCAGGTGGTGGAGGGACCCGAGGAAGCGGCGCGGCGTGGCAGGGCGGCGCGCGCTCGTGTGGTCGAGCGTTTTTCTCTTGAGGCGGCGGGTAAGGCGGTCTTGGCGGAAGTGAGGCGGATTGAGAGGATGTTGGGCAAGGGGCCGTTGGACGCCTTGCGCGCTCTTCCCTGGGAATTCGCAAGCAACGGGTCGGATTTGTTGGGCGGGGCGACGCCTGCGGTTGGTGGGGTGGTGGCGGCTGGTGGTGGTGGTGGTGGACAGGTGGGCGAGGCTTTGATGGTGCCAACGCCCGCGTCGCCTTGGCGCGGGTACTACGCTCGCCGCCGCAAGCCGCCCGTGCTCAAGCCGGGAGAGGTTGCGGCGGGTGGCGGTGGTGCGATGGGAGCGGCGTCGTCATCGGCGGCAAGCGGCCGAGGCGGCGGCGCTCGCCTGGCCACGCCGACGCCGACGGCTCCAGCCAGGGGGACCTTTTGCGAGGTCTACCCGCTGCTGTGCAAGGGCGCCAGCGCGCTGAGGGGGAGGTGATGAAGAGGAAGATGAATGGATTCTCTTCTCTCTCGCTTTTCTTTTTTCGGGTGTTGGGGGGGAGCGGGGAGCCGCCCGCGCTCCCGTCCTTTTTAGAGCTCTCTCTTTCTCTCGCGATTTGTTTTGCTTCACTGACACACACACGCCACTGCTGAATTATGTTACACAGATACACTGGAAATCCTCGTGATCGTAGGCGTTTTGCGTTCCCGACCTCGTGCGCGCCTAATCGCTAGCGAGCGACGATGGCGACAGTCTGCGCGGCACGTCTCCTTTTTTTAGAGAACTCTCTTGCTCTCTCAAATCAGCGGCCCCAGCCCCACCCCCATCCTCCGGGAACGAAGAACCCGGGGGGTCTCACGACGCTGGGGGAGCCAGGCATGCCGACGAGACCCGAGTAGCTGAAGGAGCCGCGTCCGGCATTGGCATAGGCAGGCCCGCCCCAGCCAGGGAAGAACTGCGAGAGCCGGCGGGCATCGGCTGGCGTCGGCAAGAGGGCGACGACGGCGACGACGGCGAGGACGAAGGCTAGCGTCAACGGCGGCAGGGAGGCGGGCGAACGGCGGCGGGGCATCTTTGTTTTTTCGGGGCGGCGCGCGCGTTTGCTTTCTTGCAGGGCCGGAGGTCTCTTGCGCACGGGCAAGGGGTCGAGAAGAGCGTCGCGCGACGAGTAGCGCGGCAGGCGGGGATGGGGCTGAAGGTCTCGAGGCGGGCGCGATTGCGGGGAAAGAGGGTGGTGAGGTACCGTCCGAGTGGGAAAACGATTATCGCCTCGACGTCTGTGCGTGCGCGGATGCGGCTTCTTGCGCGAATGACGGGTCGAGCACGCTCGAGAGGTAGTAAGAAGGGGGCGGGTCTGTTACATGTGCGAATCGAGGGGTAGAGAGGGATACGTGAAAACGCCGAGCTTCCTCGCTCCTTCCCAAGGCGCCCCGTCGCCACCAGAGCGGCGGAGGGGGGGAGGCACGTCTAAACCGACGCCAAGCGTTCCCCGATAACTCTCCCCCAATCCTAACCACGCCCACCCGTGTGCGCGTATTTATCTCTCATCTTGTGTGCACTTGCGGGCGCCTTCTCCAAGAAAAAGAAGAAGGCAAAGCGGGTGCCGCGGCACGACGCTCGCGGGCGCCGCGCCTTACTTCTTGCCGCAGCCCCAGTAGCCGCAGCCGCTCCAGCGCGGGCGGTACCAGTTGTTGCCCCAGCCGCCAGGGTAGCCACCCCAGCCGCCGCCCCAACCGGGGTAGCCGCCCCAGCCTCCCGGGTAGCCGCCGCCGCCGCCATAGGACGATGCTGAGGCCGAGGCGGAGGCGGAAGCGTAAGAGCCGCCGCCGCCCCAGCCGCCGCCGCCCCACTTGAGGGCGCGCGCGGCCTCGGCGCCCGTGGCGGCAAAGGCCAGGCAGGCGACGACGAGGAGCGCGAAGAGGGCGAACGACGAGGAGCGCGCCATTGTGTGCTGTGTGTTGGTTTGTTGTTGTTGTGGTGGTGATGGGCGTTGAGCGGCGCCGCGCCGTGCGATGGTCCGAAATCGACGACGACTGATAATCGGCGGTGCAAGAAAAAGGCGATGCTCCAACATCGCGCGCCCGCCGCGCGCGCGCCTGCTTTTTCGGCGGCCTGGGACCCGCGCGCGTACTACCGGTCGGTCGAGTGGCAGACGGCAGCGTGTCTCCGGGGCGGGATTGGAGCGGGCGGAGACTCGCGATATCGCGTAAACATAAGGGGTTGGTTTTGGAGAGGGGGGCGCTTCTCTCTCTCGAGCGCCCGATGCGTTTTCAGTGCGACTACTCACCTGATTTGTGTGTTTGTTGGTGTGATTGGTCGAGTAGGCGCTTGCGTTTGCGCGTGTGTTGTTGTGTGGGTCGATGGTCTGGACCTCGGGGGGAGGGGCGGGCGCCATTTGAGCCTTTCTTTTCGAGCGTGCGCGATGACGGACGGCGCCCCGCCGGCGGCGGCCCCATCGCCGCCCTCGGCCGCCACCGCCCCGCCCCTAAGGCTCGCGCCGACGGCGACACCCCACCTCCCCAACAAAAACACCTGCATTCTGCACTCACACACACATCGTCGTCGTCCCACCGCGCGCGCAACCCTTCACGGGTGGCCTAGCCTGTTCTCAGGCCGCCGGATACATACGCAGTGCGTATTACGCACAAAGCTCAGACGGGTGCGTCTCTCTCTCTTTCCCACCTCTGTGGTCTGCCGATGCTGATGAAACTTGCGCCCCAGCGTTTGGGCGCGTTTTGGCCACGAACGGCAGAGGCCTCGCCGCTCAGGGTCATCGATGCCCCCCTACGGCTGCTGCCGCTGGCCCCCGCATCGCGCGATCGCGTGCTGGCCGCAAGCGGCGGGCGTGCGGAGCTCCCAATCGGGCTCTCTCTCTGTTGCTCCTCTCATTTTTTTTGCTGCGTCCGTCCCGGGGACCGGAAGGTCCCCTCCCGACAAGGGCGGCGCCATGGAGGCCTCTCAAGGCACCCTTGAGGCCCCTTAACCGCGCTGAAGCTGCGGCGGCGGGCCCTCGCAGCGCCGCCTTTTTCAGAGGAAGAGCGCCAGAGAGGGAGCCAAAAGAGCACAAAAAACCGATCGC
>Ga0315899_10008120_pt1 | contig 11247 bp, 13 predicted proteins | sample LakEriMetagenome_2_FD_203518 | JGI IMG/M metagenome (GOLD analysis project Ga0315899, IMG submission 203518) | Freshwater fungal communities from buoy surface, Lake Erie, Ohio, United States - Buoy 4 MA112 | ecosystem: Environmental > Aquatic > Freshwater > Lake | place: USA: Lake Erie, Ohio...
CTCGCATGCAAAGATCCGACAAACGAGGCTATACGCCACGCGATTTGCCACCGCTATTAGAGCGGTTGGGAATCGATACCGAGCGGTGGCGACTGTTGACGAAGGATTTCGGTCGCATGTTCAGCCAGGTAGCGGGCAAGGCGCAAAGCGTTCACGATGCACGGAGTCTCAAGACGAAGCGTCGTTTCTACCTAAAGCGGATGGTGCAATAAGCGAGGGCGTTTGCTCCACAACTGTTTATCGACGTAGATCGAAGTAGCCGTCTATCAAGGACACGTCTAAATGACTGTCGTCAAACGCCATCTGGCACTCTGAGACCTACTCATTTTAGTCAAGTTAGGTGTCTGCGAGCGTCATAGAAAGATTTCGTGGTTGATTGCTCGTGCTCGTCACGAACGTCCTGGGAACAAAAAAAGTGTGTCCCTTAGTGCCTCTTAGTGCCTCTTTTCGCGGGCTGCTTTCAATGCAGCCGTTCCGTTCGCGAGTTTGTTCTCAGGACCGGCCGGGAAGTACTGCACATCGTCGTCTAGATAATACGGGCTTGGCAGCGTCTGGCCTGCAACGAACGGGAGAGTAAACTAGGGACACTCCTTTTTGTAATGCCATGAGCGACGCGATAGTGATTCGTTACCGCGTTTATCGACAACGTTGGGACGATAACCGAAACCAGCCGCGAGAAGGGGAGTTGGTACATCGCGCGTTGCTGTTCAACGCAGGATGCTGGGCAGGACTCTGCGAGCTAACTGGCCATCGCTCCATGCTGACGAGCAGCATGGTGGCGACTTCCTACCGTGGTCCTTTGACTGGTTGCGGCTATGCCCCTACGCTGACAAGCAGCGTAGTAGGCGATGTATGCGCAATCGCGGTATGCGCAATCGCGGTAAATGGAAGCCGCCACTTCAATTCTTGATCGCTACCTTTACGATAAGAGTCGTCGTATTTCTAATCGACTCGGCGAAAGGAATCGAAGAAATCGTCGGGACGATCTTTCTCTCGTTCTTGACTGGATGTGAAGCGCGAACGCTTCATCTGAACTCTCTTCGCTTCGCTTCCAGGCAAGTACATCAGAATGAGAACGGCATTCCCTGAATCATAGACTTCGCCTGTGTGGAAGTGTGAAACAGGGGGACACCACACTTTTCTATGTGCGGTGGGTGGGTCGCGATTTCCCGAACCTTCATTTCAGATGATTTCGGCAGAAATACCCTGAATAATCGTTCGCTTCTGTCAACTTGGATATGCTTGACCAAAAAAATCGGTTGGGTAAGTTATCCCGACAAGGCAAAGGATTTCGTAAAGGTATCCTTTGGGCACAACTTCGATAAGACTTCTAGGCCCCTTCTAAACGCTTGATCGCAATTCCCTATGCTTGGATTCAACCGGCTGAGTATCCAGTCCAAAATGATTCTTCTCTTGCTGCTCGTGGCCCTTAGCGCCTTGGGCGCGATGGCTTGGGTCGGCTACACATCGGGGAAAGCCTCGATTGAAAAAAGCATCAAGAATCAACTCAAAGGAATCCAGGTTGCCAAGACCTCGGCTTTGCGTATCAGACTCGAATCGCTGCGAGATCAAGTTGTCTCGATATCCGACAGCCGCATAGCCATTGAGGGCATGAAAGCTTTTAAAAGTGCCTACAACGAATTGAAGTCGATTCATATTACCCCGTCTGAGTCCGAAAAAATCAAGGAGTTCTACACAGGCACGTTCCTTCCCAAGATGCGGCAGATCATCGATACCCAACCGCTCGTCGAACAGTACTTGCCGATGAGCCCTGAAAGTCGCTATTTGCAGTACCACTACTTAGTTGAGAATCCCCATGAGTATGATTCCAAGGGGCAGCTGCAATCGGCCCAAAGCGACACGAGCAACTACCGATTAGTCCATGAGCAGATGCACCCGAGTTTTGCGCGTGCGGTGAAGATATTTGGATTCGAAGATATTATGCTCGTCGATCCTGAAACAATGAATATTGTCTACAGCTACGCCAAAACCACCGAGTTTGCAACGAGCCTCGAAAACGGGCCTTACAGCAACACCAAGCTTGCCCGCAAAGCCAAGGAACTGCAGTTTGCCCAAGATCGGGACGCCTACAAAATCGCCGACTTTGAAGCCTACCGCCCAAATCTGGGCAGACAGGAGGCTTTTGCCGTAAGTCCTATTTTCGATGGGCCCGACATGATCGGTATCCTGGTGCTCCAGTTTCCTGCCGATAGTTTCAATGCCTTGATGACCGGAGGAGGCAAATGGCGTGAAGAAGGCTTGGGGGAGACTGGGGAATGCTATCTGGTCGGACCAGACATGACGATGCGGAGCCGCAGTCGGTTCATGATGGAAGACCCCGAGAACTTTCTCGATGAACTTCGCAGCATCAATTTTCAAGAACCTATCATTAGTCAAATCAAGCGACAAGGAAATGTGTTGGGAGTGCTTCCTGTGGATACCAAGCCAGCGCGCGCGGCCTTGGCCGGTGAAATTGGGATCATGGAAGAGCTAGATTATCGCCGCAAGAAAGTCATCAGTGCTTATGGTCCTGTCGAACTCAACTCATTGCGATGGGGTGTGTTGGCCGAGATCGATGCATATGAGGCTTATCAACCGATCCGTGAGTTCGGACGGAAAGTGGTCATGACCGCCACTGCCATGGCGCTGCTCAGTAGTTTGCTTGCGCTACTATTCTCCAATTGGTTGGTCAAACCGCTCAAGCAGCTGATCGAGGGTTCTCGTCGCCTCGGGGCTGGAGAAACCGACGTCCAAGTTCCGGTGGCCACCAAAGACGAATTTGGGGAGCTCGGTACAGTCTTCAACAGCATGGCTCGTAGCATCAAGTCGCAAACAGAAAAACTCGAGCATCAAATCCGAGAGAACGAAGAACTCCTCGGGAGCATCTTGCCAGCCTCGGCCATCGCCCAACGTCGAGACGGCGATGAGCGTGCCAGCCAGCAATTCGCCGACGTGTCGGTCATCTTCGCCGAGCTTGTAGGCTTAGAGGAATTCAGCCGCGAAGCTGGGGAAACCAGAGCCCTGAGTGTGCTTGGGGACCTGATTGTGTCTCTGGACGAAGCAGCCGAGAAGTTTGGGGTTGAAAAAGTCAAAACCATCGGTGGCGCCTATTTGGCTGTATGCGGTTTGTCGGTCAGCCGCCCCGACCATGCGCGTAGGATGGCCCAGTTTGCTCAAGAAGCCGTGCGCATTATCGCCCACTCTCACCGCGAGTTTAAGGCGGCACTCCACATCGCGATCGGCATCAACTCCGGTCCGATTGTCGGTGGTGTCGTTGGTCGTCGCAAATTCCTTTACGACCTTTGGGGAGACACGGTGACCATCGCCAAGAAGCTCGCCGTCGACAAAGGCACTTCTTCGATCCGAGTTACCCAATCGGTACGAGACCGTATCGGAGAACAATTCCAGCTCGAAGGCCCCATGCAAGTCGAATTCGAGGGACGAGCACCCATCGAAGCTTGGCAGGTGTCGGTATGAATGACCTGAGCGATTTGACTCAATTGCCTCTCTGGCAAGCCATTGGACTGGCGATCGGGTTTCCTCTCGGACTGCTGATCCTCAACGAGTTGATCCGATCTCTCGAGCGTCGATCGAATCCACTTGCGAAAAACTTGCGAACCGTCCGAAATCTGGTTCTACCGGCACTTGCATTGCTGCTGTTTGTCAGCTGGATTTTGAATCTCCCGAGCGAAAGCAGCACATTGCGTTGGATTGAGACGGTCTTTTGGGTTGCACTCCTGTTTGCCTTGTTGGGGTTTGTCAACGACATCGTCTTTGGAATGGGTCGGTCGCGCACGATCGGTGAGCGTGTACCCAAGCTTTTTCGAGATTTGGCTCAGGCATTGCTCGTGGCGATGGGTGCGATGGTCATCTACAGCAAGGTTTGGGGGATGGAAATCCAAGGAGCCCTAACGGCACTTGGTATCGGTTCGATCGTGATAGGTCTTGCGCTCCAAGAACCCCTTGGAAATATCGTCTCGGGATTGATGCTATTGCTCGAACGCCCTTTGAATGTTGGCGACTGGGTAAACGTCGATGGAGTGATTGGAAGAGTGAGAGAAATCAATTGGCGGTCGGTGCACATCGAAACCACGACGCGCGAGGTTCGGGTTGTGCCCAACGTCTCGCTCTACAAAGGAGCCTTCAGCAATCTCTCGCGACCGACCCCCGAACGTACTGAGGTCGTCGAAATGGGCTTCAGCTACGATGATCCCCCCAGCAAAGTCAAAGAGTTACTCTTGGAAGTCCTCCGCAGTACCCCTGGGGTCAAGAGCGATCCGGAGCCCCTTGTTCGAACGGTCAACTATGCCGACTTTTCGATCATTTATCGGATGATCTTCACCGTCGAAAATCAAGAAACGCTCGGAGCCATACGAGACGATGTGATGACCAAACTTTGGTACATGGCCCGTCGCGAGGGATTGTCGATCCCGTTCCCGATCCAAATGGCATATCGTCCTGGCGAGAATCCTGGCAAGCCAGAAAAAACAACCTCTCAGTGGCTTAACGAACAACCTCGCTTTAAGGCTTCCTTGCAACCTTCCGAACTGCCGCACCTAAATATACGCGATTACACATCTGGTGAGATCATGCATTCCCCAAAGAAGCCTTTCGAGGGTGGGGCATTGATTCTCCGTGGCCAGGTTTCTCTGTTGGCCCAGTCCAATGAAGGTCAAGAAGTGGTCGTATCGAGACTCAGTGCAGGAGAGTGTTTTGGGGACAATTTGACCGCAGGATCTTCCACCGATGCGATCAGCTTGAAAGCCGATACCGATGTGACTTTGTTGTGGCTACCCGCTGAGCAAATGGATCAACTCCTGACCCGCTCGGCGAGCCTATCCTCGGAGGTCGGCGATGCAATCGAACATAGACGACTGGCCGTTCAGGCTATCAAACGACATCGAAAAGGGCAGTCGCTACCTGCGAGCTAATGGTGCGCAGGGACGCAAAGATTCCGAGTAATGCTGTGCGACCGTCGGAAAGGCGCCAAACGGACCTGGTAGCGATTCAGAAAGTTGCTTTATGGGCAGATGCTGGGGACACAGGAAAGCATTGGGATAAACTGGATTGGAGTTGGGAATGAAAGAGTCCTACCAAGAAGATTTAGCCAATCACTTTGGCCTCGAGTTGTACGCCGATGGCGGTAACGTCATGGGTGTAGCCACAACAGAGGTATACGCAGGCAAGCTATTGAGCTCCGAAATCACCCATACCGAGTGCTGACACTGTCTGTGTTGCGGGAAGGCGAAATGTTCCATTGCGTTATTGGCAAGCGATGGAATGGCTCGGCGAACAATCAGGAGCATTGCTTCTTCGCGGAGTTGATGGAGGGAAGGAATCCAGCCAATAGAATCACTGCATGCGTCTGACGCTGGCTAAAGTCAAACTGCAACTCATCAAGATGCGGCATGTTCCGCTCGGCGATCTAGGTAGATAGCTTGGGCGAGTTGTTCGGGGATGGCAGAACTACTTCGCTGTTCCCGGTAACGTCCCGGGAATAAAAAAAGTGTGTCCCTTGGTGCTCGTAGACAGGCAGGCAGATAAACAATAAATATGTGTGTACCCTGAATCTCCATACAAAGTACAATCTATCCCTCCGTTCCGCTTCACTCCAGTTGGGATAGATTGTTGTTCGTTAAGCGGATTCTGCCCGCCCCTCAAAATCAAATGTCCAGCATCGCTAACTTCTATATCCTTCCCGAAGCTGGTCGCGGTAAGTTTGCCGAAGCTCAGCGCAATCAGAAGACCGTAACCTACAAGCGCGGATTGTTTAGAACTAAGGAGATTGTCACCGGAGACCGCTTTCTCTGGGAGTATTTGGACTCCGCAACCACAGGTAAAACAGAGTTCTCGGGGTTTGCTTTCATAGACTACCTGCTTACCTTCGTCGCGGCGTCCCTCCCCGAGGACTTTAAAATCGCCCTGAGGAGCGCCGTTGTCGACGACCACTACTTTGCGTTCTCTACGGATCTCGCGTCGAAGTTTGCGGAGTATCTACGTTCGCATCCACCCGATGCGAACGCGCTACAAGCGTTTTTCGCTGAGGGCAACGCGGACGAGGAGTATGTCGGAACACTCCGCGAGACCCATGATTTTCTGGTCAGCTGGTTCGAAAGCATCGACAAGAACAGTTTTGGCGTGATTCACATCACGTTTTGAGTCCATGTATTCCGCCGAATCGCATAACATATATTTCACCCAAGGCGCGGGCCGCGCGGTTAGGTAACTTCTGTATCGTTCGCAGCGACCCGTTGAATAGGAGCGTAAGCAAGAAAAAAATGAAGCGTGATTTAGTGAAGGGACTGCTCTGTTCGTTCGCCATGACCGTCGCTGGCGTCTGCTTTCTGGTGGTACTAGAACCGAAGCCGAGCGACCGCATCATCGGCTGGTTGGTGACTTTGTTTTTCGGTTTAGGCACAATCGCTATCTTCTTCCGTATGCTTTGGCCTCTGTCAGCGCAGTCAAGGTCTCAGTTCCACTCCAGTGTTCCGGATGACATCAGAATCGAGCAATTGTCCCCGGAGGATGAAGAGATAGAAGAAGCGTGGGAGCATTCGTCGGCTACTCAGCCACTCTTATCCGTTGATGCATGCAAGTGGAAAAAGTTGGAGCATTACCAGTGGCATGTCTCTGTCTACCTTGCGGAGTTCGCGCGCGATCCGAGAGCGGTGAAAATCTTAGACCCTGCTATTTTTGAAGCGTTAAAGAATACGCGAAACGTAGTTGATGTCCAGCGAATGGATACCGAAGTCTGGATCGTATCTGGCGATCCCAGCGGGCGGGATTTGGTCGCCAACGCCGGAGCGGCACTAGCCAAGTTCATTCCTTCGATCGTTCCACTAATCTTGAGCGAGCAATCAAAATCCTAGGATGGGCGTGGTCGGTGTGTCGGGGACATTGACCTTCCATCCAGCAGCAACGGTAGTCGCTCGCCTAACTGGGTTGGAAAACGGCATGGCAAGCTTTTATCGATCAACCCATTCAGAATCATGTCTGCAAGTTGAGCCTCTTTAGTCGCCATCTCGGGCAGCGGGGATTCTTTTAAGGTACTTTGAGTTTCGTCTCGATAGCAAGCTGGTAACGCTGGTAACCCTTCGAAGGCCTTGGGTGCGTTGATTCGGCTACAAAAACAGGCTTGGTGGGTATTTCACTTCGACGAGACAGAGCCCTTGTGCTGGTGCGGTTTGGCTCGAGGGATCTCTGACTCGGCTTTCAAGGACGCTCGATAACCATCTAGGGCTCAGCCGCCCTACACCTACTTCACAAACCGCGCCTGTTATATTCCGAACCATGTTATAGAGAAACCCATCCGCTTCGATCTCAATCTCGAAGAGATATCCGTCGTTCACAGATATCGATGCAATCACCAAATCGTGTACGGTGCGTGTCGTCGACTTTCTTGGCGACCCATTGGACTCAAATGCTTTGAAGTCATGGGTTCCTATCAAAAGACTTGCCGCTTGTTGCATTAGTGCGAGGTCGAGCGGTCGAGGATAAAACCAATGAAATGGATGGTGAAGCGGATCGGGAATGCGTGAGTTGCGAATGCTATATCGATAGCGTTTGCTCGTAGCGGCTCGAATTGGATCGAATCGGAGATGAGCTTCCCGGCACCCTCGAACGATAATCGACTTTGGAAGATTGCGATTGATGGCTGGCACCAAGGATTCCGCCGGCGCCTTCCAGTTTTGCAACGAGATCGACGCAACCTGGCCGGTTGCGTGTACCCCAGCATCCGTTCTACCGCTCCCCTGGGCATGAACGTGCTCGCCAGTTCCCTTTGCAATCGCTTCCATCAAGATCTGTTGCACAGCAACAGAATTCGCTTGTATTTGCCAGCCTCCATACGACGTGCCATCGTATGCAACGGTTAAAGCAAAATGTCTCATGGATGATAGGTTGATCGGAATGTCGAACTAAGATTGCGTCCAAACACCATCGATCGAACGCCACGCCTTTTGCGGATTGGAATCCTGCAATACTGCAGGCAGTCGGCTAGGACGAACGGCGTCAAAGCATGTTAGCTTTGCAAAACGAATCATGCTCGCAGGTATTCCGACGGCGGTAAATCCAGGATGACCGGTCGCAGGAAATGGACCACCATGATTCATGGCTGGACTGACCGCAACTCCGGTTGGCATCTTGTCGTTCAGCAGTCGGCCGACCTTTTGCGAAAGCTCTTCGGCGATTGGCTGGTAGATTCCATCATCGCTCCCGTCGGTCGCAGAATAGATGGCTCCCGTCAGATTCCCTTCGAGCTGTTCAATCACTTGTTTAAGTTCTGTCATGGAATCGCATACGACGATCAGCACAGCGTTCCCAAAGGCTTCCGTCTGAAATGAATGGGCGTCGCTCAGGAATTTCTCGCCCGTTACTCGCAACGCGGTGTTGGCAACCGCACAGCGACCACCCTCGACCTTGTTGCCACCCACGAGTAGTTCTGCACCAGCTCCGCAAAGAATGGAAATGCTCTTCACCAAACTGCTCTCGACGCTTTTGGACAACAGTGTTCCCGCTGGACTAGATTTGTATTTGTCCGTAACTCCAGAAACGAAGCGATCGGCTTCCTGCGACTTGAGCATGATCAACAATCCAGGGTTCGTGCAGAATTGACCAGCTCCCATCAGGCCGCTCGCTACATACTCTTCTATAAGTTTTTCGACCCGTTCCTTCATGGCGCCGGGCATGTACACGATAGGGTTCACACTGGAAAGCTCTGCATAAAAAGGCTTGCCCACTTTGTCCGCAACGGATTTCAATTGCAAACCTGCATTCCTCGAACCAGTGTAGCCAATGGCTGCCAAACGTGGGTCGCCGACCATTCGCTCTCCATCGACATGCGATGTTCTATAAAGTAACTGGACCAAGCCTTTGGGCATTCCGGTTTTTTCGATCGCTTGCTTAGCAAGCTCGGCGAATCTCTTGGTCGTGGCAGGGTGGGAGGAGTTCGCTTTCCCGATAACAGGGTTGCCTGAAGCGATCGCAGCAGCAAAGTCACCACCTGCCAAGCTGTTAAACGCGAACGGGAAATTATTGGGACCGAAGACGCAAACCGGGCCAATAGGTTGATAGCATGAGCGGATGTTAGCTTTGGTATCGATTGTCGGCATCGACCACGAACCAGATCTCGCTGCGGCTGCCGCGAGCTTCAATTGATTGACTGTGCGCGGGAGTTCGACGTCGCCCAAGCGAGGAGTTTTCGGGAGTCCTGTTTCTTCATGCGCTAAATCAACCAAAGTATCTTTGTCGGATTGGATAAGATCTGCAAAGGTATCAAGAAACGCAGCGATCTTCTCAGGCGACATCGATCGCAACTCTTTGAAGCAGCTCGATGCGACTTCGAGAGCTTCGTCGATTTCTTTCCATTCGCTGACAGGGAAATCACGCTCCAGTGCTTCTCCTGTCGATGGGTTCGAGGCGCGAAACGAGGAGGCTGCAACAGAGTCGCGGAAAATGCCGTTGATGTATACTTTTTCCATGGTTCGATCTTCGAAGTACGAGTGCTTATTGTCCTTGAACGATTGTATTTGTCAGGGTGCCAATTCCGTCGATAGAAATATGAACTACGTCTCCTTTGGCCAAGGTGAAAGGAGCATCGGGAACGATGCCCGTTCCGGTCAATAGAAATGCACCGTTGGGCATATCATTGTCTCGCAGTAGCCAGCTCACTAAGTCTTCGAATTGACGAGCCATTTGAGATACGGAAGTTTCACCTGTGAAGATAGCTGCTCCCTGTCGGACGATCTGGAGACGGATACCTATCGACATCCGCTCTGGCATGGCAGACGCCAGCGTGATCCACGGCCCGAGTCCGCAACATTGGTTGTAGAGCTTTGCCTGTGGCAGATAGAGTGGATTGTCACCTTCGATGTCGCGGCTGCTCATGTCGTTACCGATTGTGTAACCAACGATGCTACCTGAACTCGATATCACCAATGCCAGTTCCGGTTCAGGAACATTCCAAGTTGCATCGGTCCGTATTCTGAGACTTCCACCATTTCCTTCACAACGGTGCGGCGTAGCTTTGAAAAAAATCTCGGGTCGAGCCGCGGTGTAAACACGATCATAGCAACTCGCAGCTGCTTCGCTCTCTTCCATCCTGGCTGTTTGTGAGCGTTTGTACGTCACACCGGCTGCCCAAACCTCTTGATGATCGATCGGAGGCAACCATACTAACGACTCCACTGGCACCGGCTGGCCAATGGTAGGCATAGAGTTCGACAATCGTTCAAGCTCGGGGGAAGATAAAAGATCTTGAAGAGAAGTCATACCCGCCGACTTTAGATCCAAGAGGGAGGCGTGGCCGTTTTCGATTTTGACAACGGCGGGACCATGAGAGGTTTTGATTCGACCTAGTTGCATCACAGTTACCCAAATAATGTTTTTTGTCGACTGGCGACAAACACTTGAATGACTTTTGTCCAGGCACCGCCGAGGAACAATAGTCGAGTTAAGTGCTGTCGGGTTTAGAGCTCCAAATACTTTTTCAGAGTATCCACGATGGACTGCAATCGGGAAATCGCATTTTGTAGAGTCGACTCGGAAAGATCATCTAAATGCCGAACTGACAAAGAAATTTCCTGGTAGAACTGATTCCATTGAAGAGAGAGTTGTGGAATTGTCCGAACGCGATGCTCACAAAGGGCCCGTCGCTCGGTCGCTTTGGCGAGCATTTTTCTCTGCACGGAACAGGATCGCTCGTCCTCGGCTCGCGTTTTCGATTCGCAACGCATCAGCTCTTCGCGTGCGGCAATCCATTTGTTTTCGGCGATACGATGTTGATTCCGCCAATAGTCGGGAAGCTCTTTCTCTAACCAATTCGAGACTCGCTGCAATTGCTCCCGAATCTCATCTGCTTGTTTGCGCGTACCTGTCCTCAGGCTTACGATTGCATCCAAAAAAAGCTCGAGCGCTTCTATGTTCTTGACATTTGCTTCAGCCATTTCCGCGTTGATACTCGTCGATCAATTCAGCTTTGCGGAGCAAATAGGGAACATGCCGCTCGCTGGCATCAATAAGACGATTGAGCTGTTTGAGTTCTTGTTCAAATTCCTGTGAGAATTTCTGATGCTCTTGATCTCGCCAAGAGGTAGCGAGATGCTGCATCTGCTGCGAGAGCTTTGTCGATGCATCTCCAAGCATTCCAGAAAACCGCTTGAGTTGCATCGCAAAGTTGCGAAGCTGTTCTGGATCGACGATTGCTTGTGTCATTTCAATTCTCTTAGGACGAGGACTTTTTCATGGTTA
>Ga0315899_10008121_pt1 | contig 11247 bp, 12 predicted proteins | sample LakEriMetagenome_2_FD_203518 | JGI IMG/M metagenome (GOLD analysis project Ga0315899, IMG submission 203518) | Freshwater fungal communities from buoy surface, Lake Erie, Ohio, United States - Buoy 4 MA112 | ecosystem: Environmental > Aquatic > Freshwater > Lake | place: USA: Lake Erie, Ohio...
CGTCGGCCGACGACGCGCCGCGCGCCGCGGGTCGCGCGCGCGGCGCGGCGGGTCGCGCCGGCCCGCCCACCCGGTGCAGCACCCGATACGCGTCGCACTGGTCGCAGCGGCTCAGCCAGCCGCAGGCCCCGCAGGCGAGCACCGGCGCGTAGCCCCGCCGGTTCAGGAAGATCAGCGCCTGCTCGCCCCGCGCGATCGTCGCCTCGATCGCGGCGATCGCGGGCTCGGTGAGCCCCTGCTTCAGCGTCGCGCCCCGCAGCGGCAGGCGGTGCACCGTCGGCAGCGCGGCGCCGCTCGCACGGTGCGCGAGCGTGGCGATGCGGTAGCGGCCGCGGCGCACCGCGTGCCAGGTCTCGAGCGACGGCGTCGCCGAGCCGAGCACGATCGGCAGGCCGCGACGCGCGGCGAGCGCGATCGCGAGGTCGCGCGCCGAGTAGCGTGCGCCCTCCTGCTGCTTGAACGACGCGTCGTGCTCCTCGTCGACGACGACCGCGACCAGCCCCGGCAGCGGCGCGAGCACCGCGAGCCGCGTGCCGAGCACGATCCGCGCGCGCCCCTCGGCGGCGGCGAGCCAGTGCGCGGCGCGCTCGGCGTCCGGCATGTCGCTGTGCAGGACCGCGAGCGGCATCGACGGGAAGCGCTCGCGGATGCGCTCGGCGAGCCGCGGCGTCAGCGCGATCTCGGGCACCAGCACCAGCGCCTGCGTCGACGGGCCGGCGGCGAGCCGGCGCTCGAGCCAGCGGAAGTAGACCTCGGTCTTGCCGCTGCCGGTGATGCCGTGGAGCAGGATCACCGCGTGGCCCTCGACCGCGCCGATCGCGGCGAGCGCGTCGGCCTGCTCGGCGCTCGGCTCGGGCGCGAGGACCGACGCGCCCGGCGCCCCGCCCGCCGTGCCCGGGTGCGAGCCGGGGCCGCCGTCCGCCTCGCCGGCCGGCGCATCGAACCGTCCGCGGGCCCGCGCGGTCGCCGGGCCGCGACTGCGCGCGGTCGGCGCCGTCCGCAGCAGCTTCGGCACCGAGGGCAGCGCGAGCTCGCCGAGCCCCGCGTGGTAGTAGCGCGCGCCGAACGCGACGAAGTCCATCCAGTGCGCCGGCATCCGGGGCATGCCCGGCAGCGGCGCCTCCAGTGCCTTCAGGCGCTCCGCGGGCACGTCCGACGCCTGCGAGAACCCGGTGACCAGCCCGACCCGGCGCGACGTGCCCCAGGGCACGACCACCCAGTCGCCGACCTCCGGGCGCCAGCCGTCCGCGACCCGGTAGTCGAAGGGATCGGGCAGCGGCACGTCGAGCGCGACGTGCGCGATGGCAGGTCCGGCGGCCACGGCGTACTTAAAGTGAATCCTTCAAATCGGTCGCAACTGTCGGGGGCGTCGGGGCTTTTCCGAGGTGTTCACAAAACCTGTGGATAAAAGTGTGGACAGGGGTACCGCAACCCCCGGAAAGGCGCACCGCTGCGTGCCCCGCCGCCTGATGCACACTTTTTCGACAAGTATAAGGCTCTAAAAATCAAGCACTTGCGATGGCCGGCTTGGCGGTTTCAGGGCCGGCGCCGCCCGTCGGCCGACACCGACGGCGGTGTGCATAACTGGGGCGCTCGAGCTACAGGTTCGATGCTGCGGCGCCGCGTCGGCGCTGCTCGCGGCTGTAGGCGTGGACGGCCTCGACGAGCGCCGTCACCGACTCGGGCGGCGTGAACTGCGAGATGCCGTGGCCGAGGTTGAAGACGTGGCCGTGGCCGGCCTGGGGGACGCCGTAGCTCTCCAGCGCCTTGACCGCCTCGCCCTGGATCTGGCCGGGTTCGGCCATCAGCACCATCGGGTCGAGGTTGCCCTGCAGCGCGACCCGGTCGCCGACCCGCGCGCGGGCCTGGCCGAGGTTCACGGTCCAGTCGAGGCCGACGGCGTCGCAGCCGCTGGCCGCGATGTCCTCGAGCCACAGGCCGCCGCCCTTCGTGAAGACGATCGAGGGCACGCGCACGCGGCGCGTGCCGCCGTCGGGCGTGCGCTCCTCGCGTTCGAGGCGCAGTCCCTGCAGCACGCGCCGGATGAAGCCGAGCGAGTACTTCTGGTAATGGCCGTCGGGCAGGATGCCGCCCCAGGTGTCGAAGATCATCACCGCCTGCGCGCCGGCGTCGATCTGCGCGTTCAGGTAGTCGCGGACCGCGTCGGCGGTGACCGTCAGCATGCGGTGCATCAGGTCGGGCCGCTTGTAGAGCATCGACTTGACCTGCCGGAAATCGTCGCTGCCGCCGCCCTCGACCATGTAGCAGGCGAGCGTCCACGGGCTGCCCGAGAAGCCGATCAGCGGCACGCGGCCGTCGAGCGCGCGGCGGATCGTCGACACCCCGTCCATCACGTAGCGCAGCTCGCGGGTCGGGTCGGGGACCGCGAGCGCGGCGACCGCGGCCTCGTCGCGGACCGGGCGCTCGAACTTCGGGCCTTCGCCCTCGGCGAAGTACAGGCCCAGCCCCATCGCGTCGGGGACGGTCAGGATGTCCGAGAACAGGATCGCGGCATCGAGCGGCCAGCGCGCGAGCGGCTGCAGCGTGACCTCGCAGGCGAGCTCGGGCGACTTGCACAGCGCGAGGAAGCTGCCGGCGCGCTTGCGCGTCGCGTTGTACTCGGGCAGGTAGCGGCCGGCCTGGCGCATCAGCCAGATCGGGGTGTGCTCGGTGGGCTGGCGCAGCAGCGCTCGCAGGAAGACGTCGTTGTTCATCTGGGGGCGGCGGTCGGCGATGCGACGCCGGGGGCGGGACGAGCCGACATTCTACGGTCGCGGGCTCCGGGACGGTCCGGGGCGTGCGGAAGTTCCTCGTCGCCCGGGAGGGGGTCGGGAGAATCGGAACGTGCTCCGGGATCCGTCGATGCGCCCCATGTCCCTCCCTCCATCGATCCGACTGCCGCTCGCCGCGATCGCCGCCGCCGTGCTGTGCGCGGCCGGGCCGTCCGCGGCCCGGGCGTCGCAGGAAGACTGCTTCGTCGAGGTGCCCGACGGACCGAAGAAGGCGCCCGCGCCCCGCCGCAAGTCGACGCCGCCGACCGCGCCCGCCGCGAAACCGCCGGTCCGCGTCGCGGCCGATGCCGCGCAGGCGCCGACCGCGACCGCGACCGCGCCTTCGCGGGCAGTCGGTGCACCGACGCCTCCGCCCCGACCGCGTCCGGTGGCACGGCCGAAGCCGGCGTCCACGGACGGCGCCGCATCGCCCGCCCGACCCGCGTCCGCGGCGGCGCGCCCGGCGCGGCCGGCGGCCCCGGCCGCGAAGCCGGAGGCGGCGTCGATGCGCAAGGTGCCGGTCGAATGCGCGCCGAAGGTGATGCGCGACGTCCGGGTCAAGTCGGCGGTGTTCGAGGACGATGCGCCGCAGGCCAGCGCCGCCGTGCCGCGCCGCTCGCTCGCGGATGCCGCGGGGGTCGGTCCGGTGGCGGCCCCGGCAGCCACGGACCCCGCACGGACGGGCGAAGCCGGTCCGATCGCGGCGAGTGGTGCGCCGTTGGCGGATCCAGTGCCCGGCGACGGCGGCGTCGCTGCGCTGCTCGCCGCCTTGCCGCCGGGGAGCCTGGCCGGCTTCGGCTCGTCCGGATTCGGCGGCACGTACGCGCCGCTTCCCGCCGGTACGCCCGCCGCGATCTCGCGTACCGAGGCGGGCTCCAGCCAGGCTCCGATCGCCGCCGCCTCGCCGCACGGCGCAGCGCTGCCGCCGCGCACCTCGGCGCCCCCCGGCGTCCCGATTCCAGCTCCCGCAGGTGCCCCACCCGAAGCCGGGCTGGCGCCGGCCGCGTTCCCGCCGGCCGCGCCGCCTCCGCCGGCGCCCGGAGACGGGCCCGGGCGCGAATGGGAAACGCCGGGAGGCCCGCTCGGAGGAGGTGGCCCCGGCGGCCCGGGTGGCCCTGGAGGCGGCGGTCTCGATCCCCGGGGCGGCCCCGGGGACGGCGGCCCGTTCGTCGATCCGACGCTCCCCGGCGGCGCGCCGCCGGTCGCCCAGGTGCCGCTGCCGGCGTCCGTCTGGCTGTTGCTCGCCGGGCTGTGCGGGCTCGGCGTGGTCCACCGCATCGAGACACGGCGACACTCGGCGTAGAAGCCTGCACTCACTTCGAGCCGGGCTTCGGCTCGTTCGCCACCCGCGCGGCCGCGAGCCGCGCCTCGATCTGCGCGGCCCCCAGCACCCGGACCCCGGGCTCGCCGTCGCGCAGCAGGTCGACCGCGACGCGGGCCACCTGCGCCGAGGTGAGCGTCGGCACCGACTTCGGCAGCATCAGCATCTGCAGGCTCAGGTAGACGCCGACGATCCGCTGCACCAGGCCGCCGCCCGCGCTCGCGGACGGCGCGACCGGCCGCATCACGGTCACGCCGTCGAACGGCAGGTTCGCCATCCCGAGCTCGGCCTCGCCGGCGAGGCCCAGGTGCAGCGCCGACATCTGCTGCCACGCCGGCAGCGGGTGGACGAGCACGAGGCGCCGCGCGCCCGCGGCGGCCGCGGCCCGCGCGATCCGCGGCATCGCGATCGGGTCGACCAGCGCGAACGGCGCATCGCGACCGTGGAACGAGCGCGCGCCGGGCGCATCCGGATCGAGGGTCTGGGCGATGCAGACGTCCTCGAGCGGCGGCAGCCGGTCGAGCGGCGCGAGCGCGAGGCCACGCACGCCGAGCGACATCGTCGCGTCGCCTTCGGCGAGCGCGACGACCTCGTCGTAGCCGCCGCGCGCGAGCGCGTCGTTGAGCAGCGCCTCGCCGAGCCGGCCGACCGCGCCGGCGACCAGCAGCCGGCGCGTCTCGCCCGCGCGCCGCGGCGCAGGCGCACCCGCGGCCCGCAGCGCGGAGGACGGGTCGATCGACATCCGGCCAGCTTACCCGAGCCGCCTCGCGCGCCCGACGACCTCGCGGGTCGTCGCGGCCACGGTCGCGTCGGGCCGCCGCGTGTCGATCGGCGCCCGGCGACGCCGCGGTCCGGTCCAGAATGACGCCGCGACCCCGCGCCCCGCGTGCGCCCCCCCCGATTCCAGGAAACGACCGATGCCCGTGCGCCGCTTCGTCCAGTGCGACGTCTTCACGCCCGTGCCGACGCAGGGCAACGGCCTCGCCGTCGTCGTCGACGCCGAGGGCCTGTCCGACGACGCGATGCAGCGCTTCGCCGCGTGGACGAACCTCGCGGAGACCACCTTCCTGCTGCCGCCGACCGACCCCGCGGCCGACTACCGCGTGCGCATCTTCACGCCGGCGCGCGAGATGCCGTTCGCCGGCCATCCGACGCTCGGCAGCTGCGCGTCCTGGCTGCACTGCGGCGGGGTGCCGCGCGAGCGCGGCCTCGTGCGGCAGCAGTGCGGTGTGGGGCTCGTCGAGGTCGACGTGTCGCGCCCGGGCGAGCTCGCGTTCCGCGCGCCGCCGACCGAGGTGCGGCCGATGGACCCGGCCACGCGCGAGGCGATCGTCGCCGCGCTGTCGATCCCGCCCGGGGCGATCGTGCGCAGCGCCGAGCTGTGCAACGGCCCGGTGTGGCAGGCCTTCGAGCTCGCGTCGGCCGAGGCGGTGCTCGCGCTCGATGCCTCGCGCGTGCGCTGGCCGGCGTTCCGCTCGATCGGGTTCGTCGGTCCGCACGCACCGGGCAGCGCGTGCGACCACGAGGTGCGGATGCTCGCGCCGTCCAGCGGCATGAGCGAGGACCCGATCACCGGCTCGCTGAACGCCGCGCTCGCCCGCTGGCAGCTCGCCGAGGGGCGCCTGGCCGGACCGCGCACGATCGCGCAGGGCACGGCGATCGGCCGCACCGGGCGCGTGTCCGTGCGGCCCGACGGCGCGGGCTCGGCGTGGATCGGTGGCGCGGTGCACGTGCTGATCGAGGGCACGCTCGCCCTCTGATCGGCGCGACGCGGGTCCACGGGCATCGGTGAACCGGTCAGATCAGCACCGCGCACGAGTCCGGCGGCGCCTGCGCCCGGTCCGTCATCCCGTAATCGCGCAGCACGGCGGCCACGCGGATGCGGTAATCGTCGAACACCTCGCTGCGCCCCGCCTGCTGGCCGTCGCGGTGGCCGGGATGGGTGCGCCACGCGCGGACCGCCTCCTCGTCGCGCCACAGGGACAGCGACAGGAACTTGCCTTCGGTCGTCAGGCTCTGGAAGCGCTCGACCGACACGAACCCGTCGATCGACTCGAGCATCGGCCGCAGCGACGCGGCGATGTCGAAGTAGCGTTGCGCACATCCCGGCCGGGGCAGGACTTCGAAGATGACGGCGATCATGCGGTCTCCTGGCGAGGGGTCGGACCGGGAGCGTACGCGAGCCGCCGCCTTGACGCTCGTCGCGCGCGCTCCCGATACTCGCCCGCACGCACGGGCCGCCGACGGCGCGCGTCCGGCATCGACACGAGGACGCGACGATGGGAGGCAAGGCGCTGCAGGGGCTGCGCGTGCTCGAACTCGGCAGCCTGATCGGCGCGCCGTTCTGCGCGACGCTGATGGCCGAGTTCGGCGCCGACGTGATCAAGGTCGAGGACCCGGAGGTCGGCGACATGTCGCGCCACCTCGGCCAGGCGGTCGACGGCACCGGGCTGATGTTCGCCTCGCTCGGGCGCAACAAGCGCTGCGCGACGCTCGACCTGCGCCGCCCCGAGGGCCAGGACCTGCTGCTGCGCCTCGCGGCGCGCTGCGACGTCGTCGTCGAGAACTTCCGCCCCGGCACGCTCGCCGCGTGGAACCTCGACTGGGCGCGGCTGTCGGCCGCGAACCCGCGGCTGGTGCTCGCGCACGTGTCCGGCTTCGGCCAGACCGGCCCGTACCGCGACCGCCTCGCCTTCGACCGCATCGCGACCGCGTTCTCCGGACAGGACCACGTCACCGGCTTTCCCGAGCAGCCGCCGACGCGGCCCGGCGGTGCGCTCGCCGACTACATCACCGCGCTGTTCTGCACGATCGGCGTCATGTTCGCGCTGCACCACCGCGACCACGTCAGCGGCCGCGGGCAGGAGATCGACCTCGCGCTCTACGAGGGGATCCTGCGGATCGGCGGCGCCATCGAGGCCTACGACCTGCTCGGCACCGTGCCGATGCGGGCCGGCAACGCGAACCCGTCGATCGCGCCGGCCGAGACCTTCGCGACCCGCGACGGCCGATGGATCGCGGTCAACGGCGGCACCGACAACGTCTGGCGCAGGCTGCTGAAGCTGATGGGCCGCGAGGACCTCGCGGGCGATGCGCGCTTCGCCTCCGCGCGCGAGCGGGCCCGCCACCACGCCGAGGTCAACGCGATCGTCGGCGCGTGGGTCGCGGGGCAGGACGCCGAGCCGCTGCTCGATGCGCTCGAGCGCGAGTCGGTGCCGGCCACGCGCGTGAACACCATCGCCGACGCGGTCGCCGATCCGCACGTGCGCGCGCGCGGCAACGTCGTGCAGGCGGTGCTCGAGTCGGGGCGCGCGTTCCTCACGACCGGCGTCGTGCCGAAACTGTCCGAGTCGCCCGGCGCGATCGACTTCGTGGCGCCGCCGCTCGGCGCGCACAACGACGCGGTGTGGCGCGGGCTGGTGGGCCTGTCGGCGGGCGAGCTCGAGGGGCTGCGGGTCGCGGGCGTGATCTGAGGACCGCGCGCTAGAGCGGGAAGCGCTCGCCCAGCGTCGCGAGGTCCGCGTGCAGCGTGCGCAGCTCGCCCACGATCGTGCGCAGCTCGTCGAGCGAATAGCGGCGCGTGCGCTGGTCCTGCGAGGTCGGCAGGCCGATCACCGAGACCACGCGGCCGCTGTCCGCGTCGAAGCCGACGCGGCCGTTGACCAGGTGGTTGCGCACGCGGCGCGCGTCGTCGGCGCGCGCGAGCCACGCGGTGTACGCCTCGCGTGCCGGGTCGGCGTCGCCGAAGCGGCGGTCGACGGTCTTGCGCAGGAACGCGACCTTGTCTTCGAACGAGGCCTTGTCGAACTGGCGGGTGAGTTCGTCGAGCCTTCGGCCCGCGTCGACCGACACGATGCAGACCCCGAGCGCGGTGTCGAGTCGGGCGAACTCGAGCGACAGCAGCCCGAGCAGGGTCGCGGCGTCGGATTCGACGGAGGCTCGTGTGGGCGTGCCGATACGGTCGTTCGTCGGTTGCAAGGGGCCCTCCGAATCGCGACTGTAGGCAGTCCCGGTGCCGCACGGACACCGGCGGGGGGGCGAGCGGTGCGGTGCGGCGGACAGGCGTCGGCGCGCGGGGTGTGGCGCCACTCGTCGGCGGAGCGAGGGCGTCGGTCGCGTGGGCGGTTCGGCCATGCCCGCCGCATCGGACCCGCGTCGTCGGATCCGGCCGTGCGCAGGCCCGACTGCGCTTCGGCCCCGTCCACTGGTTCGCGCGCTCGCCGCGCTGCGCGAGCCGCGCGGTCTCGGCGATGCGCGCCGCCCGGGTCTCGGGCTTCTTCGCCGTCGCGATCCACTCGCGGATGCCCCGCTTCGCCGAGCGCGGGAACGCGTCCCACGGCGTCGCCGCGGGCGGGTGCGCGGCGAGCGCGGCGGCGAGCTCCTCGGGCACCTGCAGCGCCTCGACCGCGTCGAGCTTCGACCACGAGCCGTCGGCCTTCGCCGCCTCGACCTTCGCGAGGCCGGCCGCGGTCATGAGACCCGAGGCGATCATGCGCTCGACGCGGTCCTTGTTCGGCGCCGACCACCCGGTCCGCGGCCCGCGCGGCGCGAACCACGGCAGCGAGCGCTCGGCGTCGAGCGCGTTGACCTTGCTGTCGACCCAGCCGAAGCACAGCGCCTCCTCGACCGACGCGTCGTAGCCGACGCGCGCACGGCCCCCTAAGCCGCCCGCGCGAAGCGCGCCCGGTACGCCGCCGGCGGCACGCCCACCAGCCGCCGGAACGCCGCACGGAAGGTCTCGGGCGACGCGTAGCCGCACTGCTCGGCCACGCGCGCGAGCGGCAGCGCGGTGCCCTCGAGCAGCTCGCGCGCGCGGCCGATCCGCTCGCGCTGCAGCCAGGCGAGCGGCGTCGTGCCGACCGCCGCCCCGAAGCGTCGCAGGAAGGTACGCGGGCTGGTCGCCGCGCGCGCGGCCAGGTCCTCGACGCCGATCGGCTCGTGCAGCCGCGCCCGCGCCCAGTCGAGCACCGGCGCGAGCGTGCGCGCGGGGCGGGCCGCGACCGGCGCCTCGACGTACTGCGCCTGCCCGCCCTCGCGGTGCGGCGGCATCACCAGCCGGCGCGCGACCATGTTCGCGATGCGCGCGCCGAAGTCGCGCCGCACGAGGTGCAGGCACGCGTCCATCCCCGCGGCGCTGCCGGCCGAGGTGATCAGCGCGCCGTCGTCGACGTAGAGCACGTCGTCCTCGACGAGCGCCGACGGGAAGCGCGCCCGCAGCTCGGCGACGTAGCGCCAGTGCGTCGTGCAGCGGCGCCCGTCGAGCAGCCCTGCATGCCCGAGCACGAAGGCGCCCGAGCAGATCGTCAGCACGCGCGCGCCCCGCGCGACCGCACGCCGCAGCGCGCGCAGCAGCGCCTCGGGCGGACGCTCGGCGCGGTCGCGCCAGCCGGGCACGACGATCGTGCGCGCGCGGGCGAGCCCGCCGAGGCCCGCGTCGGCCTCGACCCGCACGCCGCCGCTGCCGCGCGCGACGCGCCCGTCGACGCCGACGATGCGGCAGTCGTACCAGGGCACGCCGAGCTCCGGGCGATCGAGGTCGAAGAGCTCGATCGCGATGCCGTACTCGAAGGTGCACAGGCCGTCGTAGGCGAGCACGGCGGCGATGCCGGGCGGCGTGCGCGGGGGTCGGTCTCGCATTGGCGGAAACTCACCGGAGCCTGTCGATTCCGCCACTGTCGCACGGCACGGCCGCGCCGGACAATCGGTCCGTCGTCCACCCGAGCCCGAACCGCCATGACCTCGACCGTCGCCTCGATCCCCGCCGCGCCCGCGGCCCTCGCCCTCGCCCACTTCGAGTCCCTGCTCGCGCACGAGACCGATTGCGCCGACGTGCACGCCGACCTCGCGTCCGGCGCGGGCGGCTTCGTGCTGCTCGACGTCCGCGGGCCCGCCGCCTTCGCGCGCGGCCACGTGCCGGGCGCGGTCCACCTGCCCCACCGCGAGATCGACCCCGCAAGGCTCGCCGCGTGGCCGCCGCAGACCCTCTTCGTGGTCTACTGCGCGGGCCCGCACTGCAACGGCGCCGACCGCGCGGCGGTCCGCCTCGCGCGGCTCGGGCGCCCGGTGAAGAAGATGATCGGCGGCGTGACCGGCTGGCTCGACGAGGGCTTCGCGCTCGAGCCCGGCGCCGCGTGAAGGAGGACGACGATGCTCCAGCTGCGACCCTCGTGCGAGTGCTGCGACCGCGACCTGCCGCCCGACTCGGAGGACGCGCGGATCTGCTCGTTCGAGTGCACCTTCTGCGCCGGCTGCGCGGACGGTCGCCTCGGCGGGCGCTGCCCGAACTGCGGCGGCGAGCTGCTGCGCCGGCCGCGGCGGCCCGCGGCGAAGCTCGCGCGCTTCCCCGCCTCGACCGATCGCGTGTTCAAGCCGCAGGGTTGCGGCGCCGCGCCCGGCTGATCGCACCCGCCCGCGGGTCCCGGGCGCGGCCGCGCGCGCGGGACGTCGCGGCATTGACCGGCCCGCGTCGGGTGTCGAGACTTCCGGGATCCGCGCGCACGCGCGCATCCACCGGGGAGACGAAAATGTTCAAGGTGTCCGTGATGTACCCGAACAAGGCCGGCGCGACCTTCGACCACGCGTACTACCGCGACCTGCACATGCCGATGGTCAAGGACAAGCTCGGCGCCGCGGTGACGCGCTACACCGTGGACAAGGGCCTCGGCGGCGGCGCGCCCGGCTCGCCCCCGGCGTTCGTCGCGTCGTGCGCGCTCTACGTCGAGTCGCTCGAGGCGTTCCAGGCCGGCATGGCCGCGAACGGCAAGGCGATCATGGCCGACGTGCCCAACTACACGAACATCCAGCCGCAGATCGAGGTCACCGAGGTGGTCGTCGGCTGACCCGCGACGACGGCGACGTTTCCGCGGAAACGTCGCCGTGCAGCGGCAGGATCCGGTCGACCGCGATCGTGACGATGCGCCCGCGCAAGCGGGGCCGTGCCGCAGCATGGTTCGCGTCAGAACGATCGGGCGAACCCCGCGCGGGACCGCGGGGCGCCGCATGCCGGTCGCGCGGCGGCGTCGGACCACGGCCTCACCGCCCCCGCGTCACCGCCTCGATCCAGCGCCGCGCCGAGGGCCGCGCCCACTGCCGCGCCGCGTAGGCGGCGAGCCGTGGCGGCACCGCGTCGCCGTGCAGCACCAGCCGGTTCAGCAT
>Ga0315899_10008123_pt1 | contig 11247 bp, 11 predicted proteins | sample LakEriMetagenome_2_FD_203518 | JGI IMG/M metagenome (GOLD analysis project Ga0315899, IMG submission 203518) | Freshwater fungal communities from buoy surface, Lake Erie, Ohio, United States - Buoy 4 MA112 | ecosystem: Environmental > Aquatic > Freshwater > Lake | place: USA: Lake Erie, Ohio...
TGAACGCCTGGGTGCATACTTACACGAAACCACAGACATCAAGCACGCGGAGTCGCGGCCTAGGCTGGCGAATACATGAAAGTGTAGAGGATACTAAATTGAGTACCAATAAACAACACACTCTCTCTCGTTTTGACTGCCCTCCAAATCACTAGTCACAATTCACAAGTCTGCCTAAGTCTAGCTGATTTCAAGACGCAAGCCCTGTTATCGAAGAGAGGTTGTGAGTGACTTGCCCTTCACATATGAAGCCGGAGGAAGCATAGAGAGAGAGAAAAACAGACCCTGCACGCTCCCTATAAAGGCAAAAGAAACTTAGTCACTATCATCAGATGCAGAGGCAGCGCCAGTGGCATAGAATCAGCATCACTGTCACTCAGACCGTGCGGGGCCAGAAGTGGGTGGAGGCAACAAAGAGGACGTTGACAGATGCAGGTTCTTCCCAGTCAGCACCTTCGAGACAGGCCTTTTTGAGAACCTTCTCAGACTGGTCCAGGGAGCCTGCATCAGAGAGCGTGCGGGTGCGGAGAAAAGGGGCCATTGTCGCGCGTGCCGGTCCTAGAAACAGAAAGGAAGAGACAGTGTCCGTAGGTGCGCGAGGGAAACGAGCTCTAAACTATCGTGAGGCAGGCTCGGAAAGAGCATGCGAAGCGTTGGATAATAACCAGCAGAGACGCAAACCGGGGGTGTCGCAACGCTTCCTCGTCGGCCTGGGGCCCGGAGGAAGAAGGGGGTGGTGTGAGGAGTGGGCCAGGAGAGGCTAGAACCATCCTACTTCTTCATATCATTAGTGCTAGTCCCTCTAAACAGCCTCTTATGGTATGTACCTTCTTCAAGGTACATATGGAGTTCGGCTCCTATTTTGTTTCTTTAAGAACAAATAAAAGACATCATCATCAGGCGAGCCTCTTGAGATGATTCGTTTTTGCCTCACTGTGCACCCAATTTGGGGTCGGTACTCGGACTTTGGACTTTGGAGATTTGGTTTCGCAGCAACGTGAAATAGTGTCAGTGTTCAATTTAAAAATAAGACATAGGTCATCTATGCGTAGCCCACGTGCTGCGCTGACCCCCGGAACCCCGTGCTACTCTTAAAATACTATACACGAAGTTAATGAGAACACTAAGGGTGGGAAAATAAAAATGTCTTATAATGCTAGACACTCGGACATGATCGTCAGAAAAACAAATTTTTTACTTTCACTACACAAACGAAACCTGTTAAGTTCAAACAAAGTAAACAGAAATTGAAGCGACAACCTTTCAGTCAAATTTTGATCGAAGTGGCTACGGCAGTACAATTGGAGAAGGTGTGAAAGGTATGCTCGCAAGATCAGAGTTAGGGTTAAGACGTTCGCTTTGTCTTTAAAATGTTGTTGTCATGACACCCAAGGTGTGTCACGAAGGTCTACCCTTCGCAATCTATATTTCAATGGTATAACTAGACCTCGCTGAGCAGAGGGCAAGTCCTGCGACATTCTTAATATGTACGAGACTATGTTACGAGAAGCCACACTTACCCTTAGTGCATCCGAGCGTAAAATTGGTGAATAGGTGGCACCGCCATAGGGTCTAGTCCACCGTATGGTATCTAAATTTAAAGGACACACGCATTGACGAGATGGCCTACACTAAGGTGAGGAAATGGTTGAATATCAGAGTGTTCCCACCAATAGCAATGCTCTACACTGTCAACGTTCTGAGCATATACGAGTGAATATGATTCGCCAGAAAATTTGAATCATTAAGAGACTTCGCGTTGTCTCAGAAACACTCCGGCTATCGTATCGCCGATAATATCAACAGAGAATCTAAAGGATGTAGCAAAACTACGTAAAGACTGTTCTCCATCTACGCATACTCTAGTAGCGCTTCAATGTCTCACATCCACGATCTCCCGTAATCTAGTACGCGCGTAATAAACTGCTAGACAACAACTAACCTGTCGAGTTCACAATGCGCTTAGACACATATGAACATAATGTTTTTGTTCTGGTTTCGATCGATCGATCAATCAATTATCCAACGCGCCTTTCGATGTATTAACGCGCTTTATGAATTATTGCATCACTGCGCATGTGAGTACAAATATAAGTCTGCTATACATTGCTGCTAGAGTCTGACCTAAAAGAGTCTGATGTTATGCGTTCGACACGACTGAAATATATTCATTGCGATTTATTCTTTATCTGTCTTATTACCGCGCGCATTCACTGGGGTGTCGTCTGTGCGGATCGCACGCGCACTGGCTGGCGCTCTGATCGCTGCTTCTGCGTTGTGTGGAAAGCACTGGCTTGCAGCCTGGAAGATTCCTCGTTCTTCTTCATAGACGGTGTCTGACGTCTGATATAAAGACTAAACAATGAAATGTCGACACATACAGTATAGTACAAGACTTGCTTTACTCCGTTTCTGTAACATTACGCTTGGAGCGAGGGGGGTGTCTGAGACCAACCTGAAAGGCGGACTCAGATTTGATTAACAGATAACGTAAACCCTCTCCGGTCGAATTGATTTCCACAACGTCAAGAGATCCAGGTCAAGACACAAGACTCAAGGCCTCGTAATCATCAGGTCATCTATCTCCGCTGTCGCTTCTTCAAGCGAGGGGGGGTGTCTGAGCTCAGCTATGCTCAGCGCGCAGATAGATCTCCGAGTCAAGCCGTGACCGTGACCAATCTCAGGCTGACCGTTTCAGTAGACATCAAGGAAACGGGTGTTCGCAACATTCCGGGCCGATCCGAACAGAGCAACTGGGGAAGTAGCCATCGCCCCCCTTTTGTCTTGAGCTCTTAAGGTCAGGCCATCTGCCATTTTGTGAATAAAAACCATTACTCATCAGCAACTCGATGGCAATCTATCGGCTGCGAACCCCTGAAAAGGAGGCGCTCGCTCCTGCAGCGTGCCTCAACCCACCAGCGGTTGTGCCGCATGGTTTGGCCGTTGGGGATGGCAGCCTGCAGATCAAGCCAGGCCGTCAGGCCGCGAGGGCGTCACCGGTGTCGGGGACCAGGTCCCTCGCTGCGTGTCTTGAAAGCTGGTTGTGTTTCTGTTGTTCCATACAAAGTACGCACTGGCCACATTATCGTGGACAGAGATGCGGGCGTCACTCAGGGTGTGCGTACAGCACAGCCTGCAGTGTTCAGCCAAGTGGTGTTCATGAGAGAGAGGAAAGAACAAGCTTGCAGCGTAAGTATTTCCGCGTACTTCGCTGGAGTTCTTGATCCCGTTATTCATGCGAGAGACATGTTACCTCCCGAAAGTATTGTGACTGGAGGTTCCCTCGCAAAAGGGTCAAAGATAGTCTCTCATATCGGGTTAACATGACGCGACCGGATTTGGCATTTACATATTCTCAATTCAGCAAGTTCGTTCAATCACCTGGTCCAGTACATTTAGCAGCTGCAGAGCGAGCTCTTGCGTATCTCCGAGGGACCTATAACGAAGGCATCACATATTGTGACCCTGGAGAAGAGCGTCGTAACAAGGGTAGACAGCGATTCTGCTGCAGACCCCGACACGCGTAAATCGATGACAGGGTATCTCTTGAGCCTGAATGGTGGAGCAGTTTCGTGGCGTAGTTCTCGACTAGGCGGTGTCACTCTCAGCAGCGCTGAAGCCGAGTTTGTGGCAGCGTCACAGGCGGGTCAAGAAGCCATCTATCTGCGAACGCTACTGCGGGGTTTCGATTTCCGACAAGTCGGCGCCACAGAAATATGGGAGGATAATGCCTCTTGTATCATGAACTTCTCATGATGAGCGAAAATTCCGCAAATCGGGAGCGCGCGCGGCATGTTGACACTCGAGTGCAATATTTGCGGGAGCTCGTACGCGATGGCCACGTCAAGTTGTCGAAATGCGCATGTCCGCAGAATGTGGCCGATGCGCTGACCAAAAGCCTTCCGCGTCCAGCCCTTGCCAAACATCGGCAGTAGATGTGGGGCACACGTTGTCACACGTATTCCTTTTTCAGCTTTTTATCTCTCTCTCAAGCCTGGACGGCCCCCGACGGCGTCCTACAATATCATCACGCCATGCGGATACAAAGTCGCACGCGCCGCCTGAGAAATATATCCTCGGTGTGTGCCCTTGTGTGTGTGTGTGTGTGTGTGTGTCGATATGACCCACGATGCCATGATCGACACAGGGGGGGAGCGAAATAGGGTGTGATTCACTAGGTTGTGGGGTCACGAATACGTGATCACGTCCCTCTTAGAAATTGCCGTTTATGGAAAATAAAGGAGGGACCACCGTCCGTTGGCGGTACTCTCAACCTACCCTCATTCAGGACCACGCGTCATGTCTGCCTGGGAGGAGCCCTGGCTCGGCCGTGCACCATTTCGGTGCCCCTGCCGCCTCAGCTGCTGTAGGCTCGCCAGCTTCCGTTGGATACTCGCCATGTCTATCTTGCCGGACGGAGATGGTGAAGAGTACTCAATCGACACGTCCACGAAAGAGCCCTGCTCTGAGGGTGGGCTGCTGAAAGATGGCATCTGCCCCGAAGGGACCGAAACTGGCTGCGCTGGATCCGACGACGAGACTTTGTCGGAGACAATGAGACGCGACGAGTCTATTATCTCCGACGAGGCCGACGACGAGGCCTGCTCTTCCAGATTGCACAACTCTGTATGACGTTTCTGCAAAAGGGCTGGACCGACGGCTTGATGAAGGATTATTTCTTGGACGCCTGGAACCTGTGCGACATCCTCGGCAGAATCTTCTTCTTGTAATGCTTCCGAGCCCTCTACTCTTGCTAGCTCTAGCGTAATGCGTGTGTCATCTAAGGTGACCTGCTCCATATGATGCAACGACCACACAAAAAGTGTCAGCAGTCCGGCGATCACAACAAGACTGATGCACCATCAGATGCGGGGGCCATCTCCGAAGAAGCGCAACATTTGCTAAGTTGACTGACCTTGAGGTCAGACTCTATCTCAGCAGCCAATGGCTCAACTTGCCCCTGTCGAACAGGATTTCACCAGTCAAACCCTCCTCTTGTTCTCTAATGATTTTTCTCTCCCCGCCCCAACCCCTTGGAACGTTATCCACTTCTCCCTTATCCTCTCTCGTCACGTCAGCCTGCAGTGGCACTTGTGCACGTTGCGTCATCAAAAACGCAAATCATACCAAAAAAAACACACAGAAACCTGTCTGGCGGTGGGCATTAGTATCGTTGCATCTGGAAACTCGGGTGCAGGATTCTGTCCAGGAGTCACCGCACTTGCAGTACCATGGCCTCGATGGTCTCCTTGCACCGCCGACTGCGGGTGTTTCAGTATCAGGAGTGTCAAAGTTAGTAGTCAGCAGCTGCGCGTAGCAGGCAAGCGTGCGGGCGTGCACGCCGGGGGTGCATGCCCGCACGCGTGCCTACTATGCGCGAGTACGAACTCATATGCATACAGTCGCACGAAAATACAAACATATGCATGGCCAACATGAGCACGGCTGGAACTAAGTGTCCCGTTTAGCTTACCTTGGCCTGTGGCCCTGTAACTGATGTGTATACTGTTACTTGCTGGCACGGAAACGGAATCTTTGTCAGCAAGTCGAGGACTTTGTCGACTTTCCCCTCCAGGGTTTCAAAGCGGCCCTCAATTTCTACCATCCGTGACTCCAGGACTTGTGTAGACTCCTGCACTGGCACGGAATTCTTGTTTGTCTGTTTCAGCACCAAGGCCCGCGGGGTCTTCTGGAAGCCAAGCTCAGACTGGCAAACCATGCGATCGCTGTTTGCAAAGATTTTTGGCTGCGGTTTTGTTTGATCATAAGTATTGTTGGTCGTGATCTTGATCTGGTCCTCCCAGCCGGGGGAGGCATTGAAAATGTTTTTGGGCGAATAACAAGAGGCGCTGCTGGCATAACTCTGGCCTGAGAGAAGACTGTATTGCGATGGGCAAGCGTGAGGGGGGCATTTGTAAACAAAATTAATTTTCATTTGACTGGTCTTACAACATAAGCAATCGACAAGACGCACAGTCACAGCAGAGCTTTTGTACTCACCCAACCACGAGCTTCAGTCCACAAAGAGTGCCTCGGGTAATGTCGTCACTTCCTTGTATGGACATTACTAACTGCCTCTGCATGTAGTTCTCGAGTTCACGCCGGATCATGTTGACGAAGGAATCCCGATTGAGCTCATTTGCCTGAAAACGCCGGTATTCTACTCACTCACGAAGAATACGCAGGCAAATACACGCTCACCGTCCTGGCTTCATTTCTACACTTCGCTTGCATAACAAGTGCGAGAAATGTGACAGTACACCTCGTTGCGCAGACCCTCTGTGAGCGCTTCATAATTTTCAGGCGAGAGATAAACTGGAGGGTGCAGATCGAGCTTCCGTAGCCCGCTATTGATATCTTTGCATCTGGAAACACAAAACAAGCTTTACCACGCATCAGTTCCATCTCTTACGTTGTGTCACCGTCTTTCCGTTTCCAAGTCCCTGTGTCTTACCCTCCAGAAACCAATCAAGTCTACTGCAATTGTTTTAAGTACTCACGTAATGGCACCGTCGTTGTTCTTAAGTACTTTGTTTAAGACCCCATCTATAGAGTGCTCAAGCTCCACTGTCGAAGTGAACGTGACAATCCTTTGCATCAATGAGTCCAACGGACCTGAAGTTTGTGCATGCCGGGGAATTGAGCGTATCAGGCGAGCAATCAATAATGCGTAGTCATTAGATTCACAGTACTTGTTGCTTTAGGACATTTCTCAGGTCCGCGCAGGCTGTCCGGGAGACCTGGTCGGATGGCCTGTTCTCTGCTCTCCTCTTCTTCGGCATGTCGACGTGCTTTTTCCTTTTCCTCCGACATTGTCGTAATGAAGCGATCGAGCAGACATGCAATTACAACTGTGATGCGTAATAGGCCAAGACGTCAGTCACAAGAGCATACACTTCCTTGATTAATGCTCATAAGCATCATAGTTGCATAGAGCAGTACTCCACCAAAAAATACTCCCACTGACACCCTAATGCTGACGGCCAAACAGCCTTCCGGGTTTGAGCGGACAGCAACTATGCACAGGCAAAAAACAAAAAAAAATACCATTCATGAGCACGACGCCCACGATCAAGTAAAAGGACACGAAAAAAAGGGCAATCAGAACGTTGAATTTCCCCTCTCTGCTGAATAGCTCGCGTACCACCTCCGAAGCCCAGCCATCGCCGCTGTGAGCACAACAGAAAGATTTGCAGGAGATGGATATTTAGAGAGTGCGGGAGTTAAAGAAGGTTTATGTGTTGACAATGCACATAAGAGAAGAGGAGCGATTGCAAGCAGGACCTGGCAATTTGAATCATGGTGAAAGCTGACTGGCTGAAGGTCCCAAAATGGTCATCAAACTCTTTTTTGAAAAGATCAGTCGCTGTTGCGCAAGTCCCCAGGAGTGAGCAAAAGCGTGCGAGCGCACATACACAACAGCTCATTTGCAGGTATACACCCATATGCAACAGGAACTATATCACCGATCACGGCGTAAATGGCCGTGGTCATCAACATGATAGAACACGAGTTTATCACAGGCACCAGCGCCGTGCTCAGCGCATTGAGAATCTGACGGAGTGACGTCAGTCCTCGGAACAGCCTGTTGTTTTTGAAAGCGTGAGTGCGCGCGTGCACAGACACAACGCAGTATCTGAAGACGAAGGGCGCGGGGCCCTGACAAGGAGCAGTTGTGTCCGACGACAAGAGCACTGGGTTCGGGGCAGAGAGATGGAATGGGAACAGAGACAGACGGATCTCCCCATTATCACAGGAGCTTCTGGTGTGAGTCAACAACGAATCAAGCACATTGCATGCACTTACCTGACGACACGGAACACACGGAGCAAGCGCAAAAGGCTGACGTTAGGCACTGCATCAGAGGCTTCTGCGAGCCAGCATATTATAACGACGAGGAGATCGAAAATGTTCCATGGAGATCGGAAGAATGGCAGGAAATAATTTGCGAAGAAATTCATGAGCAGCTCGATCGTAAAGGCAACGGTGAAAAAGAGCTCAATTTTTTCCATGCTTTCTGTTGCACCACGAAGTTCCTCAGCGTACATCGCTGGGTCCTTAGCGTGCAATCTGGCAAGATCTGGCAGAAGCTCCGCACTGCCAGGTCTCCAAAATTAGCACATTGCCTCTTGATAGCATCCGATAAATGGACTACAACGCCTCTTGATAGCATCCGATACAAGTTAATACTCGAGCGTGCATATGCGCTCGCAACACACTCTGTTGCTGGTGTACGCCTTGCTTACCTGATCATGCTCAGCAAGAAAGCGCTCAAGATCAGAACAGCGACAACCATTTGCATTGGGTCAGAATCGTAAAATATTTTCGTTTTGCGTTGCCATCTTGTCACCCACGTGGCACTTTGATCCATAATGGATGCATCTACGCACTTGTTCAGAGTTTTGACCAGGTCTTCCGCCCTTTCCAACGTCTCTGCGCGAATCTGATAAGTTCGCCCAGCGTTGTGACCTTCTCTCGACGTCTTGACGATGACTATGCCGGCTTTGCGCTTCTCATTCCCTTCGTCTTCGTACAGGGAGCTCCATGGGCCATGGGCCTTATCTACCACTTCTGCAAATGCAGGTGTGTTTGTCTGCGCAGGATCGTCCTCTTTACTACAGGACCTCTGGGACGTTGAATTCGGGGTGCTGGCCGCGATGCTCCCCTGTCTGGCACTAAATTTGAGGTCACTTCTCTCGTTGGTGCGCTGGTGGTCGACGTGGTGGTCAGCATTTATGTTCTCCCCATCTCCTGTTTGAGCCCCTGTCGGCTTGGGAGAGGAAGAGATGTATTTCGAAAATGATCGCATTCCAGTCTTGCTTTTCGCAAGGAGGTCCACCAAGAAACCTCTTCGGCTCTGTTTGCTGATGGCAACACTGAGGACTCCCTCCAGGGGGATGAAATCTAACAACGCCGCCGAGCCGGGCCTCCCGAAGCAAATTTGCCGTTTCGTGACCATCATGACGCGTGGTTCCCTGCGCAACGGCACTGCACTGTTCATGTTCGGCAGGCATGCTGTTCATGTTCGCCGAACATGAACAGCGTGAAAGAGAGTTGGGAAAGGACCGCGAGGAGGGGAAAGGCCAGGCATCACCATTTGTCGGGGACGAGCCCCGGCAACTCAATCTCGTACGAAAACAGACACTCCTCCGGCTGCAGAAAGTGAGCAACACTGTCAGCCATCAGCAAGCCCGCGGCACCGCCTGACGGCAATGCCTCAAGCAAGCGCGCAAGCAACACGACAGCCAGGCACCAGGCACAGGTATCGAACACGGACCTGCGGTAGCAAATCTGCATCATCAGCGTGTGAGTTTCTGCTCCTTCCCTGCCTCTTCCTGTGTTTACACATTCCATCAGACCCGTAGCATGCGCACGCAAGCGTCGTGCCGCCACTGCACGCAGAAATGTTGGCGGGGTGACGCACTGGGCGTTCAGAATGGCAGAGATCATGGTGCCGTCGCTTGGCTTGTCTCACGATCCCCGTTGACCTAAATCTTCATGATGGATGTGTATGTGACCGTGTGCGTCGAGAGAAGGACAGCCCACCAAAATGTGAGAATAGCGACGTTTCGTAAGATCAAGGTACCCAAGTACTTTTCCTTGTCTGTCTGTTCCCAGACAGACAAGGAAACGCGAAAAGTAAGTTATCTGTATACCTGGTGTATTTTACCACGACCCATTTGAGCAGTAATGTGGTAAATAGAGCCAATCGAAAAAAGAAGTGATACAAAAAAGAAGTGATACAAATCCGGGAATTGAAAAGAAGTGGACCCACATTTTTGAGACCTGGTACCCAAGTACATTTTCGGGCAAAATTCGGCACTGCGCTACTACCAAGTACCAAGCGCTCATGAGCGGCCCCTGTGGATGACACCGTTACCGCGCAATTACGCAGCCCAAGCACAAGCACAAGCGACGGCAGAGGCCCCGTAACTCGAAAGGGTTCCGGATAGGAAAGAGCCAGGGAAACCTGAGCAATGACATGACGACGTATTCAGTATTCAATATTCAGTAATGCTTATCAGCGTTAACGGTGTCACCCTCAGGACCCAGAAAGTTACGTGGGCAGCAGTCACCTCCTTGAATTCGCTTTTTGGGACCTGTGGGTGACTGCGGTTCTGCGAAATACACTCTCCAAAGATCCAAAGATCCAAAGGGGACGATGACCTCCGGGACCGGGGAGCTCATCTAGGATGACCGGGTGGAACCCGCACACAGTGTGTTGCCAAACCCCCGTGCACTGCAGGTCGTGTACACGAAACGCCCACACGACTGCGACAAACCCAAACACCCACAGATGACTGTGCGGAAACGGAACCAGAGCAGTCCTCTCGCACGGCGAGGCGGTGTGGGACAATGCGCAGAACATGGGAAGAAGAGCAAACTACGTTTATTTACGACTGTAAACAGTTTGTACTACGTTTCTTTTTACGTTTCTGCACGCGTTTGATTCTGGGCATTAGGCCCACAAACCAAACCACCCATCATCCAGTTGGCCCCTGTGGATGACACCGTTACCGCGCACAACTATTACAGAATACAGAATAAGACAGCATGATGACTCATCACGGTCTCGTCACGTCACACTGTATCACACTTATCCTCAGAGGTCAAAACCATCAATCCGCTCGGTAAATCGACCGCTAATCGCAAACCCGAGAAAAACTGGGGACTCTCCGCACACCAACCCCCCCTTGTCATGCAATACTCAACAATATGCAGCACAAATAACACGAAACACAGAACACAAATATGCACCTAAGTGCTCTCATGAAACTATGCCTCGGCATCCATCCTGGAGGCCGTCACCGTGATCAGGGAACCCCAGATGACGCGGCCGTGATTACCGCCGACGTACACATACCCATCCTGCTGAGGACCACCCACGATCAGCGGCGGTGTCGACGAGGTAGAAGTGGTCGCCATTTGAGCCACTGCGCCACCTAGCACCCCTCCGCCGGCCGTTGCCACCCGCTCTTGATCAGGCCTCACACCCAAACCGCCCGCGTCCCGCAGTAGCAAGGATTGAAACACTACTTGGCTACGCAGGTCTGCAATCTCGGCTGCCTGCTGCTCCTGCTCGCCATACTGACCATACGCGTCAGGTGCGAGCGCACTAAGCCCATCGCGCGGCGCCAAGAAACCTGCACGTTGTGGTGGCTGCCACTGGTTCTGGTTGCGGGGTTTCTTGCACTCTCGGGACAAATGCCCCTGTTCACCACAATTGTAACACGTCACTTCTGCGCG
>Ga0315899_10008125_pt1 | contig 11247 bp, 9 predicted proteins | sample LakEriMetagenome_2_FD_203518 | JGI IMG/M metagenome (GOLD analysis project Ga0315899, IMG submission 203518) | Freshwater fungal communities from buoy surface, Lake Erie, Ohio, United States - Buoy 4 MA112 | ecosystem: Environmental > Aquatic > Freshwater > Lake | place: USA: Lake Erie, Ohio...
GAGCGAAATTCATAGCCTAGCTCCAATTCTCAAGCCTGTTTGAGGCCCAGCATCGTGCCTGCGACGATGGTTTTCTGAACTTCGCTGGATCCGCCATAGATCGATGCTGCACGCAGGATGGCGTAATTGGGCATGATTGTACCCAGCCATTCCTCGCCATCATTGCCAAAGCCATTATCGTCGCAGCAGATTTCCAGCGCACGCGCGCCCGCGGCTTCGACCAGTAGCTCAGAAGCGCCTTGACGCAGTTCGACGCCCTTCAGCTTGAGGATCGACGATCTCGGATCGGGGGCGCTTGAACCGCGCTGCGCGTCAAGGATACGAAGCTGGGTGATCTCGAGAATCTTAAGTTCAGCCTCGATCGCGGCTGCCTTGGTGAGAACCACCATGTCGTCAGCCGCCAGCCGCTTGATCCGCCGAATGAGATGCTTTGTCATCCCGATACGGGCAATGCCGGTGCGTTCGTTGGATAACAGGAACTTGGTGATGTCCCAGCCATGATTTTCCGAGCCGACTAGGCAATCGATTGGAACCTTCACCTCGTCGAGGAACACCTCATTGACCTCGTGCCTACCGTCCATGGTGATGATCGGGCGGATGGTCACACCGGGCGAGCGCAAGTCGATCAGCAGGAAGCTGATGCCCATCTGCTTCTTGGGCGCGTCGGCATCGGTACGGACCAGCGTGAACATCCAGTCCGCATGATGCGCCATTCCCTGCCAGATCTTGTGGCCGCTGACGATGTAATGACTACCCTCCCGCCGCGCCAATGTGCGCAGCGAGGCAAGGTCGGAGCCTGCGCCAGGCTCTGAAAATCCCTGTGCCCAAAAGATATCTGCATTGGCGGTCGGGGCGAGGAACCGTTCCTGCTGAACCCTAGTACCGAATTCAATCAGTACAGGCCCTATCATAGCGACGTTGAAACTGACTGGTTCCGGCGCGGGGGCCTGGTGCAGTTCATCCAGAAAGATATAGCGTTCAACCGGCGAGAAGCCCGGACCGCCATGCTCTTTTGGCCATGACGGCGTCGCCCAACCGCGCGCGTTGAGCGTCCGTTGCCAGGCAACTACCTCCTCCTTTGGTGGTATCCGGCCATCGATTACGCGGCGGTGGGTCCGTGGATCCAAATGCTCGCGGATGAAGCGCCGAACCTCACCTCTGAAAGCCTGCTCCTGTGGGGTAAAGCTCAAGTCCATCGACGGAGCTTACGTACCCGTAAAGACGGGTTTACGCTTTTCGGCAAAGGCGCGAATGCCCTCTTTGTAATCCTCCGAGGCATAACATTGTTGGAACAGAGCCTCGCACCGGTCGAGATCGCGTTTCGATTCATCCTGCGCATAGGTCCAAAGGGTGAACTTGATATCCTCTGCAGTCAGCGGCGCACCCACTGACATCGATGTTACCAGCTTGTCGATCCAGGAGGCGAACTCATCGTCAGGCAGAACCCTGCCGACCAGATGCTTGACATAGGCCTCATCTGCCGACAGCCTGAGGCCGCCCAACAGCATGTCTTTGGCCGCGCCATAGCCCATGATGTCGACCATGCGCCGGAGTGAAGAATAGCGATAGCCAATGCCTATGTTCATCGCCGGCTGACCAAAGGTCGACTTGGCCGAACAATAGCGCAGATCACAGACCAACGCGACCGAGACGCCTCCGCCGATGCAGTAGCCGTCAATCGCCGCTACGGTGACTTTCTTCGATTGATAAATCTTCTGCATCGCCTCTTCACCGGTGCGGGCATAATGCTCCTGCGCATCCTTATCGCCGCGCTCCTGCTCATACTTGCCGACATCGGCGCCGGCTACAAATGCTTGCCCCCCGGCACCGGAGAAGACGACAACGCGGACGTCGTCGTCAGCCTCGAACTCCGCCATCGCGTCGCCCATCGCCTGCCACATCTCCAGACAGATCGCGTTCATCTTACTTGGCTTGTTGAAGATGATGTGACCGACCGCGCCGTCCTTACGGGTCAGGATAAACTCGCTCATTGAAATTCCCTTCTTCGAAACTTTGTCCGATATGGCCTTTAGCTATCCGCTGGTTTGTGATTAGGAAAATGCAGCGCTGCAATTATCCCTGGGCAGCTCATGGGTTGTTCTGCTGACAACACGCGGGCCCAAATGGGTTGATATGGCTTGACGCAAGCCACGCAGCAGCTCCTCGGATTTCCGTTCTATACTCTCGCTGGGTCCGATCAGGCCGATCGATAACTGCTCTTCGCCGATGCTCTGGGGCAGGAGAACGGCCATACCCAAATGGCCCGGCGCAACCGCGCCTAGAGCAAAACGCTGGCGCGACACCCGTTCGACCTGGCGGTCAAGGTCGCAGAAGCTTATCTGATCCTCGGCGCAGCTTTCAGCATTGAGCCGGTGCACCAGCAGGCGTACATTCTCGCGATACAGTGTCGAAAGGATGACATGGCCGAAAGGCGAATGTAGCGGGTGATGATCGGCACCGCATCGCAGCGGGTCGGGCAAGTCGCCTACAGCATGTATATGTTTGAGCGAAACACCGAAAAGGGAGCTGAGCGCAACGGTTAGCCCTGTTTCGTTCCGGAGCTGGTCCATCAAGAGTAAAAGGCCCCCATTGCGGTAGAGCTGCGGATGCACCCAGGCCCCCAGCAGGGCGACCCGCGAGGTTGGCCGAAATTTCCGCTCGCCCCGCTTGCGGGTCAAATAGCCGCGCCGTACAAGACTACTTAGCAGTTCCGAGGTGCTCGACTGGGGCAGATCTAGTGCCCTTACTACATCCATTACGCTGACGCCGCTGCACCCTTCATTGAACATCTCAAAGATGTCTAGCACCCGATCAGCCGATTTGATCTTTTTCTCACATGGGCGCGATGCCATCAGATCTCTCCATCCCGATTTTCGCAATAGCTTAGGTTGTTATAACAGCATAATAACTGAACGCAATCCCCACAGCACAAATCAGAGACCTAGAGTATTTATGTTATTTTTCATCAGTTTGATTAAAGATAGCCACTATGTCTTCAGGGGCTGACAGCATAAGGATTGCATAGCCTGCAGGGTCGACTTTAGACATCATCGCTCCGTTGCGGCGTCGCCCCGGCCCCTTGCAAATGACCGCAAGACTGGCAGGCGCTTATATCAAAGCTGGGATGATCTTGCGCCCTGCCCCCCACGCCAGGCACCGTCGAGAGAGCAAAGGCAATTGCCTAGGCCAGATCGGCATATTGCTTTTTCAATACACGCTGCTGGCGATAACGATGGCTGACCCCATTCTTGCGTGCTGGTTACGGTCGCGACGCGAAACACTCTCCGCAGCGACTTGGACGGACCTAGAGGAGGCCGCGCTCATGTGCGGTGGGTGTATCAGCGGAGATGCCGCGTTCGCGCAGCACCTCAATCATCACTGTCATGGCTGATGATACTGCCGGAAAGCCCACGTAGGGCAAGGTCTGAATCAGGCACTCTTCCAGCTCGCGGGGGGTGAGGCCGTTATTGAGGGCGATGCGGACATGGTTGCGCAGTTCGTCCGCTTGGCGCAGGGCGATGAGCACGGATAGCACGACAAGGGACCTGTGCTTTCGCTCAAGGCCATCACGGTCCCAGACTGAAGCAAAAGCAAACTGGCAGGCCAACTTGCCAAGATCGGCGGCAAAGCCATTCGATTCGAGCCCTGCCGCCATTGCATTTCTGGCTGCCTCGCCCATCAACTCGCCGAAAACGTAAAGCCCTTGCTGCGTTAGTTTGTCTGTCACGGTACGCCGCACTCCTCAAAATGTGCATGAAAAGTCGAAGGCCAACCCGACTGTCTATTGGCCATTTCCCATGCTTATAGCAATCATCCTGGTCAAAATGTAGTCTCCCCATAGCCTGCCAGCAGATCGACGTCGCCTTCGCGGGGCACGCCTTCGCATATGCGATGAAATTCGCATGGCTATTCGCGGCAACCGAAGATCGCCATTAGAGTTGGATTGGGCTTGACCATCAGGCATGGCGTTCGTCGCATGGATGCGCGCGAAACAGAGAAGGAACAAGACGGCGTGTCACAGTCATCTCTGCATTTTTCAGGTCTTGAACCTGGGTTGCGGCACACGATACCTGCCATTGTGGAGCATGTCGCCGAACACTATCAAGATAAGCCATTCGCGGTTGCTGAAAACGGAGAGATTACGACCTTTGCCGACTTTGCCCTGCGGGTGCAAGGTCTGGGCGCGCGGCTGTTGGGCATCGGCGTCCAACGGGGTGATCGGGTCGCGATCTTAGCGCCAAACAGCCCTGAATGGGCGGCGGCGGCTTGCGCCGTGATGGCCATCGGCGCGATCATGATTCCGGTCAACACCCGGTTCAAGGGGCCGGAAGTACGTTACGTCTTGGAAAAGGCGGGCGTTTCGGTGCTATTCACAGTGAGCGGGTTCCTCAATACCGATTATCCCGCAATGGTCGTCGAGGCCTGTGGTGGCCCAGGCGAAGGTCGCCCTTTGCGCGACCTGCCGGACCTGCAGGCGATCATCGCCATCGACGCGCCTGGCTTTGCCCCAGCAGAGATATCAGCCGGCGAACGAGATGCCTATCTCGCTGCCGCCGCACGGGTCACACCTGAGACCACTGCCGACATTCTATTCACCAGTGGCACCACGGGGCTTCCCAAGGGTGCGATGCACAGCCATGGTCAAGGCCTGTGGATGGCGGGCATCTGGAACGAAACCAACGACTTGACCGACCAGGACCGCACTGCCATCGTCAATCCGTTCTTTCATTCCTTCGGCTATCGCTCCGGCTGGGTATCTGCCCTGACCGCTGGCATGACGATGTTTCCGCTGGCCATGTTCGATCCAGCGGCACTGCTCGGGTTGATTGAGCGTGAGCGGATCACTCAGCTTTCAGGTGCGCCAACGCTCTTCCATTCGCTGCTGACGCACCCCGATTTCGCCAAGCGCGACATCAGCTCACTGCGATCAGGACATACGGGCGGTGCCAAGACGCCGCCAGACATCATCCGCGCATGCTATGACAAGCTGGGTTTCGAAATATTCCTTACCAGCTTTGGTCAGACAGAGAGCACCGCGATCATCTCAAGCAACCGGCCAGGCGACCCGATCGAGTTGGTCATTGGGACGGTCGGATTTCCTGTGCAGGGCGTTGAGGTGCGGATCGTGGACAACGACGGCGTCGATGTCGCACAGGAGCAATCCGGCGAATTGCTGGTTCGCGGGCCCAATGTGATGCGGGGTTATTTCGAAGACCCAGAACAGACCGAAGCCACGATCGATACATTAGGATGGCTGCACACCGGCGATATCGCGGTGATGAACGAGGACGGCCGACTGCGTATTCTCGATAGGATCAAGGACATCGTGATCGTGGGGGGGTTCAACGCCTATCCGGCGGAAATCGAGATTATGCTGGCACAACATCCTGCGATTGCCGAGGTGGCCATTATTGGCTTGCCCGATGACAGGATGGGTGAGGTGACCGCGGCATGTGTTATCCTGCAGCCGGGTGCAAAACTTGACCTTGCAGGGCTAAAGCAATGGGCGCGCGAACGCATGGCCAATTATAAGGTCCCTCGGCACCTCTTTATAATGGAAAATTTTCCGCGCACGCCACTCGGTAAGATCCAGAAGTTCATTTTGAAACAGCACGTTATGTAGTTGGCATCTCAGTCGCGATACTTTAGTGGCCATCTTACACGCGCATGGGATTGAAATAGGGTAACATGGCAAGGGACCAAAACGTGCAAAAACGCATGCAAAGAGAATGCAGAACATGGATAACTGCAATGGCAGATTCCTGAACAAACCGAAATCGGCCCAATCCGAAATGATAAGCCATGTGAGGTTGATCAGGGGAACCGAAAATGTTCGCGGTTCCGGTTCGCCCAAGCCGCCGGGGATTCAAAAGGGACCCCGAACGAAGCCGCGTGATCAAGATCTACCCGGTAGCCTTCGGCGGTAGCCCAGATCTGGTTGTCGACAACGCCCGGCAAATAACCTTTCGCAATCAGTGTCTCGGGCTGTTGAAAGATGGCCTTAACCTTGTGACCGGACGCCTCGCCGATATACTGCGCCATTTCGGGCATCGTCACACTGGCGGCAGCAAGGTCGATCTCTTCGCCCAAAAAGCGAGATGAATCGACAAAAGCGGCAGCGGCAAAGCGGCCTAGGTCCTTGGCAGAAAGCATGTCGAGCCGAACGTCAGGACCCATAGCTGTTTCAATGACCCGCCCGGCAAAGCTCGGATACATGAACGCCACCTTGGGCGGCAGGAAGTTATCGAACATATAGGCTGGCTTAAGAATGACCCAACCGGGAAGACCGGAAGCGCGGACCAGATCAATTACAGCGGATTTGGCATTCCAATAAGCTTCGTTCCAACGGCCCTTTGACCAGCCTACAAATTCTGTCTGCCGCCCTGCCCGCGCAACAGAGGTGTGGACAAAAACCTCTACGCCGGCAGCAAGCGCGGCCTCAACTAACTTAGCGCCATGGCGAACCTCGGCACCAATATCGTCTGGAGGCGAGACGTTCTGCATTGAAAATACACCATAAGCCCCTTGCATCGCCGCCTGCAGGCTAGCGCTATCGTCGAAGTTGCCTTGGGCGAGCTCGACACCCTTGTCGCCCAGTGCACATGCTGCGGCGGACCGGGGATCGCGGACCAGCGCCCTTGCACAAAACCCCTCGGCCAGCAACGCATCGACCGTCCCGCCGCCCTGCGCCCCTGTGGCTCCTGTGACTAGGATCGTTCTGTCCTGAGGCTTCATACGCAGATGGCGGACCAACGATCGCTCGGATTTGGGCGCGGGACTCGCAGGGTAGGCATACCGGTGATCGGACCGCACTGGCTATTGGCCAGCCAGCTGGGCACAACTGATTCTGTAACTGTCTGACTCATCGCTAGCTCCCGTTCTTCCTCTGCGCGTCTCCGACTCGCTCGCCGGCGCGTCACATATCCAATACAAAACTAGCAAAGGCTGGGCACAGGGCAAACCAGTCGATATTTCATCGTAAGGACGATCCTAGGCGCAGGACTTTCTAGGCTGCCGGCTTGGCGGGACCTTGATCAGCCTATAGCATTGCGCCGCCCATCCGCGCCAAAGCTGCGATAAGTTGCTCTCGGTTCAATCGCATAAGCGATTGATGCGCGTCCATCCCTCGTGCGTGGGCCGTTGAAGGTGACACTGGCACCGCCCTTTGGCATTTAGGTAGCCGAAAGATAACTGGCAAAGGCCCTGAACCGATGAGTATTACCCCCGAAGCCGCCATACGCTATGAGTTGCGCGATGACGTAGCGCTGCTGACCATCGATTTCCCACCGGTCAACGCGCTAGGGGCACCGATGCGCGAAGGAATGGTGATGCGGCTGCAACAGGCTCTGGCCGATCCAGCGGTTCGGGCAATCGTGGTCATCGGTGCAAATGAACGGTTCGTAGCCGGAGCAGACATTCGCGAATTCGGCAAACCCCGCAAAGGGCCGGACCTCCAGACCATCCAGACCATGTTCGAAGAAAGCCCCAAACCAGTGATCTGTGCCATCGATGGCCATGCGCTGGGCGGCGGCCTCGAACTGGCGCTTGCGGCTCCTTTCCGGATCGCGGCTAAAAGGGCCAAACTTGGATTGCCGGAAGTCAACTTGGGACTTTTGCCAGGCGCAGGTGGAACCCAGCGGCTGACGCGGATTACCGGCCCCGAGGTCGCTCTCGAGCTAATATTGAACGGCACGCATATCAACGCTGCTAGGGCGCTGGATTTGGGCCTGGTTGATGCAGTGACGGACGGTGATCTCGTCGAGGCGGCGTTGACCTTTGCCCGGCAGAAGGCGGCGGAAGGAGGCCCCTTCCCGAAGGCTTTGACGCGGACCGACAAGGTTGCTGGATTCGATCTGTCACTTTTCGCACAGACCCGCGCCACCAACAGCAAAAAATGGGTAGGAACACTGGCGCCATTCAAGATCGTCGATTGCGTCGAGGCGGCCTGCACAATGGCGCCCCTTGCCGGAATCGCCTTCGAGCGGGATGCCTTCCAACTCTGTCTTGAAGCGCCCGCCCGCGCCGCACAGGTACACCTGTTCTTTGCAGAACGCGCCGCCGCCAAAGTCGTCGGGCTGTCAGACGATGCCCTCGAAAAGCCGATTAGCAAGGTGGGTGTTATCGGTGCTGGCACTATGGGTGGCGGCATCGCAATGAGCTGCGTTAATGCCGGTGTGCCCGTTGTCCTTATCGATGCCTCGCAAGATGGGCTTGATGCCGGTCTTGCCAAGGTGAAGGGCAATTACGACCTATCAGTCACCCGCGGCTCACGTTCTCAGGCACAAGTTGATGCCGCGATGGGTATGATCACGCCGTCGCTGGATTATACCGACCTGGCCGATTGCGATCTGGTAATCGAGGCGGTGTTTGAGAATATGGGCATCAAGCGCGAGATCTTCGCCCGGCTCGATGCAACGGTGCAGCAGGGCGCGGTCTTGGCGACCAACACGTCAGCGCTGAGTATCGACGAAATTGCTAGAGCGACCCAGCGGCCTGGCGATGTTATCGGGATGCATTTCTTCTCTCCAGCCAATGTCATGAAGCTCTGCGAAATAGTGCGGGGAGATTTAGTTTCCGATAACACAATCGCAACGGCCATGGCCTTTGCCCGCCGGATCGCCAAGGCACCGGTGCTGGCAGGCAACTGCGAAGGCTTTATTGGCAATCGCATGCTCAGAGCTTATGGAAGCGAGGCAGATATAATCGTAGAGGACGGAGCTCTGCCTTGGGAGGTGGACCGCGCACTCAAGGCCTTCGGCTTCCCAATGGGACTATATCTGATGCGCGACATGTCCGGCTTAGATGTCGGCTACCGCATGCGCCAAGGCCGGATAGAGGCCGGCACGCTTGATCCTGCAGCCTCGGATTATCCCTTCACCCTGTGGGACCAGATCGTTGAGGCAGGACGGCTGGGCCAGAAGACCGGCGCGGGATTTTATAGATACGATGGTCGGAACGCCGCGCCTGATCCTGCCGTCGAGACCATTATTGAGCAACTGACTGCTGCTAAAGGAATAACGCGCCGTACCTTTACCGACGAGGAAATTACCGATCGCATCCTAGCCGCGATGGTCAACGAAGGTGCGCGCATCCTAGAGGAAGGCGTTGCGCAGCGTGCGAGCGATATCGATGTAACTTATGTGTTCGGCTATGGCTTTCCGCGCTACCGTGGTGGCCCCATGTTCTGGGCGCAGCAAAAGGGCCTTGGCCAAGTGCTAGACATCATCCGCGCAAACCACGCCATTTATGGCAGCCGATGGAAACCCTCCCGGCTGCTGGAACAGCGGGCCGCCGACGAACAGGATTGGGACGGACGTCCGGCTGCGAGATAATAAAAGTCGAAAAGGCACATCACAGAATTTGCATGAAAGGATAGCTTGCCTAATTGTAGAGGCCTTAATAGGCTAAGTTGACGATGATAATTGATGACACAATATTTGACAGATTGAGTTTTGTTTAACGTTATGACCAACACTGCAGAAGTTAGGGTGCTCCTTGAGCAGGGGCCGATCCCGCTTTACTACCAGCTCGAGCAGCAGCTTCGGGCGCGCATCAGCCAGAGCGAGTTTCTGCCGGGTAGCGCCTTGCCTACCGAAGACCAGATCTGCGAGGATTACAAGGTCAGCCGCATCACCGTCCGCCGCGCGCTCGACGGGCTGCAACGTTTGGGCATGATCGAACGGCGGCGAGGCGTCGGTTCGTTCGTGGCAGAAAAGCCAAAAGGCATTAATAGCCATCTCACCGGCTCGTTGAGCGAGTTTCTCTCCCAGGCCGGCACGCTAAGAACGCGTTGCCTCTCGCTTGGCGAGGCTAAGGCAGATCGTGCAATCTGCGCCAAGCTAGGCCTTCAGGAAGATGATCGAGCAGTGCTTTTGAGGACCATCGGCAACATGGACGGCGCGCCTGTCGGCTATTTCGAAATATGGTTTCCTTATGAAATCGGCAAGTTACTCAAACAGTCTGACATGGATGGCGCGCTGCCGATCGTACGGTTAGTAGAACAGGTATCGTCCGTGCGCATCACCCGCGCAGCGCAAACCATTGAGCCAGACACGGCCGGTACCAAGGCCGCCGAACACCTGCAGATCGCAGCGAATGCTCCGATACTGAATGTCCAGCGCGTCTATTATGCGGGAGACCGCCCGATTGAACTCGTGAATGTGCGCTACCACCCAGACAGGTATCGCTACGCGATCGAGTTCAAGAGCTAGAGCGGCTCCGCCTGGCTGCCCTTTCGGGCGTCATGCAGCGGGCGCTCCTTCGGTCCCGTCACAGGAAAAGGTCGACCTGGACCTTCACGTCGTTGTTCTTCCTCGTGCGCATGGAGATCAGCATGTCAGGAACCTCTTCCAGCGCGATGGTTTGCCCCATCATCAGCCGGGGTTCGACATGCCCAGCATCAAGCATTTCCGCTGTGAACCGGAATTCGTCAAGCGAGTAGGCCATTGAGAAAAGCAGTTTGACCTGCTTGAACGTGGCTAGGATGGGAACGACAAAGTCCGGTTTGGTGCATGTACCCATCGACACGACCGTGCCGACCGTACGCAAGGTTAAGCTTGCCGAGCTGCGCGATCACCTGCCGTCTGATACTCTGGTGATCGACGCTGCCGAGCGAGACCTCCGGATCCGCGCCCGCGCCCGTGCGTTGCAGATGCGCATCAAATGGTAGAAGCCCCGATGACTATGCCGAACTCGTCCACCAACCAAATCGTAAGCGAACTCTGCGCCAAAGCCACCGCCAGAACTGGGTTGGTCTGCCCGAATTCCGCTTACCACTGGCCATGCTAGCAATTCACCTTCAGGTTGTCCTGCTTTCCGCCAGTGCGGAAGTCACCGTTCAAATGTCGCGCTGTGCAATCGCCCAGGGTCATGCGCCACGGTAGTTGGGCTTGCGCTTTTCTTTGAACGCAGTGCTGCCTTCGCGGAAATCCTCTGTCCAGGTCATCAGTGCCTGCACCGTCACTTCATAATTCAAAGCCTCGTCGAAGGTCTGTCCGGGAGCGTTGTCGAACTGGCGCTTAATTTCCGAGAGGGCCAGCGTCGGCGCAGTCGCGTAATCGCGCGCCATTTCTAATGCCCTGGCGAGGACGTTCTCTTCCGGTAATGCTTCGAGCGCAAAGCCATATTGCGCAGCCTGCTCACCGCTGACGAAACGGCCGCTATAGGCGATGTCTTTCGCTCGCATCACGCCGACATGCCGTTCCAGCAACCAACCTGCCCCCGCATCCAACGCTAGGCCGATATGGC
>Ga0315899_10008126_pt1 | contig 11246 bp, 9 predicted proteins | sample LakEriMetagenome_2_FD_203518 | JGI IMG/M metagenome (GOLD analysis project Ga0315899, IMG submission 203518) | Freshwater fungal communities from buoy surface, Lake Erie, Ohio, United States - Buoy 4 MA112 | ecosystem: Environmental > Aquatic > Freshwater > Lake | place: USA: Lake Erie, Ohio...
AAGGTGCGGTCGAGCATGTACTTCTGCACCTGCTGCTTTACGAAGTTTTTCATTCGCGCTTCATCAATGACTTCGGTCGACTTCAGAAGTCTTTTCAGAATGGCTTCAATCACATCGTGAGCCAAGCTGCCAATGGTAAGGGCTTCAGAAGTGAGTGATTTCAATTGATTTATTTTCTGAAGGGGAAAATCACGGTCGAATTTCCCATAATAGGTATAGTAGTATTTTCTTTTACAGTAGGAAAACGTATCGAATCTGCTGACAGACCAACCTAGAATGGGGGTGAATGGAAATCGTTTAAGCATGAGTCAAATATAGCTTCTCAAACAAGTCATTTGTTCGAAACTCTCCTTTTACTTTTCCAACTAAAAAGTTAACTTTACCTAAACAATGAAGTAACTTAAATTAACTTCATTCGAACATGAAAAAACTGGTACCTAGAGAAACGTTGGCCAAAGTTGTTGGGATGAATAAGCGCAACCCATTGCTTGCGCTATTGAGTTCGGTGACCAAACTAACGAAGCTTAACGATCTGTACGATCGAATTCGAGCGCACAAAGGAATGGCTTTCATTGAGGCTTTTTTCAAGGAACTTCAGATTACCGTCCAGCTAAACGCACAAGAGCTCGAGCACATTCCTGAAACAGGCGGTTGCGTGATTGTTTGCAACCATCCGTTTGGAGCCATAGATGGATTAGCGCTTATCCAACAAATAGAAAAGCGTCGTCCCGATTTAAAAGTCATGGCGAATTTCCTCTTGGAAGAAATCCCCGAAATCGCGCCTTACTTTTTTAGTGTTAATCCTTTCGATAAAAATGTTGTTCAGCTGAAAAGTGAACGTGGATTGAAGCGTTGCATGGAGCATATCTCCAATGGCGGATGTTTGGCCATTTTTCCTGCAGGCGAGGTAAGTACATTTCAAAAGAAATGGAGCAACGTTTCCGACAAGAAGTGGCAACGGTCAGTAATGAAGCTTATTCAACGCGTAGAATGCCCTGTTGTTCCAGTGTTTTTCGATGGTCGGAATTCACGCATGTTCCATTTACTCGGAAAGGTGAATCCGCAATTGCGCACCATTGCGCTGCCTTCAGAGTTGTTTAAAAAGGAAGGAGACGAGATAAAAATGCGCATTGGCAAATCTATTTCCGCAAGTGATATTGCTCTCATTCAAGATCCTGAATTACTAGGTAGATTTTTAAGAGCAAAGGTGTACTCGCTGGGTTCAGAGTTAGAAGTAAAGAAAAAGTTCTTCCAAAATTTTAGACGAAAGATCAAGGTGCCCAGCGAAATAGCAGCTTCCATAAATTCCAAGTTGTTAATTGAGGAGATTGAAGAAAATGAAGACTCGAAGTTATTCGACAATTCAAATTTTTCAGTGTATGCTTTGAAAGCTTCTTCAGCACCGAATGTCTTATTGGAAATTGGCCGTCAGCGCGAGATTGCTTTTCGCGCAGTAGGCGAGGGGAGTAATCATACGCGAGATATTGATGAGTTTGATTATTACTATTATCACTTGGTGCTTTGGGACCGCGAGAAGAATGCCATTGCCGGTGCCTACAGAGTGGGCAGAGGCTCTGAGATTATGGAGTTCTACGGCAAACACGGATTTTACACGCATACCTTATTCAAATTCAAGAAAGAGTTCCATCCGTATCTTCAAGAAAGCGTAGAACTCGGACGTTCGTATGTAGCCGTTGAATATCAGCGTCAGCGCTTGCCACTCTTTTTGTTGTGGGAAGGAATTATTCAGATGTTGAGTAATTTCAAAGAAGCGAAATACATCATAGGTCCTGTGTCTATGAGCAACGATTATCAGGCACTTTCAAAAGAGTTGGTGATTGCGTTTGTTGAAATGAATTTCGGAGATGAAAAACTTTCGAATCTGGTGAAGCCGCGCACTAAGATTAAGAGCTCGGTTAAGAAGGTCGATATGGAAGCCTTGATACTTGCGTCTGGCGGAGAGATAAAGAAGTTCGATCGACTGCTTGCGGAAATAGAACCAATGGGCAAAACAATGCCTGTTTTGTATAAGAAGTATCTCGCCCAAAATGCCAAAATTCTAGCATTCAATCGCGATCGTAAGTTCAATGACGCGATTGATGCGTTTATGATTTTGGATATTCAGAATTTGCCTAGCGAGAAAGCTGATAAGCTTAAGAGATAGTATAGGCCAAGAATGTGCGAAGCACGAATGCCTTCAACGAATGCTATCGCGAAGCGTCATCCAGCTTCGCTGATCATCGGCTTCGCCGTTATTTGCGGTGCAGCTTGTATCTATGTCGAATCGCCAATACCGTTCCAACAACCATAACCACGCATCCTAACCACAAGAGGTTAATCATAGGGAAGATCTCGGCTGATAGGATAAGCATTTCGCGTTTGTTACTTCCACCTTCTTTCACAGAAAGATCAATTCCTTCCTTTGTTTCTTGAATGGCAAAGCGCATATTGAATACAGTGCTTTCAACGTCTGGAACAGGGAAAGCAAGGCTATCTTTCACAATAACGCTCATGACTTCCAATGAGTCGCGCTTTGCACCCTCTTGTAAATACAGCATGCCTTTTTTGGCTTTTGTGCCGGCAGGAAGACTGGCAGGTAGATCCGTCACTTCGACCAATGTGTCCAATACCAACGAAATTGATTCAGTCAATAAAACTTCTTCCCCCATCTGAATGGTTCCTGTTTTCGCTTCTCCAAATTCGCCTTCAGGTTTCTTCTCCTCCATATCAATGTACTTGATATACGAATAAAGGTCTTGTCCAATACCATGCATGACATCGGGCTCGCGGCTGTTTCCTTTCGGACTCATAAGTACGCTTGGTTGCTGGGTAAACAGAAGTTTTCCAGCTTTTCCAGAGTTCCACAGGCTTGCAGTCAATAACTCTTCAGGACTAGGAGCAGGAACAAGTGTCCACAATGAATCTTCAGACCAATCTTTTAGGAAATTGTCTGTTGCGGTATGCGACTTTTTACAACGGAAAATATCTCCGTTCATTTTAACGCGTGTTCCTTCCGTGTAATTCGCAGGAGTCACTTCGAAATAATCTACGATGGCATAAATGTGAGAACCTTCCTTGTATTTCTTTCGGAATGAAACGAAATAGTCTCCCATGCGCAACGTATCGCCTTGAAGGATAAGAAGATCTTCGTTGTTTTTGAATTCTTCATTCACTTGTGTAATGTCGCCGTTCACATTGCGTGAAATGAAATAACTGTTCCCTGTGCTAATGAGCGCACCAAGCAATAACATGGCGAAACCAATGTGCGCAATGCTAGCCCCAATGTGATCGAGTTTTCCCTTAATGACACGGATGGCATAGTCTGCATTGGCGAACATTGCCCACAATGCAGTGAAGAATAGAATGCCCAGTGGCAGCGGATATTTCTCTTGAAAAGCAACGAAAGCAATGGTAAGTATTAATGCTGCTGCGAATGAAAGAATCAGTGACTTCAAGAACTTTTTGGTGTCTGTCTTTTTGTATTTCAACCATTGACCAATGGCGATAATAAGAAGTAGCACAATGGTCAAAGGAACTTGAACCTGATGGAATTGGGTGAAACGATCGTCACCAGATGCAGCAGAGAAATTGTGCTCTGCCAATGATTTAGCAAATTCCCAATTGAATGAGGTGTGCATCCAATTGAAAAGTCCTTCCATGGGAACTAAGAAAATATTCCAAACGTTTATCGACGTGACAAAGGTGATGTGAATGGCAGAAAGAGAAAGGACTAATGTTCCAAGGAACATCCAGAATTCACGGCTCCACAATTCTTCTTCATCTTCTTTCTTCGTCTTGTATTTTTTGTTGTAGGCAACAATTAAATAAATAGCTGAAATTAAAATGAAGACCATCGCAAGCGCAGGAATCCAGGTTCCTTCACCGGGTAATACTTTTTCTCCTTCAGCAGGTTCAGGAAATGTGCCTGTTGCCAAATGGCCGATGGCAATTAAAAGAAGTACACCGCTAGCAGCGGCATAAATGTTCTTCCACACTTTCGTGTTTTCCATCATGTAGGTTGAAATGGCTACGAAAACGAGCAAGTAAACCAACAACTGCGCAAGAATTCCGCTGTCTACGAAACTGTGAACACTGCTATCTCCAAGAACTCCGCTTCGAGTTAAGAAGGTTGAATACACCACCAATACAAAGCTGCTTAACGTTAAAATTAACGTGCTGAATACAGAGGTCTCCCTTTTTGTGTTAATGACCAAAAGGTGAGCCGCAGCTACCAATGTTAGCCAAGGAACAAGCGATGCGTTTTCCACGGGATCCCATGCCCAAAAACCACCGAATCCTAAGGCTTCATATGCCCATGCACCTCCCATAAGGATACCTGTTCCCAAAATCATAACTCCGAAGAAAGCCCAAGGCACAGCAGGTTTCATCCATGCGTTACGTTCGCCTTTCATTTCGTTGTTGTATGAACCTTTCCACAATCCTGCGATTGCATAAGCAAATGGGATTAAGGTGGAAGCGAAGCCTAAGAAAAGGGTAGGCGGATGTATGGTCATCCAATAGTTTTGAAGAAGCGGATTCAATCCTTTTCCATTTTGGAAAAGCGGTAAGCTTAAATAATCGGCTTTTTGCGTCCAAGGAAGACCAATGTTCACAGTTGCTTCACGAAGCAATCCGAACGGTGAAGAACCAAATTGGAAGTCACCAAAATAGACTCCTAAAAGCATAGAGGCTAAGAATACTTGCACCAATGCTATAATAGCCATTACACTCGCTTCCCATTTTTTTGCGGTGAATAGCACAATAAGTCCGAGTACCATTTGCCAGAAAATCCACAACAAGAAACTTCCTTCTTGCCCTTCCCACATGCACGAGAAGATATACTTCATGGGCATTTCTGTGTTCAGGTGATCGAAGGCGTACTTGTATTCGAAGTAATGACTAAAGAGAATATAAAATAGCGTAGTAACAACTGTTAACACAGCTCCTGAATGAACAAAGAAACCGATACGTCCAAATTTCTTCCAGAAAGGATCTTCATTGTTTCTAACCGACAAGAAATAAGTAACTGCCGAAAATGCGGCGGCGACAAAGGCAAGGATAACAGCAAAATGCCCGATTTGGCCGGGCAAAAGATGTTCGTTCAAGTATTCAATATTCTTCATTCAACAATTACATTTCGTGCTTCTCTTCGTTGTATTTACTTGGACACTTCATTTGAAGGTGATCGCTGTGGAAAATTCCATCTTCCGACATTTTACCCTCGAGTGTTACGTTTTCAGATCTTTCTAATCCGAGTGGTCTACCAGTGTCTTGATGAAGATGAACCACTTGTGATTTTCCATCAGCATCAATAACATTGAAAATGGTCAGATTCGCATCAACCATCGGATTGTTTTGAATGGCAACGTTTTTATCTAACGTTCCAACAATTTTATATTTCTCTCCCACGTGCTCTGCGGCTTCACCAAAGGTTGCAGAATTGGTGCTTTGCGCATAAGTGGCAATGATAATTCCGAAAACAACCGCTACTAAAATCAATAAAACAATCTGAAGTTTGCTCATTTTACTTATGATTTTGTTCTTTCATCTTCTTTTCCAGTCTCGAAACTTTAATGTCGAGACGAGCGAGATAGACAATAATTCCTGCGAGAATAAGTGTTACAACACCTATCACAACAGGCATCTTTCCGAAATGTTGAAAATAGTCCATATTAATCTTCTTTCATTTTAAGTGCTTCTTTAATTCGCTTTGCGCGAATGCGAACGTCATAGAGCCAATAGCCTAGGCAGATCCATCCAAATACCGCCGGATAAAAGACCGTTCGCAACGTGCTGTCCAAGTCGTATTGAGAAAACGCAGGGTTTCCGCTTTTGCCCGGATGAAGGCTGTCTGCAAAACGAGGCATGATCATCAATAGAATGAACATAAGAACAAAGGCAAAAATGTTAAATACTGCAGAGATACGCGCACGCTTGTCTTCATCGTCAATGGAAGCACGTAAGATGAAATATCCGGCGTAAACCAAGAAGACAACCAACGCTCCGTTCAACTGAGGGTCTTTCGTCCACCAATCGCCCCAGGTGTATCTTGCCCAGAGCGATCCTGTTAATAATCCAAGCACACAGAAAAGAATTCCCACTTCATTCAACAAGGTTGAACGCATGTCGAACTTCAACATCTTCTCAAGTCTGTCTGAAGATTCTTTCAAGTTCAATAAGCGCAGGCTATTCGCAAATGAAAGAATCATAATGAAGAACATGGTAAACCACATGGGCACGTGCCACATGAGGTTGCGAATGGTTTCATTCAACACGGGTAAATTCGGAAATCCAAAGCCAGCGTATTTCTCTTGCTTCACATTTTTAACCCAAGAAGGATTTGTTGCTGTGGTATCTAAAACAATGTTTCCGAGAGAGCAGGCTTGGTTCAAAATTAATTCTCCATCAGAACTGTTGTATGCTTTGAATAAGATAGAGCTAGAAGGAAGAGTGTCTGGAAGGTCTAATGTAATAGCTAGTTTTCCATTGTCTATGGGTTGAACATCGCCTTGGAAATAGTATTCTCCAATTCGAATTCCAGCAGTCGTCTGAACATCTTTGAAATGGGTGTAATGTCCAGCCAATTCAATTCGATTGTAACCGCTTCTCAGCTGAGTGGTATCGGCAACAACCAAAGCCGGATCTAGCGAGTGGTACAATGAAAATGTACAGGCATACAAGAGAAAAAGACTTCCTAAAATTTTATACCAATGCTTCATTCAAGAATGGAATTGTTCACGGGCGAAATTAAGCACGAATAAGGGGAAACAGATGAAAAAAAGGTGCGAATTATCAAGACTTCCAAAAGAATGGCACCAGGAACAACGACATAATAGTTGTGGTTAAAAACAGGCCTGCGAGTAGCATCATTCCGAAGGAGGCCACTTCCCACGTAGCCCCGTCTAAAATGTTCAAGGTAACAGAGGTAAGCGAGAAGAGGAAGGGCATAAGAACGGGGAAACCGAGCACTACTGTTAGTGATGCAGATCCGTTGGCTTTGAAGGAAAGCGCTGAAAGGAAGGTGAGTGCAGTTCCTAAACCAATGCTGCCCAGAAAAACAGCTAAAAGTAATAGGTCCATCGATGTTCTTGACCAAATACCGGCTCCGAAGAAAAGTGAGAAGAGCAGGATTGAAAGAAGATTCAAAACAAGGATCAGTAGGGCGTAATATGCTGCTTTTGCGATCCACACTTGTCGCGGAGAAGCCAACATATAAAGTAATTTATCCGTTCCGCTTTGTTCTTGTTGAAACGATTTCTGCATGGCGTTGAATGCCGCGAACAATCCGACAATCCAGAAAAGCGCTGCAAGGACTTTCGAATCCTCAATTTTCTCAAGCGAGAGATAGCATGTAAAAACGGTAGAAAGCACAAAGAGCAAGATGCCGAAAAGCAATTGCTTTTTCCGCATGTCGAGTTGAAACTCTTTTTTGAAAAGTATGTAAACGGCTTTCACCTCGCAAAGATAGGATGTACGAGGCGAAAGCAGATTACATGGTTCGAAAAGAACTGCGAGGGACAATGTATTCGCCGTTCGGTTTGCGTATCATTTGATAAAATTCTTTGCACAAGAAGTTTAAGTTTCTGCGAACGGGTCTGTTTTTTAAATGACATTCCCAAACCTCCATAGCCGTGCGCTTGGTGTTCTCCCACGCATAAGCGTTCAGTCCTTGTGGTTGAAGGAAAGATTCGATGTACATTTTGACGTCTTGAATTTGAGTTAGGTTTTGCATGTCTTTGAATTTTCTTCAAAGCACACCCTTCAAATTGTAATGGATTTACGAGGTGAAAATTATTTGTAATTTTTCATCGCAAGATCTAGGCGACGTAAAATTTCTTTTCGAAGAGAAGCGGGTTTCAACACTTCAACCTCGTTACCGTAGCTGAGAATGAAGTTGTAAAGCTCTTGACAAGGATGTAATTCAAATTGAAAAACAGTTCCTTCTTTCGATTCTTTTATTTTCTTTTGTGAAGAATGAAGAGGCTGTGTTTCTACCAACTTGGCAGCAACAGTCGAAAATCGAAGTTCAATTTTTTCAGGCTTTCCAGTGCTCTCTGAAATACCCATGCTGTATTTGAAAAACGTTTCGGGTGAAAATCCTTTGGGTACAGTGAACTTCGTTTTATTCGGTTCGATGGAAACGATGCGCTCCAATCCGAAAGTTAAAATTTTATCGCGCTCAGGAACGAAAGCTACCAGGTACCAGCGGTTCAGATATTCCTTCAATAATAACGAGTGAATGGTGTACTGTTTGACTTCGTTTTCTTTGAAACTTTGATAGAAAAGTTTACAAGCTGTTTTTGTTTTTGCGGCTTCGAGCAAAGGCCCTAAGAATTCATTTCCTTGACTTACGGTGCTGGTTTCAAATTGAATTAACGCTTTGTGTTTTTCCTCTTCAATGGAAGAGTTCAAATTCACGCGTTGAATGATTTTATCAACGGCACTTTCGTATTGGGAAAGAAGGGGTACGTGACGGAATTGATTCAAGATAGCCGCTGCGAAGCGAATGGCTTCAATGTCTTCATCTACAAGACTTAATTCGTTGATGGAATAGTCTTCTTCGGTATAGAAATAACCTTTATGGGTTCTGTTGTATTCGATGGGAGCGTAGTAGCCTAGCTCGCTCTCATTCTTCATGGCCCATATGTCTTTGTCTATGGTGCTCAATGAAATTTGATCGGCGCCTGAGCCGTATAACGCATCTGCACAGGCCTCACGCAAATCTTCTCTACTGGGGAAAGGCTTCCCTTTGTTCGTTAAACAACGATCAATGATTCGGTAGCGAAGAAGTGCGTATTTATTGGCCGGCATTTTTTAATTAGAATGGCAAATCGTCTCCGTCTGCGTCGTTATCTGCAGGATTGCTATTCATCACTGGAGCAGCTGCAGGAGCGGCTGAATTACTCATGGTTGAAGGATTGCTCGCAGTGGTATTTCCAGCAGCTGCAATGTCCATAGCCCACATATCCAAAGAAACGAAGTGTCTTCCGTTGTACTCTCTTCCTCGAAGATTGAATTTTACTTTCACCACATCGTTTTCTTTGAAATTCTTCAAAGTGTCGATTTTTTCTTTCGCTGCTTGAATCAAAATTTCTTGCGGGTAACGCTCGTCTGTGCGAACCACAAATTCTTGAATGCTGAATCCGCTAGGGAAGGTTTTTGTTTCGTAGAACTTCACTAAAGTTCCTGTTAATTCTAATGACATAATACAATTGTTTAGGAGCTACGAATATCGGAAGTCTTGTTAGGATAAGAAAGCAATTGTTATGAACAATTCGCCGGAGCGTTGACCACCTTGTGGATGACACTTCGTGATGACCGCTTAGCGGATGACCTTCTTCGAAGGATGACACTTCGTGATGACCGCTTTGCGGATGACACCTGAGGTGAAAAGCATTATGCAGATTGCATCTGCTTTTTTTCGCGGAAAAGAATTACGAAAAGGATTAGTACAACCAGCGAATAGCCGGCGAAGCAAAGCCAGGTGCTGTGCCAATCGATCTTTGCAATGAGATTGCCTTTTTCACCAGGAATATAGGTAGTGAAATATTTCTCCATAACCCAACCGCTTACACGACTACCAAGCACAGCACCAACGCCATTCACCATCATGGTGAAAAGTCCTTGCGCACTCGAACGAATGCTTGGCTCAACGCTTTTCTCAATAAACAAAGAACCTGATATGTTAAAGAAGTCGAAGGCCATTCCATAAATAATGCACGACAAAACAATCATCCACAATCCACCCGCTGGATCGCCGTAGGCGAAGAGACCAAAACGGAGTACCCATGCAGCCATGCTTATGATCATGATTTGCTTAATTCCAAAGCGTTTCATGAAGAATGGAATAGCTAGAATGAACAGGGTTTCAGAGATTTGTGCAATGCTCGAGATAATTGCCGGATACTGAACGGCCAATGGCTTTGGATCTGCATATAGATTGTCGAAGCTGTGCAGGAAAACATCACCATATGCATTTGTTAACTGGAGTGCTGCTCCTAATAGCATAGCAAACAAAAAGAAGATTGCATAGCGATAGTTCTTAAACATTGAAAAGGCATGTAGCCCAAACGCTTGAACAAATCCTTTGCGCTCCATGTTCTTTCCTAAAGGTGGACAGGCCGGTAAGGTGAATGAATAAATACCGAGCACAAGCGATGAAATTCCACCTAAATAAAACTGAAAGGCGTGAGTCTCATTTCCGGTTAAACTGACAGTCCATAGTGCAACAATAAATCCAACAGTTCCCCAAACACGAATAGGAGGGAAGGCCTTCACAACATCAATTCCTTCTTCACGTGATAAAATGGCGTAAGCAACAGTATTCGATAAGGAAATGGTTGGCATGTAAAAGATCATCGTTAACAAAATTCTCCAAAACATTTCGTCGGGAGTGGCTGATGCCGGAACGAAGAACAAGCAAACTCCACCGAGGATATGAAGAATTCCGTATAGCTTTTCAGCATTGATGAATCTATCTGATAGAATTCCTGCGATAGCCGGCATAAAGAGTGCTGAAATTCCCATGGTAGAGAATATTACGCCGAACTGATCGGGTCCCCATTGTTTCGTTTCAAACCAAAAGGCTCCAATGGTGATTAGCCAACATCCCCAAATAAAGAATTGAAGGAAACTTAAGGCTGTCAGTCGTTGCTTAATCATATTGAAGTTTTTTTAATTGTTGAATGCTAAAAGCGTACATGCCGCTTCAATTGTTTTTTTCGATTTTAATAACTCCGCTGCTCTTGCATGTAGCGCTTGTTCTAACGCCTCTGCATTTCCTTCATGCTCTAAAAATAAGTCCGAAAGCTCCAATAATTTATATTCGTTGACATCGGTTTCGTTCGGGAGGGCCTGCAAGTTGCCCAACATACCCAAATCATTTCCTGTTAAAACCTTCGAAAAGCGAATGTCTTCGGGCAATGCGTCTATACCGATGCCAATTTTTTCGTTGGGTTTCGGAACTTCAAACAAACCGTCGATGGCTCTTACATAATAGTCTCCACCTGCACGAGCAACGAGATCTGCCTTGTGCATGTCCACTCTTCCGTTTTCGTCGAAAATGGAATCGTTGATGTGAACGCGAACGATTTCGCAAACCACGAGGTTACCTGCACCACCTTCGCTTCCGAGTTCAATGACTTCCTTCACTTTGCATTCCAACTGAATCGGAGATTCTGCTACACGCGGAACGCGAATGGCTTCGGAAGCCAATTCCGTAACACCCGATTTAATGAATTCATTCA
>Ga0315899_10008129_pt1 | contig 11245 bp, 10 predicted proteins | sample LakEriMetagenome_2_FD_203518 | JGI IMG/M metagenome (GOLD analysis project Ga0315899, IMG submission 203518) | Freshwater fungal communities from buoy surface, Lake Erie, Ohio, United States - Buoy 4 MA112 | ecosystem: Environmental > Aquatic > Freshwater > Lake | place: USA: Lake Erie, Ohio...
GCATGGCAATCAACAGCGGAACGATAATGACGAAAAACACCAACGTGTAGGCGCTTCCGACTTCTAGCCGAAGTGAGGCGTATGTGTCGGCCAAACCAACAGGCAGCGTCTGTGTCAGTGGTGTGTGTAACAAAAGCGTGATGTTGAACTCACCTAGGGAAAGCGTCACCACCATCAACGAACCCGCAATGATTCCGGAGCTGCAATTGGGCAAAATAATGCCAAAGAAACGCTGGGTAAAGTTTGCGCCCAAGCTGCGCGCACCTTCTTCCAACGTTTTTAAATCGATCGAGGACATCACCGCAAGCACTGAGCGAACCATGAATGGCAGTGTGAACAATACGTGGCCTACCAATATAAAGAGCCAACTGGTACGAAAACTCCCCGAGCTGCCATAGGTCACGATCAACGCGAGCGAAGTCGCTATGCCAGGTACTGCCACTGGCATCACCAGTAATTCTTCGATTGCACGGGTAAAAGCATTTTGGCGCTTGGCCAGAACATAAGCTGCTGGTATGCCCAACAGCAAAGTAATGGCGAGGCATGATATGGCGAGTTGCAGCGACAGCAGGATAGGGCCACGGTAATCGGTCAATACTTTTTCAACCCATTGAGCGGTCAGACCGCCAGACACGCCAGTCATGTAATTAAGTGTCACGCCAGCGGCCATTGACATGGCAACCGGCACGATCAAGAACGCGCATACCGTCAGCGTGAATGCAAGCTGCGTCCAAAACAGTGGTGAACGACGTGGTTTTTTGATTGAGGCTTGCACGACGCTTATCCAGAAGCGGCGACTGAGGAACCGCTCAGCGAACGGGCAAAAGCGAGTGCTGCCCAGGTGATTGCGCCAAGAACAAATGACAAAGCAGCCGCCATGGCGACATTGGCCTGGAGCGTGAACTCGGTATAGATGACCATAGGCACAACATTGATGCGTGTGGCGAGTGTGAAGGCCGTACCAAAAGCACCCATAGACGTCGCAAAGCAGATAGCACCTGCAGCGAGAAAAGCTGGTTTTAGCGCAGGGAAAATGACGTCGCGAACCACCATAAATGGACCAGCGCCAAGAGAACGAGCCGCTTCTTCCAATCGCGGATCAAGCTTTTCAGCAGCCGCCATCACAGTCAGGATGGTGCGAGGGATTGAAAAATAAACATATCCCATGAAAAGGCCGGCCATTGAATAAGCGAATACCAAGCGCTCTCCGAAGAGCAAATCGGTGATGTCTGGTACCAGCCCCTGGCGACCCGCAAGCATGATCACCATGAAGCCGATCACCACACCTGGAAAAGCCAGGGGTAGCGTCAACATTGCTGTCAAAAATGTGCGACCACGAAATCGGTTGCGTTCAAGGAAGACACCCGTTATGCCAGACACAATGAGCGTAAACAATGTGACTCCAGCCGAAAGCGCAATCGTCGCGCTGAAGCTTTTAAGGTATCGTGTCTCTGTAAAAACAGCCCAGTAGGCTGACCACCCGAGCTTGCCGCTGCCACCGATGACCACAAGTTGGGCCAACGGCAGCAGGAAGAAAGCTGCAAACAAAATCGCGACGGGTGCCATCAGTGTGGCAAGCTGAACACGCTCCCGCAGAGTCTGTGAAGAAATCAGCCTACTTCCTTTTGATAGCGATCAGCGATGACCTTGGATGCAGCGGCAAGTTTGAAAACATCCACTGCTTGCGTGCGCTTGTACTCTGAATCTGGCAAAAAGCGCGAGCGTGCTTCGGTGGACATGGCTGAGGCAAAAACGGGACGCAGGTAGGCGTTAGCCCAGTGGCGCTGACCTTCATCCGAAAGTACGAAATCAAGAACTTTTCTGCCGTTATCAGCATTGGGCCCTTTGTTGACCAAGCCCATGATGTAGGGCAATGCAACAGTACCTTCTGATGGAATAACGAACTGCACTGGTGCTTTATCGGTGTGTTGGCCGCGATACGCGTTGAAGTCGTAATCTAACAAGATCGGAATCTCTCCCGAAATAACACGTGCATAGGAGGTCTGTGTTGGCACAATGGGTGCGTTAGCCTGCAAATTCTTAAAGAAACGTAAGGCTGGATCAAAGTTTTCGTAACTTCCACCCAGAGCCAAGTTGACAGCCACCACACCGACTTGACCAACTGCAGCGCTAGCTGGATTCAAATACCCGATCATCCCTTTATAAGTGGGGTTTGCAAGGTCCTGCCATGAGCGCGGCACTGGTTTGCCGCGCAATGCTGCAGTGTTTACAAACAGTCCTAAAGTGCCGGAATGTATGGTGAACCAAAAACCATCCCTATCCTTGAAACCGTCGGGAATTTCATTCCAACGCTGCGGTTTGTAAGGGGTGAGCACCCCAGCTTCACGCGCTTGTGGCCCAAATTGACCGCCAAGGTAGGTGATGTCGGCTACAGGATTATTCTTTTCTGCAATCAAAGCGGCCATAGATTGGCCAGAGTTTTTGTTATCTGGGGGAACTGATATGTTAAGTTTTTGATTAACCAGCCTCAGCATGCCCCCCCAATCTGCCCATTCTGTTGGGCAGTTGTAGCAGAGTGCACGAGAAGCCTGAGCAAAGGTGCTAAGAGGTATAGGTAGCACAGCGGCAGCACCAATAGCAGCTGAACTTTGAATGAGGCGACGACGATCCATTTGATTCCCCTAAGTAAAAACTAGACAAGCGATTCAGCGTATCGCAAACCTATGACAAAACCATGACCTGGTATCTGGCGGTTCACGTGAATTATTTCGTTGCCCGCAGGCCACTTTCACGGGCCTTGATAGGTACCCGGTAATTCACAAATCAGTTGACCAGTAAGATGTTGAAACTGAGGTGGAGGAAAGGAGCAATTATCTTGTATGCTGTTTTTTATGGGGCTAGAAAAACCCAGTTCTGTCTGCTATTCCTGCGTCAGCGCTGCGCATTTTTTCCAGCGTTGTTTCCCGCTACGAATGCGGGTTCTAGGCATATCAGCTCTTCGATATTCGATAGACCGAGGCAGGTGGCAGGTTGAACATGGCACTTCCAATGCGTTCAGCTCTCAGGCTTTGACGAGCAAGAATCTCGGGTGCAATGGGGCACCTCGTCATATATGTGAACTGGTACATGGCCGCCCCGGCACGCAAACTTTGCATGCAGGCACCGACCACGTTCCATTGGGCGCGCAAACCCATGGTCAGCAGTGGCAAGCCAGAGATCACGGCCTGTACTTGCATGTTGTTCCAAGGGTCATCCCACATTCGCATCCGGGTCACATCCATTTCAATCAGCTGTGCCTTGGGAAAGCGCTGACGCAGCAACGCAGTGAAGTCAGGGCTGTTCTCGACCAGTGTGAGCTGGTCTTCTGGCAGCCCTTTTGCCAGGATGCTTCGCGTGAAGGCGCCCGTCCCTGGGCCCAGTTCGATGACGGGTCCGCCGTTGGGCACGATGTCGCTGGTGATGAGGCTTGCCAAAGCGTTGCTGGAGGGGGCCACTGAACCGGTTCTCATGGGTCGCTTGAGCCAGGTCTTGAAGAAAATGGTTTGATCAACTGATAGAGGCACGACAGAATCCTTTGCGGGCGATTAGGGGCATTATCTTGTGTAATTGTTGACCCGAGGTCGTATTGACCACCTGAACGACTTTCACTGACCAGGGGTGATAGCTTCAAGCCCGCATGGATAACTGAATGACCAGCCTAAGAGCTGGTCAGATATGCCTAGGCGATAACCGTTTTTACTTGAACTGATATTGATACTATTGTTTGTGAAATTTATTAAATTTAAAATTATTTATTGCATGAATTCTCTTGACTGAGCATGAATTCAAGTCGCACAATGAATTTCAATATTTTAGGAATATCTATGCGTGCCATCAAAAAAGTTCGTCAACAGATTGTGTCCAAACCCAATTCTGCTTCGGCAAAGATTTTTTCGAATTTGATTTTGTCACTTGAATCTGATTGCTCCTTTACCTTGAGAGAGTTGTATGAACTTTCGCTCACAGACTTTGAACTGGCTATCACGTTGCTTGAGGAGTGGAGACTTGATCGCTATTACATAGGTAAGGCAAAAGCTTTTGATGTCGCTTACCAAGCAAACGATCAGACTCATCAAATCACTAATTCTTGAAGTTTCACGTCGTGATTTAACTTTTGCGGCTCACCAAGCGAGGTTCAATGTTCGGTGTTTCCTTTGTGCTTAAGCGCATGTGTTCGCTCGGAAATGCTGTCCATGTATGCAAAGAGCACACCAGAGATAACCAGAACCACATGAATACCAACTTTCCAGGCAAGGGCCTGATCAGCCTCTGACCAGATGGCGGGTGTGTCACCTCCGCTTTTTAGAAGGACGCTGAGATTGACGAATCCCTTGAGCAACTCGATTGCAGAGATAGCAACGATAGAGGCAATCACCTTGATCTTCAAACTGGAAAAATCCACTTGACCCATCCATTCGGGCCGGTCTTCATGCCCTTGCGTGTTGATCTTGGAGACGAAATTTTCGTATCCGCTGAAAATCACAATCAGGAGTAAGTTGGCCACCAGGGAGAGATCGACCAAGGCCAATACAGCCAGCACCACTTCGCTTTCGCTGGCGTTGAAAATATTGGGGATGGCATGGATCAGTTCTTGGCCGAACTTCACCAACAACATACCGATACCGACCACGAGCCCCAGGTAAAAAGGTGCCAGCAGCCACCGGCTGTTGAAAATTAAGACTTCCAATAAATGTTCAATGGCTTTCATGCGAGTTCCTTACAAATGAAAAATGGCAACAATTCAAGACGATCTCATGAATGAAATTTAAACATCACTCTTCCAATCCTAAACGCGATGATCCAGTGGCTCAGACTGCTCTGCCATGCCTTTGGCCTCGCAAAAAACAAATTAGCTGCAAACAGATTCAGAAACGGTTCTGAGCCAAAGTGCATCAATCTCTTGTAATTTAAGGCTGTCAAATTGCTCGTACTTTTCCCAATACCTTCCCGATTCAACCCAGTACCCGAGTTTAGATTCGGCACGCAACGCATCCTGAACAGCAATGTCGTTGAAGGTAGTGGTGGGTGAAGTTTGTGTCATCGCTTCAAGAGTCTGCAGCTCAATGCGAGGTAGCAAGAGTCGAGAGGTTTGTTGGTTCGACAAATTGACGACAGCACAACCATTTCTCTCAGCCAAAGCTTGTAATCGCAAAGATTTGGCTTCAAGGCTTTGCAGCGTGACATCCTCTCGCAATGGGTCGGCAACACCGCAGCCGTAAAAATGCGTCATCTGTCCGGGCTTGGCGTCGTAAACCATGTCGCATCCGATGTAGGCTATGACATCGGGTTTCAGTGCACCCAATGCCCAATAGCCAGCCGTAAACGACATCGTTCCGCCTGCATAAACAAATCCTCCAAACTCATTTTGGATGGGTACAAATTCATGAGAAGTGACGATCTGCTTTCCTTTTAGAGAATCTGCACAGGGGTGTCTCTCTTTTGGGAAGTCATCGGGAAAGATCAAGCAACTCCAAGAAGGGCATGCCATCCACGCGTTGTTGATGGCGATAATGTGGTCGAAAAATGATGTGTCCCAATCCGCGGTTCTCACGGCGTCAGGGGCGCTGCCCACAATCAAGACTTTTTTCAACTTAGGTTTCATGGAGCTTTTTTGTTTGCACTGAGCCTATCGTTGATTTTGTAAATGACACTGTGATGAATTTGACTTAGAGGATGCCTGGTCTTTCATTTTTCTGTGCTTGCGATGTGTGCTACCTGCTGTGCATGGGTTAATGCAATACCATATGACTCATCAACACGCTGAAGTTAGGGTCGCTTCATATCCAAATTTAAATTAGTCGAAAACGGCAAATGAGAAATTTATATATTCATAACAATTTAATTTCTGAAAATGAAACCCTGATTCAAGAGCGAATTTCTCAGGGATTCCATTGGCTCAGTTGCACAAGGCGCGAATTCGAGGTCCATCTGAATGACATTCAAGCCATGTTGGACAAGCTCTATCAAATCCAATTGCTTGATTTACACGTCACCGATATCCTGAACAACCAGTTGCCATCACATTACGATTACACATCTGAGTATGACATCATCATCTTCAGACGCTTGGCAAGAGGTCGTACTGAATCTGATATTTCAAGCCCGGGTCAGATCATGCATGCCTCAAGTTCAAAGGGCGGTCCGCCCATCTTGAAGCGCATCGATACAAGCCCTATCAGTTTCTTAATTTTCGATAGACTGATCATTTCTGTCCACCCAGCCGATTGTTCAGTGCGTGAGCTATTTGCGAGCCGATTGCTTAGCACGGCATCCGCTTCAAGTGTGGCTCATGCCAGCAGTCGACTGCCGAGTAATTCGGTGGATTTGATGTTGAGAATGATAGGGTTGGTTGTAGATGGGTACTTGGATTTGCGCAAAGAATTAACCCGTCAACTGGATCACTGGCAGAGCGAATTGATCAACCCAAGAGCTCGCTTCAATAACTGGAGTGCTCTTTTGGACTCGCGTCTCACACTGCACTATTTGGATGAAATATGTGAAGACCAGCGCGCAGCCATTCAAGATTGGATTGAAGCTTTGGATTCTTGGTTGGAAACGGATTCACTGTCGAGCAAAGATTTGGAACTGGTGAGAGTTCGAAGCCGCGATGTTCTTGAGCATATTGAAAGGGTCGTCCACCATGTGACCAGGCTCGAGCAAAGCGCAGAAACCGCAGTTCAAATGCACTTCAATATTCAAAGCAATCACAACAATGATGTGATGAAAACATTGACAGCTTTGACCGCTATCTTTTTGCCACTTAATTTGATTACTGGTTTTTTTGGTATGAACTTTGAGAACTTCCCATTCATCAAGACCGAGGATGGTTTGTTATGGACTGAAATATTTATGGCGTTGTTAGCGCTAATCCTTGTCGTTTATTTTTGGATGAAGCGTATATTTAGCAGCACCTTCAATAAAAAACGCATGTGACCAGAAAGAATGTCCCTAGATGTGAAAGGGACGGGGTGAACTGACACCTTAGCTCGCCTAGAAAATAAAACGGCCAAAAAAGAAGGCATCGCATGGCGTTGCCTTGTGCTCAATGAGATGGTGAATAAATCAGCGAGCGAGCTTGACCTTGCCCAACAGACCTGGGCCCGTCAAGACTTGCGCGTTGGGGTTGGTCAGCGACTTGGGCACGGAAATGGAGAATTCCCTGAACGGTGTCTGGTTGCTCATGCGAAGCGGCAATCCCTTGACCACCAAGGTCACATTAAAAGTCCCGCTCAGGTTCTTGATCACACCTTGGGTGTCGCCGATAACCACAAACGCGCGCTCCAAGGCGTCGTTCAAGGGTATCCAGGTCATCATGCTGGCGCTGGTGGACAAGGTGGTGTCTATGTTGGACACCTCTGCGCTAAGGTCAGAGTAAATTTCTTGAGCACCGGCGGCCACGTTGCTGCTGCCATCGGTGATGGTCATAGTGGCCACATAAGAGCCCGCCACATCGGCCTTAAAGCTTGGGTTGGCGGCGGTGGTGCTGGCCAGCGTGGCGCTGCTACCTGTGGGTTTGGAAGTTAAAGCCCATGAATAGGTATATGGGCTGCTGCTCACTACATCGCCACGCAGCACGGTTGTCATGCTCACACTGTTGGAGTTGCTGACCGCCGCACTCACACTGGCTGGCAAGCCGGGGTTTTGTTTGTCGGCCACCGTGGGTGCGCCATTGAAAAACATCCAATTGGCCGTTGCGGTCTCCAGCCCCACGATGCGCTTGAGCACGCTGATGGCATCTGACAATTCCACCTTACCATTGCCGTCCACATCGGCGGCGTTGGCCTGATAGGCGGTCAAAGGTGCACCACCCGCGTTGACTTCCAGGCCCACAATCATTTTGAGGATGGCGATGGCATCCGTCAGGTCCACTGCCTTGGCCGCCAAGGGGGATGCGGAGGTGGATGGGATCGCCGAGGGTGCTGCTTGCAATTGCAGCACAGCTGCGGGTGTTGTGGAACTGTCAGCTGTAGCTTGATTGCTACCACCACCACAGGCGGTTAGGGTGGCCAGAAAAGCAATGCAGACAAGTGGTCGGCGCATGAAAAATCCCAAATAAAATTTTCAGATTATCAATTATGATTTTTTAAAATGACATAGATGTGAAAAGCTGAACCGTGTTTTAGTAAAGGGAAGGTTGGAGCCGCTTTAACCTCTGGCGCCAAAGTGTCGAGTTGAACCGACAGATTTGTGAATGGGGTAGAGCAATTCATGGCTTTTCAGGCCATTCATGGTGCACGCTAAATTTTTAGTCCTCGCCAGGGTTGTCATCAAACTGAAATAGTAGTTTCTTAAAATGGTCACTTACTTATGGAGTGACAGCATGCTTCGACTTTTGATATTGACGGCGACCCTTGCACTTGTGGCCGGATGTTCGGGTTCTTGCCCATCGGATTCGACGGATTGTTCGACCAACACGTATACCGTCGGTCAAGGTGTCTTTGTGGATGCCCCTGTAGAGGGTTTGACTTATGAAAGCACGGGCATCACTGGCACGACAGACAGCACTGGCAAGTTTTCATACAGAGTGGGCAGCACGGTTAAATTTTATGTCGGTGGAATAGCGCTTCCACCCGTTGCAGGAGCCAGCTTCATTACCCCAATGGATTTGGTCGGTGCCTCTTCGCCAGACAGTCCTGAGGCGGTGTATATCGCGCGCTTTTTGCAAAGCGTAGACAGCGATGGAAATCCAGACAATGGCATTCGCATTGACAAATCAAAGCTCGCTTCCGGTGCGACGTCTCCCGCGAGTTGGACCACCGACCCTTTGGCGAATTTGGTCACGCCTGCTGCGCTAGCGGCTGCACCCACAGAAGCTGCGGCACGCACGCACATGAAGACCCAAATCGCCGCTTTGTCTGGTTTGCCGCGCATGTCTTTGGTGGGGCGTTACAGCACCGGAGGCACAACTGTCAACACTTCTGAAAGCAGCTCGTCCAGAACCACTCGGTTGTATGCTGAAATCATCTCTTATCACAAGCTGAGCAAGTCGGCCTTCATCACCATAGATGAACCCTTGACCAGCAACCCCACTTCCTTTGCCCGCATCAGCATGTCTGCCTTGACCACCACGGGCATGAAAACCAAGCCTGAGGATAACAACGAAGTGGTCAGCACTCAAAATTTGACCCTTGGTACGCCAGTCAATGTGGCCACCCATGTCAATGACAGCGGTTTTACTGCGGGTGGTGTTCAAAGCTTGGACATTTCTGGTAATTTGCTGGCCATTGCGGTGGCCAACACAACCAAAAACCTCAGTGGTGTGATTGCTTTTTACACCTTAGATGCCAATGGTGCGGCCACTTTTGTGCGAAAAGTCACTGTAGGTGTGTTGCCCGATGGCGTGGCCTTTTCACCCAATGGCAAATATTTGGTGGTGGCCAACGAGGGAGAGCCTTTGAAAAACAGCGCCACCAGCGTGACCGATGCTGAGGGCTCGATTTCTATCATTGCCATCACCGATGGGCAACCCGCCACCAGCGCCACCACCTTGGGCTTCACAGATTTCAACACGGGTGGTTCACGTGCCAGCGAATTGCCCGCAGGTGTTCGCATCGTGCGCCCAGGTGCCACATTTTCACAAGATGTGGAGCCAGAATATGTCACCGTTTCAGACGACAGCAAAACCGCATTTGTGACCTTGCAAGAGGCGAACGCGGTGGCGGTGGTGGATTTGGCGACTGCTCGCATCAGCAAAATTCACGCATTGGGTGCCAAGGACTTTGGCCAAAGCAAAAACAAGCTTTGGACAAATGACCAAACGGCGGTTTACACCACCTGCACTTCAGCCACATCGTGCGCTGTTCCCACCCTGAAGAATTACACCAACCTATACGGGTATTACCTGCCAGATGGCGTGGCCAGCTTCACCGTTGCTGGGAAAACCTATTTTCTGACGGGTAACGAGGGTGATAACAAGGATGACTATATTGAAACCGCATCTGCCGAGTCTGCGCGTGTCAGTTCCATCGCGTCCAGTTTGGACACCACGGTTTTCCCTACAAGCGTCAGTACTGAGTTGGCACGTTTGAACATCAATAAAACCGCCAATGGATCTGCGGTGGGCGTCAACAGCGCGACTGGCAAATACGAAAAGCTATTCACCTACGGCGCACGATCATTCTCTATTTGGGACGCCGATACAGGTGCCCAGGTGTTTGATTCAGGCGATGATTTTGAACGCGTGGTGTACAACGACGCGACGCCTTCCTTGCTATTCGACGCTCTGAAAGGCCGCATGGACGATAAAGGGCCAGAGCCAGAAAATATCGTTGTGGGTCAAGTGGGCAGCGAGTATTTTGCGTTCATTGGCTTGGAGCGTTCCAGCGGGATCATGATGTACCAAATCACCAACCCGGCCAAGCCTAAGTTTGTGCAGTACATCCGCAACACAAGTAACGCATCCACAGCTGGTGACATTTCACCTGAAGGTTTGAAATTCATCTCAGCTGCTGACAGTCCTACTGGGGTGCCATTGCTATTGGTCGGTTACGAGGTCAGTGGCTCTATGGCGGTATTTCAAATTAAGTAAAGATAGAAGTTTTTTGCATACCCAAGGCGTCCACAAACTGGACGCCTTGGTGCTTTGAGCTATATTTTTTGGACTGATTAGCCGTATTTAGGGCAGATAGTCATCGTCACTTCATAAATGCTTTTACCCAGATCTTTTTTGGTGCCCGCGCGATGGCCTAAGACAGCAATGAATTTCAAGAGGGCCAGCAGTCAGCTCGCACGAACATGATTTGATTGAACAAGCGCCCGAAGCTGCTCAGGGATAGTGCCTTGTGTAACCCGCATTTGTAGCAACTCATTCTGGAGCCTGTAACTGACGCAGCAAAAGGACTGCCGCCTTCCTTGGAAATGTATCTGAGTCCACCATGATCAACCGCTAGCGCCAAATGCACTATTTAAGATCACTCATTGGGCGCTTGCTTCACTTCGCCGAAACTGTCCTTTTGCGCCATGGCACTCAGCCGCAAACCATGTTTTTCCTGGCCGCCTTATCTGCTTTGGATGGATTTGTTCCTATGTTCCCCGCAGAAGCATTCGTCGTTGTCTTGTGCATCCTGCAGCCTCAAAGAGGCAAAGTCATTGTGATTTTATTTGCGGCTGCTTCTGCGTTGAGTGCATTGCTTCTGGCTTTGCTATTGGGCACGCTAAGTTCTTCAGCTGAATGGATTGGCCTACAGCTGCTAGGAGCTCAATGGGACCAAGCTTCCTCCGCCATTTGCACTTGGGGGCCGGCTAG
>Ga0315899_10008132_pt1 | contig 11244 bp, 12 predicted proteins | sample LakEriMetagenome_2_FD_203518 | JGI IMG/M metagenome (GOLD analysis project Ga0315899, IMG submission 203518) | Freshwater fungal communities from buoy surface, Lake Erie, Ohio, United States - Buoy 4 MA112 | ecosystem: Environmental > Aquatic > Freshwater > Lake | place: USA: Lake Erie, Ohio...
ACCGGCTGTTTTTCTTGATTAATGCCGGTCCATGCAACCGATTCGGATACGCGGCGCCCGCACCCACAATCTGCGCAACCTCGATCTCGACATCCCTCGGGACCGGTTGGTCGTGGTGACCGGGCTCTCCGGGTCCGGCAAGTCCTCACTCGCCTTCGACACCCTCTACGCCGAGGGGCAGCGCCGGTACGTCGAATCGCTGTCGGCCTACGCGCGGCAGTTCCTGTCCATGATGGATAAACCGGACGTAGACCATATCGAGGGTCTCTCGCCCGCCATCGCAATCGAGCAGAAGGCCGCCTCGCACAACCCGCGATCGACGGTCGGCACCGTCACCGAAATCTACGATTACCTTCGCTTGCTGTTCGCTCGTGCGGGCCTGCCGCGCTGCCCCGATCACGACATCGCGCTCGAAGCGCAGACCGTCAGTCAGATGGTCGATCAGGTGATGCGTCTCGGCGAGGGCACGGCGGTTCTCGTGCTGGCGCCGCTCGTGCAACAACGCAAGGGCGATCACGAGACCGTGTTGCGCGATCTTCAATCGCAAGGCTTCGTGCGTGCGCGCATCGATGGCTCGGTCATCGAACTCGAGCAGCCTCCGAAACTCGATCCTCGACGCAAGCACGATATCGAGGCGGTGGTCGATCGTCTGCGCGTCAGAGCCGATGCCACACAACGACTCGCCGAGTCATTCGAGACCGCACTGCGTCTCTCCGAGGGGACGGTCCGCGTCGAGCCCATGGATGCCTCGCCCGTGGATGTCTCGGGTGATGCGAAAGCCGGCTCTGCGACGAGCCTGCTGTTCTCGAACCGCCATGCCTGCTCCAAGTGCGGCTATGGCGTACCCCTGCTCGAACCGAAAATGTTCAGCTTCAACAGTCCCGCGGGTGCCTGCGAATCCTGCGATGGGCTTGGGCAGCAGGAATTCTTTGATCCGGCGCGTGTCGTGGCCTTCCCGCATCTGTCGCTCGCAGGCGGCGCAGTACGTGGCTGGGACCGTCACAACGCGCATTATCTGCAGCTCATCAGCACACTCGCGCAGCACTACGGTTTCGACATCGAGGAGCCCTGGCAGGAGCTGCCAGAAAAAGTTCGTGAAATCCTGCTCTTCGGCAGTGGTGACGAAGAGATCGAGTTCATCTATCCGCTCGGCAAAGGTCGCCTGACGAAGCGAACGCATCCCTTCGAGGGGATGCTGCGTAACATCGAAAGACGCTATCGCGAAACCGACTCACCCGCCGTCAAGGAAGAACTCTCGCGCTATCAGGGCTGGAGGTCTTGCCCGGATTGCGGCGGGTGTCGCCTCAACAAGACCGCACGCCACGTCTTCGTCGCGGGACGGTCGCTGCCCGAGATTGCACGGCTTCCGGTCGATGAAGCCGCGAAATTCTTCGAATCGATGGAACTGCCCGGCTGGCGCGGCGAAGTCGCCGGAAAAGTTGCGCGGGAAGTGCTCGATCGTCTGCGCTTTCTCGTCGATGTAGGGCTCGGCTATCTCACGCTCGATCGCGGCGCCGACTCGCTCTCGGGTGGCGAAGCCCAGCGCATACGCCTTGCGAGTCAGATCGGTTCAGGCCTCACCGGCGTGATGTACATCCTCGACGAACCATCGATCGGACTGCATCAGCGCGACAACTCTCGCCTGCTCGCGACACTGCAACGACTGCGTGATCTCGGCAACACGGTGATCGTGGTCGAGCACGACGAAGAGGCCATCCTCGCAGCCGATCACGTGATCGATCTCGGTCCGGGCGCTGGTGTGCACGGCGGCATGATCGTCGCGCAAGGTACGCCAGCCGAGGTTCGTGCGAACCCCGAATCGCTGACGGGCCGCTATCTGTCGGGGACACTGCAAATTGCCGTCCCACCGCTGCGCACGCCGCGTCAGCCCTCGCGGGTCCTCAGGCTCCTCGGTGCCTCGGGAAACAACCTCAAAAATCTGGACGTGAATGTGCCGATAGGCCTGTTCACCTGCGTCACCGGCGTCTCGGGATCGGGAAAAAGCACGCTCATCAACGACACGCTTTTGCGTCGCGCCGTTGCCGAGCTCGGTGGCGGACCGAACGATGCCGCGCCCTGCCGAGCCCTGCAGGGACTCGAGCATATCGATCGGGTGATCGACATCGACCAGAGCCCGCTCGGTCGCACGCCGCGCTCTAATCCGGCCACCTACACGGGTGTTTTCACGGGTCTTCGCGAACTTTTCGCTCAGGTTCCGGAGGCACGCAGTCGCGGTTACGACGCGGGCCGTTTCAGCTTCAACGTCAAAGGCGGACGCTGCGAAGCTTGTCAGGGCGATGGAGTGATGCGCGTCGAAATGCATTTCTTGCCGGACGTCTACGTGCCCTGCGACGTCTGCCGCGGCAAACGCTACAACCGCGAGACGCTCGAGATTCTCTATCGCGGCAAGAGCATCCACGACGTCCTCGAGATGACCGTCGAGGATGCCGCCCGATTCTTTCAAAGTATTCCCGCTGTACAGCCCAAGCTGCAGACATTGCTCGATGTCGGTCTCGGCTACCTGCGGCTCGGACAAAATGCGACCACCCTTTCGGGTGGCGAAGCGCAGCGCGTGAAACTCGCAAGAGAGCTCGCCAAGCGCGCGACCGGACGCACTTTGTATGTGCTCGACGAACCGACGACCGGACTGCATTTTCACGATGTCGCCCAACTGCTCGGCGTATTGCAGCGATTGCGTGACGAGGGGAACACCGTCGTCGTCATCGAGCACAACCTCGATGTCATCAAGACGGCCGACTGGCTGATCGATCTCGGACCGGAAGGCGGATCAGCCGGCGGCGAAATCGTCGCGGTGGGCACTCCCGAAGAGGTGGCGCGAGTGACCACCTCGCATACTGGTCGCTATCTCGCGCCTTTGCTCAAAAAACGCTGAACGACCTCGCCTCGCTCGCGGCGCTCTTCGACAGCACCGTGGGCATATCGACTCGTCACTCGTCTCCAGAAACCGATCGCACGCACGTCACTCGAGAGCGAGCGAATCTCCCAACGACCACTGAACCGATCGAACAACAATCGCGCGGCTGCTGCTCCGACACCCAGCGTGCGCGAGTCGGGAGTGATGTAAAACTCCAGAAGCAGATTCGTCGTCGAGTCTCTTGCAGCCTGACGCTTCAGCACGGCGAATCCGACGGGCTCGTCATTGCGTTCGATCGAAAAGACCTCTCGATCGAATTCCGACAGCGACGCAATCGATCGGGATGCTGCTGCGGCCAAATCCTCGTCCGACGCGCCGATTTCGGCGAGCCAAAGCGCCTGAGCGCGTGAGAACCAATCTCTCGCGCGGACGGAATGGCGCACATCACGAAGAACGACAGGCATCAAAGAAAATCCTGGGCTCAAAAAAAGAACCCGGGCGATGGCGAGCCATCATCCCGGGTTCATTTGGGAGCTTGGAGCTCCCGATCAGTGATTTCCTTGACGGAAATTACTGAGCGGCCGGAGCCTCGGCCGGAGCGGCAGCGGCGTCAGCCGGAGCAGCCTCGGCAGGAGCAGCGGCGTCAGCCGGAGCAGCCTCAGGGGCGGCCTCGGCCGGAGCCTCGGCAGCCGGAGCTTCGGCCGGAGCCTCAGCAGGCTTGCCACCGCAAGCAGTCAGTGCGAACGCAGCGAGAAGGGCGCTAAGAGCGAGCTTCGTCTTCATTTTGCAATTACCCCAAAAAAAGTAAGAGACAGATGTTGAGCAAACAACCTAGCTAGTTTGTCTGGCGACCGAAATCGCGCGGGGATTGTATAGGCTTTTTACAGGTGTGGGAATGACCCACCCTATTCTTGCGGGGGGCGATTCGACCTTTCCGGGCCCCGCCGTACCCGTACAATCCCAGGACCGCCGGCGCAGACCGGAAAATGAGCCTGTTTGGGGATGCCATGCTTCACGAAGAACTGACCGCGCTCTACGCGCCGCACCTGGCCGAAGTGGCCCGTCGTACCGCCTCGGCACTCGAGCGCAGCGGCTTCCGGGGGCTCGTCCTGCAATCGGGCGAAACGCTGGGGCTTTTTCAGGACGATCAACATTACCCCTACAAAGCCCATCCGCCGTTCAAGTGGTGGGTACCGCTGCACGACGCCCCGGGCTCCCTGCTGTATTTCCAGCCCGGGCAGCGTCCCAAGCTGGTGTTTCACGCCGCAACCGACTTTTGGTACCAGCCGGCGGCGCTGCCGACGAGCGGGTGGACAGAGCACCTCGACGTGGTGGTCGTGCATTCTCCGGAACAGGCCCGAGCCGCCCTTCCCCGGGATCTGACCCAGACCGCCTGGATCGGCGACGCCCTTCCGGAGCTTGCGAACTGGGGTCTCGCAGCCATCAACCCTGCCGTTCTCATCCGAAGGCTCGATTTCGCCAGAGGCTGCAAGACGGCCTATGAAATCGCCTGCCTCGCCGAGGCCAACCGGATAGGCGCCCGGGGACATCGGGCAGCCGAGCAGTGCTTCAGGTCGGGCGGCACCGAATACGACATCCATCAAGCCTTCGCCGCCGCCTGCGGACAACGCGAACAAGAACTGCCGTACAACGCGATCGTCGCCCTCAATGAAGCTGCCTCGGTGCTGCACTACCAGGTACTGCGCCGCGACAAGCCGTCCCGACATCGGTCGCTCCTGCTCGATGCGGGCGCGAGCTTCGCCGGCTACGGTAGCGACATCACCCGAACCACCGCTGCCGCCGACGACGAGTTCTCGGCCCTCGTGTCGAAAATGGATCAACTGCAGCTCGGTCTCTGCGCGCTGGTGAAGCCGGGGGTCGACTGGCGCGACATTCACGCCGCAGCGGTCGAACGAATCACGGCGGTGTTGTGCGAAACCGGCGTACTGCGGTGCAGTGTGGCGGAGGCGCTCGAGTCGGGCGCTTCACGGCTATTTTTTCCACACGGCATCGGTCATCTGCTCGGACTGCAGGTGCACGATGTCGGTGGAACGATGGCCGACGCCGAGGGCGGCACGATCCCGAAGCCCCCACGCGATCCGGCACTCCGCCTGACTCGCAAACTCGAACCCGGATTCGTGGTGACCATGGAGCCCGGCCTCTATTTCATCGAGGCGCTGCTCGGACCTGCGCAAACCGGGCCGCATGCCTCGCGTATCGACTGGTCTCGCGTGGCCGTTTTCAAGCCTTACGGCGGAATTCGTATCGAGGACAACCTCGCCGTGACGGAATCCGGTTGCGACAACCTGACTCGCGCGGCATTCAGCCGCGCCTGATCGACGCGCAATCAACGCTGTTTGAGCAAATCGCGGATTTCTTCGAGCAGCGTTTCGCTGCGAGCAGATGTCGGCGCTGCAGCCGGCGCAGCGGGCTCGGACCGCCTCAAACGGTTGATCGCCTTGATCGCGAGAAACAGCGCCATGGCGATGATGATGAAATCGAACACAGTCTGCAGGAAAGCGCCCCATTTCAAGATGATTTCGCTGCCGTCCGGGCCGACTCCGAGCGACGTTCCGAGCTGATCGAACGATACGCTTCCGGCTGCCTTGCCGAGCAACGGCATCATCACGTCGCCGACGAGCGATGAAACGATCTTGCCGAACGCGGCGCCAATCACGACGCCGACCGCGAGGTCGATGACATTGCCCCGCATCGCGAATTCACGAAATTCTTTGAGAATGCCCATGCCCGCCTCCCAAAAACACGAAGACCGACGTCCAGGATGGACGCCGGTCTTCAGTGGATATCAGGCTTGCCGAGCTCTCCGCAACACCGAAGTGTCACGAAAGTGCCCCGAGACGCGTTGTCTCGAAATCAGGCGGCAGCAGCCTTACGAGCGCGCGGCTTGGCAGCCGACTTCGCCTTGGCCTTTTTCTTGGTGCTCTTGCCGTCGGCGGTTTCGTCCGTCGCGGCGGGCGCGGCGGCTCGATCGACCAACTGCATGAGCGCCATCGGCGCGGAGTCTCCGGCGCGCGGCATCATGCGCAGAATGCGCGTGTAGCCACCGGCACGAGCCTTGAATCGCGGGCCGAGGTCGCCGAACAACTTTTCGACGACTGCAGCGTCACGAAGACGCGCGAACGCCAAACGGCGGCGTGCTTCGCTGTCGGTCTTGGCGAGCGTGATGAGCGGCTCGACCACGCGACGCAGTTCCTTGGCCTTCGGCAAGGTCGTGCGGATAGTCTCGTAACGCAACAGCGCAACGCTCATGTTGCGCATCAGCGCATGGCGATGCGGAGCATTTCGCGACAGTTGCCGCCCTGAAAGTCGATGACGCATAAAAAACCTCGATGAATCAGTCGTGGGAAGCCGTCAACCGGCCACCCTCGATCACATCAAACCGCTACCGCGATCTTCCTCGTGGCGCAGGCCCGACGGCGGCCAGCCATCGAGACGCATGCCGAGCATGAGCCCATGGCTCTGCAGCACTTCCTTGATCTCGGTGAGCGACTTCTTGCCCAGATTCGGCGTACGCAGCAGCTCCACTTCGGTGCGCTGAACGAGATCGCCGATGTAGTGGATGTTCTCGGCCTTGAGGCAGTTCGCGCTGCGAACCGTGAGCTCAAGCTCGTCGACGGGGCGCAACAGGATCGGATCGAACTGCGTCGCCTCGGACTTGCCGGCGCCCTCTTCCTCACCCTGCAGGTCGACGAACACCGACAGCTGATCTTTGAGGATGCTGCCGGCACGACGGATCGCCTCTTCGGCGTCGATCGTTCCGTTCGTCTCGATGTCGAGAATGAGCTTGTCGAGGTCGGTGCGCTGCTCGACGCGAGCCGCATCTACCGAGTAGGTGACGCGACGGATCGGGCTGAACGACGCATCGAGCTGCAAGCGACCGATGGGGCGAGTCGCCTCGTCGAAGGCCATGCGCTGCGAGGCCGGACGATATCCACGTCCACGCTCGACGCGCAGCACCATGTTGAGTTCGCCAGCCTTCGTGAGATTCGCGATCACGAGTTCGGGGTTCACCACCTCGACGTCGTGGTCGGTCTGGATGTCGCCTGCGGTGACCGGACCCGGGCCCTTCTTGGAGAGGCGCAGCTCGGCCAAATCGCGGCTGTGCATGCGGATCGCCACCTGCTTGAGGTTGAGAAGGATGTCGACGACGTCCTCCTGGACACCTTCGATGCTGGTGTACTCGTGGAGCACGCCCTCGATTTCCGCTTCGGTGATCGCCGCACCGGGCATGGACGAGAGAAGTACGCGACGAAGCGCGTTGCCGAGCGTATGGCCGAAGCCCCGCTCGAACGGCTCGATGACGACACGCGCCTGACGCGGGGCCAGAGGACTGACCTTCACGACGCGCGGCTTGAGGAATTCGCTGACGGATCCTTGCATATTCAAACCCTCTCTCCTGTCCCGAGCATTACTTCGAGTACAACTCGACGACCAGGTTTTCGTTGATGTCAGGCAGGATTTCATCCCGTGCCGGCACCTGCTTGAAAACGCCCTTCATTTCTTTGTCGTTGACCTCGACCCACTCGGGGAGGCCGACCTGCGAGGCGATCTGCATCGCGTTCTGGATGCGCAACTGCTTGCGCGCCTTCTCGCGGATCTGCACGACATCGCCCGCACGCATCTGGTACGACGGGATCGTCACGACGTCACCGTTGACCTCGACACCCTTGTGGCTGACGAGCTGACGAGCTTCGGAACGCGTGGCGGCAAAACCCATGCGGTACACGACGTTGTCGAGACGCGACTCGAGGAGCTTCAACAGGTTTTCACCCGTCGAGCCCGAACGGCGAGCCGCCTCGGTGTAGTAGTTGGCGAACTGGCGCTCGAGCACGCCGTACATGCGACGCAGCTTTTGCTTCTCGCGCAGCTGGCTGCCGTATTCCGACAGGCGCGCCTTGCGCTCACCCTTGATGCCGCCCGGCGGCACCTGGAGTTTGCACTTGGACTCGAGCGGCTTGACGCCACTCTTCAAAAACAGATCAGTGCCTTCGCGGCGAGCGAGCTTGCACTTGGGACCAATGTAACGGGCCATCTTTGATACCTCTTGCGACGCGGCGTCAGACGCGACGCTTCTTGGGCGGACGACAGCCGTTATGCGGAATCGGCGTGACGTCGAAAATGCTGGTGATCTTCAGGCCGCAATTGTTGAGCGCGCGAACGGCAGACTCGCGACCCGGGCCGGGACCCGCCACGCGGACCTCGACGTTGCGCAGTCCATGCTCTTGAGCGGCGGTGCCGGCCTTCTCGGCGGCAACCTGAGCCGCGAACGGCGTCGACTTGCGCGAACCACGGAAGCCCGATCCACCCGAAGTCGCCCAGGACAACGTGTTGCCCTGTCGGTCGGTGATCGTGACGATCGTGTTGTTGAACGACGCGTGGATGTGCGCAATGCCGTCGAGCACGTTCTTGCGTGCTTTTTTCGGCTTCTTGCCGCCGGATCCGGCGTTCGACTGTTGCTTTTGATCTGCCATTTGCGTGTGCCTGCTGAGCTAGCTGGTGTGGGCTAAAAAGATCAACCCTTGCCCGGGGGCGCGTTGAGCTTGACGGCCTGCTTGCGCGGACCCTTGCGCGTACGCGCGTTGGTTCGCGTGCGCTGACCTCGGACCGGCAGACCCTTTCGATGGCGCATGCCACGGTGGGTTCCCAAGTCCATCAGACGCTTGATGTTCATCGAGACCTCGCGACGCAGGTCGCCCTCGACGAGCCCCTTGGCGATCTGCGCGCGAAGCGCATTCACCTCGGACTCTGTGAGGTCTTTGACCTTCGTCGTCGGATCGACGCCTGCGGCTTCGCAGACGGCGCGCGAACGACTCTTGCCCACACCGAAGATGTGAGTCAGACCGATGACAACGTGCTTGTTCATCGGGATGTTGATTCCGGCGATACGTGCCATGTTTACTGCCCCGAAGCCGCAAAAAAGCGCGGCATTCTACTTAAATACCCTTGGTTCTCAACCCTGCCGCTGCTTGTGCCGCGGATCTTTGCAGATCACGTAGACGACGCCACGTCGCCGCACGATCTTGCAATCCTTACAAATCTTTTTTACTGACGGACGAACTTTCATGAGCCTTACCCTTTAGTTCACTGCGGCGCGCCGCCGCGTCCATAGCCCATCAGATTGGCCTGCTTGAGCAGACCGGGATACTGGTGGGACATCAAATGCGCCTGCAGCTGGGCCATGAAATCCATGGCCACCACCACGACGATGAGCAGCGACGTGCCGCCGAAAACGAACGGCACGCCACCCTCGGAAATCATGAGCTCCGGAATGAGACAGACGCCGGCCACGTAGAGCGCACCCCAGAGCGTGAGCCGTGTGAGCACTTTGTCGATGTACTCGCCGGTCTGCTGACCCGGACGGATTCCCGGAATGAACGCACCCGACTTCTTGAGGTTTTCGGATGTCTCGCGCGCGTTGAAAACGAGCGCCGTGTAGAAGAAGCAGAAGAAGATGATCAAGGTCGCGTAGAGCACGAGGTGCAAGGGCTGACCATAGCCGAGCGCAGCGGCCATATTTTGCAGAATCTCGGCTGCTCGACCTTCGCCCGTGCCGAAGAATTGCGCGATCGTCGCCGGGAAAAGCAGCAAGCTCGAAGCGAAGATCGGCGGAATCACGCCCGACATGTTGAGCTTGAACGGCAAGTGGCTCGTCTGGCCTGCGAGTACTCGACGTCCGACCTGACGCTTCGCGTAGTGCACGGCGATGCGGCGCTGAGCACGCTCGACGTACACGCAAAATGCCGTCACGCCGAGAATCATGACGATGAGCACGAGCGCGAAGAGTCCCGACATTTCGCCGGTGTTGACCGACTCGACGGTTCGGCCGACCGCACTCGGGAGTCCGGCGATGATGCCGGCGAGGATAATCATGGAAATGCCGTTGCCGATGCCACGCTCGGTGACCTGCTCGCCGAGCCACATCAGGAACATCGTGCCCGTCGTCATGGTGACGGTGGCGATGAAAAGAAACGACCAGCCACCCGTCATGACCATACCGCCGTTCTGCAAGGCGACCGCGGCACCGAGAGACTGGAACACCGCGAGGATGACGGTGAAGTAACGGGTGATCTGCGTGATCTTGCGACGACCCGACTCCCCTTCCTTGCGGTACTCCTCCCAAGGCGGGTAGATCATCGACGCCATCTGCACGATGATCGAGGCCGAAATGTACGGCATCACACCCATCGCGAAGATGGACAGGCGCTCCATGGCGCCACCAGAGAACATGTTGACGATGCCGAGGATCGTGCCCTGGTTCTCTTCAAAGAAACGAGCCACCTCGGCCGGGTTGATACCCGGAACCGGAATGAAGGTGCCGATTCGATAGACGATCAAGGCGCCAAGCAGGAAGAGCAGGCGCGCGCGCACCTCGCCGAAACGCGTTGCGTCTGCGAGAGTTGCTGCCGGATTGCCTACGCCTGATGCCACTTAAGTCTTTCGTCCTATTTGAACTTTCGAACTACGCCGAGAGCCGATCAGGCTTCGATGCGGCCACCCGCCGCTTCGATCGCCGCCTTGGCACCCTTCGTCGCGCCCACGCCCTTCAGCGTGACCGCCTTCTTGATTTCGCCCGACAGGACGACCTTCGCCACTTCCGTGTGCGCAGGCACGACATTCGCCGCCTTAAGGGCTGCGAGATCGATCACGTCGGCGCTCACCTTGAGCAACTCGTCGAGTCGCACTTCGGCACGGGTCGCCTTCATCGCCGAGCGGAAACCCACTTTCGGCAACCGGCGCTGCAGCGGCATCTGACCGCCTTCGAAGCCGACCTTGTGGTAGCCGCCCTTGCGCGCGCGCTGTCCCTTGACGCCACGACCGCAGGTCTTGCCCTGGCCCGCCGAGGCACCACGACCCACTCGCAGGCGCTTACGCTTGGAACCCGCCGCGGGCTTGATGGTGTTGATACGCATCTCGTTACTCTCCTTCAACCGCGACCAGGTGACGCGCGGTACGGATCAGGCCCCGGTTCTCGGGCGTATCCGCCACGGTGACCGTCTGATGCCGCTTGCGCAGGCCGAGTCCGCGGACCGACTGCGCGATGTTCGCGAGCTGGCCGTGAACGCTCTTCTTTAGAGTGACTTTCAGCTGCTTCGTCGCCATGACTGTTAACCCATGATCTCTTCGAGGGACTTGCCGCGCTTCGCAGCGATGTCTTCGGGCGAACGCACCGAAGCCAGCGCCTTGACCGTAGCGCGAACGACGTTGATCGCGTTGCGCGAACCGTAGCTCTTGGCGAGCACGTTACGCACACCGGCACACTCGAGCACGGCGCGCATGCCGCCGCCCGCAATGACGCCCGTACCGTCCGAAGCCGGCTGCATCAATACGCGAGTGGCGCCGTGGCTGCC
>Ga0315899_10008133_pt1 | contig 11243 bp, 13 predicted proteins | sample LakEriMetagenome_2_FD_203518 | JGI IMG/M metagenome (GOLD analysis project Ga0315899, IMG submission 203518) | Freshwater fungal communities from buoy surface, Lake Erie, Ohio, United States - Buoy 4 MA112 | ecosystem: Environmental > Aquatic > Freshwater > Lake | place: USA: Lake Erie, Ohio...
ACTATTGATGCATTTATTAAAAATTTAGAAGTCGATGATTTTGGCGTAATAGTAATTGACAATCCGGTATCAAACCAAGTTGTTCCTGTACCAAATTGTTTGTTCGAATATTGAACAGAATAGACTGATAATATAGATCCTTTTGATAAATAACTAGAAGTTAAAGCATAACTACTACTTACCGCATAACTAGCTGTGCCGTTAAATGATACTTTTTTGCCGGTATTTTTAAAGTTAGTAATATTATCTATACCTCTAAAACTGCCTGTAATTAAAGAATTTTTTCCTTTTACTGTACCATTAAAGCTACCACTGAAACTGCCGCTCAATTTAGCAAATTTACTATACATGGAACCACTGAAACTACCACTTAGATTCCCTCTTACGTTGCCATTGAAACTACCAGTAGCTTTTGTGTTTTTACTTAAAATAGATCCACTGAAACTACCACTTAGATTGCCTCTTACATTACCATTAAAACTACCAGTGGCTTTTGTATTTTTACTTATGATGGATCCCCAATAACTACCACTAAAGCTGCCTGACGCTACAGTATTTTTGCTTATGACTTTGCCCCAGTAACTACCACTAAAACTGCCTGATGCTACTCCTACAAAACTTCCTGTAAAACTACCTGAATATGAACCCGTTAATCTACCCAATGAATTTTTTAGATCATTTATAGTACTACGTCTTGATAATAAAGAAGATCCAGATTCAACTGTAAGTAAAAGATCGCCGCCGTCTAAATTTGAATATCTAACAAGTTGACTGACTTTAATAGGCGATACACTGACGTTATTACATGGGCTAGGCATATATTATAAATATCAAGAATTTGGATACAATGGGATTTTGTATGGATTTCCATTAAAAAACACAGGCAAAAAGTTATCATTTGCAAATGTACCAGCACTAGGAGATATTGTTACAGTAGATCCCGTAAACCCGGAGGTTATATCCAAACTACCTGTAAATGAACCTTTATAGGCCGCATTAACCGATCCAAAATATGTTATTAAATTGCTAAATGTAGCTTTTTTAGAATAATATACGTTATTAATATTATCATACTGTGAAATCATCAATAGATCGTTCGAATCTATAGTCGAAGATGCTAACTGACTTATTCTCAAAGTTTTTACATTTAAACTATTACAAGGACTTATTGCCATACACTAATAAATATCTAAATTTAAGGAACTACTACGTTTATATTAACATTCATTACAATATAACCTTCAGCTGGATCGGAATCATTTTTTAAAAATGTCAATTCTCCATTAGAAACAAGCGCACTATCCGAAACTCTGTTTACATTAAATGTATATGTAGAATATCCACCTATAGATGGAGGCATATTGCCATCTAAATATGTATATGTAACGGAATAATTTGTTGAAGTTGTGCCTATTGGAGTAAAGTCTGTTGTACTTGATATATTTGTAACGGTCAATAATCTATCTACTATTTTTCGTAAGATGATACTATTATCCGATCCTATAGAAGTTTGTACTGTGGAGATCTGACTCTTTACACTAGTTTGTAAATTTGCAAACAATACACCAACAGATCCATACGCACTAAATTCATAATTAGCACCTCCTGAAGACAACGGTTGATACCAAAATGAAAAATTTTGAATCATATCAACTAAAATTCTGAATAGACGAACCAAATATCATATTATTAATATTTACAAATGTAAAAACGTCACGTTTTAAATCGCCTGATGTAACCGTTGGTTCTATACCGGATTTCCAATAAATTTTGGTATTTGCTGTGGCGCCGTTTAAACTACCAGACCAATGTGTCACATTAAAAGCGCCACTATTTTTTACCAATACCGTGGCTGTTTGTCCGCTTAATAACGACATAGTAACATTGCCACTTTGACTTAATTGTAATACATTAGAACTATAATTTACACCATTTATAAATTTACTTTCATTTAAAGAAGATATTGTATATGAAGATTCCAATGATTTAAGTGATCCAGTAATACCGCCGTTTAATACATATAATCCGCCATTTACCAATAAAGGAACACCTAAATTCCAAGATGGAGAACTTGGATTGTAATAAAAATTACCAACATCTTTAACAGTTTTAGCTCCACTCCAAACAGTTACATAATTATTGGATCCTTGTGTACTCGCACTAAGTGGAGTTGTCCAACTCACATCGTAATTTGTACCTGAATTTTTTGCAAGTATTTGATACTGACTTCCACCAGTAGGTAAACCATTTATAGCACTTCCTCCTGAACTTGCATATGCAGCTGTTAATGCTTGATTTGCATAAGAAGATGTTCCGTAAAATGCAGCTGATGCTACTCCGCCGTTTGCAGTGGGAGTAGTGTTGCCACTCTCTAAAACTTTTGTTGAAGTTGAATTATAAACGTCTCCTGTTAAATTGCCTGTTACATTACCTGTTACATTACCAGCAAATCCCACCGTAGCAGTAATTGTTGTACCTCTAACAGTTGTAGCAGATGATGCGCCTACAGTAGTACCATCTATGGTGCCACCATTAACATCTATACTAGAAAATGTACTTGTACCTGTAGATGTTACGTTGCCCGTAACATTTCCAATTAAAGTACCAGTTACATTTCCCGTTAAATTACCCGAAATACCATTAGATACAGATAATGAATCTCGCACCGTTACAGTATAAAAGTTCGATAATTTAAAATCCGGATTATAAAAACTGCCTGTAAATTTATTATTTTCACTAATAAAATTTACAGTTGCGTTGAATGGGCTAAAGTTTGTAGAACTAAGTATTGATGCGCTTAGTGCTGCATAATTTATTCTTTTGGTAATCCCACTTGATTGTAAAAGAAATTCATCTTGACCATTTACAATAGTCGTTACAGGCAGTGACGAAATTAATCTTCCGTTATTAGATAAGACTGGCATAATATTATATAAATATAATTATTGTAAAGTTTTTAGTTTTTTTAATACAAATTTAACTAATCCACTTCTCACAATATCTTCTTCTTCAAATCTAAATACGTGTACTCCGTTATTTCTGCTTTCTTCGTCGTCAAATACATTCATCATTGGTACAAATCCACTTTTGCCATTGATATCACTTTGATCTGGGTCTCCGCAAATAAATAATTTACTAAATTCTCCTACACGTGTGATTAAAGTGGTAAGTTCTTTCTTAGTCATGTTTTGAGCTTCATCAGCTACAATACATTTAGCGTTCCAACTTAATCCACGTAGAAAGTTTATTGGGAAACCATGAATGCGTTCTTCTTTCTTCAACTTATCGATGTCATGTTTTGGTAATAACTCTTCCAATTTATCAATAAGTGGTTGAATATATGGACTCATTTTTTCATCCATTTCACCAGGCAAAAATCCCAATTTGCTATCACTGCTTTCAACGATACTTCTAACGTATACGATCTCACTAACTCTTTTTTGATTTAATAAATTCAAACCCGCTAAAACAGATGTATAAGTTTTTGAAGTACCAGCTGGGCCAGCAATAAAGACACACTTTGTATTTTTATTTTGTAATAGTTCTAATAATTCTATTTGTTTTGGAGTTAATTCACGCTTATCAATCTTGATGTCATCTCTGATCTTTGCGTTTTGATGAACTTTTGGGCTTGTGTCTTTCTTGTTGTTTTTGCTCATGTTGTTCTATTTGTTTTTTTAATTTGACTAAACGATCACAATATTCATATTGTTCCGTTTCGACGTAGTATTCAAAGATGTTGTCGATGTTATCTTTGAAGTTTGACCAATCCAATATAACAATAAAATCTGAATTTTCGAAAGTAAACACTTCAATAGACGGATAATCATTATCCAGTGCGTATTGCACAGATAAAACAATTTGCTGCATTAATTTGACTTTATTTTTCTGAATAAATGAATCCATTTCACTATAATCAGAAGGCAAAGTCATCACACTAAATGATTTGTCCATTCAGTCAATAAATAGAAAATAAAAAACAAAAAAGACGTTACTGTTAAGTAACGTCTCTGAAATACCAATAATTATAAGCTTATTTCTTTACTTTTTTGTTCTTAACTTTAGTTTCTTTAGTGTTATCAGCTTTAGATTCAGCTTCGACAACATTTTTAAGTCTTTCTAAAGTTCTGTATCCAGTATTCTTCCAAGATTTCTGAGTTCTTGGACTTGCAAACTCAAATGTCTGACCAGTTTTCAATAGTGATACAATTTCTTGTTCACTAGTAGCATTTGCGATTTTTTCTCTGAGTCCGAATATATTTTTAGACATTATTTACCTTTCGATTCAACGATTTCTAGTTTACTTCCATCTGGCCATCGTGAAATGATGGTTTTCCAGTGGTCATATTCTACTTTAGCTTCTTCTCTATTTGAGTATTCTAGATCGGATACCCTCAATCCGTTGCGAATAACAACGTACTTACTTTGACTGTCACTTGATATATTATTTTTTACTGACATACTATATTAGCTTTTACATGTTTAACTATTGGTATATAATTAGAGATATAAGATTACCAGTCTCATATTGTAACAAGTATATATACAACCGATCAGATTGTCAACATTTTTTTAAACAATAATTCGTTATTAATATACACACCTAAATATATTTATTTGATATGAACGTATATTTAGATCAAAAAGAAACACTAATTAAGGAAGTTTTAATAGAACTTTTACAATCCGAATTTAATTCAAAAAAGACTTTGGCTGAATCCTATCTTGGAGTCAGTAAAAAATCCAAAACATACAAATTATACCAAGAAGGAATTAATCAAGGTATAGAATTACAAGCGGATATTATCTACGAGATCATAAAACAAGATACTCACTTAACTGAAGATATATTCCAAAGAGCCACAGCTGGTTTCAAAAATATTTTTAAAGCTGGTGACGCAAAAACAAAGCTCGACACATACTTCCAAACGTTCAAAAAACAAACAGAACCATACGTTACATCTACTCCACCACCAATGTTGTCAGGTATGCCAGCTAATATTTCAGCTGCACTTCAAAATTATCGTGGAGTTGGTCCTGGCCCAAGTCCTTATGCTCCTGATCCAGAAAAGAACGCTGACAAATTCGGCGGTACTGCAAATACACAAAACACAAATCAAGGCATTCCTGGTTTAGGTGTAATATTTGGAAAAAGATTTGCAAATTTAAGACCAAATCCAAAATTACAATGGTCAGCTGGTACTCCTGCGGAAATTGCGGCTAAACAATCTAAAGTAGAACAATTATTAAATAAACTCCGTGCTAAATTGCCACAATCATTCAATGATGCATTGGATGAAATCGGTATATTTGCGAGAGAACATCCATATATAACCAATATACTCATTGGTGCATTAGTAAGTCTTTTAGTTGTTAAACTAGGTCCACTAGCTGCAATTCCTAAATTATCAATTTTTATATTGGGTACTTCGATAAGAACTATAGTAGGTATTTTGAAAGGAGAAGAACCTGTAAGAGCCGGTATTAAAGCCGCTACTCTTACCGCTGCGGCTATAGGATTAAGCGAGTTGTTTACAAAGTATATCCCTAACATAATGAATTGGCTCCAAACTAAATTGCAAGGAGCACAAGGACCAATGGGTCCAATGGGACCACAAGGTCCAGCTGGAGCAATGGGACCAGCTGGCCCATCTGGCGTATCCGGAGAACCAGGTGCCCAAGGTCCACAAGGTATACCAGGTCAAACAGGCCCAGCAGGTCCACAGGGCCCATCGGGTGCAAGCTCATTTGTCAGTGGTACAGGCGGAGGAGGCGTTACTCCATCAGTAACACCATCAATAACAGGCGATGCACTTCAATCGAAAATAAATGCGTTAAATAATTTACCAGACTGGACTTCTTTGAAAGCTGGTCAATTAACACAAGACGTTGTAAAACTTCTCAATGGTCAATATGTACAACCTAAAGAAGCATTAGAGTCATGGATAAACTCCATAAACGACGTAGGCGAAGCAAAACAATTAATAAATCTTCCAGGCATAAGACAACAACTTATGAGAAAAGGTTTGTTAAGTATGTTTAGTAAAAAATTCGGTATACAAGAAGCTTTGGAACTAGATTTAATCAAAGCTGAATTATTAGCCGAAGCAAATCCACTTCAATATGCATTTGGTACAAGAGGCGCGAATATGGGTGGAGAAAGAATGGATTATAAAGCCGTTGAAAGTGCATATAATAAGTTCTTGACAAATGCTGGTATATTGTTAAAACTTAAAAATCCAACAAGAGCTGATGTTGAGAAAAAGATATTAGAAACGGATAAAAACGTCTATGATTATCTAATGAAAGTTAAAGACTGGTTGTATCCACGTAAAGCTGATAAAGAAGCTCTGCCAAATACAATACCAAATCCTCAACCAACCCCAACTCCAACGCCACCTGTTCCACCTATACAACCTACACCTCCTGGACCAGTTCCACCAGTTCCACCAGTTGTACCAGGTCCAGGCCCAGAACCAGTTAAACCAGGCCCAGTTACTCCAAAACCAGATGACAAAGACATATTTGGTCCAGAAGACTGTAAGAAGATTAGAGAAATAGCTAGTAAACAAATATACGCATTGCGTTTACAAGGATTTGTAATTCCACCAGGTGGAGATTATACAAAACCAAAGTTAACAGGTCCAGATAAAGTTAACGTCGTATATTATATCAAAAACAAATCAAACGTAAGTGCTAGATATACAATTCTGATGAATGGAAAACCAATGGCATTTAGAATTGGTAATAAAAATCTCATCTCTAAAACTTATGTAGATTCATTTAAAGGAAAATTAAAAGAAGCTGTAGTTAATCTAACTATAGAATCAATGCAAAAAGAATTTACTTCTCATTTTGTAATGGCTCTTACAAATGGAATAATGAAAGATCCTACTTTTAATCCCAAGAAATATAAATTCCAAAGTCAAGCTTCGTATCAAGTATTATTTGAAAAAGTAAATGATTGTATACAAAGTGATGATAAATTGAATAGTGATATTTCTGGTATGTTACAAACTCACTATAGATTTATACTAAAATTCCTTTTGGATCCAGCTAATGCAAAATATATTCCTAAACTTATATTTGCAATAACTACTGCTAAAACAACTATATTAGATGAAGAAGGTAATCAAACTACTCCTGAAAAACCAGGAGAAGTTAAACCTAAGAAGTCTAAAAAACCAAAGATTACTACTGAACCAACAGGTACATCGGAGCCACAAGTAAAAGGATTTGGTATTCAGTCTAAAGGAGATACTAAAGGTGCAGCCGAATCAATAACAAAACTTGGCAATCTGTTGAATAGTATAAATCCTAAGAAACTATAATAGATTATAAAAATACAAAAAAATAACGTCACTCATATGTATATCAAAATACTATGAGTGACGTTATTAAATTTACAGAGCAAGAAATGCAAGCAATTGCACAATTGCAAAACGATTATCAACAACACATTTTTTCATTGGGTCAAATCGATTTAGAAAAAACAGACTTGGAACAACAGTTGCAAGAACTATTAGCTAAACGAACTGAGATTTTTAACAATTGGAAAAAAACTCAACAAGACGAAAACAATCTCTTAAGTACATTGAGTCAAAAATACGGAGATGGTAGTCTCAGCTTAAAAGACGGTACATTTAAACCGTTAGCTAAATAAAAAAATTAAACCCGGTTTTAACACCGGGTTTTTGTTTTACTTTGTAGGATCACCTATAGAAGCATCTTCGACAATCGCTTTAATTTCATTTTCGATTTCTTTCATGCGTTCTTTGTAGCCAGCAGCTACATCTTTAAAATCTTTCTTTACGTGCAAAAGATTTTCGGTTAGTTCATATACTTTCTTTTCGGCTTCAGCCTTTGTTAGTTTAATATTACTCATAACTTTTTTAAGTCTATAATTTGTGTTACTGCTTGTATCGGTATATAACTAGTAACATAATTACCTGGATCTACATTTTTTAAATCTGGTAATTTACTTTTATCTACGGCTACTATTATACCCTCTTTCTTGTCCCTATAATTGACCAATGCAAATCTAGCTGCCAATTTAAAATCACTTGCTAGATAACTTCCCGTAATGTTTCGAGTGTTGCCTCTACCTTTTGACGTAACTTTACCAGTACTCTTTAGAATATTATATTCTTTCTCAGACATTCCTCTATATAATTTCGTACTATCAGTTGGAATCTTGTCTAATTCATCAGCAATATATTGTAATTTTCCAGTTGGTTCCCATACTAGATAATCATATATGCTAGATTCATATAATAAACTATATCGTTTCATTAACCTATAAATATACTTATGTATAATGGAAGACATTAATTTTCATCAAGTTAGTATAAATAACCACGAAATTACAGTTTGGGCAAATAGATTTGTGGTACTAAGACATCCAGAAAAATGTGATTTATATGAAGATGATTGTTGTAGAGAAAGAATTACGAAGTATTTGATTGAAGAAGGTTATATCAATGATAGTGGAGTGTTAATCATTGATAGTTACATTGATTTTGAACCCGAATAAAATGGTGGACGCGGGCGGAGTTGAACCGCCGTCTTTAACAGATAACTTACATCAGACTACACGCTTATATATTTTAAATTGTTAGGGAATAATAATGAAAAACATCTAAAAATATTACCCTTAAGATTTACTAATATCTCGACCATTTACGCAAATCAAATATTTGGTCCAGTCCAATAATTTACACCCAACACAAATATCAGACTTCATTGTATTGAATGTGCAACAACTTAGGCTGCAATGGCTACAACGTCATCGTAAGAGAAGTCATAGCTAACTACGTTATCTTCAGCAGTTAATGTTTCGATAGGTGTATTAAAGAGGCCAACTATCATCCTCTACGTGCCTAACATACGTGTACTATTAAATCGATACCAGTACGCGCCCATAAATTTTAAAGAACTATTAATAAATATCAATTCGGCCTCCAAAGACCAATTCCTCCAAATCCTTGTGAGTATATTCCGTTTAATTTAACTTTACCAGATGACTTTGTACAAATCAAGTTAATTTTGCATCCTTCATCTAAGTCTTGCCAGAATTTATAAACCTCGCCGGCATAATTTCCAGCAAATATATGATTTGGATCGATATCATGAAAAGCGATATAACCTCTATCGGATAAAAGACTCTTATATAAATTAAAGTCATTTTTAACTCCTTGATAGGAATGATCTCCGTCAATAAAAATCAAATCATACTTATCACATTTATTTTTTATTTTGTCAAAATTATTCGGATCTTGTGAATCCCCAGCGACAAACATCCAGTCCTCATCCCACATGAAATGATGAATTATAGATTCTCTATTCTCAATATCAATAGAAACTTTTTTACCAGAAGACAGTTTATTCATTATCCAGAAAGTACTACCCATAGTACCTATTTCTAGTATGTTATTTGGTTGGAATCCTTTTAACCAATAAGAAAAAGTTAAAAACTCCTCATACACTTGCATAAATATGCATTTACGCATTAAGTCGGGATTGAGACAATAGTCCACTAATGTCTTTGGATCTAAGTTTTCTTTCATCTAGCAGAATTGTTTATTTTATAAGCGCTTAAATCTGGATTTTGTCCTGTATGTAATGATGTAAAAGTTTTAGACATCATACTTTTATATCCCATATTTTTCCAACGTATAGCAAATTCCAACTCTACACTCATTTTTTCACGATCATATGTTGTAGAAAATTCACCCACAGATAGTAATTTTTTAGCGTTATGTACTCCAGGTCTCAATGAGAAATATGGCCAGTTAATATAATACATCCACCAATCAACGCCCGTATGCATCGCCATAACATCATCTAAAAACAACAAATCATTAATTGGTCTATCATCAAAATAGACAGTCTCCCAAAATTTTCCTATAACCTTCTTTGGATACATATTATCTGGAAAATTTTTCCAACTTTGACAATATCCTATATATGCATATTCGGAATTTTGTTCCATAATATCAATAGTCTCTCCTATTGTAAACATATTATAAAATTGATGATCGTCTTCTAGATGAAAAACATAATCTGCTTTAGAATCTAAAATTCCTTGTCTCCAATGATTTAATATTCTAGCGTGTCTATAATTGTCGGGAAATGATTCCTTTTCAAAAAATCTAAAACTAATTAATCTATCTGGAATATGTTTCCTATAATACTCCATTGCGATATTACGTTGATCTGGAGTAGAAGAATCATCATAGTAGTGAATTTCATCTATTACGTGTTTATCTGTACAAAAAATGCCAAAACTTTTAATTGCGGCTCTTAGAAGATCTATTCTTTTGCAAGCAGTTGTAGTTAATATAACTTTTTTGCCTTTATACATAACAGATTAAAATTGGAGCGGGTAGCCGGAATCGAACCGGCACATCGACCTTGGCAAGGTTGCAGGCTACCACTACATCATACCCGCGCTCTCTATAATATATAGTTGAAACTAATCAACATACATTAATTTAAATTTGGTGGACCGTAAGAGAATCGAACTCTTCCCTAAAGCTTGCAAAGCTCCCGTGCTACCACTATCACCAACAGCCCATATCTATAAAGATCTTACACCAATATATAGTATAAGTCAAATCAAAAAAACAAAAATTGGATGACCGTGACTTGCGAATATACGAGGATTTCACTGGGCGTTCCAAATGTCTCTCTCGTCAACGTCAGTCTCTTATACCCTCCTATGGGTATCGTGCTATAATTCTATACACCAACAATCAAATTTAAAATTCAACCCTATCCTATCTGGATCAGATTCGTCCGGGTCAGACATACAGGGGTGTATCGTGTCCCTCACGCTGTTGGAGTCAATCCCCAACACGCACATTGTTTTATCCCAGACACCTTGGCGGTTTTATGGGCATACTTAACCCACAGATTATTAGCCGAACACAGCCGTTGATTATTGTTTCGGACCTAGCCAAGTTCAAACCTCTACCAATGTCTGATATAAAAAATGGTCGGAATGACAGGACTCGCACCTGCAACCTCCTAGCTCCAAACCAGGCCGTCTACTATTGACATTACATTCCGATTAAATTGTTGTCGGTGTTTGATGAATGGATCTTTCGATCACTAGTTCTTACTCTTGTAACTGATGATCACTCATTACAATTTCTCTAAAATTACACCCTTAACCGACATATATAAAGTGGCAGGGGATAAGGGAATCGAACCCCTACAAGAAGATTCAAAGTCTTCCGCAC